>Ga0182008_10000603_pt1 | contig 26394 bp, 23 predicted proteins | sample Sormic07211129_1_FD_120482 | JGI IMG/M metagenome (GOLD analysis project Ga0182008, IMG submission 120482) | Rhizosphere microbial communities from Sorghum bicolor, Mead, Nebraska, USA - 072115-129_1 metaG | ecosystem: Host-associated > Plants > Roots > Rhizosphere | place: USA: Nebraska...
AATACATTTTCGGTGTATTTAGCCAACGATTCAGTGAGCATAGCATAACCTTCACCATCTGCCGGTGCCAGTATGTTTGCCCACCATTGATGTGCCGTTTCATGAGCGGCAATGGCATAGCTCTGATTGATACTGTTGTTCTGGCTATAATTCCCTAAAAAATTTATACGTTCTGCACTAAAAATTACTCCTGGATAAGCTGTTGCTGCACCCCTGTATTGTGGTATTTCGGCAATGGTGAATTGTTTAAGTGGATAGTTCGCGAAATATTTATTGCCATAGTCCAGCGCATCCTTAACACCTTCAAAAATACTTTTCAGGTTATACTCCTGTCCCGGCTGATAATAAACACGGAGATTTATGCCCTGATGTTTCTCATTTTTGACGGCATATTTTGCACTGCTCAGCGCAAACATGAAATTAATCGGAGCAGCAGTTTTGTATTTAAAATATTGGCGGTTATTGGCTCTCCAACGCTGCTGCAAGTCTCCAATAGTAATCACCTGCTGGTTGATAGCGGTAGAAATAGTCGTTTCAAATTCTACCAAATGATATTTATTGTTAAATGGAGGCTTCGTGGCCATTTCAGGCAGTCCTGATTTTTTCCGTTCCTGCTTATCTTCACTTTCAAAGTTATACGCATAACCCAACTGCGGTATAAATTTCTCCAGTTCGATATAAGAACCGTTCTCAACGATCGAATTCTCCGTATCGAAAGGAGTAAATCCGTTTCTGATAACCTCAACAGCAAAATCCATCACAATTTCATGACCAGGCTGTAATGGCTTTTTGAGCAACAGAAACTGTTGATTATAAACTTCATCCCTTTCACTCCTTTTAATCCCAACAGTATTTACGGAAAATGAATACACGGCGGGGCTAACAGCAATCCAGATTTTAGCAATCGGCTCATTTGTTTCATTTTTAAGCAAGTAGGTTCCCTTTACGCTATACTTTCCTTCTCCCGGATATAAATCTACATTGGTTTTAACCGCTTTGATCACGGGCTGAGGGAGATTAGCCCATGATTTATATTTGTGCTCATAAGCCAGGCGCCAATTTAATTGGGCCTGTTTATCTTTATATTTCCCGATGATGTTCGTTTGATGGTAAATAAATGCCGCGCAAGAAATCCAAATTAATAACGCGGGCATTAAAATCCATTGATGTTGCTTCAAAGCCAAACGGGTAAATCTGAATCTGGTTTTAATCTTTGTTCCAACTAAACGCTGCCATAATCCAATCGTTAACAACGCGATAATTGTTGTAAAGGCCAACCAATATAGCATATACCAGTTAAAAGCTGTGGCATAATATCCAAAATCATTAAAATAAGAATGTTGGAGATCTGGAACAGTAGCAAAGCGGAACAGATAATGCGATATGCCAAACCTTTCCGCAAAAGAAATCAGCAAAATAACCAACATGCTTAATACCATACCGAGGTATTTATTAACACTCAGATTCTGGATAAATAAAATCAACACCACAAAAAGCAACATCGGGAAAGCACTATAATAATATAAAGTTAGATATAAAGGCAATTCGATGTGGAAATAACCGTGGCTAACCTGTAAAACAATTCCAATAAAGATATTTAATGTAACAAGGATAAAAATCAAAGTAAATAAGCTGAAACTTTTCGCCATCCATAACGCAGCATTTCGGACAGGGGTGCTATAAATTAATGCATGTATATTAGCCGTTTTCTCCCTGCTGATGGTTTCTGCAGCATAAAATACAATCAGGATCAATCCAAATTTCATCGAACGCATTTCTTCGATAATAATGCCAGTCGCCGGATAACTATGAATGCCATAAATGCCGCTAAATAGTCTATCTTTTAACTCTATGCCAAACAAAAACACCCACAGCAACAGCATAACCATGATGGGTATATTTTTAAACAGGAAGATTGCTTCTAATCTGAACTGCGTTTTAAACGTGCCGAAAACATAACGTACACCATTTGGCAAACCATTTAGAGCGCGATAGGAAATCAGTTCTATTTCTTCTTGTTTAACTGCCTTTAATTTTAACTGTGCCTGCTGCTGTACACGAAAATTAAACAAACGGTAGGTTACCAACATAATTAAACCAGTAATACCCATCCACAATAACCTGTTGAACAAAAAAACACCTGCTACGGGAAATAATTGCTGGTTGCGTTGAATAGCTGTCCATGTTCTGGTTTCGCCAAAAAAGGAAGCCAGGGCGAAGGGATCTAAAAGTAATGGCAACAGATCAGCACCGCCTGATTTCATGGTGGACGTGGCCAATAAGGGAGAATTGCCAAATATAGAAGCCAGCACGTATAAAATGTAAAGCAACACGCCAGCTATATAAATTGCCCTGACACTTTTGGTTAATATGGCGGTACAAAATAAGAGTCCTGCTGAAAATAGCACATTTGGCAAGGCAAAAACTAAAAGCGGTTGTAAATAGTAAGTCATTTGAAAGCCCCCCAGGCGATCTTCATCAAGAGAAAAAGAACCTACATAAATTCCCAGTGCTACAAGTACCAACAAACCAAAAACCGCGATGATCAGTCCCAGCAACCTGACGCTAAAATAAGTCAGCTTTTTAATTGATGTGGCAAAAACAACTGCTTCCATTTTATACATACTATCCCGAAGCACAACGTTGACACTAATTAATGTAGCGGAGAAAATGGAGAATAGCGAGAGCAGGGCAATGATATTGGTGATGACATAAGGTGAATTTTTATGAACTTCCGTTGAACCAAATCCACCTTTAACCACACAAAAATAGCCCAGTATAAAAAATAGAAGCGCTGCAGCTTTAAATGATAGCTGTCCGAAATGATACTTCAGCTCAAATTTTAGTAAATCTGCAATCATCTCTTCGCCTCCACGTTTAAGTCAACCGCATCAGATAATGAAGAAAAATATACCTCTTCCAAACCTGGGTAGACAGATTCGAAACCGGTTGAGGGCAATTGATCTGCGAGTACAAATACATGCAACTTACCCAAAATAATTTTGGTTGAAATCACATTAAAAATGGATGAATATTGAAAGAGATCTACCTTATCAATTGCCTTTCGCCAGATTTTTCCTGCTAATTTTTCGATCAGTGCTGAAGGCTTACCTTGTAAAATCAACTTACCATTAGCCATCACTGCCATTTCTGCACAAAGATCATTCACATCCTCCACAATATGGGTGGACAGGATGACCACCCGATTTGTACCAATTTCACTTAACAGATCGTGGAACCTGTTCCTTTCCTGTGGATCTAGCCCTGCGGTGGGCTCATCTACAATAATTAACTGCGGGTTGCCCAATAAAGCCTGTGCAATTCCAAAACGCTGCCGCATGCCACCAGAAAAAGAACCAACAGCTCGCTTCCTAACTTCAAATAAATTGGTTTGCTGCAGCAATGAAGTCACCTGTTCTATGCGTTCGCGCTTATTTTGCATTCCTTTTAAAATTGCAAGGTGATTTAATAAATCTATCGCTGAAATATGAGGATACACGCCAAAATCCTGCGGCAAATAACCCAATTTGTTGCGCATCTCCTGAGGATTTTGCAACACATCATTTCCGTCAAAATAAACCTGACCACCGTCTGGCAGTTGTAAAGTGGCCAGCGTACGCATAAGTGAAGATTTACCAGCTCCATTAGGGCCCAACAAACCAAACATTCCATTTGCAATATTTAGCGTAACATCATCAAGAGCCTTTAGCCCATTTTGATAAGATTTTGTAAGTTGCTGTATTTTAAGCCGTACCATATTAAATAACTAGATGGCCGCAAATTAGACCGATGAAACCAGTCTTTTAAATTTAAGTGATGAAGGAAGCGAAAAGCGTGATGAAAATAAAAAATAGGGTTAAAATTCCGTTCATCATAAAAAACAGGCCTTTCATCAGCTAACTTCCCCGCTGCGCTCCAGCCTTGCTTGGTGTCTCCACGAACCGAAACTACTATACCCATTTAGTCTGTGAGGATATCGGCCCTGGGAAGATATCGATTGAATCATTAAAAAGATGCCTTTCATTAGCTACCTTCTCGGCTAATCTCCAGCCTCGGTTCGTGTCTCCACGAACCGAAACTACTATATCCATTCAGTCTGTGAGGATACAGACCTTGGGAAGATCTTCCTTTCATCATGAAAAAGATGCCTTTTGTCATCTAAATTTCAAGCAGCCTGCAAAGTTTCTTAATTTTAAAAATCAGAAAAAATATGGTTCGTGCGGACACAGACTACGGCAAAGGAAAGAATAAAGTAGTACGGTATGTGAACCCACCGTACATTGAATACGAAATGCGCAATACAAAGAATTTAAACTTCAGCTATAAATACCAGGACTTTTTCATATTTATTGGCCTGTTGTTGTGGATAGCCATATTTAATACTTATCACTTAACCAGCAAAATCTGGCTTAACTATGCCAGCTGCATTCTGGCTTTAAGTTTTTGTTTACTCCCGGTACTTGTTTTTTCTTTTCTTAAAGTCAGACTAAAAAACGTACTCAGTCGAAATCGATACGTTGCCTATTGGTGTACCTGCTTTTTTATCCTGCTTCCGCTGTTCACTGATATTGCATTTTACCTGCAAATTGCGAAGCTTAACCATACTGTTTTTATTTCAACAGCTCTCATAGCAATTACCCTCGAAACGATGTTGATTGCCAATCAATACTACCAGAAAAAAGTGCAGCACAGTAAATGGATCAAAAAAATCGGACTGGAAAATGCAGTTCTCATCACCATTATTTTACTTGCTGCAACGATCTCGGTGATGGCTGTATCAAGTTTAAACAATCCAATTTATCAACGAAATGGTTTCCGTTTAGTAGGTTTTGAATTCGATATTAATGCACTTTGGTTTAATTTTGGAACATTTTTAGGCTTCTTTTGTCAATTTCTGATCATGTATTTATGCGGATATCTGCTTTTTCTGATCAATAGCCGTTTACTGGTGTCGAAGGTACTTAAAGAAAAAGGACTGCTGATTTATCTGCTTGTACTTTCTACTGCCATTGCAGTGCTCTATCCCCTATTGGCTCAATTATTAATTTCCCTACCTATTAATACCGTTTTCGGTCGGAGCATATTTGTAACTAATCCATTCGAACTGGAGAATGCATTTGGCGCTTTCGCAATTATGCTCATCAGTTTACCGGTAGTTTTAGCACTGCAATGGGGCAAACAAAACAACAAAATCCTTCATTTAGAGAAGGAAAAATCGCAACATGAACTCGATTTACTAAAACAACAACTTAATCCTCATTTTTTCTTTAACACATTGAACAACCTGTATGCTTTAAGTTTGCAAAAATCGGATAAAACGCCCGAAAGTATTTTACAATTATCGGAGCTGATGCGCTATACCATTTATAAAGGACAAGAAAAATCAGTTAAGCTTTCGCAGGAAATTGATTATATTCATGATTATATTCAATTACAGCAAATCCGTTTGCAAAAAACCTTACATTTTGAATTCGATAAACAGGTTATAGACGATCAGATTGAGATTGTTCCTCTGCTGCTCATTGTATTTGTAGAGAATGCATTTAAACACGGTATCGAACCTGCGGAAGGCGAAGCTTCGTTGAAACTACTACTAAGGGCTAACCATAACACACTCTTGTTCTCCTGCGAAAATTCCTTTGATTGTGAGGAAAAGACCAAACCTAAAGGGATTGGGATTGATAATTTAAGAAAGAGACTTGAATTACTTTATCCTAACCGCTATAGATTGCATATCACCTCCATTGATCATATCTTTAAGGCAGAACTTAAACTCCAGCTAGTATGAGCTTACGCTGTTTAATAGTAGATGATGAACCGCTTGCACATGGTGTAATTGAGGAATATGCAAAAGATATCCCTTTTATTAACATCATTGGCCACTGTTATCGTGCCACAGCAGCACTGGATTTTTTAAGTAAACAGCCAGTAGATTTAATTTTCCTGGATATCCGGATGCCAAAGCTAAATGGTTTGGACTTTTTAAAAATTTTACCGCATAAACCTCTGGTAATTATAACCTCTGCATACGAAGAATATGCTTTACCGGGTTTTGATCTCGCGGTTTGCGATTACCTTTTAAAACCCTTCAGGCTCGATCGTTTTATAAAAGCAGTTAACCGGGCGCTCGAATTGCACAACCTTCAAAAGCAAACTGTTATACCTATTGAAATCGAAAAAAATCCGGCTAAAAACAATGAACTAATTTCGATCAAGGTTGACAAAAAGCACATCCTGATCAAAACAAACGAAATACAATATTTGGAAAGCCTGGGTAATTACGTCAAGGTCTGGAAAGACCGGATTTTTTTTCTTACCCCACGAACACTGGTCAGTTTTGAAGACCAACTATCAACAAATTTTATCCGCATCCATAAGTCTTATATCCTCAATAAAAAATATGTCGACTATCTGGAAGGCCATACCATTGTAATTAAGAACGGTCAGAAAGTTCCTATCGGTAAAAGCTATAAGGGCATGATTAAACAGTTACTCAATATTGAAGATTAGCCATTAACTGATCTTCAGCCAACCCGTAATGCTCATCCGCTGTTTATGGGTAATGAGTACTTCATGTGCCAGGTCAGAACTTTTAAAGAAAACACTTTTACCACGATACATTTCATATTTTATTTTTAAAATTCTTTTACGACAATTACGATGATTGATCGAATGTTTTTTTAACCCCCCGATATACGAAACACCGTGTAGCGCTGATTAAAAAATGGGAAGAAATGTATTGTAACTTTTAGGCAATGCGGCCTTAAATCTCGACAGGCTTTTTTATCTTGTATAGTAATTCAAAAAATCAATAAGATGGACCAGAAGATAATTAACCTCTACGATGAATATACCCACAGTCAGCTAGGCAGAAAAGATTTTATGAAAAAGCTGGCGATCCTGGCTGGTAGTACCGCTTTGGCCATGACGATCCTGCCCATGCTGGAGAATAATTATGCCGCTGCTGCAGATTTTAATCGTGATGATATCGAAGTTGAAAATATCACTTACACGGGTATTGATGGTGAAATGAAAGCAGTATTGGCTAAACCAAAAGGTAAAAAGAATTTGGGCTGTGTATTGGTTATTCATGAAAACCGAGGTTTAAATCCACATATTATTGACGTAACCAAACGGATTGCCGCCGAAGGCTTTCTGGCTTTGGGCGTTGACGCCCTTTCGCCACTTGGCGGCACGCCAGCAGAGGAAGATAAGGGACGCGAGCTGATCGGCAAGTTAGATCCTGAAAAAAATTTACAAAACTATTTAAAGGGTCTTGATTATCTACGCAAGAGAAAAGATGGAAATGGCAAAGTAGGCTGTGTTGGCTTTTGCTGGGGCGGTGGAATGGCCAATAAATTGGCGGTTAACGATCTTAAACTGCAAGCCGCAGTGGCTTATTATGGTGCGCAGGCCAGTGCTGCCGATGTCCCTAAAATTAAAGCAAGTTTAGTGCTGCATTACGCCGGTTTGGATGAGCGGATTAATGCCGGAATTCCAGCTTATGAGCAGGCTTTAAAAGACAACAAAGTAAACTATAAAATTTATATCTATGATGGCGTTAATCATGCGTTTAATAACAATACTTCACCAACAAGGTATAATGAAGCCGCAGCAAAACTGGCCTGGAGCAGAACAATTGACCTGTTTAAGCATAAACTGGCGGTATTAACGAGGTAGTAAGTTAAATCACAACAGCTCCCTCAATTCGAATAAAGCATAGCAGAACGGAGAAATCTTTTAAAGTTGCTAAAACATGGTTCAAAGATTTCTCCGCTGCGGTCGAAATGACGATTTTTTCCAGTAATTATTCAACTGTAAAGGATTACCATTAATTTCTTCATTTCGAGCGAAGCGCGGCGAAGTCGAGATCCTGAAGGTGAGAGAAGTAAAATCTTTTAAAGTTGCTAAAAGCATGGTTCAAGGATTTCCCCACTACGGCCTAAATGAAGTTACCGTCAGAGATTTCCCATGGACATTTCTCCATCCGCTCCTAAAACAGATCCGTCTTCAACATGGTCTTCAGAATATTCGATTGAACGTCAAAATTGTTGAGGTGATTGAGGAAACTGATATCTGATATTTTACCATAACTGTCTTCCAATAATTGAACAACTTCATTCGGAATGGCAGTTTTTAACACCGCTGCGTTACTTTTTAATTTATCATTTTTATACTGCAGTTCCTGTACAATCCGCTCCCGTTCTGAAAGGTTGTTCGTCATGTCCAAGTCTTTCAAAATAGTTAAATCGCAAAACAGAAACAGGTTTCTGCTTGGAAAAAAAAGGTAATAATAGTCTTCATCCAAAAATTTATACACTTCAATCACCAGCTCGCCTGATTTTAATCCAAGATGAAATTCGGTCCGGAAATCATTTTTACAAAGCTTACCCATCAATTTCTTCTCGATGGTTGCATATATATTGGTATAAACCTGCTTGCCTTGAAAATCAATCAGTTTTGAAAATTGATCTGTAGTGAGATCGAAATAAAAATCGTTGGCGTATCTGGAACTAAATACGTTGATGTTTTTTGAAAAGGGAAAATCTGAACTCAGATCAGACAATACGCTGAAAAGCTTCCGTAGCGACAAGTTAATTTTGAGCGACTGTTTCTGCTTATCCTGCTGAAAACTTTTCTGATCAACAAGCGAACCCGCCATTCGATCAATCAGTTCTTCATTCAGGTCGATCTCATCATAGATGAGCGATACATTCTTTTCATTGCTCTTTTTAATCTTTCTGAGCAGTTCGATTACACTATCGGTAAATTGAAGATGGAAAAGATCTAATTTTTCGATTTCCAGTTCTTCATTATTGGCAAAAAGCTGATGAATAACCTGGCTACGTAAGTAGATCTTATAAATCACCTCATCATCAAAAAACACAGAGAGCAACTGTAAACGGTTGATCTCTGCGCTTGATTTTTTGAGAATATTTAAACGGTATTCATCCATATTTTAATTAATTCACCCTCGTTACGTTCTTTTTCAACTCTGCTTCCAAAGTTTTAAGTTCGCCATCTAACACTCTTCTACTTTGTGCACCAGCTTCATGGATCTGTTTCACCTCATTAAGGGTTTCGATCAGCGATGAAGTGGTTCGTTTCAGCGTTTCCAAAGATACTACTGTTTTTTCATTCTCTTTGGCTACATCAATACTGTTTTGTTTGAGCATCTCTGCATTTTTCTGCAAAATGGTATTGGTGGTATCCGAAATTTTCTTCTGCATCTCTACATTGGCCTTTTGCCTTTGTAAAGCAACTGCAATGGTCAATTGGTTTTTCCATACCGGAATAGTTGTAGAAACAATAGACTGCGCTTTTTCTGCGATGGAGGTATTATTGTTCTGCACCACACGGATCTGCGCTAAAGATTGCAACATAATGAAACGCACAATCTTCATATCGGCCAGCCTTTTATCCAACCGGCTGATAAAATCCCTCAAATCGGCAATTTCATAATCCTGATAATCTGCCGGACGACCTTCCATTTCGGCCAGTTTAATACTCAGTTCATTGTACTTTAACTGTCCGGCAATAATAAGTTCCTCCATTTGGTGGATGTAACCCACATTGCTATCGAACATGGTTTGCAGCGAACTGTTATCTTTAATTGAATTTAATCTTCCAGCTTTGATTTTGTTGGTAATCTTATCAATATTATTAACCACCACATCGTATTTCTGAAACAGTTTCTTCACATCAACCACTAAATTTTTTAAGAACGGAATCTTCGAGATGAAACTCTTAAAGCCGCTCTGTTCCAGTTCAGATACATCGATGTAATTGAGTTCAGTTAGCAGTTCGTTAATTAAACCACCAACTTCACCGCTGTTATAGGTACGTACAGACGATAGGAAATCATTACTGTACTTCTCCATCGAGTTTTGGGCATCGCTTCCATAATTCAGGATCGAATTTACATCCGATGGTTCTAACGATTTTCCAATTTCCTTGTATTTAGTTGCTTCCTCGGCTGTTATTTTTTCGAGATCAACATTTCCGTCCTTATCCAGCTTAACCGGAGTGAGGGCCTGAGTAACGTTTGGGTTGGTTTCCATAGTTTGATCAATTACCGGCTTTACGGTTTATAAATAGTTTTGAGTTACGGTTTTAACGGTATCTTCCAGTTTTCTATCTTTGGTTGGTTCGCCAATGGCGTTGAATTTCCATTCACCGTTTTTCTTGTAGAAAACACCCATCACCATTGAAACATGACCTGCAAAATTAGCCCCGTTGGCAATGTCGAATTTAGCAAAAACCTCGTTAACACGTTTAGTTGTGCCTTCATAAATGCGGATGGAAGCAAAAGGAATGGTACCAAAATCGTGGCCTCTAAAACTGTTCAATACAAAGGCAACATAATTTACATTGGCATCCAACTGCGAAAAATCAAGGGTGATGATCTCGTTATCTAAACCATCATCGCCGCCCATATCGCCAGTTAAATCATCACCACTATGTTTTACCGAGCCATTTTTAGATTTAAGGTTACCAAAATATACTACTTCCAAAAGCTGTTTGTTTTCGTTATATAAAGCACAGCTTGCATCTAAATCAACCGCCTCTTTTGATGATCCGAAGCCGAATAATCCTTTTTTTTCAATTGCACCCCAGTTTATTCCAACACAAGCTTGTTTAAGTGTGCTTCCATTACTTTTTTCGAGACTGATCCGTTGTCCTTTTTGAAGATTGATTGCCATAATATTATTGATATTTGTTTAAATAATCCTGTAAACCACCTTTCATACCTACGCCAACAGCTTCAAACTTCCATTTGCCCTCGCGTTTGTAAATCCTTCCGAATTCTACAGCTGTTTCAATAGAGAAGTCTTCTTCTAATTCATATTTCAAAATTACTTCATTGCTTACCGCATCAAAAATACGGATGAAAGAATTTCTCACCTGACCAAAATTCTGTCTTCTGCTTTCTGCTTCATGAATGGTTACCACAACGCAGATCTCATTTACTTTTGCGTCAATCTTGGTTAAATCAATCTTGATCTGCTCATCATCGCCATCACCATCACCTGTTAAATTATCACCAGTGTGTTCTACTGCGCCATCTGGCGAAACGAGGTTATTGTAGAACACAAAATTTTCGTCAGAAATCAGTTTTTTCTGGTCGTTTAATATAAAAATTGATGCATCTAAATCAAATGCAGAACCTGTTGAAGAGCTGTTGGTATCCCAACCTAAACCTATTGTAAATTTAGGCGCATCGATATTTTCACGCTGCCCCTTTTGCAAATTAATAGCCATATTTAAATTAATTTATAATTGTTGTTTTTGATATAGTCTTTTAAAAGATGTAAATTTTTCGAATACGCTTCTATCGTATGGTAATTATTCCCTAACGACAGGTCGTAAAGCTGATTGATAAAATCGGTACTCCGGCGTTCTAAAAAAATGGTGAAACTGCTTGAGGTCGTGTTTAAAATGTATTTTACAATTCGCGTATTAAACCTGAAATTGCCGCTCTCAATAATATCTTCCAGGTCAAAAATTGATTTGATCTGATGGTAATTCAGGAAATTTTCTACATTGGGATGAATGTTTTTATTCACCAGTTCGGCAAAATAAAGCATATGCATTTCGTTCTTTAAACCATAGGCTTTTGCCATTTTCAGAATCATCCGCTCATGGCTCCCGGTAATCCTGATATCATCCAGAAATAAAAGTGTTTTACCTGTTAAAAAATCTTTATCAATATGGAATGAATCGTTACCGATTAGCGACAGTCTTTCTTCAGCACTTAATTCGCCATAATCTTCCTTATAGGTAATGGTCCTGTGCACTTTTGTTTCCTGTACGGCTAAACCACCGTTTTCAACCAGCCAACGGTTAAGCTGGCAAACGAAATAGTTTTTCATTGCAAAAGTTGCCGTAGGGATAAAGCTGTAAGGACTGGAAATAACCACAATCTGGCCGGTAATCAGATTATCGGTCAGGTAATACCTGATGAATCCATCGGCAAGGTCTTTACCAAAAGATCTGGCCACCAGATCATCACCAAATTTAAAGCGGCTATAATCATCGGCACTAAAGCCAAAATCGACTGTATTGTCTATTTTATGAAGAGAGAAATTATACGGTATCATAGAGTAGGTTCAAGATAGATAGTTTGTTGGAATTGATGAGCATATTGTTAATCCCTATTGCTTCTGCGCCACGGATATCGGCATGGGGGTTATCTCCAACATGGATCACGTCAGTTAACAACAATTCCGGGTGCCTGGTCCTGTCAATGCGATCTAACATCAGCCGAAAAAAGTCCGGATTTGGTTTAGACATGCGCACTTCATCAGAATAGAGCTGAAAATCTATAAACTCACCGATACCTAAATGTTCAATTACTTTTTTTAAGGTTTTACCTTTGATAAAACCGGTATTACTGAGTATGTTGGTTGAGCTGTTGCCCGAATCTTTAATTTTTGCCAATACAGCTAAACAATCATCACAGTAAAGTTTGGGCATATGGTTAAATACGATCTGCTCCATATCCTGATCGAGCACTTCAAGGTCTACATCACTAAATTTGAAATCGTAATCATTGATCATACTGATGATCATTAAATACATTTCATCGGCATCAACATTTTTACCGGCTTTTTCGTTGATGGCATTTACCATCAAATCGACCTGACGGAATGTGACCGCAATTTCATCAATGCTTTTGTGCTTGCTGTTAAAATTCCTGAAAAAATACTGTACCCGCTCCTGCTTGTAAGTTGGATTAGATTTAATCAAGGTTAACCAAAGATCGAATGAATAGTGTTTGTAAAAAGCCATTGCAATCTGTTTAATAAATTCTAATATTACACATTTGATTGTATAATTAGAAGCAGTTGATTGTAAGATTTATGACAGATAAGCCATAAAATTTACGATTTATCCAATACTTCATCAGCTTCTTCCGAAATAACGATATCACTCTTATGTTTCTTGGGGTAGTTGAACAAAAGCGAAGTGATTACGGGTATGATGAAAATGGCTACGGTAAAAATAGACACAAAAAGATCCGTTTTTTCTCCTTCAATGGCATGAGAAATCGGCGATTCGGGATAAAAATGCGTAAATATCGATGAGGTAAGTTTAATACCCAAAACACCTATTACGATAAAGGCTACGGTTTCTAAAAAAGTAAACTTCTCCATCAGTTTTACAAAAGCCTGTGCTACAAAACGCATGGCCAAAATACCGATAAAAACACCAATATAAATTAACCAGATATGATCTGTAAATGCTACCGCAGCGAAAACATTATCAATGGAGAAAGCTAAGTCCATTACTTCTACCAAGGCAACCGTAGCCCAAAAAGTACCCACCAAGCCAACGGTAGATTTATAGATCCAGCTTTTGCTTTTATCTACTTGCTCTTCTTCCTCACTCTTTTTACTGTTCTTCTTTCTAAAATAATCGAAGGCCAGGTATAACAGGTATAAACCGCCAAGTGGTTTTAACCACCAGATTTTAACTAACCATGCTGCAAGGAATAAACAGATACCCCTGAAAACATAAGCGCCGATAATGCCATATTTTAGTGCTTTTTCCCTTTGCGATTTAGGAAGATCCATTACCATGGTTGCCAAAACAGCAGCATTATCAACCGATAATAAACTCTCGATTACAATTAAATTTAAAATAATCAATAATCCGGCTTGTATATCATCACCTAAAATTGTGTGCAAAAAATCCATTGAGCGATTGTGTATATGTGTTAAATTAAAGTTTTAGTTAATAGCAAAGAAACAAAATTTAATCATTTATGCTATTTAAATTGTTGTTTTGTTATTAGAATGACAGATAGGATAATTGTTACATATTTTATCCGGATATCAATTAGCGGTAGCTAACCGATAGATGACCCCATTATTCCCTGCTAACAAAACTGTTTTGCCTTTTTTAGCCTTCTGAACAGCATTAAAACTCTTATCGGAAATATTTTTCCAATGCTGACCGCCATCAGTAGAAATATCAGTACCTGAAGTACCTGTAGCAATTAAGACTTTAGCATTCAAATAAGTTACAGCCGATCGAAAGCCTAAAACCGGACTGGCTGGCTTTTGCCAGGTTTGGCCTCCATCTTTTGTTAAAAGCACATTATTCGAATTTTCTTTATCCTTTAGGTAGTTACCGCCAACGGCCACACCTGTTTTTTCGTTAAAAAAATCGATAGAAAAAGGCCCGCTACTCCCCTCACCCTGTAAAATCGGGCACTTGAATACCTGCCAGCTTTGTCCATAATCCGGAGAAAAATAAATGTTAGACATCGTACCCCCTGTTGCAATCCAGGTTTTACCTCCAGGCAAGGTTTTAACGGTGGTTCCACTTGCTGCAAAACTGGCTTCTCCTTTAGTCAGCTTGGCCTTCAGACTCTCAGAAACATCCTGCCAGCTGTTGCCTGCATCTACGGTTTTAAGCAATTGCATGTTATCATTTATGGGATCGCCAAAAATGATTCCGCGATTTTTATCCCAAAAACCTGCACCATCCAAAAATATTGCCGAATCTAAATTTTTATAATTTTCTGTCCAGGTTTCTCCCCCATCAATGGTTTTTAGGATGTAAGCCGGTGATGCAATGCCTACAATAATGGCCTGTTTATCATCAAAAGCTTCAATATCCCTGAAATCGATTTTTTCGTAGCCTTTCGGGTTTACCCATTTCCAGGTTATACCACCATCAGTGGTTTTACCAACCGCTCCGTTACTTCCGCTTACCCAGGTAACCTGATCTGATATTACACTTAGTCCGCGCAAGCTGGTTTTAGTATGCTCACTCAACGGTTTTAATGAATACGTCTGCGCTGCGCAAAAAAAAGGTGCCAATAAAAGGCACCATAATAATTTCTTCATTTATAACTTATTTTACCCGTCTAAACGTTTCAGATCTGCCTAAAAGTGAAATGCCTACATATCCGCGGATATTCAGCAAATCAGCATTTTTTAAGGTCATGTTACAGCTATACGTTTTACCGCTTTTGGGATCATAAATTGTTCCATCCGTCCATTTGCCATCATCATAAACAAAATTCTTTAATATTTCGAGATTTAACAAAGGGCGCTTTTGCAAAGCTACATCAGGATTTTTAACATCCAATTTCGGTTTACCGTTTAGGTTTGGCTCCTTTATCCAGGCCAGTTTTCCATAGAACTTATCGCCTTTTTTGTAGATTTCTATTTGTCCTTCACCAGATGGATTAAGCCATTTGCCAACAATCGCATCTTTGTTCTGCGCAACAGCAGAAAATGATATGGCTACAAAGAGTAGCATCAAAAATGGAAATTTTCTCATATTTTTTATTTTTAGTTAGTTTTTAAAGATAATCATTACACCTTATATCGAAACACTAAATAAAGAGAAAAAGTATAAGATTTTCCAAAAACCTTAAAAATTATTTTGAATCTAGCTAACTTCCAACGAGCGTTGAATAGCCAATCGTTTACAATGATTAAATCGTAAAGTTATTTTTGCACTCAAGCTAACGCTCGTTTCCAACGAGCGTTGAATAGCCAATCGTTTACAACGATTAAATCATAAAGCTATTTTTGCACTCGTTTAGAAAAGAGCGCAAACAAAAACTAATCACGACAAAGCCACCGTTAGGCTATTTTCCGTCAACTTTCAAACGAACATCATTGCCGTAGAAGTTAATCTTGAGGGGCATTTCAGACAAATTTTATATATTTATAATACCTAAATTTTTAACCAAATGACACAAGTGGGTGTTTTATTGCCGCAAAACTTCAGATTATTAAGCTTGGCGGCTATTTTAGATGTATTTGATACCGTGAATGGCTTTTACAAAAAAGATGAACTTGAAGTCCCTTTCAATATTAGTTTAATTACCATTGGCCATACCGATTATAGGTTCAGCACCCATCCCCGCTTGCCTTTAACAGATGCAGGACAACTTGGGTTGATTTTGATTCCATCTTTTGCTACGCCTGATCTAAAAGATTGCATCAGCGCCAACAGCGGATACATCCCATGGTTAAACAAGCAATATGCAGGAGGGGCAGAAATTGCTACCTTTTGTACAGGTGCGTTTTTACTTGCCGCATCAGGACTGCTGAATGGTAAAACAGCCACCACACATGTCGACGCCTGTTCTGCTTTTTCTACCGCATTTCCCCTGGTTCATTTGAAAGCTGATAAAACAGTAACCCAAGACGGCAGATTATTTACAAGCGGTGGCGCCACCTCAACCTTTCATTTGTTATTACATCTTTTACAGCTTCATTGTGGAAAAGATATAGCCATTAAGGTGGCCAAGATTTTTGCAATTGATATGGACCGCGTAACGCAGTCTTATTTTAGTACTTTCCAGCCTACCCGTCATCATAATGATGAAATAGTTGCTTCTGCACAGGAGAAAATTGAAACCAATTATCAGGATGTAGCTACCATAGAAGAGATGATTAAAGATATTCCTTCCAGCAGAAGAAATATTGTACGCCGTTTTAAGCAGGTAATTGGGATGACCCCTATTGCGTATCTTCAGCAAACCCGGATCGAAGCCGCCAAAAAACTACTGGAGCAAACCGCACAGCAAATGACAGAGGTTATTCACAACTCGGGCTACAATGACCCAAAAGCATTTAGAAAGGTGTTCAGGAAATCAGTAGGAATGACACCATCTGAATACCGGGACAAATTTCAGCCGAAATAGCGATAACGTAAAGTGGATAACAAAAGCAAAATAAACTATAAAAATAGTTTTCAACAACCAAAATTAATTATGTTAATAATTAGTCTAAAATAAATGCTTGATAATATCATATTAAGGATAACTTAACGTTATAATTACACTAACCAAACAACCAACATCATGAGCACATTCCTTTTAGTTACGGCGGTATTTTATATTATTTCTTTTGGATTAATGCTATACTGCTATTTCTCCGCTGAGCAGATTCCCAGCGATGATGAAAAATTTTAATTAGTTTACGCACGTCATCCGAATTAACGCCTCCCTTCAAGTTAAAACATCAACTTGGCAAGCAGCACTTATAAAATACCACCATCAATCTCTATTCAAGATCAATAAAGTAATTTCACTTATTTGAGCCATTTAATTAAATAGGGAGCGGCTCCAGTGTACCATAACACTGCAGCAATTAAAAATATAACGATCAGGATCCATAAAATTGGCCATCCTTCAAATTTATGTTTGGAGCCAGGTGTGTAAGAATCATTAAGATTATTATGATCACTATCCATTCTTTCACCTTTTCCTTTGGGTTCGGGAGTAGAGAAATTACCCATAAAATATTCGGTTAGAATACAAATCTAAACTATAAAGATATCATTATCAAAAATAAGTTTCAACATTCGGGTGCTTAGGCTACCAGTCAAACACAAAAACCTGATTTAAATATGCTTTGAATAAGATTAGCGAAGGACGTTGATTCAGGTCGCATAATCTGACAAAATTGTTCAATTGAGCACAATTTCATTAACATATATTATTGTTTAGCAAACGCCTGCTGATATTTTAACGGGGTTTTACCTGTTATCTCCCTAAAATATTTGTGGAAACTGGTAAAATTGTAAAACCCACAGTCATAGCAGATTTCTTTCACGGTCAGGTTATGCTCAATCAGCAATTTACAGGCCTGTCCTACCCTGATCTCGTTTAAAAACTGTGTATAGGTTTTTCTACTCTTGGTTTTGAAAAACTTACAAAACGAATTGGGGCTAATTTTAGCTACTGCAGCAATTTCCTTCAGTTCTATCTTGTTCTTGTAATTGCTAATGGTATAATTATAGATAGATTGAATCCGGTCTTTTTCATTCTCTAAAAAATTGGGTTTAAAACCTAACGAAACCAGCGTGCTTCTTTCTTCGCAATTGGCTATTGCTGTTAATACTTCGAGTATTTTTATAATCCGGGTGGTGCCTTTTGCCTCAATAACCTGCGGCATTAAACCCGCAATTTTTTCTTTCGAAAATCCTTGCAGCTGAATGCCCTGTGTTGATTGCAGCAAAACTTTTTTAAGTTCCTGATTTTCGGGAAGATCCAAAAAATCCCTTCCTAAAAAATCTGCCTTAAAGTGAATCACATAAACATCAACGGGTTCAGAAGCGCTATCGTCAAAAAACTCCGGGTCAAAACGCCAGTAATGCGGCAGATTGCTCCCCAGCAAAACCACATCACCCTCCTTAAAGTTCTTGATGCTATCACCAATAAACTGCGTACCCTTGCCTTTTTTAATGTAAATCAATTCTAACGCAGCGTGGTAATGCCAACGGTTGTTTACATCGGGCATAACATCTCTTCGTGCACTAAAAGAATCTACGGAATTGGTAGACACATTAAGTAAATGCGGTTTCATAAATCTTAAAAAATCAATCTAATATGCAAAATTAATTTGCAATGTGAAAAATCAAGCCAATATCATTTAATAATTAGACGATAAAGTTCAATTTTTATTAACGTTGAACGGCTTAATTTGTAAAGTTGCAACTCAAGGAAAACAGCATATGGAAGTTGGATGATTTATTCTTTGGGATATAGGACAATTGTCTGCTAAAGTTGCCATTGCTACCTCAAGGTGATTAATATCAACCGGCTTAAACTTAGATACATCTGGCTACAATTGGTAGTTGATGCACAGGCTTTCCAGAAGTTTGACTATTTTTATTGTAGCAATGCCTGCTTAAACCATTTATAACCAAATAAACATGAGCCAAATTACATCCGCAAACTTTAAAATCTCCCACCAGGCAAAAAATGGAAAGGGATATTTATTTCCTTTAATTTTAGTCACCAGCCTATTTTTCTTTTGGGGATTTGTCCACAACCTCGATCCGATACTAATCCCACATTTACGTAAAGCATTTCAACTGAATGTTTTCGAATCAACCCTGGTGGATTCATCTGTTTTTATTGCCTACTTTTTATTGGCACTGCCTGCCGGCTACATCATGCGCAAATACGGCTATAAAAGCGGTATTATTTTAGGACTGGTATTATTCGCCATTGGCTGTTTGTTATTTATACCGGCAGCAAATACCGCACAATATATCTTTTTCTTAGGTGCACTCTTTATTATTGCCTGTGGCTTAACCTTCCTGGAAACAGCAGCAAATCCTTATGTTACTGTGCTAGGGCCACCGGAAACCGCTACCCAGCGGTTGAATTTCTCTCAATCTTTTAACGGTTTTGCTGCTTTTTTAGCTCCTGTACTCGGAGGTAAATTTATCTTTACCGAAGTAAAATATACCGATGCCCAATTGGCAAAAATGTTGCCTTTGGAGAAACAGGCTTATATACTAGAAGAAGCATCGACCGTAAAAGCGCCTTATTTAATTTTAGGGATTTTGATTATTGTGGTCGCTATTCTATTCATTTTTACCAGGCTGCCAGATATTAAGGAAGAAGAAAATGTTCAGGAAAAAAGCAGTTTTCGCCACGTGTTAGGCCATAGCCATTTACGTTGGGCGATTATTGGCCAGTTTTTTTATGTAGGTGCCCAGGTTTGCGTATTAAGTTTATTCATCAGTTTCGTAACCTCATCAGCAGGTATAAGTCAGGATGAAGCAAAATGGTACGCTGGCGCAGCAGGATTGGCATTTATGATTGGAAGATTTGTAGGCACTGTTTTTATGAGATTTGTAGCTCCGCACAAACTATTAATGCTTTATGCCCTAGTTAGTGCTGTACTTACCCTTATCTCTATTTTCGGAAGCGGAATGATTACCGTTTACACTTTAATTGGTGTTGCTTTTTTTATGTCGATCATGTTCCCAACGATATTCTCCTTAGGTATTTCAGGCCTGGGTAAAGATACAAAACTGGGTTCCTCTTTAATTGTAATGTCTATTGTTGGTGGTGCGTTTTTACCGCCGGTTTTAGGCCTTATATCAGATGCAACCCATAACATCCAATATGGATACCTGGTACCTTTTGTATGCTTTTTAGTGGTATTTTATTTTGGGTGGAAAGGATGGAAACCAGATCATATCGAAAAAGAAATAAGTTTAAAAGTATAAATTAATAATGAAAAAATTAGTCATCAAGATTAACCATGCAGATAACGTTTTAGTTGCGTTACAGGATTTGCCAGCAGGCACTTCGATAGTGTACGAAGAAAAGACCTATGTTACTGTTGATGAAATCCCAGCCAAGCATAAATTTTTTATGCAGGATATGAAAGCTGGCGATGAAGTAACAATGTATGGCGTTTTGGTTGGAAAAGTACAGTTTGATGTAAAAGCAGGTATGCGGATGAATGTAGAAAATACCAAACATGCCGCAGAGCCATTTGCTTATCGCAACTTTAGTTACAAATGGGAAGCACCTGATGTAAGTAAATATGCCAACCGCAGTTTTAATGGCTATCACCGTAAAAACGGTGCAGTAGGTACAGCAAACTACTGGTTGTTTATTCCTACTGTATTTTGCGAAAACAGAAACCTGGATATGATTAAAGAATCGCTCTATAGCGAGCTGGGTTACGCGGTAGATCAGAAATATAAATCTTATACCCAAAAATTGGTTCAGGCTTTCGAAAAAGGAGAAAACATTAATAACATCAGTTTTGAACCCAAAGTAAATCAGCCCAACCGCACTTTTAAAAACGTAGATGGAATTAAATTCCTGACGCATAATGGCGGATGTGGCGGAACACGACAGGATTCGGACACCTTAAGCAAGTTATTAGCCGCTTATGCACACCACCCGAATGTGGCCGGTATAACGGTTTTAAGTTTGGGCTGCCAGCATTTGCAGGTAGCAGATTTTAAACGCGACCTTTTTGCACTGGATCCTGATTTTGATAAACCGCTTTTAATTTTCGAGCAGCAAAAAGCACAAAGCGAAGAGCAGATGATCCAAAATGCAATTCGCAGTACTTTTGAAGGATTGATGTTTATTAATCAACAAAAACGAGCTGCAGCACCGCTCAGCAAAATGTGTGTAGGGGTGAAATGTGGTGGCAGTGATGGTTTCAGTGGTATTTCTGCCAACCCCGCAGTTGGTTATTGTGCCGATTTATTGGTAGCATTAGGTGCCAAGGTTTTGTTGGCAGAATTCCCCGAACTTTGCGGCGTAGAGCAGGAGATGATCGATAGGTCTGTTGACCAGTCAACTGCCGAAAAGTTTATCCGCTTAATGACGGAATATGATGATCTGGCGCATAAAGTTGGATCCGGATTTTACATGAATCCATCTCCGGGCAACATTAAAGATGGTTTAATTACAGATGCCATCAAATCTGCAGGTGCTGCGCGTAAAGCCGGCTCCTCTCCTGTTGTAGATGTTTTAGATTATACTGAACCTGCAACCAAACCTGGCTTAAGTTTAGTATGTACACCAGGAAATGATGTTGAAGCCACTACCGGTAAAGCCGCTGCCGGAGCAACTTTAATTTTATTCACTACAGGCTTAGGCACCCCAACAGGAAATCCGGTCTGTCCAACGATTAAAGTGGCTACCAATTCTGTTCTGGCCAGCCGCATGAATGATATTATCGATATCGATACCGGACCGGTAATTAACGGCGAAAAAACCATTATTGAGATGGGAGAAGATATATTGGAATACTGCATAAAAGTAGCCAGTGGCGAAGAAATACCAAAAGCTATACAACTTAATCAGGATGATTTTATCCCCTGGAAAAGAGGGGTAAGCCTATAGAACTAGGTAAGATGTGAGATGGAATATGTGAGATGGAGGACCTGAAAACAAAAACTGTCATGAAGTCAAGACAGCTATGGAATAGCGTAATACAGAACGGGGAAATCTAAATGGCTAAGTTTACTGCTATGCCCTATGCAAAAAGCGCTATGCTTAATCATTAAATACCAAAATAAAAATATAACCAGATATGAATTTAAATTTAAACGGCAAAATAATCCTGGTAAGTGGCGGAGCAAAAGGCATCGGCGGTGCAATTGTTAAAGCCCTGGCTATTGAAAATGCTTTTCCGATTATTATTGGCCGAAATGCAAACGATAATATAAACATGCTTCAGGAAATAACAGATTTAGGTTTCAAAGCTGATTATTTCACGGCTGAACTCAGCATGCCTGATCAATGCAAAAACATTATTGACGCCATATTAACCAGGTATGGCAGAATTGATGGCTTGGTAAACAACGCAGGTGTTAACGATGGTGTAGGTCTGGAGAGTGGAACTTACGAAGGGTTTATGGAATCGCTACATAAAAACGTGGTACATTATTATCTTTTAGCCAAATATGCATTACCTGCGCTGAAGCAAAGCAAAGGTTCAATTTTAAACATCGGGAGCAAGACTGCAGAAACCGGGCAAGGTGGAACATCAGGTTATGCGGCATCAAACGGTGCCAGAAATGCCTTAACACGCGAGTGGGCAGTAGAATTATTGCCGTTTAGTATCCGTGTAAATGCCATTATTGTTGCCGAAGCCTGGACTCCGCTCTACGAGAAATGGATAAACACTTTTGAAGATCGCGATGCAAAGCTGAAAAACATCACTGATAAAATTCCGTTCGAAAACCGCATGACCACTGTGGAAGAAATTGCCAACACGGCCGTATTCCTATTATCAGATAGATCCAGTCATACCACCGGCCAGCTCATCCATGTAGATGGTGGTTATGTACACTTAGATCGGGCGCTGTTGTAATACGCATCCTCGGTTTGTATTCTCCACCTTTTCTGTCATGCTGAACGAAGTGAAGAATCTTTTTAATTAGAGGCTTTTACTATCGAACTGTTTTAGGTTCGGTTTTCTATCGCTTGCAGATTCTTCGTTGCACTCAGAATGGCAATTTTATTTTTTCTTCCTTTCCTCCAAATACGCATGCCATAAAAGCATGGTGGCAATGGTGCGATATGGTTTAAACCGGTCTTCCTCCTTGGTTTGTGTTCTCCACCTTTTCTGTCATGCTGGACGAAGTGAAGAATCTTTTTAATTATAGGATTTTACTATCGAACTGTTTTAGGTTCGGTTTTCTACCACTTGCAGATTCTTCGTTACACTCAGAATGGCAATGTTATTTTTTCTTCCTTTCCTCCAAATACGCATGCCATAAAAGCATCGTGGCAATGGTGCGGTAAGGTTTAAACTGATCTGCCGCAGCCAAAACTTCTGCTTTACTCACGCCAGCTGCCAAACCTTGTACTTTCTTTAAGGAGTTCACTGCCGCCAGATCGCCTATCGGGAAAATATCCTTGTGGTGCAGCATAAAAATCAGATAAATATCCACCGTCCAATCGCCTATGCCTTTAATGCTTTTCAGCCGGTTCCTAATGCTTAGATCGTCCATTGTCTCCATTTCGCTTAAAGATAATCTGCTGTTCACGATGTTTTCGGCCAAATGGCGCACATAAGCCGTTTTTTGACGACTGAAATAACATTCCTTTAATTCCTGATCGGTAAGTAATAACAACCTTTCAGGCGTAATCTCCTTGATTTTCGCTTTCAATTTATTCAATGTGGCCAATGCCGAAGCCGAAGAAACCTGTTGCTCCAGGATAACATGTACCAGTGATTCGAAAGTATTTGGTCTCGACCAAAAGGGCGGATAACCATATCGGTTTAAAATCACCTGTAAATCTGCATCCCTACTCCCCGCTAAATTGCAAAGCTGGTGGAAACTGGTCTGATCAAATGTTTCGAACATAAAGGTTTTTTATCCAAATATACAACGGATGTTTAATAAATAAATTAATGCATGATTTCTTTACGTGTAATAACCGACCGATAAAATGAATTATTCTTCCATACCGTTTTCTGTCAAGCTGACCGCACGGAATAATTTTTTTCCTTGAAGTATTCAAATAATCAGGGGGATATGAGCAAAAAGGAACATCGCTAAAACGCATCAAGTAACAGAAAGACCAGCCATTTTAATCCCGTTTTAAGATGAGATGGTTAAATTTGCTGAATGCTAAAGATTGGAATAGCTGAAGACGACCCTAAAATCTCAGCGCTTTTGAAGTCGGCACTCGAAGAAAACGATTATCAGGTACTTACCGTAGCCAATGGGATTGATGCGCTTGATCTTTTTTTACGTGAAAGTTGTAACCTCCTGGTTATCGACGTCATGATGCCCGGCCTCAACGGCATACAGCTTTGTAAACGCCTCAGAGAAAACGCGTTACAGACACCAATCCTCATGCTTACAGCCATGGGTACCGTTGATGATAAAGTTACAGGTTTAGAAGCTGGTGCTGATGATTATCTCGTAAAACCCTTTCACCTCAAGGAACTTTTAGCCAGGGTTGCAGCACTTTTACGCAGGCAGCCTGCCATAGCAACAAAAACATCCCATAAATTATGTTTCGAAGACCTCGTGCTGGATACGTATAGTAAAGAAGTAAGCCGTGCGGGTAAACCTATCGAATTAAGTGCTAAAGAATTTATTTTGCTTGAACTTTTTATGCGCCACCCCAACCGTTTACTCTCGCGACAATTTATTGCAGAGCAAGCCTGGGACATCAGCTTCGAAACCGGTACTAATGTAATTGATGTATACATCAACTTCCTGCGAAAAAAGATCGAAAAGGATTTCGAACGTAAACTTATCCATACCAAAATCAATATGGGTTATATTCTGAAATAAATGAAGATAAAAGACCGCATAGCCTTGTATTTTACCCTGATCAGCACTTCTATGCTCTTCGCAGTACTCTGCACAGTATATTTTACCTTCATGAAATTTTTGGAGGCCGATTTCTTCGAACGCCTAACCGACCGTACCATGGTTACCGCCAAATTGTACCTCGAAGCCGATGAGATCAGTCGGGATGCGCTAAACACGGTACGCCATAAATACCTTCAAAAGTTAAATAGTGAAGTAATTCGTGTGTACGATAAAAAAAACAGGGCTACTTTTATTGGTGATACTGCACAATACTGGACCCCTGCCACCATTGATCAGGTACGCAGGAAAGGTCGTTTACAGTATACAGACGGCCAGCGACAGGTAGTGGGTATTTACTACAAAGATAATCAGGGCGATTTTGTGATCCTGGCTTCGGCCAACGACCAGGGCTCTCATAACAGGCTGAACAAACTGTTGAAGATCATGATCTTTATCTTCATCCTGATTTCGCTCCTGGTATTGTTGTTAAGCAGGTGGGTTGCGCAAAAAATGCTAAAACCACTGCAAAAATTTATGCGCGAGGTAAAACAGGCCGGCGCTAAAAACATGGAATTTAGGGTAGAACAAAAGAACGATAAAGACGAAATTAACCTCATTGCGCAAAGTTTTAACCAATTGATGGAAGAACTTGAACAGGCTTTTATGCTGCAGAAAACCTTTGTAGCCAATGCTTCTCATGAACTTAGCACACCCGTTACGCGGATCATGATGACTGCCGAACTGGCCCTATCAAAAGAGCGGAATCAGCATGCCTATCAAAAAGTAATTGCTTCCATGCTTGAGGATGCAGAAAAAATGGAACACACCATTACCGGTTTAGTAGCGCTGGCAAAAATGGACCTCGATCTGATCCATTCGAAACTTGTTCCGATCAAACTCGATGATCTGCTTGCCAAAATCCAAACCGAATGGAAAGTGCAGAAAAACCTTGATCTTAAAATTACTTACCAAAAGTCCATTGATGCAAAAACTGAAATAATGGCCAATGCGGTTTTATTACAGATTGCTTTAGACAATATCATCTCGAATGCGTTTAAATTTTCAGACAATCAGAAAGTTAATATTCGTATAGAAACTGTTGAAAATGATTTTTTCATCCACATCACCGATCAGGGAACCGGCATCTCTACCGAAGATCAGGCTGCTATTTTTAACCCATTTTATACACGTGCCAAAGAACAGGGTCATCAGGGCGAAGGCATGGGACTTTACATGGCCAAAAAAATTATTGATCTGCTTAAAGGTGAGATAATGTTTAATAATTCAGAACAAGGTGGCTGCATTTTTACGGTGAGATTAGCAAAATTGTAATGATAAACCGTTTGTATTCCCTGGTCTCTTTCCATCCAAGCTAACCCTCGTTTCTATGATCATTTAATGACATATCGTTTGCCGCTAACGCTCGTTTCTACCGAGCGTTCAATAGCTTATCGTTTACAACGATAACCATCTGACTAATTTTGCACTTGTTTACAAATGAGCTTAAACGTGAATTGAACGGCAATCCATTATCACTTCAATCCCGCAACACTCGTTGCGTTAAATAGCTAATCATTTACAACGATTAAATGGTAAAGCTATTTTTGCACTCGTTTGGAAACGAGCGCAAACAAAAAAATCGATCGCCAACTTTAATCCCGCTAATGTTCCTTGCGTTAAATAGCCAATCGTTTACAACGATAACTATCTACCTACTTCTGCACTTGTTTGCAAATGAGCTTAAACCTGAATTTAACGGCAATCCATTATCACTTCAATCCCGCAACACTCGTTGCGTTAAATAGCTAATCA
>Ga0182008_10000605_pt1 | contig 26387 bp, 19 predicted proteins | sample Sormic07211129_1_FD_120482 | JGI IMG/M metagenome (GOLD analysis project Ga0182008, IMG submission 120482) | Rhizosphere microbial communities from Sorghum bicolor, Mead, Nebraska, USA - 072115-129_1 metaG | ecosystem: Host-associated > Plants > Roots > Rhizosphere | place: USA: Nebraska...
GGAGGTGGCCAGGTTCAGGCCCGGCAAGCCGCTGGGCACGTGGCCCGTCGTCTGCACGCCCATCGTTTCCAGGCCGCCGTAGGCGACGAGCGCGATGCCGGCCAGCACCAGCGCCATCGGCGCGAGGCGCGCGCCCACGTCGGCGGCGACTTTATTCAAGCCGCAGCGCTGCAGCAGACGCGCCAGATAGCGCTTGGCCAGCCACAGGAACAGCAGGCCGGACAACCCCAGCACCAGGCTGGGCGTGTGCCAGTGGGGAAGCGTTGCGCCCAGCAGGGGCGTGATCTGGCCCCAGATGATCAGGATGGCGGCGCCATTGCTGAAACCGCTGATCACGGGACGCGATAAAAAGCTGGCCATGAAGCCCAGGCGCAGCACGCCGCACAGCAGCAGGACCAGGCCGCTGATGAAGGCCAGCTGGGCGGCCAGCACGATGTACAGGGAAGAGCCGGGGTCGGCCAGCGGCGCCAGGGCGGCGGCCGTCATCAGCGAGACGATGGCCATGGGGCCCACCGATTGCGTCATGCTGCTGCCGAACAAGGCGTACAGCACGGGCGGCAGGATGCTGGCGTAAATGCCGACCACGGGCGGCAAACCGGCCACCAACGCGTAAGCCATGCCTTGCGGCACCATCATCATGGCGACAACGATACCGGCGGTAATGTCTCCGGCCAACAGAGGACGCCGGTATTGCCTGAGCCAGAGCAGCATGGATGATCCCAAAATCTGAAAACCGAAGCCTATCATGCGACGAGGCCGGCTGACAGGGGGGCGTGCTCAGTCTGGCAGCAATTGCGCCTTCACGGCATCGAGGATTTCCGCCGACAGCGCTTCGTCATCGACGGAACGGGCCAGTACCATGGCGCCCACCATGGCGGCAAACGTGGCAATGGCCTGCTGGCGCCGCCGCTCCGACATACCATCCGACGCGCCTTCCGGCAACAAGCCTTCCAGCAGCGCGAACTGCTGCCGCGTGGCTTGCGTAAACGCGGGACGCGCGCCGGGCGACATGCGCGCCACGTCGACGCCCATGGCCGCCGCCGGGCAGCCCGTGCCGGGCTGGTCGCGGTGCCGGGTGGTCAGGTAGCTGTCGATGATGGCCGGCAGCGCCCGCTGCGGGTCGCCGGCAACCTTCGCCCGCCAGCCTTCCAGCGATTTCTCCAGGGCGTGCTGGCACGCCTCGATCATCAAATCTTCCTTGGACGCAAAATGGCCATAGAAGCCGCCATGCGTGAGGCCCGCATTCTTCATCAGGTCGGCCACGCCGATACCGTCATAGCCCTTTTCGCGGAACAATCTTGCCGCCACGTCAACGATGCGCTCGCGGTTCAGCGCCGCCTGCTCCCTGCTCACTTTCATGCTGCCTCCTACATTTATGTCAATCATCATATAACTTTGCGCCCGTTTGCGCCACTCTGTTAGCAAGCGCACCGTTCGATGCGGGCGCGGCGCCGATACTGGATCTTCGTTTCCAGGGAGGCCAGCATGAACGAAAACAAGGACCAGTCCGCCGGCAACTTGCAGCGCGCCATCCAGCAGGAGCAGGATGGCCGCGATGCCGCCAAGCCAGGCGAGGAAAGCAAGCAGCCCGTGCAGACGGGCCACCGCAGCCAGCCGACGCCTCCCCTGCCCACCCAGCACCTGGACAAGCCGGGCATCGAAGCGCAGATGGCATTGAAACCGCGCTTCCTGGCGCCCGATTATTGCGGCAGCGGCAAGCTGGCCGGCATGGTGGCCATCATCACGGGCGGCGATTCGGGCATCGGCCGCGCCGTGGCCGTGCTGTATGCGCGCGAAGGGGCCGATGTCGCCATCATTTACCTGAACGAACATGCGGACGCCAACGAAACGAAGCGCTATGTGGAAGCGGAAGGCCAGAGCTGCCTCTTGATTCCCGGCGACGTGCGCGACCAGGGCTTTTGCCAGCAAGCCGTCAGCCAGGTGCTGGACAAGTTCACGCACATCGACGTGCTGGTCAACAACGCCGCCTTCCAGGAACACGCCGAATCCCTGCTGGAACTGAGCGAAGAGCGCTTCGACCTCACCATGAAGACCAATGTCTACGGTTACTTTCACATGGCCAAGGCCGTGCTGCCCCATTTGCAGCGGGGCGCGTCCATCATCAACACGGGCTCCGTGACGGGCTTGCAGGGCTCGAAACACCTGCTCGACTATTCCACCACCAAGGGCGCCATCCATGCGTTTACCATGGCGCTGGCCGGCAACCTGCTCGACAAGGGCATCCGCGTCAACGCCATCGCGCCCGGCCCCGTCTGGACGCCGCTCAATCCGGCCGACAAGTCGCCCGAGGACATCGAGAAATTCGGCCAGGACACCGACATGCGCCGCCCGGCCCAGCCCGAGGAACTGTCGCCCGCCTACGTCTTCCTGGCCTCGCCCGCCTGTTCCAGCTACATCAGCGGCATCGTCCTGCCCGTCACCGGCAGCGTGGGGGACTAGGCGATGGCGCGCGCACTGTGGAAAGGCGCCATCAGCTTCGGCCTCGTGCACATCCCCGTCGAGCTGATTTCTGCCAGCCTCGACCACGAACTGGACTTGTCCATGCTGGACCGGCGCGACTTCGCGCCCATCGGCTACAAGCGCTACAACAAGCAGACGGGCAAGGAAGTCGAGTGGGACGACATCATCAAGGGCTATGAATACAAGACGGACGAGTACGTGGTGCTGTCCGACGAGGATTTAAGGCAGGCGAACGTGAAGGCCACGCAAACCATCGATATTTTGACCTTTGTCGATGCGGCGGAAGTGCCGCTGACCTTTTACGAGCATCCGTATTACCTGCTGCCTGCCAAGGGCGGCGAGAAAGTCTATGCGCTGCTGCGCGAAACCTTGCGCAAAGCCAATAAAGTGGGTATAGCCAGCGTAGTCATGCGCACCAAGCAGCATTTGTGCGCGCTCGTTTGCGTGGAAGACGCCATCGTGCTCAACACCCTGCGCTACGCCGATGAAATCCGCCCCACGGACGATCTGGACTTGCCCGCCACCACCCTGAAGGCGGCCGGCATTTCCGACAAGGAACTCAAAATGGCCCTGTCGCTCGTCGAAGGCATGAGCGAAGCGTGGGAACCGGAGCAATACCACGACAGCTACCGCGAAGACGTGCTGGCGCTGGTCAAGAAGAAAATCAAGGCGAAACAGACCAAGACCATCACGCCGCCCGCGCCCGAACCGGAAGAGGAACACGGCAGCAATGTGATCGACCTGGTCGCCCTGCTGCAGCAAAGCCTGGGCAAGAAAGCGCCCGCCGCGCCGGCCCGCAAGCGGACGGCCTCGTCCACCGCGCGCAAAACGGCGCCCGCCAGGCGCAAGGCGGCCTGAAACGCAATACCCGGCCCGGGAGCTGCGTCAATAATATAAATGCATTGACTTTGATCAGGCTTCTCGCTACGTTATGCACAGGCCTGCCAGCCGGCAAGCCCTGTCACGCGTGCGGAAAAAATGGATGCCGAGTTAGATCAGCTTATCCTCAGCGGCGCCCCTGGCGGCGTTGTCGTCACCAACGAAGACCATGCCGTCGTGCGCTGGACGGTGGGTGCCCAACGCATCTTCGGCTATGCCAGCGACGAGGCACTGGGCCGCACGCTGTGGGAACTGATCTCCTTGCCCGGACAGGCCGAAGCGGCCCTGCTGATCGACGAACAGCTGACCCTGCACGGCAGCTACGACCGCGAATCGCTGCGGCGCCGCAAGGATGGCGAACTCATCCACGTTGACGTGGCGTGCCAGGTTGCGCAGGCCGGGGCGGATGCGCCCCGCTACCTGATTTCCACCATGAAGGACACGACCTTGCTGAAGGCGGCGCGCGACGCCCAATTCGTCGAGGTGCGCTACCGCGTGCTGTTCGAATCGACGCCGGACAGCGTCATCATGGTCAATGCCACCGGCGCCATCGTGCTGGCCAACCAGCAGGCGCAGCGCCTGTTCGGCTACGCGGAAGGCGAATTGAACGGCAGGCAAATCGATAGTCTGCTGCCGCAGCGGCTGCGCCATTCGCACGTGGCGCACCGCGCCCGCTATTTCGACCAGCCCCGCACGCGCACCATGGGCGCCGACCTGGAATTGCTGGGCTTGCGCAAGGACAACGTCGAGTTCCCCGTCGAAATCAGCCTGTCGCCCATCCAGACGGAAATCGGCACCTTCGTCATCAGCGCCATCCGCGACGTCAGCGACCGCCGCCGGGCCGAGCAGAAGTTCCGCGGCCTGCTCGAATCGGCGCCGGACGCCATCGTCATCGTCAACGGCGATGGCGAGATCGTGCTCGTCAATTCGCAGGCGGAACGCCTGTTCGGCTACTCGCGCGCGGAGTTGCTCGGGCGCAATGTCGAAGTGCTGATCCCGGCCCGCTACGCGATGGATCATCCGCAGCACCGGCAAGCATTTTCCACGGCGCCGCGCGCCCGCTCCATGGGCGCCGGGCTGGAACTGTACGGCTTGCGCCGCGATGGCACCGAATTCCCCGTCGAAATCAGCCTGTCGCCGCTGGAAACGGACGAAGGCGTGCTCGTGTCGTCGGCCATCCGCGACATCTCCGAGCGCAAGCGCATCGAACGCACGCTCAACGAACAGAAGGTCGAGCTGGAGCGGGCCAGCCAGGCGAAGGACCGTTTTCTCACCAGCATGTCGCACGAGCTGCGCACGCCGCTGAACGCCATCCTCGGCTTTGCCCAGCTGCTGGCCAACGAAGCCCTGCCCGCGACCGTCCTGCAAAAACGCACTTTCGTGCAAAACATCGTCACCTCGGGCCGCCACCTGCTTACCCTGATCAATGAAATCCTCGACCTGGCGAAGATCGAATCAGGCAGCCTGAGCCTGTCGATGGAAGCGGTGACGCTGCCCGCGCTGATCGAGGAAGTGCGCGTGATGGTGGAAGAACAGGCGCAGCAGCGCCATATCCACCTGATTTTTCCGGCCTGCGACGCGCTCACGCTCAGGGCCGACCATACGCGCCTCAAGCAAGTGCTGCTGAACCTGCTGTCGAATGCCATCAAGTACAACCGCCCGGCCGGCAAGGTGGAGCTGGAAATCTCGCAGCCCGATGCGCTGTGCGTGCGCATCGCCATCCGCGACACGGGCAAGGGGCTGGACGACGCGCAGATGGCCGAACTGTTCCAGCCGTTTAACCGCCTGGGGCAGGAGGCCGGCAGCGAGGAAGGCACGGGCATCGGCCTGGTCGTCACCAAGCGCCTGGTCGAACTGATGGGCGGGCGCATGGGCGTGCACAGCTGCCTTGGCGTGGGCAGCGTATTCTGGATCGAACTCGACACGATGGCCGCGCCGCCCGACAGCATGCCGCTGGACAAGGAGGGGCCATCCGAGCCTGCCGGCGGCGCCGGGGGCGAGGACAGCGGCCAGGCCCTGCTGCTGTACGTGGAAGACAATCCGGCCAGCCTGCGCCTGGTGGAAGATATCGTCAGCTTCCTGCCCCACCTGCGCATGATCTCGGCCACGGACGCGCGCCAGGGCATCGCGCTGGCGCTGGAACGCCATCCCGATGTCATCCTGATGGATATCAACCTGCCCGGCATGAATGGCAACCAGGCGCAGCGCATCCTGCGCAACGATCCGCGCACGGCGCACATTCCCGTCATCGCGCTGACGGCCAACGCCATGAAGGGCGACATCCGGCATGGCCTGGCCGCGGGCTTCTTCCGCTACCTGACCAAACCCGTCGAGATCCCCCAGCTCAACGCCGCCATCGACGAAGCCCTGCAGCTGGCGCGCGCCACCGTGTCATTCAAGCCGGAGGCGTAAAGGCCAGCTTTTTCATCGCCGCATCGAGCCCTTTCGCGCTGCGCGCATAGCCAGCCCACGGCGCGTTGCCCACGTCGAGGCGGCTGTGGACGTTGCCCACGTTCCATTGATCACCCGCCTTCAGCTTGTCGAGCTCATCCCAGGCCAGCGGCACGGAAATGCCCAGCCCCGAACGCGTGCGGGCCGACCACGCACACACGGTGGTGGCGCCCCGGCCATTGCGCAAATAATCGATGAAGATCTTGCCGACCCGATTGGACGGTCCGCTTTTCAGCACAAAACGCTGGGGTATCAGCTGTGCCATGTGCGCCACGATGGCTTGCGAAAACGCCTTGACCGTATCCCAGTCGTGTTTCGGGCGAATCGGCACGACCACGTGCAAGCCCTTGCCGCCGCTGGTTTTCAGCCAGGCGGGCAAGCCCAGCTCCGTCAAAAAGGCGCGCAGCAGCACGGCCGCTTCGCGGATGGCGGGCCAGGCCACGCCCTTGCCCGGGTCCAGGTCGAACACCAGGCGGTTCGGCGTGTCGTAGGCGCTGGCCAGCGCGTTTTGCGTGTGAAATTCCACCACATTCCACTGCGCCGCCGACAACAGGCCCTGTACGCTGGCCACTTCCAGCATGGAAGCATGCTCGGGATCGAGGCCGGGATCGAGCTGCCTGACGCCGGGCATAGTGGACGTGTCCGCATGCTTCTGGAAAAACAGCTCGCCGCCCACGCCGGCCGGCGCGCGCACCAGCGACACGGGCCGGCCCCGCAAATGCACGAGCATCAGCTTGCCCACCAGCGCGTAATAACGCACCAGGTCGATCTTCCTGGCGCCGCTGTCCTTGTCGATCACCCTGTCCGCATGGCTGACCTTGAAACTGGCCGGCAAGACGCTGTCCGGCGTGGCTTGGTGTTGCATCGTCTTCTCCCTGTCGATTCGCTGTGGCCGCTCGCGCACGATGGCGGCCGGCTGTTTATCCGCGCGCAAGCCGTGAAACACGGCGTGGCGCACGGCGCCGCCGCTGGTCCATTGCGCAAAACCGACCTCGGCCACCAGCTCCGGTTTGACCCAGATGGGCTGGCGCACGCCGCCCGCCTTGCCCGCGAACGGGCTCGCCTCGATAGCCAAGGCGTCGAGGCGGCGCCGCAAGTCGCGCAAGGCCGCATCGTCAAAGCCGCTGCCCACATTGCCCGCGTAGCGCAGCTTGCCCTGTGCATCGTGCACGCCCAGCAGCAGCGAACCGATGCCTTCGCGCGCGCCCTGCGGCGCCGTATAGCCGCCGATGACGAATTCCTGGCGCAGCCCGCATTTGAGCTTGATCCAGTCGGCGGAACGCCGCGTGACGTAGGGTGAACCGCGCCGCTTGCCGATCACGCCTTCCAGCCCCAGGCGGCAGGCATGGGCCAGCAGTTGCCGGGGCTTGGCGTCGAGCGCGCCGCTGAAGCGCACCAGCGGCGAGGCCGGCAAGCGCTGCAGCAACTGTTCCAGCAAGGCCCGGCGCGCCTCGACGGGCTGGCTCCGCAGATCGTGGCCATCGAAAAACGGCACGTCGAACAGGTAATACACGATCTCGCTGCTCGTGTCCGCCTCGAAGGCGCGCTGCAAGGCGCCGAAATCCGGGTGGCCGCCGGCATCGTTGACGACGATTTCGCCGTCATACCAGCCTGGTGGCAAGCCCAGCTGCTCCAGCGCCTGCCGCAGCTTCGGCAGTTTGGCCGTCCAGTCATTGCCATTGCGCGTGATCAGGGCGACCTGATCGCCATCGCAACGCGCGAGGATGCGGTAACCGTCGAATTTCACCTCGAAAATCCAGTCTTGCGCGTCCGGCGGCGGCGCATCGACTAGGGTGGCCAGTTGCGGCGACAGGGTGGCGGGCAGCTTCGCGGCCGGCGCTGCCGCCTGCTGCGCGCTTTGTTTGCGCCTGGGCATGGCCTTGTGCTTGACGCTGTCGGGGAATTCGTCGACGACGGAAAATTCCAGCGCCGGCCGGGCATATTCGTCTTTTTCCTTGATCAGCAGCCATGCGGGCTGCTTTTCGCTGCGTTTATCGCCCTTGCCCTTCATGCGCACGAGCACCCAGTTGCCATGCATCTTGTGGCCGTCAAGGGTGAATTTCAGCTCGCCGGCCGCCAGCGCGGCGCGCGCATCGGGCGTGGCCGGCTGCGGCTGCCACGTGCCCTTGTCCCAGATGATGACCTTGCCCGCGCCATACTGTTTTTCGGGAATCGTGCCTTCAAAACCGGCGTAGGCAAGGGGATGGTCTTCCACCTGCACCGCCATGCGCTTGTCGCGCGGATCGTAGCTGGGTCCTTTCGGCACGGCCCAGCTTTTCATCGTGCCGTCCAGTTCCAGGCGAAAGTCATAGTGCAGGCGGCTGGCCCAATGCTTCTGGATCACGAAGGTGAGCCCCTCGCCCGCCGCCTTGCCGCCCTCCGCAGGCTCGGGCGTGACGGCGAAATTGCGCTTGGCTTGATAGGTTTTCAGGGCGGCTTTCATGGCGGACCCATGCGGTGAGGATGGCATCGAGTCTAGTCCGCCAAGGGCTTGGGCGCGGTACGCCAGCTAACAGAGTGGCTGGCATGCCCCCGCTTGCGTCAGCGCAGGCGCCACGCGCCAGTTCATGCCTGCACCGAGCCCGCAGCCAGGGCGCTCGCAAGGAAGGCAGCATCGCCGGCCTGGACGCCGTGGCCGGGCCGGGAGGCAGCCAAGTGCTGCGCAATCAGGTCCGTCAGCATGAGGTCCGGTTCCGGCTGTTCGGACAGGCCCAGACTGAAGCCCCGGCTCAAGGCATCGATGCGTTGAAAATGCCGGTCCAGCCTTTTGCTGTCAAGCTCAGGCTGCACCGCCAGTGCATGCGCCTGCATCAGGCGCGCAGGCGCCGCTTCGTCTCCTCGCTGCACGGTATCGGCAGTGCCAGAGCGGGTCGATAGCAAGTTTTTCACCGCCAGCAGCCGTGCCTGATAAAACTCGATCAGATCCACCTTGTGTTCTTCGCTCAGGTCCGCCGAGGCAAAGATCTGCGACGCGCATTCGAGCATCAGGGCCTGCGCTTCGGCCACCTGCCCGCCCACCATCTTTGCCCGCGCTTGTTGCCAGAGCGCATGAAAAGGGAAAACGGCGTAATCGTTGCGCTGGGCCATACGCTCAATCGACAGCACGCAAAAATCGAGGTCTTCAGGTGGCGCCGCCTTGCCGCCGCTCGTGCGCATCAATTCATCGCCATGCATGGACAGCCCCTGCGTATCGACAGGCTGCTTACCCGTGGCATTCAACAGAACGAGATGCGTGCGGCTCAAGGGCATGTCCCCCTGGATGAGCACGCGGCGCTCCGCCAGCACGCATTCGATGTCCGCCGCCCCCAGACAGCTGAAAATCGTTTCGCTCAGTTTGTTTGCGATGTTCAGGTACTGGGAAAATCCCAGGATGTCTATTTTGCCGAACAACTGCTCAAATATGCCGAAGGCGTCCTTGCGCCGGTCCGCGATAACGGATTTGAACAAACCGACAAACAGCGCCACATCGCCGCCAGCATAGGGCGTGGGACCGACCACCATCGTATTGCGCAAACGCATGCGCAAGCTTGCCGGCGCAATCCCCGTGGGCAATCCTTCCACCATTGCGTTGCTGACGAAAAAGGGATGCCTGATAGGCTTGCCACCATAGTTATAATCGGCCAGCACGAAGGTGGCTGGCACCACGTCCTGATGCCACTGCCTGCCAAAGGCCAGCGACATGTCGACCAGGCGCACCTGAAAATACCCGGCACCGCCAGTCATCGGGGCGCTGTTTTCATCCGGCAGCAGCATGGAGGTCGGCGACTTCACCTTGCCGCGTGCCAATCCGGTGAGAAATGCTTCGAATGGCATGACGTGCTCCCGTTCGTTTGCATCAGTGTTCCGTCTGCGGGTCCAGCGTCTGCATGAACAACAGGGCGGACGTCCAGGCCAGGCTTTTACTCTTGTGCAACTTCGCCTTGCTGCGCATGAAGGCATATTCGAGAAAGCGCTTGGGCCCGTCGCCTTCGAACAGATTTTCGTAAAACGCGAGGGAAAAATCATATGCGACGGTATCGAGCACGGGCCAGGCATAGCCTGCCACGGCCGGAATATTGCGTTCGATCAAGCGCATGATGAAACGGGCGTTGGCGCTGCCGCAACTGTTCAGGAAGACGAACTGGGAATAGCGGGCGCGTTCGGAAAATTCTTCGATATCGAGCAGGCCTCCTTCGCCGGGCCCCAGTACCAGGTAGCCCCGGCCGTTTTCGCCCAACGCCGAATGCCCCGTATAGTGAATCAACTGCCAGGGTTGACGCGACAGGGCCGTACGCACGGCCGCACCATATTGCTCAGCGGGAAACTGGGCGGGTGACATCAGCACAGGCTGCGCCAGGTTGAACCGGGCCTGGTTCGTATTGAAATAGTCGTACACCCAGCGCGCCTCATTGGCCGCCTTCGGTATGGCTCGAAAACCACGGGACAAGGGTGCTGCGACACTGAATGACGCAGCTTCGCCCTGGATCACCAGGCAGTGGATGGCGTGATGGCGGCTATGGCGGTCCTTGAACAGGGGATGACGCTCTCCCATGCCGCCAAACTTCCGAAAGATCGGCGTATGCAGCATCCATGGCTCCGGCGCTACCGCCCCTTCATCCGCAGGCGGTTGCGCCAACGTTTCCACTAGTAAATCACTGGTGCGCTGGTCGACATGAAAACGGATACGTGCCGCCGCCAGCAAGGTGTTGTCATGCAGATGGCCATACAGCGCCTGGGCCAGTCCCTGGTTTTTGATGTTATTGGCGATAAAATGCAGGTAGATATCATTCCCCAACCTGTTGATCAATTGCTGCCCCCGCGCCGTCTTCGCGGAGCCATCGATCACGAACGGTTCCAGCAGAGTCGAGTCCAGCAGCAGCCTGTTGAGTTCTTCGCTGGTAATCTGGATCATGCCAGATGCCTCGACCGGGTGGTTGCCCGTACCATGCAGCGACCAGTGACATCGGTCGCCGGTGAGCTTGATATCGAGATCGAGCTCATGCGCGGGTTGGGATGCGGTCCCTCCCGTGATCAGGCACTGCGCCAGTGGCGCCAATTGCATATAGGTATCGCCAACACGCAGCACCGCCACTTTATCGAGCGCAGCCAGGGCAGCGCTACGCTTGCCATCGTCGATGGACACCAGGAAGATGCCCGGCAAGTCAGGCTTGATGCGCCGAATTTCCATGAGAAACTCGGGTGACTGGGGAACGCTGCGGTCCACGGGCGGGGGCGACAAGGCGTCCATGGGCGGACTCATGCTCGATACCAGCAAACTGCATTGTTCCATGCCGCGCAGAGCCAGCTGGCGCCTGGCCTCGTCAAGATTCGAAACAGCAACCGTCTGCAGTTGCGCTTGCTCGCCCAGGCGAGCGGCGATCATCTGAGCCATTTCAAGGTTCTCATGGATGATCAATGCCCACTTCATGACAGCTCCAGCTGTTGCGCCAGGGGCAACTCGATCTCAAGGTGGAAGTCGCTACCCAGGCGGCGCCGGTAAAGACCGCCCGCCTGGCGCACCAGGCGCTCGATGACGGCATCGCCCAGGGTCAGATCGCGCAAGGACTTGCGCCGCCACAGTTCGCTCGGCCCCGGTTCGCGCTCATTCTGAAAATCCGACGACCATGCTCCTCCCACGCGAAACAGCGCGCGGCCCTGCACGCAGCAGGTCCACACACCGAGCTTTTGCGCCTGCGGCCGGGTACGCAGGCCGAATGCGATCAAGGATTCCAGACAGAACTGCAAGTCGCTGAATTCCATCAGCACGGGCAGGCGCCCGGATGCCTGTTCCACGTGCAAGGCCTGTCTCAGGCTGGGCGGCAAGGAAGCGAGCGTGAGTTCCAGCGCCCTGCGCAACTCGACAGCGACGGACGGGATCGGCGTTCCTTCGGGGCTGAACAGGCGCAGCAAGCGCTCAAGCGGCAGATCGGCGCGGCCCAGCTGGCTCAGGATCCGGTCCGCCGATTGGCTGCCGATCAGGTCGCGCGATTCCTGCAGCCATGCCACCGCCAGGGCCAACGGCACCCGCCCTTCCAGCGCGGCATGACGAAATACCTCTTTCAGTTCGCTGAGGCGCTGCACCTCTTTTTGGAAAGTGAAGTCGCTGGCGACATACACCCTGCCGCTCAGGTGCTCCGGCAACAGGGAGGAAGACAGCAGCACGGGTATCCTGTTCCCATTGCACGCGCGCAGCACCAGTTCACGGTGATAAAAACCTTGTGCCTGCGTCACATCCTGGCACAAACTCGGGTCGTCGATCAGCTTGGCGATCGGCATGCCGGACGACGTTTCCGCCTCCAGCCCCAGCATCTTTTTCGCCGCGCCATTGCTCCAGCGGATACGGCCATCGGTATCCGTTTCGATCACCGCATCATTGATCGCATACAGCACCGCCCTTTGCAGTTCAAACAAGGCCGACCTGTAGAGTATTTCGCCCGCTTCGACAGCGAGCAGCTGCAGCAGTTCAATCTCTTCCACCGCAAACGCATTCAGCAGAGCCGATTCCACATTCAGCACCCACTGCGTACGCTGGCCTATCACGGGAATCGCCAGGCCCGAGCCACGCGCGTCGAAGCCAGGCACGCCACCGAAGGGCCCATGCGCGCGCGTGTCGCCCACATTCACCAGTTGCTGCGTCTTGACGGCCAGCACCAGGGAACTTTGCCGCTCCCGCGCACCAGACGAGGCCGTCGCATCAGCGCTCAATACCAGGTCGGCGGCCAGCGGCTGGCCGGCACTGTTGGCCTGGCAAACCAGTTGCAGGCGGTTGCCTTGCTCGCTGCTCTGGAATATCGACACGTGTTCCCAGCCAAAATTATCGACCAGGCATTTGACGAGCTCATCAGCCACGCGCCTGACGTCGGTGGCATTCGCACTGACCTGGTGTATCAGTTCGAGGACGGCGCGCTGGCGGATGCGCTCTTCGCGGTGGATGGAGGCCAGCACGGCGGCGCCCAAGGGCAGGCTCGCCAGCTTGGCCAGCGTTTCAGGCCCGTAGCGGCCCGGCGTGCGCGAATCGATGCCGATAAAGCCGACCACGCAATTGTCATCGAAGACGGGCAGGCTCACTATTTGCGCGACGCCTGAATCAAAGAAATCGCGGGTGCTGCTATCCTCTGCCAGCATGCGGGCGTAGAGCGGATCGTCACGCAACTGGGCAAGCTCCAGAATGGCGGCGCTGCTGTCCCCCAGCGCTTGCTCGAAGTAGGCAGGAATAGGCCACCATCGCAGCCTGTACTTTTCCCCTGCCAGGGGATCGCTGGAATACAAGCGGCGCAGATGCTTGCGGCCCTTGCTGACCAGGGTAATGCGCAACTCGTCGAACTCCAGCAGCGTCCGCAACTGTTGCGTGAGACTGGTAAACAATTGTTCATTATCATGGGACGACTCGATGATGTCGTGCAAGGCACTGCGGACGTGCTCAAGGCGCAGATCGCGTACCAGCACCACCGAGCCGAGCACCTTGCCGTGCGAATTGGAATCAGGGAAAGCAAAGATGCTGATCGGTATCGGCGGCGCCTCCGGCCCGTCCAGTGGACGCCTGAATGCAGTGACATAGGCCGACGATTTTCCCGCCAGGCGCAAGCTCAACTGTTCGATGACGGTCAGATATGCTTTTTCGTCAGGAAACAACATGGCCACATCGACATGCGCCAGGCTGGCCACCCCAAGCATCTCCTTCGCCGCCCGGTTGGCGTAAGTCATCACACCTTCCAGATTGAAACGCACGACGGCCATTTCGAAACCGTCGAGCGCGGCCAACTCTATCCTGCAATACGTACTCATCCGTCCCGTCCCCCCGTATCGTCTACTGCGCCGGCACAAGGGCTACCCCATGGCAATAGGCTGGTGAGCAAGCGGTGGAAGCCCGCCAGAGCATCCATTGTTGATACATTCGTCCACCCGAACTTTGCGAAAAATCATGCCGTAATATCTATTGTTCAAAATAAACAATATTTTATGAAAGAATGATCGGCGGGCACGTAAATGTAAGTGTTTGTAATTGACAGAAAACGTGTCAACGCAATTGCCGCACGGCGCGTTTTTGGCTCAGTGACAGGGGAAATGCATCTCCTGAACTACAACCCACTTCTCGAGGAACTGCACCATGAAAAAAGTAATCGCTACTCTGATCGCCGGCTTGTTCGCTACCGCAGCCTTTGCTCAAACCCCAGCACCAGCAGCGCCGGCCAAGGCCGAAGCCAAGCACACCAAGGAAGTGGCTAAAGCAGAAGCAAAAGAAACCAAGGCCGTGGTGAAAGCCGATGCGAAAGAAGCCGCCGTCGCCGCCGATGCGAAAGCCGATGTCGCCAGCGCCAAGGCCGATGCCGCCGTCACCAAAGCCAAAGCCCACAAAAAAGCGAAAAAAGCCAAGGCCAAGGCTGACGAAGCCAAAACTGAAGCGACCGCAGCAGCAGCCAAATAATCGGCTCCGCGCGTTTTTTGCGCCACGAAAAAAGACAGCTTCGGCTGTCTTTTTTCTTTTTCATGCCGACATCACACAGCAACAGCCGATAAAACACCTGATTGTAAGAAAGTGTAAACAAGGTCAACGGTAAGCTTCGGGGGCGCGTTTTATGCTCAGTGACACGGGAATCATCCCGGCACCAACAGACGTACCAGACAACCACCACTGAGGACTGCACCATGAAAAAAGCAATTGTTACCCTGATCGCCGGCCTGTTCGCTACCGCTGCCTTCGCCCAAACGCCTGCAGCCCCGGCAACTCCGGCAGTGCCCGCCAAAGTGGAAGCGGCCCACACCAAGGCCGTCGTGAAAGCGGACGCCAAGGAAGCGCAAACGGTCGTGAAAGCGGACGCGAAAGAAGCGAAAGCCGTCGTCGCCGCGAAAACGGAAGTCGCCAGCGCCAAGGCGGAAGCGGCCACCACGAAAGCCAAAGCCCACCACAAAGCCAAGAAAACCAAGGCCAAGGCTGACGCCAAGCTCGCTTCGGCCACCGCTGAAGCAGCACCGGCAGCAGCCAAGTAATCACCCAGACAATCGCTTACCACTCTCCAGGACAATACAATGAAAAAAGTTATCGCCACCCTCGTCGCCGGCCTGTTCGCTACCGCCGCCTTCGCCCAAACCCCTGCCGCCCCGGCAGCACCGGTTCCCGCCAAGGCGGAAGCGGCCCACACGAAAGCCGTGGTCAAGGCTGAAGCCAAGGAAACCAAGGCCGTCGTGAAAGCCGATGCGAAAGAAGCGGCCGTCGTCGCCGATGCGAAAGCCGACGTCGCCAGCGCCAAGGCCGACGCCAAGGTCAGCAAGGCCAAGGCCCATCACAAGGCAAGCAAAGCGAAAGTGAAAGCGGACGCAACGAAAGCGGCAGAAGCCGTACCGGCAGCACCTGCGCCAGCGAAGTAATCGCGGCAATCGCCACGGCAGCGCGTCCGCCGGGTCTGCGCTTCCGTGGCGGCTTCGCCCGCAGTATCAAAGACAGCTTAGGCTGTCTTTTTTTTCGCGCCCGGCACTGGCTGCGCATGAGCGGCACTGACGACCGGAAGCAAAACCTCCAACGTAAAATCATGTAAAGATGTAAAAAAACAACGCTTTTCAGTCACAAAAAGTTCCCATTCCGGCGCCTGCTCAAATAGAATTGAGAATTATTCTCATTCTCATCCTTGATTCAGGAGCCGTTTCAATGCCAGGTCGCATCACCCCATCCGCCGCACCGTCCACCCCATCCTCCCCCACCGCGCTGTCGTTGCGCCCGCTGGCCCTGGCCATGTCGCTGGCGCTCGGCGCCGGCATGGCGCATGGTGCCGACGGCGCCCCCGCCGATGACGCTGGCGAAGACACGCCCGTGATGCAAACCATTACCGTCACGGGCAGCAGCGACGCGACCGCCTACACGGCGCGCAAAAGCGCCTCGGCCAGCAAGTTCGACCTGTCGCTGCGCGAGACGCCGCAGGCCGTTTCCGTGGTCACGCGCGCGCAGATGGACGATTTCAGGCTCGACAACGCCAGCAAGGTGCTGGCGCAAACGACGGGCGTGACGGTGGAAGCGGTGGAAACGGACCGCAGCTATTACACGGCGCGCGGCTATGACATCACCAACTTCCAGTTCGACGGCGTGGGCATTCCTTTCGTCTTCGGCAATGTGATGGGCGACCTCGATACGGCGCTGTTCGAGCGCGTCGACATCGTGCGCGGCGCGAACGGTCTGATTTCCTCGACCGGCAATCCGTCGGCCACCGTCAACTTCGTGCGCAAGCGCCCGACCCAGGGCCTGGCCGCTGCCGCCGGCGTCACGCTGGGTTCCTGGAACACGCGCCGCGTCGATGCCGACGTGTCGACGCCGTTCGGCGCCGACGACAAGGTGGCGGCCCGCTTCGTCGTCGCCCACGAGGAAGGCGATTCCCACCTGGACCGCTACTCGCCGCGCAAGGATGTCGCCTACGCCATCGTCGAAGCGAAGCTGACGCCGGACACCCGCCTGGCCGTGGGCCACAGCTACCAGAACAACCTGGCCAGGGGCGGCATGTGGGGCGCCCTGCCCGTCGCCTACACGGACGGCACGCCGACCGACTACACGATTTCCGCCTCGACGTCGGCCGACTGGTCGCGCTGGAGCATCCTCAACAACAGCACCTTCGCCGAACTGGCGCACCAGTTCAATGCCGACTGGCGCGTGATGGCCACGGCCACCTACAACCGCTCCACCTCCGATTCGAAACTGTTCTACGTCTACGGCACGCCGGACAAGGCCACGGGCGACGGCTTGTTCAGCTACCCTTCGCGCTATGCCTCGGCCAACAAGCAGCGCCTGCTCGATGTCGCCGCCACGGGAAAATTCACGCTGGCCGGGCGCCGGCATGACCTCAGCATGGGCCTGGCCTGGTCGAAATCCACGCTCGACGACGTGTCGTATTATGGCCGCGGCATCGGCACGGCACTGCCGAACGGCACGGCCTTTGACGGTTCCTACCCGGAGCCGCTCTTCGACGCCTCCACCGATGGCAGCGCCTACAAGGACGAACGCAAGAATGCTTACCTGGCCGCCCGTTTCAACCTGGCCGACAATGCCAAGCTGCTGGTGGGCGTGAACACCGTCAAGGCCGACAGCACGGGCAGCGCGTACGGCGTCAGCCAGGCCAAGTCGCAGAGCGACACCACGCCCTATCTCGGCCTGGTGTACGACATCGGCCGCCATGTGTCGGCCTACGGCAGCTACACGGAGATCTTCAACCCGCAAAGCAGCATCGACCGCACGGGCCAGACCCTGGCGGCGGCCACCGGCAAGAGCCTGGAAGCGGGCTTGAAAAGCGACTGGTTCGACGGCCGCCTGAACCTGTCCGGCGCCCTGTTCAAGACGCGCCAGAAGAACGTGGCCGAGGCGGCCGGCACCACGCCCGACCTCAAGACCTTCTACAAAGGCGTCGATTCGGAGTCGCAGGGTTTTGAACTCGACGCCTCGGGCGAACTGGCGAAAGGCTGGCAGGCGAACGCCGGCTATGCGCAGCTGCGCATCCACGGCGACGACGGCAAGGATGCGCGCACCTTCATCCCGCGCAAGCGCTTCCACCTGGCCACCACCTATCACGTGCCGGCCGTGCCGGCGCTGAAGGTGGGCGCCAGCCTGACCTGGCAGGATGCCATCTACAACAAGGTCGACGACAGCACCACCCTGCACCAGGGCGCCTATGCGCAACTGGGATTGATGGCCAGCTACGCCATCAGCCGCAACGTCAGCCTGTCGCTGAACCTGAACAATGTGACGGACAAGAAGCACCTGACCAGCCTGTACTGGACACAGTCGCTGTACGCGGCCGGCCGCAATGGCAGCGCCACCCTGAGCTGGAAATACTAGGGAGCCGCCATGCGACTGCGTCCTCCCATGGTTGTTCTGCACCGCTGGTTCGGCCTGGCGGTGGCGCTCTTCCTGTTCATTTCCGGCCTGACGGGCGCCGTGATCTCGTGGGATCACGAGCTCGACGCCTGGCTCAATCCGCAGCTGTTCCACGCCGCCAGTGCCGCCGATGCCGGCCCCGCAAAATCGGGACTGGAACTGGCGCGCCAGCTCGAGGCGCAGGACCGGCGCCTGCGCGTGAACTACGCGCTCACGGCGATCGAGCCTGGCCACACGGCGCTGATCTCGGTGGAAGGCCGGCCCGACCCGGCCACCGGCAAGCCGTTTGAACCGGGCTTCAACCAAGTGGCCGTCGACCCGGCCACGGGCGCGATCCAGGGCACGCGCCAGTGGGGCGCGGTCTCGCTGACGCGTGAAAACCTGCTGCCCTTCCTGTATAAGCTGCACTACACCATGCACATTCCCGATGGCTGGGGCATCGAACTGGGCGTGTGGTTCATGGGCATCATCGGCATCGTGTGGGTCCTTGACTGCGGCATCGCCCTGTATCTGTCGTTTCCGAACTGGCGCAGCTGGCGCAAGTCGCTGGCCTTCCGCTGGCGCGAAGGGGGCCACAGGCTGAACTTCGACCTGCACCGCTCGGGTGGCGTGTGGGTCTGGTTGCTGCTGCTGGTGCTGGCCGTCACCTCCGTGTCGATGAATCTGCAAACCCAGGTGATGCGTCCGCTGGTGGCGAAGTTGTCCACACTCAGCCCGAACGCCTTCGACAACCGCACGCCGCAGCCGCCAGAGCACCCCATCGAACCGCTGCTGACGCGCGAAGAGGCCGTGGCGCTGGCGAAGACGGAGGCGGCAAGGCGGGGCTGGACGCTGCCGGCCGGCGGCGTATTCTATTCTTCCGCCTACGGCCTGTATGGCGTCGGGTTCTTCGCGGCGGACAACGACCATGGCGACGGCGGCCTGGGCAATGCATGGCTGTACTTCGACGGGCGCGACGGCAAGCCGGCCGGCGGCGTGGTGCCCGGCACCGGCAGCGCGGGCGACATCTTCCTGCAGGCGCAATTCCCGCTGCATTCGGGCCGCATCCTGGGCCTGCCCGGACGCATCCTGATTTCCGCCATGGGCCTGGTGGTGGCCATGCTGAGCGCGACGGGCCTGATCATCTGGTTGAGAAAACGCCGTGCCCGCGCGGCGCAGACCGGCAAGGCGGCGCTGCCGCTGCATGCCAACTTCAGCAAGCAGGTGCAGTAAAACGCCACAAAACGGCGCAACTGGGCGACACTGGCGATCCGACCATCGCCACGAAAGCTGTCCATGCGCCGCCTGTCCTTGTCCTTGCTGAGTACCCTCCTCCTGTCCTGCGCCGCCCTGGCGCAGGACAGCGCCCCCGCCGCCATCGCGCAAGTCCTGCAAGCCCAGGACCGCGACAGCCATGGCGACCTGCGCGCCGTCGTCGTGCTGCGCGACGGCGCCATCGTCGCCGAGCGCTATTACAACGGCGAGACGGCCGATACCCTGCACGACATCCGCTCGGCAGGCAAGAGCATCACCGCCCTGCTGGCGGGCGCCGCCGTGGCGCGCGGCCAGATGGCGACGACAAAAACCGTAGGCGACTACTGGCCCGAAGTGGCCGGCAGCCCGGCGGGCAAGGTCGTCCTCGACGACGTGCTGACCATGCGTTCGGGCCTGGCGGCCTTCGATGAAGACGAGCAGTCGCCCGGTAATGAAGACAAGCTCGATGCCGCGCCCGATCCCGCCGCCTTCGTGCGCGGCGTGCCGGCCGCAACAAAGCCGGGCAGCGCCTACCGCTACAACTCGCTGGGGGCGTACATCGCCGGCAGGGTGGTGGAAAACGCCAGCGGCGCCGACCTGGAAGACTATGCCGCCAAGGTGCTGTTCGCGCCGCTGGGCATCACGCACTGGAGCTGGGGCCGCGACGTGGCCAACCATCCGAAGGGACAGGGCAATCTGTCGCTGCGGGCGCGCGATACGGCGAAAATCGGCCAGATGGTGCTCGACGGCGGCGTGGTTGACGGCAGGCGCGTGATCGACGCCGCCTGGCTGCACGCGGCGCTGGCGCCGCGCGTAGCCATCGGCGCCGTCGACCGCTACGCCGACAGCTACGGCTATTTCTGGTACGCGAAGACGCAGGACATCGGGGGACAGCAAATCGCCGTGTATTTCGCCTCCGGCAATGGGGGCAACAAGATCTATGTGATTCCATCGCGCCGCATGGTGGTGAGCATCGCGTCCAGCGCCTACGGCAAGGCACATGGACAGCGCCGTTCGGAAGACATCCTGAAGGCCATCCTGAAAGCGGATGCCACGCAGATGTAAGCGTTTGTAATGACCGTCAACGCAAGCGTCCCGGGGCGCGTTTTATGCTCAGTGACACGGGAATCATCCCGGCACCAACAGATACACCAGACAAACCACCACTGAGGACTGCACCATGAAAAAAGTAATCGCTACCCTGATCGCCGGCCTGTTCGCAACCGCTGCCTTTGCCCAGACGCCTGCAGCTCCTGCAGCCACCCCGGCAGCCTCGGTTCCCGCCAAAGTGGAAGCGGCCCACACCAAGGCCGTCGTGAAAGCCGATGCCAAGGAAGCGCAAACGGTCGTGAAAGCGGATGCGAAAGAAGCGAAAGCCGTCGTCGCCGCCAAAACGGACGTCGCCAGCGCCAAAGCGGAAGCGGCCACCACCAAGGCCAAGGCCCACCACAAAGCCAAGAAAACCAAGGCCAAGGCTGACGAAAAGCTGGCATCGGCCACCGCCGAAGCGGCTCCAGCCAAGTAATTCCTTCACACTATATTCACCCGAAAAAACACCAAGGATCTCATCATGAAAAAAGTTATCGCCACCCTGATCGCCAGCCTGTTCGCCACCGCCGCTTTCGCCCAGACGCCAGCCGTCGCGCCAGTCGCTCCAGTGGCACCGATTCCTGTCGTCGCCCCTGTCGTCAAGGCCGAAGCACCGGCAGCAGCCGTCAAGCCAGCGACGCACAAGAAAGCCAAGCATCACAAGGCGAAGAAAGCCGCTCCAGCCGTCAAGGCAACGCCTGCGGAACCGGCAACGCCAGCTACGCCAGCAACACCGGCCAAGTAATCACGGCCGCAGCAAGCAAAAAGACAGGGTTTTCCCTGTCTTTTTTTTCGTCCGCTTATTTTGGCATCAGCACCGTGTCGATGACATTGATCACGCCATTCGACTGGTACACGTCATAGGTGCTGATGTTGGCGCTGTTGCCGCCTTCATCCATCACCACGATGTTGTGCATGCCGTTCATGGCGAACATCAGCTTGCCCCCGCTCGCCGTGGGCAAGGTGGCTTTACCGTCATGCATCTTGATTTCCTTGGCCAGCGCCTTGAAGTCATATTTGCCGGGCACCACGTGGTAGGTGAGGATTTTCGTCAGGGTCGCCTTGTTTTCCGGCTTGACCAGGGTCTCGACGGTGCCGGCCGGCAGCTTGCCAAACGCCGCATTCGTCGGCGCGAACACGGTGAACGGTCCCTTGCCTTTCAGGGTGTCGACCAGGCCGGCCGCCTTGACGGCGGCGACCAGGGTCGTGTGGTCGGCCGAATTGACGGCATTATCGACGATGTCCCTGGACGGATACATGCTCTGGCCACCGACCATGGTCGCCATGTCGGAGGCAAAGGGGGCGCTGGCGGCCAGCATGGAGGTGATGAACAGAGCTGCGGGAACGATGGTGCGCATGATGATCTCCTGATCGGTTATGAACTGCGGTGCGTGTTTGCACAGTCATTTACGCGGCCAGGCAGAAAACGGATTCAACTGGTTTTCAACAAAAAAACGGCGCCGTGCAGATGCACGACGCCGTTTCGCGATGTTTTCCTCGCCGCGGGCCGGGAATGCCAGCCCGCGGTGCCGGAAATCAGTTGACCGCGACCTGCGGCTCCGTCTCGCCCCAGCCGCCGCCCAGGGCGCGGATCAGCGCCACCGTGGTGACGGCGCGGTTGCCACGCAGCTGCACGGCGTTGCGCTCGATGGCCGCCAGGTTGCGCTGCGCGTCGAGCAGGTCCAGATAGCTGGAACGGCCCGCGTCGTACAGTTTTTGCGCCAGGTCGGCCGAACGGCGCGCCGAGACGACGGCTTCGTCGATCTGCTGCGTCTGGCCCGACAGGATGCGCAGGCCGGCCAGGTTGTCTTCCACCTCGGCGAAGGCCACCAGCACGCTCTGGCGATACGTCGCCACCGACTCTTCCAGCTGCGCTTCGCTGCGGCTCACGGCAGCCTTGTTGCGGCCGCCGTCGATGATGGGCATCGACATCAGGGCGCCCAGCAGCCAGGAACGGCTGCTCCACTTGAAGATGTCCGAGAAGGTATCGGACGCGCCGCCGCCGGAAGCGTTCAGGCTCAAGGCGGGGAACATGGCCGACTTGGCCACGCCGATGCGCGCATTCGACGCTTCCATAGTGCGCTGCGCCGAGGCGATGTCGGGACGGCGCTCCAGCAGCGACGACGGCATGCCGGCCGGGATCACGGGCAGGAAACCGCTATCCTGCAGCGGGTTGACGCCCGCCGTGAAGCTGGCGGCAGGTTTGCCCAGCAGGACGGCCAGCGCATGCTCGCTGGTGGCGCGCTGGCGCTGCAGGCCGATGGCTTCGGCGCGCACGGTCGACAGCTCCGTGCGGGCACGGGACAGGTCGAATTCGCCGATGTCGCCCAGGTCGTAGCGGCGCTGGTTCACATGCACGCTCTCCTCGCGCAGGCGCACCGTCTGTTCCAGTGTCGCCAGCTCGGCGTCCGTGGCGCGCAGCTGGAAGTAGGTTTGCGCCACGTCGGCCTGCAAGGACAGCAGCACCGAGCGGTAAGTCGCTTCCACGGCCAGCGCATCGCTGCGCGAGGCGCTGACGTTCGATGCCACCCTGCCGAACAGATCGACTTCGTAGCTGGCCGTCAGGTTGGCCTGGTAGACGTTGGTCGCCGCCACCGGCGCGCCGTTCGGCAAGCCGAGCGACACGGCGGAAGCGCGGTTGCGCTGGCCGCCCACGTTCACGCCCACTTGCGGAATGCGGTCCGCTTCGGCGATGCCGGCAATCGCCCTCGCCTGCTTGACGCGGGCGGCGGCTACGGCCAGGTTGGCGTTCGCCTGCGTGGCCTCGTTGATCAGACTGGTGAGAGCCGGATCATTGAACGCCAGCCACCATTCGCCGCGCGCCTGGCGCTCGGCCGGCACGCCCTGCTTCCAGCGCGTGCCGTCGGCCGCCGTCTGCACGGCAGGCGCCTGCGCTTCCTTGAACGCCGCCGGCGTCTCGATCTGCGGCTGCTTGAACTCGGGCGCCGCGCAGGCGGCCAGCAGGACTGCGGCGGCCATGGCGCTCAAGACGGGCGCCGCGCGCCGGATGATTTCCTTGGTTTTCAATATATATCTCCTTCCAGGTCCAGCGCTGGCGCGGCGACAGGCTTGGCGGCAGCGGCGGCTGGTTTTTTCTCAAAACGCTGCGCCAGGGTGCGCAGCAGTACGTAGAACACGGGCGTCAGGAACAGGCCGAAGAAGGTCACGCCCAGCATGCCGGCGAACACCGCCACGCCCATGGCATGGCGCATTTCCGAACCGGCGCCGTGCGAGAACACCAGGGGCACCACGCCCATGATGAAGGCGATCGACGTCATCAGGATCGGACGCAGACGCAGACGGCACGCTTCCAGCGCCGCTTGCACGACGGTGCGGCCATGCTCTTCCAGTTCGCGCGCAAATTCCACGATCAGGATGGCATTCTTCGACGCCAGCCCCACCAGCACGAACAGCGCGATCTGGGTGAACACATTGTTGTCGCCGCCGGTCAATTTGACGCCCAACAGCGCGCACAGGATCGACATCGGCACGATCAGGATCACGGCCAGCGGCAGGGTCCAGCTTTCGTACTGGGCAGCGAGCACCAGGAACACCAGCAGCACGCACAGCGGAAAGACATAGATCATCGTATTGCCGGACAAGATGTCCTGGTAGGTCAGCTCCGTCCATTCATACGAAATCCCTTGCGGCAGCACTTCCTTGGCGATGCGTTCCAGCGCGACTTGCGCCTGGCCGCTCGACACGCCAGGGGCTGCGCCACCGTTGAAATCGGCTGCGGCGTAGGCGTTGTAGCGCTGCACGCGGTCGGGACCATAGCTGTCCTTGACGCGCATCAGCGACGACAGCGGGATCATCTCGCCCTTGTCATTGCGTACCTTCAGCTGCGCGATGTCCTGCGCATGCGAACGGAAGGCCGCATCGGCCTGCACGCGCACCTGGTAGGTACGGCCAAACTGGTTGAAGTCATTCACGTACAGCGAACCGAGGTTGATCTGCAAGGTCTGGTAAATCGTTTGCAGCTGCACGCCCATCTGCTTGGCTTTCACGCGGTCGACGTCGGCGAACAGCTGCGGCACGTTGATCTGGTAACCCGAGAACACGCCCGCCAGTTCCGGCGTCTGGTACGCTTTCGCGGCCAGTGCCTGGGTGGCGTTGTACAGCGCGTCGTAACCGAGGTTGCCGCGGTCTTCGATCATCATCTTGAAGCCGCCGATGGTACCGAGGCCGTTGACGGGCGGTGGCGGGAAGACCATGATGAAGGCATCCTGGATACCGCCCAGGCGCTTGTTGATCTCGGCCGCGATGGCGCCACCGGACAGCTCCTTGGTAGTACGCTCGTCGAACGGCTTCAGGGTGGCGAAGACGATGCCGGCGTTCGGCGCATTGGTGAAGTCGTTGATCGACAGGCCGGGGAAGGCGATGGTCGATTCGACGCCAGGCACCGACTTGATGACGTCGGACATGCGGCGCACGACATCTTCCGTGCGGTCCAGCGAGGCGGCGTCGGGCAATTGCGCAAAGCCCACCAGGTATTGCTTGTCCTGCGCCGGCACGAAGCCGGCCGGCACGGACTTGAAGGTGAAGATGGCGGCAACGACCAGCAGCGCATACACGCCCAGCGAGGCGCTCTTGCGGCCCAACACACCCTTGACGCCCGCTTCATAGCGGTGCGAAGCGCGGCCGAAGAAGCGGTTGAACCAGGCGAAGAAGCGGCCGAAGACCATGTCCATGCCGCGCGTCAGTGCGTCTTTCGGCGCATCGTGCGGTTTCAGGAGAGCGGCCGACAGGGCCGGCGCCAGGGTCAGCGAGCTGAAAGCGGAGATCACGGTCGAAATGGCGATCGTCAGCGCGAACTGGCGATAGAACTCGCCCGACAGGCCGGGCACGAAGGCGATCGGCACGAACACGGCGCACAGCACCAGGGCGATGGCGACGATGGGACCGCTGACCTCTTTCATGGCCTGGATGGTGGCGTCGCGCGGCGACAGCCCTTCCTCGATGTTGCGCTCGACGTTTTCCACGACGACGATGGCGTCATCGACGACGATACCGATGGCCAGCACGAGGCCGAACAGCGACAGGGTGTTGATCGAGAAGCCGAAGCCCAGCATCACGGCAAAGGTACCGACGATCGACACGGGAACGGCCAGCAGCGGAATGATCGATGCGCGCCACGTTTGCAGGAAGATGATCACCACCAGCACCACCAGGGCGATGGCCTCTAACAGGGTGTGGATCACGGCTTCGATCGACGAGCGCACGAATTGCGTGGGGTCGTACTCGATGCGGTATTCCACGCCTTGCGGGAAGTCTTTTTTCAGCTCGTCCATCTTGGCGCGCACGTCGGAAGACAGTTGCAGCGCGTTGGCGTTCGGCGCTTCGAAAATACCCATGCCGACGGCAGGATTATTGTTCAGCAGCGAACGCAGCGAGTAGCTGTTGGCGCCCATTTCCACGCGCGCCACATCCTTGAGGTGCGTCACGGCGCCGTCGGCATTGGTGCGCACGATGATGGCGCCGAATTCCTCGGGCGTCTGCAGGCGGCCCTGGGTATTGACGGTCAGCTGGAAGTCCGAGTTCTTCGCTGGCGAGGCGCCGATCACGCCGGCGGCCACCTGCACGTTCTGCTCGCGGATGGCGTCGACGACATCATTGGCCGTCATGCCGCGCGCCGCTACCTTTTGCGGGTCGAGCCAGATGCGCATCGCATAGTCGCCCGCGCCGAAGATCTGGATGTCGCCCATGCCGGGCAAACGGGCCAATTGATCCTTGACGTTCAGCACCGCGTAGTTACGCAGGTACATGTCGTCATAGCGCTTGTTCGGCGAGACCAGGTGCACGACCATGGTCAGGTTGGGCGAGGACTTGACGGTCGTCACGCCGATCTGGCGCACTTCCTCGGGCAGGCGCGGCAAGGCGCGCTGCACGCGGTTCTGTACCTGCGTCTCGGCCTGCTCGACGTTGGTGCCGATCTTGAAGGTCACGGTCAGCATCATCGCGCCATCGGACGTGTTTTGCGAGGACATGTAGAGCATGTTCTCGACACCGTTGATCTGCTCTTCGAGCGGCGCGGCCACGGTTTCGGCGATCACTTTCGGGTTGGCGCCCGGGTATTGCGCGCGCACCACCACGGATGGCGGCACGACGTCGGGATATTCGGAGATGGGCAGGCCGAATATCGACAGCAGCCCGGCCACGAATATGACAATCGACAGCACCGCCGCGAAAATCGGCTTGTCGATGAAAAAGCGGGAAAAATTCATGTTTATTCCTTGGAAGTCGATGCTGCTTTCGCGGCGATCTTGGCGTCTTTTGCTTCAGGTTTGGCGGGAGCGACGGGCGCGGTCGGGTCGAAATCCATCGCCACCATCTGCGGCGTCACGGGCGCGCCGGGGCGCACGCGCTGCAAGCCGTTGACGACGATTTTTTCGCCCGCCTTCAAGCCTTCGCGCACCACGCGCAA
>Ga0182008_10000606_pt1 | contig 26385 bp, 29 predicted proteins | sample Sormic07211129_1_FD_120482 | JGI IMG/M metagenome (GOLD analysis project Ga0182008, IMG submission 120482) | Rhizosphere microbial communities from Sorghum bicolor, Mead, Nebraska, USA - 072115-129_1 metaG | ecosystem: Host-associated > Plants > Roots > Rhizosphere | place: USA: Nebraska...
AAAGCCAGCAATGGCCGACGCCCGATTTGTTGCACTGCGAAACCATTTCCCGGCGCAGTCGGGAATACCAGTGGGAAATCCAGCCCCACCGGCACGCGGATCTGTGCCAATTGCTTTATGTGCACAAAGGCCAGGCCCAATTGGAAATCGAAGGCCAGCGCACCACCCTCAATGAAGCCACGTTGCAGGTGCTGCCACCGCTGTGCGTGCATGGCTTCCACTTTGCCGAAGATGTCGAAGGTTACGTGCTGACGCTGGCGGCCCCGCTGGTGGACCATCTACAGGCGCAACTGGGCGCCACGGCCGACGCGTTGCAGATGCCGGGCAGTTACCCGGCGGGCAAGGACAGCGAGTACCTCAACCGCCTGTTCGCCCGCCTGCAGGAGGAATACGCCGATGAGCAACCGGCCCGGGACATGCTGATGCATGCCCTGGTCAGCGTGTTGCTGGTGTGGATCAGTCGTCAGGCAATCCAGCGTCGTCACCCTCGGGCGCCACGCGGGCGTGAGTATTTCCGGCGGTTCACCCAACTGGTTGAACAGCACTACCGCGAGCACCCGAAGATCGAAGACCTGGCCCACAAACTGGGGATCTCTGTGTCGCACCTGAACGGCACTTGTCGTGAATTGGGCGGCCAGCCCGCGCTGCAGATCATGCATGACCGCCAGTTGCTGGAAGCCAAGCGCTTGCTGACGTACACCAGCATGACCATCAATGAGATGTCTGAGGTGTTGGGTTTTTCCGACCCGACCAATTTCTCGCGGTTGTTCCGTCGCCGGGTCGGCTTTTCGCCCAAGGCCTTTCGCGAGCAGCTTAAATCCAGGCAGCCTACCTGAGCGCGCTGAAACTGCCGCTGCGCGGAACGCACAGATCCTGATGGCAGCTGATCGCAAAGGTCGGCTGCATACGGGTTTGCTCGACGCGGTAGGCGGCCGTTGCGTAAAGCGCGCTGGCCAAGACGCTGAGGGCGAAAATCGTCAGGTACTTGCGGGTTTTGATGCTCATGGCACTGACCTCTGCACGGTTCTACACGGTGCTGTTTAAAGCATAGGTCAGTCAGGGCAGGTTGCCATTATTGGCCGCCATTCAACCCGTTTATGTCGCGTATAAACCCTCATCCCACGCCGGCTCATCGGGAAAGCGCAGGACCAGGAAATCCAGCAGGCTGCGCAACGCCGAGGGCATGTGTTTGCGCGAGGCGTAGACCGCGTAGATGTTCATCTGCCGGGGATCGGCGCCAGGCAGCAGGCGTACCAGTTCGCCACGACGAACATAGTCGCCCGCCTGATAGCTGGGCAGCATGGCGACCCCGGCGCCGGCCAGGGTAAGGCGCAGTAAGGTGCTGGCCTCGTTGGCGGTGATATTGCCGCTCACCGGTACCGACACATGCTCACCCCGCTCGTCGAAATGCCACAGGCTCTTGCCGAAATAGGAGTGGGTGAGGCAATTGTGGCGCGCCAGGTCTTCGACTTTGCGCGGCGCCGGATGCTCGCGCAGGTACTCAGGCGTGGCGCACACTACCGAGCGGCAAACGCTGAGGCGCCGGGCGATCAGGTTGGGGTCCAGGTCGTTGCTCATGCGAATCGCCAGATCGATGCGCTCATCCACCAGGTTTACCGTGCGGTCGAGCAGTTGCAGATCCACCGTCACCAACGGGTGGCGCTTGACGTATTCGGCGATGGCCTCGGCCAATTGCACCTGGCCGAACGACGTACTCACACTCAGGCGCAACAGGCCGCGAGGCGCGTCGTCCGGTTCGCTCACGGCGGCCTGCATGTCGGCACCCAATTCCAGCATTTGCCGGCAACGGGGCAGGGTTTCGCTGCCCGCTGCGGTCAGGCTGAGCTTGCGTGTGGTGCGGTGCAGCAGGCGCGCGCCGACCCAGTCCTCCAGCTCGGCCAGATAGCGCGATACCACCGGGCGTGACAGGTCCAGATGATCGGCGGCGGCGGATTGGCTGCCCAGGTTGACCACGGTGACAAACACGCGCATTGCTTGAAGACGATCCATGATCTGCCCGCTTTTAGAAACAAACTATGTTCCAGCATCGCATTTTTAGTCTGGTTTGGTGCAACTAAGCTCTGTGCATCCTTTGAATCGATGCTGGAGCTGCCCAATGTTCTCAACCTTCAAGCGCCTGAGCCTGGCCACCGCCGCCCTGGCCTTCGCCGCCCATGCGGCCGCGGCCGAGCTGAAGCTCGACGTGTACAACCCCGGCGAAGCGGCAATCTTCCCAGTCACCTCGGTGCTGGTCAGCGGCGCCAGGGACGCGATCCTGGTGGATGCGCAATTCGACAAAAGCCAGGCCGAGCAACTGGTGCAGAACATCCGCGCCAGCGGCAAGCACCTGACCACCATCTACATCAGCCATGGCGACCCGGACTACTACTTCGGCCTCGACACCCTGACTGCGGCTTTCCCCGACGCCAAGGTGCTGGCGCCGCAACCGGTGGTCGAGCACATCAAGGCCACCGTGGCCGACAAACTGGCATTCTGGGGACCGAAAATGGGCGCCGACAAACCGGCTAAAACCATCGTGCCGCAGGTACTTGAAGGCCACAGCCTGAGCCTGGAGGGCCAGACACTGGAAGTGGTCGGCCTGGATGGCCCACAGCCGGATCGCAGCGTGGTGTGGATCCCGTCGATCAAGGCGGTCGTCGGCGGCGTGGTGGTGGCCCAGAACATTCATGTATGGATGGCTGACACCCAAAGCGCACAGTCCCACAAAGACTGGCTGGCGACCTTGCAACGCATCCAACAGCTGCAGCCGCGCACCGTGATTCCGGGCCATTACCTGGGCACGCCGTCGCTGGCGTCGGTGGCCTTCACGGCTGACTACATCAAGGCCTTTGACCTGGAAACCGCCAAGGCCAAGGACGCCGCCGCGCTGATCGCAGCCATGAAAAAGCGCTACCCGACCCTCGCCGACGAGAGCTCGCTGGAGCTGAGCGCCAAAGTCGCCAAGGGCGAAATGAAGTGGTGAACCGCTGTAAACCCTGACTTTTACTGGAGAACATCATGAGCAAGATCGCAATCATTGGCGCCACCGGCCGTGCCGGCAGCCAACTGCTGGAAGAAGCGCTGCGTCGCGGGCATAGCGTGGTCGCCATCGCGCGCAATACCGATACCCTGGCGGCGCGCGCCGGCGTCACCGTCGAACAGGTCGATGCCCTGAATGCCTACGCTTTGCAACAGGCCATCAGCGGCAGCGACGTAGTGATCAGCGCGGCGCACTTTGCCACATTGCCCGCTGCCGCCGTGATCGGCCCGGTGAAAAAAGCCGGGGTCAAGCGCCTGCTGGTGGTGGGCGGCGCGGGTTCGCTGCTGCTGCCGGACGGCAGCCGCGTGATCGACAGTCCGGGCTTCCCGGCTGAATACAAAGCCGAAGCCAGTGCCGGTGCTGAGTTCCTTGAAGCCCTGCGCCAGGAACAGGAACTGGACTGGACCTTTCTGTCACCGTCGGCGGAATTCGTCGAGACCGAACGCACCGGCCGCTTCCGCCTGGGTCACGACCATTTGCTGGTGAGCGCCGAAGGCCGCAGTTGGATCAGCTTTGCCGACTACGCCATCGCGCTGATCGATGAAGTGGAAAAGCATCAGCACCCGCGCCAGCGTTTTACGGTCGGTTACTGATTGGTGGAGTGACTGATCCATCGCTATCGGGGGCAAGCCCCCTCCCACATGCACTGACGAAACCAGATCAAAACTGTGGGAGGGGGCTTGCCCCCGATGGCGATCGATCGGTCAGTTCAAGTACCGCTGCCCCACCCTGATCTGAAGAGTGCGCCTGGCTCTGCAGCCAAGCCATCAATGCCTCAAGCTCCGGCATGGGCTGCGCGCCCGGCGCAGACACCAGGTAATAGCCCATCCCCGTCGGCACACGCCGTTCAAACGGCATGACCAGCCGCCCCGCCTTCACATCCTCGCCGATCAGCGCACAATCGCCGATCGCCACGCCGGAGCCTTGGGACGCCACTGTCATCGCCAGGTCCAGGGTTTCGAAGTGATGGCCTTGGCTCACGGTGCTCAAGCGCACATCCGCCGCATTCAGCCAGAGCGTCCAGTCCCGTTCGTCGCGCGTGGGGTGCAGCAGCACCTGGTGTTGCAGGTCTGCCGGCGCGCGCAGCGTCGCGAGCAAGGCCGGCGCGCAGACCGGGGTGAGTCGTTCGTCGAATAGATGCACGGCCTCGGCGGGCTGTTCGGCGATGGGCGCGTAAATCACGGCCGCATCGAAAGGCTCGCGACGAAAGTCCACGGTGTTGGCCACGGTGGTAGTGAGCTCAACCGGCACATCAGGGCGTTCCCGTTGCCATTGCATCAGGCGCGGCAGCAACCAGCGCATCACGCAGGTGGAAGCCTTGAGTTGCAGGGCCTGACGCCGACGGCCGATCTGTTCCACCGCGGCACCGACCAGGCCAAACACCTGCTGCGTGCACTGCTGCCATTCACGCCCTTGCTCGGTAAGGCTCAAACCGCGCGCCTGACGCACAAACAAGGGGTAGCCCAAGTGGCGCTCCAGCCCGGCGATCTGCCGGCTCACCGCACCCTGGGTGATGTGCAGGCGCTCGGCGGCGCGGGTGAAGTTGCAGCACTGGGCCGTGACCCAGAACGTGTGCAGCGCAGGCAGCGGCGGAAGGCGTTTCATGCGATGAGCCATGACGTGAGGACATGGCGAGTATGACGTTTTATCGATTGTGGGCGCCATGGGCCAACCGTTCCAATACCGCCTTCTCTCATTCACAAGAGCGACCTGTATGGCGACCTGCGGCGAAGTGTTGGTCAACCTCCTGGAAGGCTACGGCGTGGACCATGTGTTCGGCATACCCGGGGTGCACACCGTGGAGCTGTATCGCGGCCTGGCCCGCTCCGGTATCCGCCACGTCACCCCGCGCCATGAACAGGGCGCCGGCTTTATGACCGACGGTTACGCACGCACCCGTGGCAAGCCGGGCGTGTGCTTCATCATCACCGGCCCCGGTATGACCAATATCACCACGGCCATGGCCCAGGCGTATGCCGACTCGATCCCGATGCTGGTGATTTCCAGCGTGCAATCGCGCAGCCAGCTGGGCGGTGGACGCGGCAAATTGCATGAGCTGCCGAACCAGAGCGCGCTGGTGGCTGGGGTGGCGGCATTTTCCCACACGCTGATGTCGGCGGCGGAACTGCCAGGCGTGCTGGCCAGGGCGTTTGCGTTATTCCAGGCCGGGCGGCCGCGCCCGGTGCATATCGAAATCCCCCTGGACGTGCTGGTGGAAAACGCCGATGCGCTGCTGCCCTGCGCACCGGTTAACGTGGCCCGCGCCGGCGCGGCACCGGCGGCGGTTGCACAGATGAGCCGTTTGCTCGTCGCGGCCAAGCGCCCGCTGATCCTGGCCGGCGGCGGTGCCATTGACGCCGCCGCTGCGCTGACCGAACTGGCCGACACCCTCGGCGCACCGGTCGCGCTGACCATCAACGCCAAGGGCCTGTTGCCGGCCGCGCATCCGCTGCTGATCGGCTCGACCCAGAGCCTGCCCGCCACCCGCGCCCTGGTGGCCGAAGCCGACGTGGTGTTGGCCATCGGCACGGAGCTTGCGGAAACCGACTACGACACCACCTTCGCCGGCGGCTTCGAAATCCCCGGTGTCTTGCTGCGCATCGATATCGACCCGGACCAGACCGTGCGCAACTACCGGCCCGAGGTGGCGTTGGTGGCGGACGCGCGGATCGCCGCCGACGCCTTGCTGGCCGACGTTTTGCGCGGGCCACTGCCTGCGCGTGAACCCCACTGGGGGCGCCTACGCGTGGCGCGGTTGTGGGCTGAATTGACGCCCACCTGGGACGCCGCCACGCGCGCGCAGAGCCTGTTCCTCAATACGGTTCTGCACGCCTTGCCGGACGCCGTGCTGGTGGGCGACTCGACCCAGCCGGTGTACAGCGCCAACCTGACCCTGAACCTCGACCAACCGCGCCGCTGGTTCAACGCCTCCACCGGCTACGGCACCCTGGGCTACGCCCTGCCCGCCGCCATCGGCGCCTGGCTTGGACGCGGCGACGGCCGGCCGGTGGTGTGCCTGATCGGCGACGGCGGCCTGCAATTCACCCTGCCGGAACTGGCGAGCGCGGTGGAGGCTCGTACGCCGATCATCGTGTTGCTGTGGAACAACCAGGGCTATGAAGAGACCAAGCGCTATATGCTCAACCGCGCCATCGAGCCGGTGGGCGTGGACATCTACACGCCCGATTTTATCGGCGTGGCCAAAGCCCTCGGCAGCGCCACCGCCAGCGCGCACAGCGTTACGCAGTTGCGTAGGGCGTTGGATGCCGCCGCGCAACGGCAGGGGCCGACCCTGATTGAAATCGACCAGGGGCTGTGGATGAAGGAGGTGGCGGTGTGAGCCCAGTCACCGCAGGGGAGCGGCGTACACACTGGTTGTGGTGAGCGAGCAGTCTGTTGCAAGCCCATCAACCCCCGCGCAATTTTTTCAATAACCCCTGCGACTTTCTCATTTGCTCCGCCTGCATCCACCGTGGCCTGATTCGCGCTTGTTCACTCAAGGCTTGCCCATGGAAAACGTTCACGCAAAACCCACTACGGCCGTCTGGCTGATGCTCAGTGTTGTGCTGGTCGCCCTTAACCTGCGTCCGTCGATGGCGGCAGTCGGGCCGTTGTTATCGTCGATTCGCGGCGATGTGCCGTTGAGTTTCAGCAGCGCGGCACTGTTGACCATGCTGCCGGTGATGGCCATGGGGCTGGCGATGTTTTTCGGTATGGGCCTGGCCAAGCGGCTTGGCGAACACCGCAGCATCGTGCTGTCGCTGGGGGTGATCGGCGTGGCGACGCTGTCACGGTTGTGGCTGGATTCGGCGCTGGAGCTGATCGTCAGCGCCATCGCCGCCGGGGTGGGGATCGCGTTGATCCAGGCGGTGATGCCGACGCTGATCAAGACCCGCTTCAACCAGAATGTGTCGTTGTTCATGGGCCTGTATGTCACCGCAATCATGGGCGGTGCCGCGTTGGCCGCGTCATTCGCGCCGTTCGTGCAGGCACGGACCGGCAGTTGGCGCATCGGCCTGGCGATCTGGGCAACGCTCGCCGTGCTGGCGCTGGTGTTCTGGTGCGCCCAGCGTGCGACGCTGCCGACGGTGCCCCAGGCCGGCTCCGGCGCGCAGGAAAGCTTTTTCGGTAACGCACGCGCCTGGTTGCTGGCGATCTTCTTTGGTCTTGGCACGGCGTCCTACACTTGTGTACTCGCGTGGCTGGCGCCGTACTACGTAGAGCAAGGCTGGAGTGAACAGAACGCCGGGCTGCTGCTGGGCTTTCTCACGGCGATGGAAGTGGTGTCGGGGCTGGTCACGCCGGCCATCGCCAACCGTCGCCGGGATAAACGCGGCGTAGTGGCGGTGTTGCTGGTGCTGATCATCCTCGGGTTCTGCGGCCTGATCCTCGCGCCACAGCACCTGAGCCTGCTATGGCCCTGCCTGCTCGGCCTGGGCATCGGCGGGCTGTTTCCGATGAGCCTGATCCTGTCCCTCGACCACCTGGACAACCCCCGCCGCGCCGGTGGCCTTACGGCCTTTGTGCAGGGCATCGGCTACCTGATCGCGGGGCTGTCGCCTCTGATCGCCGGCGTGATCCGCGACCAACTGGGCAGTTTCGAATGGGCCTGGTGGGCGCTGACTGCCGTGATCGGTGTGATGCTGCTGATCGTGACGCGCTTCGACCCCAAGCGCTACGCGCAGCAAATTCGCTGAGGTCGTGCCGCCAACAGTTTTTGTCCCACACCCAACATAGAAACAGCCTACGAAGCTTCCTATTGGGACGCCCGTTCCGTTAATCTTTTGCGCTGTCTTGTACTGAATTCGGTACATGGGGTTTACGGACGAAACCGATGTTAAACAGTAACTTGCTCAGAAAGCTCGATATGCAGGACTTGATGGTGTTTATCGCCGTTTATGACCAGAGCAGCGTTACCGATGTGTCAGAAACGCTGTTCGTCAGCCAGTCCACCGTGAGCTACAGCCTCAAGAAACTGCGTACCAGTTTCGAGGATGAACTGTTTATCAACACCCGTGCGGGCATGCGGCCGACGTACAAGGCCACCACCATGTACGGGCATGTGCAGAAGATTCTCGAAAGCATCAACCTGTGTCATGCCGGTGGCCAGGCGTTCGACCCGACCCAGCAGGCGGTGACCTTCAATGTGTGCGCCCCGGAATACTTCGAACAGCTGATCCTGCCGCGCCTGCTCAAGCAATTCGACCGCGCCGACCTGCCGGTGATCGTCAATGTGCGCAAGCTGGAAGCCGATATCCCCGCCGAGGACCTGCGCCAAGGTCGCCTGGACCTGGTGATTTGCTTCGGCCCGCACTTTCATCGCACCCACAAAGACTTCAGAACCCAGATGCTGCTGGAGGATGATCTGGTGTGCGTGTTCGACAAACGCGCCGCGCCACAGGAACCGGCGTTCAGCCTGCAATCGTTTGTCGAGCGACGCCATGTGTTTCCCACACCGTGGACGTCCGATACCAATATGATCGACGGTTGGCTGGGCCGCCTGGCGCATAAACGCCACGTGGTGGCGCGGGCCAACAGCTACAGCGCGGCATTAAAGATGATCACGGGCACCGACTATGTCGTCACCCTGCCCCGCCGTGTGCAAAAGCTACTGGCACCGGCCTCGACCTTCGGTCACTGCGAAGCGCCGAACGGCTTGCCGGGTTTTACTCTGGATATGCAGTGGAACGAAAGCAGCGAGCAGGACCGCGCCAATACCTGGTTCAGGGAACAGGTGGTGAAAGTCTGCGCAGAACAAGGGCTGCTCTGACGCAGACTCTGCGGTGATTTTGCGGGGCGGTGATCAGCCGATGACAACCTTGCTGTAGGACTCTCGATCCATATCGAGCAGTTGCACGCTGAGCTGCACCTGCATGTCCGCCGGCCAGTCGCCCATATCGTGCAACGCCGCCAACAGGCCTTCCGACAGCTGTTTCTTGACTTGAGGCGAGCGTCCGCTGAGCAGCGACAATTTCACCGCAATGAAACCGCGTGGGTTGAAGGACGTGCCCACCTGGAAACTCTCGACTTTCACCGCGCGGCTTTTGATATCGAACTCCGAGCCGAATTGCCCGGATGCCATCAGCACATTGTTGAGCCGCAACAAGGCTTTCTCGACGGCCAGGCCGGTGAGGTTCGCGGTGTACTCCAGGTGCAAGTGCGGCATGGATCGCTCCGAGTCATTTGTAGGAATGACTCTTAGATATATCACGGAAAAAACCGTCAGGCAGGATTCAGCGGCCCGCGATCGCTCATAAACGCTTCCAACCGCGAACGCACCCAGCGCTCGGCCGGGTCGGTATCCACGTGGCTGAGCCAGACCATGGACAAATCCAGGGTCGGCGTCTCGAACGGAAACGGCTCGCAAAACAGCTGGCCTGACACAGCCATGGCCTCTGCGGTGTAGTCCGGCAGGCTGGCGATCAGGTCGGTGCCGGCCAACAGCGCCGGCAAGGCGCTGTATTGCGGCACCGACAACACCACCTGCCGCTTGCGGCCGATTTCCGCCAGCCATTCATCGGCAAACCCCGACACGTTGGCGGTGTGAGACACCAGCACATGGGGCCGTGCGCAATATTCATCGAGGGTCAACGGCGTGTCCGACGCATCGGCGCGCAACAGGCGCGGACGGATATGACGCAGCAATTTGCGCTTGGCATTGGCCGGCAGGCCGCGGGCCTGGGTAATGCCGACGGTGATGTCACCGGATGCCAGCAGATCGGGGATGCGCCAGTAATCGACATGCTGCACCACAAACACCACCTTCGGCGCTTCCTGGCGCAAGGCGCGCAGCAAAGGCGGCAACAGGCCGAACTCCACATCGTCGGACAGGCCGATGCGGAAGGTCATGGTGCTGATGGACGGGTCGAAATCGTGGGTCAGGCTCAAGGCCGACGACAGCGAATCCAGGGCCGGCGACAGGTGCTGGATTATCTCTTCGGCTCGCGCGGTGGGCTCCATGCGGTGGCCGACGCGGATAAACAGCGGGTCGTTGAACAAGGTACGCAAACGGTTGAGCGCCGAACTGATAGTGGGCTGGCCCAGAAACAGTTTCTCCGCCACCCGCGTGACGTTGCGCTCGAGCATCAGTGCTTCGAAGACCACCATCAGATTGATGTCGGCCTTGCGTAATTCGTTGCGATTCATCGGCGCCTGCCCTTTCCCCAAGACGAACCGCAGTGTAGAAAGCGCCGCGAGCGGCGTCTACGCGCGACAGCGCCGGATACACCGGCAGGCCACGGCCCACCGGTGCCTGTCAGACCTGGCGCTCAGGGTTTGAGCGGCATTTCCTGATCGCGCTCGGACAACTCCGTGCCATCGTCCGGATGCTTCCAGGTTTGTGGTTTTTCCTCTTCGTGACGCCGGGATTGCTCCTGCGCCGGCTCATCGTGGTGCTTCGGTTCGTTACCCATTGTCACCTCCCTTGCGTAAGCATTGGCCATCGTGATCAGCATAGAACAGGACAAAGGTTTTGGATGTGCCCGCCGATTGATAGCCATGACGCATCAATAAATCCAAAATTTTCACTTATCATTTCTAAATGTGTCAGCCACTATCCCAGGTCTTAAGCGAAACAAGCACTTTAAAAAGAACGCTGGAGACACAAAACCATGACTAGCTCAACCCGGCCTGACTCTGCCCGCTCCAAAGTGGGCGCGGTATTGCGCGTTACATCGGGTAACTTCCTCGAACAGTTCGACTTCTTTCTGTTCGGCTTCTATGCCACTTACATTGCTGCCGCGTTCTTCCCCGCCGCTAATGAGTTTGCATCATTAATGATGACCTTCGCCGTGTTCGGCGCGGGCTTCCTGATGCGGCCCCTGGGCGCGATCATTCTGGGGGCGTATATCGATGACGTCGGCCGGCGCAAAGGCCTGATCGTGACGCTGTCGATCATGGCCAGCGGTACGCTGCTGATCGTGCTGGTGCCGGGCTACCAGAGCATTGGCCTATGGGCGCCGTTGCTGGTGCTGCTCGGCCGCCTGCTGCAAGGCTTCTCGGCCGGCGCGGAACTGGGCGGGGTGTCGGTGTACCTGGCCGAAATGGCCACGCCGGGCCGCAAAGGCTTCTATACCAGCTGGCAGTCGGGCAGCCAGCAGATCTCCATCGTGGTCGCCGCCGCGCTGGGCTACGGTTTGAACGTGTGGATGGAACCGTCGGTGGTCGCCGACTGGGGCTGGCGCATTCCGTTCGCCGTAGGGTGCGTGATCATCCCGTTTATCTTTGTGCTGCGTCGCAACCTGCAGGAAACCGAAGAGTTCGCCAATCGCAAGCATCGCCCGACCATGCGCGAAGTGCTCGCAACCCTGGTGAAGAACTGGACCGTGGTGATCGGCGGCATGCTGATGGTGGCCATGACCACCACCGCGTTCTACCTGATCACCGTGTACGCGCCGACCTTCGGCAAGACCGTCCTGCAATTGAGCACCTCCGACGCGCTGCTGGTGACCTTGCTGGTGGCCATCTCCAACTTCGTATGGCTGCCCATCGGCGGCACCCTCAGCGACCGCTTCGGGCGCAAACCGGTGCTGATCGCCATGACCGCATTGACCGTGCTTACGGCCTATCCGGCCCTGTCCTACGTGGTTAACGCGCCGAGCTTTGCACATATGCTGGAAACCCTGCTGTGGTTCTCCTTCCTGTACGGCATGTACAACGGTGCGATGATCCCGGCCCTGACCGAAATCATGCCGGTGGAAGTGCGCGTGGCGGGTTTCTCCCTGGCCTACAGCCTGGCGACCGCGATCTTCGGTGGCTTCACCCCGGCGATCTCCACCTGGTTCATTCACATCACTGAAGACAAAGCTTCGCCGGCCTATTGGATGATGTTCGCCGCGCTGTGTGCACTGTGCTCGACCCTGGCGCTGTACCGCCGCGCCAACGCCCGTGGCCAAGTGATGCAGGGGGCCGCATGATGAAGCCGCTGTTCAATACGCTGACCGCCCTCGCCCTCGGCGCCCTGGCGCTGACGGCCCAGGCCGAGCAGCTCAAGGTCATGACCTCCGGTGGCTTCACGGCAGCCTATAAAGTGCTGGGCCCGCAATATGCCCAGCGCAGCGGCGACACCCTCGACACCATTCTCGGCCCGTCGATGGGCAAGGCGCCGGAAGCGATCCCCAACCGCCTGGCCCGTGGCGAACACGCCGACGTGGTGATCATGGTCGGCTACGCCCTGGATGAGTTGATCAAGCAAGGCAAGGTCGACCCGGCCTCGCGGGTGGAATTGGCCGATTCGCGCATTGGCCTGGTGGTCAGGCAAGGCCAGCCGAAACCGGCGATCGGCACCGATGCCGAGCTCAAGGCCGTACTGAGCAAGGCCAAGTCCGTGGCTTACTCGGACAGCGCCAGCGGCGTGTATGTCGAGAAAGAGCTGTTCAAGAAACTCGGCATGCCGGCCAAGGGCACTATGATCGAGCGCCTGCCGGTGGCCGAGCAGGTTGCCAAGGGCGACTACGAAGTGGGCTTGCAGCAGGTGGCAGAACTGTTACCGGTGCCGGGCGTGACCTACGTAGGCAAAATCCCCGAGGACGTGCAATCGGTGACGCGCTTCGCCGCGGGTATCCCGGTGAACGCCGATCACCCAGCGCAGGCCAAGGCGCTGCTGCAGTACCTCGCCTCTCCCGAGGTACAACCGGCGGTGCGCGCCACCGGCCTGGACTCGGTATCACACTGACCGAAACGGCATCTCGCGCACCAACCGTTCCAACTCCAACGCCGCCGGCGGCAACGTCCGCCCGCGGCGTTTGATCAAGCCCACATTGCGCATCACCTGCGGCTCCACCAGCGGCACACTCACCAGAATCGGGTGTTCGCACGCCGGCATTGCAATCGATGGCACCATGGCCACGCCCAGCCCCGCCTCTACCAACCCGATCATGGTGGTCACGTGGTGGGTTTCGCAGATACTCGGCTTCTTTACCCGCACGCCGCGCAAGGCCTGGTCGAGCAGGAAGCGGTTGCCCGAGGTTTTATCTACGGTGATGTAGTCATGCTCATAGGCTTCGGCCCAGGTCACGCTGTCGCGCCCGGCCAGTGGATGGTCACGCCGGCACGCCAGCACGTAACGTTCCTGCAGCAACAGTTCAAACTCCACCTCATCGGCCAGGCTGCCGCTGAAACTCACGCCGAAATCCGCCTCGCCGCTTTCCACCGCACTGCACACCTCGCCGGCACTGGCGTCGAGCACGCGCAGGCGAATCTTCGGGTAGAGCTTGTGGAACTCGGAGATTACATGAGGCATGAAGTAGTACGCGGTGGAGGGCACGCAGGCGATGGTGACATTGCCCATGCGCGTGGACGCCACATTGCTGATGCCCATCAGCGCGAGGTCGAGGTCGTCGAGCATGCGTTCGACCTGCGGGAGAAATGCGCGCCCCACCATGGTCAGGCTGACACGTCGGGTGGTGCGCTCGAACAGCTTCACATCGAGCGCCGATTCGAGCTTTTCGATGCGTCGGCTCAAGGCCGGTTGCGAGATGCGGATCGCTTCGGCGGCGCCGCGAAAACTGCCTTTGTCCACCACGGCACGAAAGGCCTGCAGGTCGTTGAGGTCGAAATTGATAATCACGGGAAGCACTGGCCGACTGAGAGGGTCGATCTATAGTACCCGAGGCCCATGAACGTGGGGCGACGCAGTTTGTAGACATCCCCCGCAATAATCCGTGTAAACAGTTTCAAACGACACATTTTGGTATAGATTGCGCGCAGCATATATCAGGCATCCAGGAGCTTTCCCATGGCGACACTTCACGCGAACACCGTTCAGGCGCTGCAAACCAACAAACTCAGCCTGTTGAGCACATGGATCGAAAGCCTCGAGGCCTCGGGTGCCACCCGTAACGTCAAGGAAGCCGAGCTGAAACAACAGGCCAACGACTTCCTGAGCACACTGATTGCAGCCTTGGAACAAGGCGGTTCGCAGAACGTCAACCACGAGAACTGGGCCGAAACCCGCGTACTCCTGGAAAAGCTGTCCCACAGCCGCGCACTGGTCGGCCAGGACTCGCAACAGACCGCCAGTTTCATCTTCGCGCTCAAAGGCCCGCTGTTCGCCCTGCTGCAACGCGAATACGTCGAACAGCCGGCGCAACTGGCCGAACAGCTGTGGGAAATTTCCGAGCTACTCGATGCCCTCGGCATGCACACCATTCGCACGTTCCAGAAGTCCCGTGAACTGGTGATCAAGCGCCAGCAGGAAGAACTGCTCGAACTGTCCACGCCGGTGGTCAAACTGTGGGATGGCGTACTGGCCCTGCCGATGATCGGCACCCTGGATTCCCAGCGCACCCAGGTGGTGATGGAGTCGCTGCTGCAACGCATCGTCGACACCGGCGCGGAAATCGCAATTATCGACATCACCGGTGTGCCGACCGTCGATACCCTGGTGGCCCAGCACCTGCTCAAGACCGTGACCGCCATTCGCCTGATGGGTGCCGACTGCATCATCAGCGGCGTGCGCCCGCAGATCGCCCAGACCATCGTGCACCTGGGCCTTGACCTGCAAGGCGTGGTCACCAAGGCCAATCTGGCCGACGCCCTGGCCCTGTCCCTCAAGCGCCTGGGCGTGACCGTGACCAAGGCCGTCTGATTATGGAACGCATCCCGATTTTGCAGATGGGCGAGTTTCTACTCGTGACCATCCAGGTGGACATGCACGACCAGTTGGCGTTGACGCTGCAGGACGACCTGTCCGAACGCATCAATCGCACCTCGGCGCGTGGCGTATTGATCGATATCTCGGCGCTGGACATGGTCGACTCCTTTATCGGCCGCATGATCGGCACCATCTCCGGCCTGTCGCGGATCATGGACGCGCAGACCGTGCTGGTGGGCATGCAACCGGCGGTGGCCATTACCCTGGTGGAATTGGGCATGACCCTGCCCGGCGTCGCCACCGCATTGAATGTCGAACGAGGCATGAAGCTGTTGCGAGAACGGGTGGACCACTCATGACCGTGGCCAGCAATGGCACGCACCCGGTGCTGATCGAACAGGACGTCGTGCTGGCTCGGCAATTGGTCCGCAAACTGGCCCAGGACTGCGGCATGCGCCTGATCGACCTGACCAAACTGGTCACGGCGGTCAGCGAGCTGGCGCGTAACACGGTGGTCTACGGCGGTGGCGGGTATATGGATTGGGAAATAGTCGAGAAGGACCTGCGCCCCGGCGTTCGCCTGACGTTTCGCGACGAAGGCCCGGGCATTCCCGACCTCAAGCTGGCGATGACCGACGGCTGGACCTCCGGCGGCGGGCTCGGCCTGGGGCTGACCGGCGCCAAGCGCCTGGTGGACGAATTCGAACTGGACACCGCACCCGGCCAGGGCACCCGCGTGACGATCACTCGATGGGCCTGAATATTCCAAGCGCCCTCACCGAGGTGTTGTTGATCGAGGATGTAAGCCAGATTGGCCACGCCCGACGCACCGCGCAGAAACTCGCCGAACACCTGGGCTTCGACGAAACCGACGCCGGCAGAGTGGCGTTGGTGGCCACCGAGCTGAGCAGCAACATCCTCAAGCATGCGGCTCACGGCCAATTGCACCTGCGCGCCACCGGCAACGGCGGTGTGGAGATGATCGCCGTGGACCGCGGCCAGGGCTTTGACCTGGACAGCTGTCTGGTGGACGGGTTTTCCACCGGCGGCACCCAGGGCATCGGCATGGGCGCCATTTCACGGGTGGCCCAGGTGTTCGATGTATATGCCGACCCTCGCGGCACGGCGATGCTCGCGCGTCTGTATCCACGGGCCTCCACGGCCAGCGACATTCGCTACGGGGTCAGCCAGCATTCGCTGCATGACGACCCGGCCTGTGGCGACGCCTGGCACCTGGCAATCGAACCCGGCCGTTTCAGCGTGATGGTGGCCGATGGGCTGGGCCATGGCAGCGAAGCCGAACGCGCCGCGCGGGACGGCGAACAGGTATTTGCACGCAGCGCCTTTGATGAAGCCACGCGGCTGATGGCCGACATGCATGTCGGCATGACCGGCACCCGTGGCGGTGCGGTGGCCGTGGCGCAATACAACGCCGCGACCGGCAGCCTGCGCTTCACCGGCGTGGGCAACATCGGCGCCAGCCTGATCGGCTCCGGCAAGTCCCGTGGCCTGGCGTCCCACCCGGGCATCGTCGGCGTGCAGTTTCGCAAGGCGCAGCCGTTCGACTACGCTGAGGTCGGCGGCCAGTTGCTGATCCTGTACAGCGACGGCCTGCAGTCACGCTGGAACCTGGCCGAATACCCTGGGCTGACGCACCGCCACCCGGCTTTGATCGCCGCCATCCTGCACCGTGACTTCTGTCGCGGGCGGGATGACGTCACCGTTTTCGTGATTGCCCTGGAGGCCATCGATGGCTGACACCACTGCCTCGCTCGCCGCTGAGGTGCAACGCCTGCGCCAGGAAGCCGACGCCTTGCGCGCCGAGCTGGATGAAACCAACCAGGGCGTGCTGGCGCTGTATGCCGAGCTGGACACCCAGGCCGACCAACTGCGCCAGGCTTCGGACCTCAAGAGCCGTTTCCTGTCGTACATGAGCCATGAGTTCCGCACGCCGTTGGGCTCGATCCTGAGCATCACCAGCCTGCTGGACGATGAACTCGACGGCCCGCTCAGCCCTGAGCAGCACACCCAGGTGGGCTTTATCCGCAGCTCGGCGCGGGAACTGCGCGAGATGGTCGATGACCTGCTGGACCTGGCCAAGATCGAGGCCGGGCGCATCAGTATCTCCCCGGCCTGGTTCGACATGTTCGACCTGTTTTCGGCGCTGCGCGGCATGTTCCGGCCGATTGTCGATGCCTCGGCGGTGGACCTGATCTTCGAAGAGCCGGCCGGCCTGCCCAAGCTGTACACCGATGACAAGAAGCTCGCGCAGATCCTGCGCAACTTTATCTCCAACGCTCTGAAGTTCACGCTGCAGGGTGAGGTACGCGTGTCGGCGTGCATGGAGAACGAGCGGGAGATCCGCTTCGCGGTGCAGGACACCGGCCTGGGTATCCCGGTCGAACTGCACAGCAATCTGTTCGAGGACTTTTCCCAGATCGACTCCCCGCTGCAGAAGCGTCTGCGCGGCACCGGGCTGGGACTGTCACTGTGCAAGCGCTTCGCTCAATTGCTGGGTGGCCGGGTCGGCGTGGAGAGCAAGCCCGGCGTGGGTTCGCTGTTCTATGTGGTCATTCCTCTTTCCATCGCCAACGAGATCGTCGATGAAACGTGACATCCAAGTGTTGATCGTCGACGACAACGTTGCCACGCGCTACGCCCTGCGCCGGCGCCTGGAAAACCATCACTATCGGGTACTGGAAGCCGGCACCGGCCAGGACGGTCTGGACCTGATCGCCAGTCGCACCATCGATGCGCTGATCCTGGACGTCAACCTGCCGGACATGAGCGGTTTCGATATCGTGCGCGGCCTGCGCGCCGACCCCGCCACCGCGTTACTGCCGGTGGTGCATGTCTCGGCGGCGTCGATCGAGACCGGCGATATCATCACCGGCCTGGACGCCGGCGCCGATGCGTACCTGATCCATCCGGTGGACCCGGAGGTGCTGCTCGCTACGCTGCGCACCTTGTTGCGCGTACGCGACACTGAATACGCCTTGCGCGAAAGCGAAGCGCGTTTTCGCGAGATTTTCTTCAACATCAGCGCGCCCATCGCGGTGATGGACGCGCACCTCAAAGTCCACGAATGCAACCATGCCTTCGCCCAGCTGATCCACGCCAACCTCAACCCCGACGCCCTGCTGGAATGCTTCGCCACCGATCAATTGGCCGTGATCCAGGAGCTATGCCTGCGCCTGGCCGCCGGTGAACGCTGGAAAGGCACGTTATTGATGAAGGTCGACGACCAGCTGCGCGAGACCGAATGGCAGATTTCGCCTTACCGTAGCGCCGGCCTCAGCCTGGTGTTCGTGGAGGACGTCACCGAGCATCGTCATCGCGAACGTCATCAACAGGCCGAACTGGCCAATGCCGCGAGCCAGTTGGCCCGCACCGAGGCGCAGTTGCTGCAGGCGCAGAAAATGGATGCATTGGGCAAGCTTACCGGCGGCATCGCCCACGACTTCAACAACCTGCTGACCGGGATCATCACCAGCCTGGAGCTGATCAAGAAACGCATTCAGAGCCAGCGCACCGACAAGGTGCTCAATTATGCCGACGCCGCGCTGAACTCCGCCCTGAGCGCCGCCGGCCTGACCAACCGCTTGCTCGCGTTCGCACGCCAGCAGCCGCTGGACACCCGCCCCACCGATATCAATGCGCATATCCGCTCTCTGGAAGAGCTGCTGATGCGCACCATCGGCGAACACATCGTGCTGAATCTGGAGCTGACCACCCACCCCGCCGTGGCGCTGGTCGACCCGATCCAGCTGGAAAGCTCGGTGCTCAACCTGGTGATCAACGCCCGAGACGCCCTGCCCCAGGGTGGCGTCATCTGGGTAACCACGTACCCTGCGCATTCCACCGGCAACCCCAAGCTGGAAAACGGCCCGTACATTGCGTTGTCGGTACGCGACAACGGCGTGGGTATCGAGCCCGGCGTGATCGACAAAGTGTTCGACCCGTTCTTCACCACTAAACCGGTGGGCCAGGGCACCGGCCTGGGCCTGTCGACCATCTATGGGTTCGCCCGCCAGTCCGGCGGCGATGCGCAGATCCGCAGCGTGACCCGCCAGGGCACCGAAGTGACCATCATGCTGCCCGCCGCCGACGGCCCCGCCGCCCTGGCCACGAAGGTCGAGGCCGTGCCAGGGGTGAGCAACGGCGAGCACATTCTGGTGGTCGAAGACATGCCTTCGGTGCGTGGTTTCGTGGCTGAAGTGCTGGTGGATGCTGGTTATCGCTGCAGCCTGGCCGCGGACGGTGACGAAGCCATCGTCATGCTGCGAGCCGATCCGACGATCGACCTGCTGCTTACCGATTTCGGGCTGCCGTACATGACCGGCCGCGAGCTGGCCGATCATGCGCGGGATCTGCGCCAGGAATTACCGATCCTGTTCATGACCGGTTACGCCGAGAATGCGGCGAACCGCCAGGATTTTCTCGGCGAACGCATGGACCTGATCACCAAGCCGTTTCATATCGATCAATTGCTGGAAAAAATCCGCCACGGCCTGGAGGTTTGATTCGGGCTTTAAGAGGCGTGGTACACAATCCCAGGGCAGGCAGGCGTCATGACAGCTGGTTTCGATCCGTTGGTGCATATCGATTGGAAAACTCCCGGCGGCGAATGGCTGGCCCTGTTGCCGCCTTCCTACCCCCATATCCCTGCGCTGTGCGGCCCGGCATTCGAGGCGCTGCTGGACGAGCTGTGCAATGAAATGCCCGAGGTGTGCTTCGATGCGCTGGCCACTGCATTGGCGCGCGAGGGCTTCGACCTGTGGAACCTCGACGCCGGTGGCGACGATTACCGCCCGGTGATTGTCCCGACCGATCAGCGCGAGCGGTTTGCCCGGCATTGGCGCGAGCACAACGCAGCGCCACGCTTCACGCCCACGCTGATCGAAGCGCAAACACCGCCCGCGCGCCCACCCAGGCGCAGCAAGCTCAAGTGGCTGCAGGACGTGCACGACTACCCCGGCCCGACCTCTGTGCACGCGTACAACTACCGCAACGGCTGGGCCGCGATTACCGAGCAGGACGAAGACCGCTGGCTGTGCTTCCTGATTGATTACAACCCCTGGCCACCCACCGAGCAGGACATGCTCGAAGCCCGCGACGACGGCGTGGACGGCGCCGATCTGCAACTTATCGATGCCAACGTTCAACACAGCCTGTGGAAGCGTCAGGTGACGCGCGGCGCGTACGGTTCGGATGACCGCTATCAGTACGAGATCCGCCAGGGTGATGCTGTGGAGGGTTTCGGGCCTGCCCAGATCCAATGGCCGGCGTTTGAAGAGCCCTGCGTGGTGGTCGATGGGCAGATATACGAGCGTCAACGCCTCTACGACCCCGAGCCGTTGACGCGGATCTGGCGCATCACCGCGCAGACCAGCGAGGTCATTTTCGAACACCCGGATGAACTGACCCTCTTGCCTATCGGGCCCAACCGTTTGCTGTTTATGCAGCACAACGGCCCGCAGTGCTGGATCTGCAACCAAGCCCCCGCGCAACACGCCGTCATCGCCGCCAAACCGATGCCGGCTGAGGGTTATCAGTTGCGCGCGGCCACAGCGTACCTGGAAGGCGACGAGGTACTGTTGTTCAGCGAAGGCACACGGCCCAACCGCGAACACTCGGGCTATCAGGAAACCGTGCTGCTGGCGTGGCGCTTCAACTTCATCACCGGCGCCAGCACCCGTGCAGTCCTGGACGGCTTCGGCAGCGAACTGCGCCAGGACACGCGCCTGCTGACCACGCAACCCAAGCAGGTCATCACCCTGCGCACCTTTCATGGGCAACTGCACGTCGCCCGTGGCCATGGCGATTGGTGGGTGTGGAATTACCACACGCAAACCTTCGGCACGCACACGCTGGCGTGGTTCTGGAACCAGCGCAGCAATGAGGTGCTGAAACTGTCCTCCAAAGACATCCCGCGAGTGAAACCGCAGATTCGTTACGTAGCGGCGCAGGATCGGTATCTGGCGTTCGAAACGGAATATGTGGCGCGACTGCCGGAGTTTGCGCAGATGGTGGAGGTTTTGGGGAGTGAGGGGTTAGTGTTTGAGTGAAGGACGCCGGTACCCGCACCGGACACAACCCACCTCTACGATGAAGCCATCGGAAACGCAAAAGCCCCTGAAAGGGTTAAACCTTTCAGGGGCTTTTGGTTATTCAATAATGGCGGAGAGATAGGGATCGAACGCCACGCCGACGATGTTGAACCGTGCGGCCAGTTCGCCGAGGCGTGTGGCGACGACTTCTGGTGCTGCGCGGATCATGTCCACCACGACACGGGTTTTGTATTCGTGGATTTCGTCCAGCAACGCGATAGGCGGACGCGCCGTCGTCGGCGCTGATTGGGCGGAAGAAACTGCCAAAGGCGAAGTGGGCCAGGCTCAAGACCTTTTCGCCGCGACCGGATTTCTCCAGGCGCTCGGCCAGCAATGCGGATTGGTCGACCATCGAAACCGCGTCGCGAAACAGGATCATCGCTTGGTGTTTTTTTTGGTCGAGGCTGCGTAGATCTCGGCGCGGGCTGCGGCGTCCGAGGTCATGCCGTAGAGGCCGATGCCGGTGGCCAGCGGCGACTTGCCGGAGCCTTTGGCGGTCGATGTAGGCGGTGCGGAAGCGGCGGAAACCGTCTGAGCCTTTCCAGCCAAATAGACTATCGACAACGAAGGATTGCCAGGACAGCAGCAGAGTTGGCCGTCGATTGTGCAGCCGAGAATTACGCCGGATTTTTCGAAGCGTTGTTTGTGGGCGTCGTTATGGGGTTGGATGTGGTCGACGACCGATGCTTGGGTGATACGGCCGTGGCGCTCGCATTCGGCGCACAGCGGGTGATGTCTTAACCAGCCGAGGCGAGCCTGCTGCCAACGGTAGCCGTAGCCGCGCTGGGGGGGTGTGTTAATTCATCCTCGTCGCGTCGGGGGGATTTTGGCACCGGCGAAGCGTTCAGCCAGATTGCGCGCCTTGTCGACGCCGGTAGCCCAACCATGCCCCCACGAACGCTGCCGCCTCTTGTGGGAGCTCTAGCAGGCTTAGCCCAGAGAGGATTGCCAGAGTGGTGCAGCCACAGTTGAGCCCGCCATGCGAGGGCAACGGCCCAAGCGGTGGGGTCTTTACTGGATGGCATATCGACAGTCCTGCGATACATCGAGACTCGTAAAAAAAACCAGTTACAACTCATCGGCTGCACGCTGACGTATACGGGCTTAGCATTGCCGAAAACTAAGCCAATGGCGTACATTAGCTATGATTTTCATTGAGACCCCAACCTTCACGCGCCGTGTGAAAGAATTGATTGATGACGATGCCTACACTGTTTTTCAGCGTGCATTGATGCTTAACCCGTCCGCAGGTGACGTGATCGAAGGCACCGGTGGAATTCGTAAAGCTCGAATTGCTGCGAAGGGCCATGGCAAACAAGGTGGAGCCCGAGTGATCTACTACCACTTCGTCTCGATGTCGCAGATTATTCTGTTGATGATCTACCCGAAGAATGAACAGCACGACCTGACCAGCGACGAACGCAAAGCGTTGAAGGCTGCAATCGAACACTGGAGATAATCATGAGCAAATTTTTTGACGAGCTGATGGGAAGCGTGCAGGAAATGAACGAAATCCTACGGGGTGAGCGTCAGCCTTCGCGCGAATTCCACGTTGATGCGCTACAGGTCAAAGAGATTCGCAAAGCAACGGGTCTGACTCAAGCCAAGTTTGCCGCACTGATTGATGTGCAACTCGGAACCTTACGCAATTGGGAGCAGGGACGGCGCGAGCCTACTGGCCCAGCAAAAGCACTGCTTAAGGCCATTCACAACGATCCAGTACATGTGCTGAACGCATTGGCGGGTTGAGCACGTTGCTTTCGACTCTGGGCTACCGGCACAAAAATAACAACTTAGCGAGGTTTTATTCCTCAACCAAAATTGAGTAAAGGGACTGATTAAAGAAATTTTCTTAGTACTGAATTGAGAGAAGGTTGTGTCACAGTTAAGGTATAGAGAGCTGACAAACGGTAATGCGGTATCGCGCCTAAAGCGCTAAACCTGTTTTACTTAGACCACATCAGCTGCAATACAACCTATGATACGAACACATTATGGAGCTTCAGCCGCAATGGAATTTCAAGTTTATACATCCCTTAAAGGAACCCGTGGGCGGGACACCGAGGCAAATCTTACACTGACAATAACTGGCAATAGCGACCAACCCCCTAAATTTTTGTCTGATTTCGCCGGGGGTGGTGAAAAGATCTATGACGGTTACTCAACTCAAACGTCGAAGTTCGTTACAGCACCAGCGAATGACCCACGGCGGCTCAGCTTAACCTTCGAAAACGGTTCGCATGCAACTTTACATCCCTGCTTCGAGCGCATTCAAAACCCTGAGGACCCACTAAATCAGCTTCGCGCCCTACCATTGGCAATCGGACAGATGTTAGCTCTTTCTTACTCCGATACCCCCAACTCACAGGATTTCGAGATAATTGGTTTTAACTGGAAATAACAACTCTATCAATTAAAAACCATGAGCCCTCTATTGGGCTCAATCAAGGATCTGGGTTCGGCAACCCTAGCAGAAATGACAAGTCAGCAGCCGCCAGAGCGGCTCAATGCTTTGTGATTCTATCTCGCCAACACTAGATTAGCGCGGCAGACCCAGAGCGAATGGCCGATGCCAGAATGATCGTTTTCAACTGCTGGACGGGACTCTTACTGTCCGAGTTGATTGCGCTTGCTGTTGAAGATGTGGATCTGAATGCAGCCACGGTACACGTTCGACGTGCATTGGTGGTTGGACAGTTCAAGGTGCCCAAGGAACGTTCCAGGGTGCGGGTGGTGGAGCTGATTGATCCCGCTCTGGAATTGATGCGGGAGATCCTGGCAGCGGCCAGCGATGCGCTGTACACCAATATCAGCGTCACACAGAGGGACAACATCACGACAAAGCCCGCGAGGGGAAGATTTCTTTTCCGAAGCTCTGCCAGCGGGTTGCTCTGGAACGGCAAGATGTTGAGTAAGTGGTTTACTGTTCATCTGAAGAAAGCTGAGGTCAGGCATCGGGGGGCCAACCAACGCCGGCATACGTTTGCCAGTCAGATGCTATCGAGCTAAGTGCGGGTCGAGTGGGTCGCTCGGCAGCTTGGTCATGCGGATACGACTATGGTGAGAAAGCACTATGGCAGGTGGATACCGAACGACACCAAGAGCATGGCTGGGATTGTTTCCAAAATGCTCGGCTTCAGAGATTAAACAGGTTCGAGCCATCAAATGGATAACCCCGCTACGCGGGGTTATCCATTAAAACATTGCTGAACTATAGCGACCGCTATTGCCGCCACTCTGTAGGTGCCTGCTCGCCTGGCATTACCAATGCTTCAAAATTGGCAATGCCAGCATGCCTAGCGGCCGCTACGACGGTTGTTTTAGTAAAAGTAATAGCCCCGTCAATAGTCGTATTGGGAACAAACTGAGCCGTCCACAATGTGGTTAGCTTGTGCTTGGTAAAATGCTTTTCCTTGAGGTACTCGTTAAATTTCGCTCGCGAGTTCGGAGGCACATTACCGTTAAGGTCGACAGTCAAAGTCACATAAACAGTCATGTTTCACTCCCCCGAGACTTATTGGATTGAGAGAGGACCGAAGCAGCAAGGGCTTTCGTGTCGTCGCTATATTTACTGCTCTGCAGAACCATTCCAGCCTTAGCCTCCATCCCGGCACTGGTCTGCTTATCAGTACCAGTCTGAGACAACGCCGAAGCAGCAAAGCTTTTGGCGATGGCCGAAGAGCTTTGACTGCTGAGTGTTTCAGCGGCCAAGGTGGCGAGTTTGCCGGAGGTCTGCTTGGTATTCTTACTCATGATGCATTTCCTCTTCAGTATGGGAATTCCCGCCTGAAAAGGAACCGTCGGGCGATTTTCATAATCCATCGTTTGACGATGGAGTATCCATTCGCTCTAATGATCAATCTCAGGTCAGGCTCAACAGCCGTTGGCATGAGGGCGAGTGATTACGTTCTGTCCGCAAAAACGAAGCGTAGTCACCCGCTGACTTCTTACCTGCTCCTAGGAGTACGGCAGGCAACGAAACCCTACATATAGGGATGATTTCGCACCTTGGACACAAGATAATGCGTTTTTAAGGGCATAGCAACGCGCTACCTGTGGATAACGCTGTGGTTAAAATGTGTATGAAAGACGTAATGGCTGCGTAACCCGCATGGCTCCATGCATTACGCCGTCTGTCACAAATTATTTCAGATCCAAAACAATCAAAATCGGCTCTTCGCGATTGCACATCCGCCTAGAAATAATGAATCGACCAGTACTACATTTGGCCGTTATTTCGCTTTGATGGCTGCGGCTGCTTTACAGACAACTCATCAAGACCGAGAAGTCCGACTGACGTAGGCAACCCCTTAATCGGGCCTACTACAAGATCGTCAACCCCACTCTCTCGCTTGACGCTATAGATGTCCTGACCAATCCATTTGGAGGTATCAGGCAAAGGTCTTCCATCCTGCTTCACCACCCAACGCCCTCGAAACTTCCCATACAACTTGTGCGGATTGTTTCCGTCAAGGGCCTGTTCAGCTTTCACTTTCAGTTCAGCCGCAGAGCACTCCGTCGAAGGAGAGAAAAAGCCTCTGTTCTGGCAAGACATTCGAAAGAGAATCGGTGCGAGTTTGGCAGCATCAACACGGACTCGAATAAAGTAAGCATCTTTCAGCTCGAAGTGATATTCGCTTTCGGGCGTTCCCGGACTATGCAGGAGCGAACAACAGTATTTTGGGGAACTCATGGGCTTTTCACCCTGGTCCAAAAGCTGCTGGTACGTGAGAGCTTCGGCGTACTGAATGACGCCTGGTGTGCCCTCTACGGCGGCTACAACGTTGCTTGAGTAAGCAACTGCAAGAGATAGCAGCGCAACAAGGCGCGGTAGCTGGTATAGCATCACCAAATCCTTATGAGTGATAGAAAGGCTGCTAGGCAAACCTAAGAGTTGCCCTAAATTTGCCCTAAACCAAACCCCAACAACGAAAAAACCCCTGAAATGTTCAACCATTTCAGGGGCTTAGTCGTATTCAATAATGGCGGAGAGATAGGGATTCGAACCCTAGGTACCGGTGAAGGTACAACGGATTTCGAATCCGTCCCATTCGGCCACTCTGGCATCTCTCCAACGGCGCGCATCATAACAGCCTGTTTCGTGGAAGCAAAGCTCTTGCGAGATTTTTTTCCGTGCTATCAGATGCTTGCGTCGATTAAAGCGGTACGCCCAGACGGTTGGCGACTTCTTCGTAGGCTTCGATGACATCACCGAGGCCCTGGCGGAAGCGGTCCTTGTCCATCTTCTTCTTGGTGTCCTTGTCCCACAGGCGGCAGCCGTCCGGGCTGAACTCGTCACCCAGGACGATGGAGCCGTCATGGAATACGCCGAATTCCAGTTTGAAGTCCACCAACAGCAAGCCGGCGTCGTCGAACAGCTTGCTCAGCACGTCGTTGACCTTGAGGGACAATTCCTTCATGCGCGCCAATTGCTCGGCGGTGCCCCAGCCGAAAGCCACAACGTGGGACTCGTTGATGAACGGGTCGCCCTTGGCATCGTCTTTCAGGAACAGTTCGAAGGTGTAAGGGTTGAGCTTGAGGCCCTCCTCCACACCCAGGCGCTTGACCAGGCTGCCGGCGGCGTAGTTACGCACGACGCACTCGACCGGGATCATGTCCAGTTTCTTCACCAGGCATTCGTT
>Ga0182008_10000607_pt1 | contig 26385 bp, 14 predicted proteins | sample Sormic07211129_1_FD_120482 | JGI IMG/M metagenome (GOLD analysis project Ga0182008, IMG submission 120482) | Rhizosphere microbial communities from Sorghum bicolor, Mead, Nebraska, USA - 072115-129_1 metaG | ecosystem: Host-associated > Plants > Roots > Rhizosphere | place: USA: Nebraska...
ATTTTGGTACGACGGACGGACATGCAAAGACTCCTCAGGTTCAAGCGCTCGCAGAGGCTACTACGCTCTTTGGGTGTAGTCATTGTTCGTTTGCACTACTTATTGTTTTCTTTATTGAACGCGACAATCGGAACAAAGGACTCTGAAGATTTCTCGCCCGAGGTCGATAATGATCACAAGACAGGAGAATACCCCATGCGATTCGTGCCCATTGCCGCCCTTGCCCTCAGCGTCCTCGCCGTCACGGGCTGCACCCGTTGGTCGATGAACCATCATCTGAACAACGCCTACAGCGCCTATGACCGGGGCAACTGCGAGCAGGTGATGCTCGAACTGTCCAAGGTCGAACGCGCCAGCCGGGCCCGCCCGTATGTGTGGCCGGAAGTGTCGATGATGCGCGGCCAGTGCCTGGAACGGCAAAAAATGTACATCGATGCGGCGCAGACCTACCAGTTCATCATCGCCTCGTACCCCAACAGCGAATACGCCTTCCGCGCTCGCGCGCGCCTGGAAACCCTGCAGAGCCTGGGCCATTACCCGACGCGCAGCGCAGCGGCCGTGCCAGGTTCGCAACGCTTCTGATGCCGGATGTCGTACAAACGCTGGCCGACTGTACAAGCTGAGCTATAGTCCAATGATCCGGTTCAGCGCTTGGCGCCTGAACCTGGGCAACACCTGCGACTGGTAGAGGTTGAAGTGATGGCGTATTGGCGACCGTCAAACCGGGAGCGGGGAGAGCGTGTCTGCGAGACGGGCACGTTCCGAAGCAAAGGTGCGGCTCTGTGATGGAGCCTTGCATGGCGTACTGCGCATGTTTACCGACCGCCGAATCGAACGGCATCAACTGCCGTACTTCCTCCGGGTGTACAACAGCGTCACCGACAAACCCATCGGTTTTCTGGGCAACGTGTCCGAAGACGGGTTGATGCTCATCAGTCAGTTGCCGATGATGATCGGCGCCGAATTCCATCTTCGCCTGAAAATCCCTGCCAGCGATGTTTGCCACCAGGTGATCGACCTCAACGCGTGTTGCCTGTGGTGCCAGGAAGACGCAACACCGCTGCATTACGACGCCGGCTTCAGCCTGCAACGCCCGCCTCCGGAATACGGGCAACTGGTCGAGGCGCTGCGCCAGTACTTCAGCTTCCAGCCATTGCCGGCTTCGGCCTGACTCCGGCGGCGCTCGCACGATTGCCATCGCGGGCAAGCCCGCTTCCACAGTGTCCTCGGTTGATCAAAGCGTTTGTGCACACCACAAATCCCTGTGGGAGCGGGCTTGCCCGCGAATGCATCAGCCCAGACAACGTCTATTCATGAGCTAACCCACAGCAATCGCCCGCTCACTGTCCAGCGTCTTCTCCGCCGCAACAGGGAACATCTGCATGCCGCGATCCACGGAATTGCGCGAGGGTGGCGGCTGAATGCAGGTTAGTCGACCGGGGGAAACCATCACCAAAAACCGGCTCGCCCGAAGGCGACCTGCGACAGCCACCATCGAGTGCGGGGATAGGGAATACCCGACTTGATGACGCTTATGCACATTGGTGAAACCCCCGGGCGACTGAACCCGACCACTGATTGGCAGCGGCACGGATCACGTTACGGGGCATCGGCAAGGCGCACAAGCCGGCGGATTCTGGCGGATCTGTAGGCAAACGCGCAAGGCGTTGTAGTTTGCTGCGCGTGTCGAAGTAGGGCTGGGAATCGTTAGCTATTTTAGTGTCTATAAAATATTTTTTTAGAAGTATTTGATCTTTTTAACTGTCAGTTCTGACAGTAGGCGGGTGAGCAGCGGGAAAGTAAATTAAAACTTCACTTGAGGAGAATGTTATGAAGAACGCGAAAATTGATTTGAGTGAAGTTGAGCTTTGGGCGAAGTTCCAAGCTGAAAGGTCAGGAACTATTTATCATGGGCGAGGTGAATTTTTTGATACTGATTTTACTTATTCTGATGGCTGGGATAACGCAGTAACTAGAGTGGCTTATCTTAATCATAGGATTCCAGAGTTGCATGCGTGGTTGTATTATCAATATAAAAAATCTGCCGACGGAAGAACGGTTGATGTCAGGACTAATATGTACAAAATGACTACGCGTCCAATAGGTAAGCCGTGGTACAGAGGGAATTTGAATCTTGAATTTCATAATTTCAGTGTGGCGCGAGATATACCTTCCCCCGATGCAATGTGGCAGGAAGTACAGCCTTCAGAATTTATTGCCTATGTACGATACGGATCAATTCCGGTTCAATCCGCTAATATACAATTCCGTATCGCATGCAACTTTGATGGTACTCATAATGATGGGTGGGAGCATTCTTCATGGGAAGTATTTCCAATAAATGCTGTTCAGGGTGATGAGGTAGTTGATGAGAGGCTCGGCAATCCGCGAATCGTTGTCGAGCGATTTTTTGAAGAGCGAAAGAATAAACAGGGTGAATGAGTGAATGCATTTTAATAGTTCCCCAATGAACTATATACAGATGTTCAATTCTTGGGGGTGGAACCGGAGGGAGTGTTCATGGTTCAGGAATATGATGGCGAAACTGGTCCAGCCAGCGCTGTAATTATCACGCCTGCAAATAATGGAACTATCCCTCCTGTTCCGATTTCCGTCACGGGCACCACAAGCCTTCCGATGAATATAGTATTGCACTTGTACCGGGGGCAAGAATCGGTTCAGATAAGTAGCGGAATAATCAACGGGAATACATGGTCCCGCATCCTGAATGCTCATCCCCCTGGTAGTTATCACCTGGAAGCGATTCAGGCTTCGACATCAAGAGTGTCGTTCACTATCGAAGTTACTACACCAATTATTAATGAGCCTTCCGGTGACGTAACGTCACCCCAATTCACAGTGCAGGGTAGTGGTGGTTTATTTAATGATGGTGTAATCACTCTCTATAATGCTGCGGATGATGCCTTGCTGGGTAACGCCACTATTCGGGTCGGTGGCAGTTGGACGGCTAATATCAGTCTGCCTTTTGAAACACAGCCACTGACTTATTATGCCATTCAGAAAGTTGGCACATACTCGTCCTCTAGATCCAATCTGATGACTGTGGTTTTGAAAGTGGCTCCGGTCATCGATTCCCCGTCACCAGGAGCAGTGGTACGCGCCAGCGCTCAACTATTGATTACCGGACGGGGTACGCCGGGAAAAACAATTGACGTGATGAAACCCGGCGGTGTTTTACATGCAACAGCACTTGTTAAATCCAACCGCACATGGGAGGCCCCGTTCAACCAGGATAATTATCCTAACGGTGGTCTGGTCGAAATGCAGGCTGGTCACCGCGGGCTGAATGACTGGACTGCAACGCAATATTTCACCTTGCTTCTGCGGCCGACAATCACGACTCCATCCGAATCAGCAGTGACCGATCCGAGAGGTCCGATAGCGGGGGGGAGGGCTGTTTCAGGCGCCGTTGTCGAAGTCCTAAAGGATTTGGAACATTCATTCAAGATTGGCCAGGGCACAGCAGAAAGCAACGGACAATGGCAGGTCACTGCGTTCACTCAAGACATGCCGCCGGGCAGCTTTACGATTGTTGCGCGGCAGACGCTGTCAGGCGTCACTTCCGATGTAAGTTTGCAGCGCTCGTTCAAAATCCGCCCCCCTGCACTGACCTCCGTCAGCGTCACCTATCCAACCCTCACCACCATCGAGTTTTCCGGCTCAGGTTTTACCGGCGCCGAGGTCGAGATCACCATCGTCAAAGGCCCGGCAGGTGCGACGCGGCCACCTGACGCAGACGTGACCGCAGGCCGTTGGAGAACAACTTCACAAAACTGGCCCATCGGCGACTACGATCTGAAGGTCGTGCAGAAAGTTTCCGATAACGCCGGGGGCTCAATTCCCTCGCACGAGTACCTGTTCAAAACTTCATCGAAATTGCCGGCGCCCACGGAGGTGACTCACACCGTTTCCAATTACACCCCCACCTTCACGGGAAAGGGCGTTACCAACGCATCGATCGAGGTTACCGACAAGGCCAATGGCAGTGCGGTTGCGCCGGCAACCACCGTCACGGCGCAAGGCTGGTCGACCCGGGCTTTTCAAGCTTGGGCGCCGGGTTCGACGCGCACGGTGCGAGTCGTGCAAAAACTGGGTAATGCGGTGTCGGATGCGGTGGAGCGGATCATCAATATCGACCGTTTTCCAGCACCGACCGACCTGTCTTATACCGTGGTCGATTACACGCCGATCCTGTCTGGCAAGGGGGTCAGTGGCGCGACCGTGCACGTGACGGACAAGGCAACCGGCGCGCCGATTGCACCGCCTGCACCGGTCACGGCGCAGGGTTGGTCGGCACAGGCCTCTGCACGCTGGGAACCGAACACCACCAAGGTGGTGCTGTTGGTGCAGAAGGACGGTGCGCTGGCTTCCGACCCGGTGGAAATGACGATCACCGTGCCGCTGCTGGCCCCCATCATCACTGCCGTCGAGGACGATGGACTGTCACCGAAAATCTCCGGCACCTGCTGGCCCGGCGCGACGCTGAGCCTGAAGTACAGCGACAGTGCGACCGAGCACCGGCCGGTCGGCACCAGCGGTACATGGACCTTCAAGCGCGACGCGGGATTCGCCCCGGACAAGCAGCACACCGTGACGGTGATCCAGACCGTTGCCGGGCGCCCTTCACCGCCAGTTTCGCAAGCGTTTTCGGTCAGCCCGGAGCGGCCGGTGATCACCGAACCGAATGAAGATGCAGATTGCCACTACGACCTGATCGTGCGCGGTATCAACGGCTATAGCGGTGCGACGTTGCAACTGCGGGACGCGCAATTTGGACGGAATCTGGGTGAGCCGAAACAGCTGACCACTCATAACGCCTGGTTCATCGAACTGAAAAAACTCGAGTTTCGCAAATACCAGATCGAAGCCGTGCAAACCATTGCTGGCAGACCCTCTTTGCCCAGTGCCGTGCGCAGCTATTTTGTCGTGCTGGTGCCGCCGGTCATCGAGGTGCCGGCGCCGAATCAATCGCTGGCCCGTACCTCGACGCTTTCGGGCACCGCCGAACCCTTTGGTCAAGTGACGATCTGGCGTGAAAATCCGAGTGAAATCCTGCTCGATAAAGTCCCGGTCGACTCTTTGGGGAAATGGCGTGCCGAGGTAACGTCGCCGGTCGGCAATTACACCGTAAAAGGCCGGCAATTTATCGAGAGCCACGAGTCAAAGGAAAGCGCTCCGCGCACTTACAAAGTGGTGCCTGCCGCCCCGGTGATCGAAAGCCCCGGACGAGGCGTGCACGTCGGTCGTCAGGTCGTTGTGTCCGGCTTCGGCTATCCGGGTGACACCGTTCTTGTGACGCTGACAGGCAATGGCGGCACGGTGCGAGCGAGCGCTCCAGTGCTTGACGACCGTACCTGGTCATTGATGCTTGAAACGGGGCAGTCCCTCGGCCCCGCAGATCTGGTGGCGGTGGCTTCGCGTGATGATTTCGAATCTGCCGCCTCGGCTGCACTTCCAGTGGTTCTGGGCACATATTTGCCAGCGATCGATGAACCGGCGCCGGGGTTCTGGGTAGAAAATCCGCTGCGCTTCGTCGGCAAGGGACGCACGGGCGTCGGGCGCGTAGTGCCCTGGTTCAACCCTGAAACCGCGCTGAGCGCAGGCATTGCCGTCACTGCTCAAGGCTGGTGCGGCGAAGCAACGCAACCCCTGCTCCCGGGCGGTCAGTGGTGTCGATTCCAACAAACCATCACCGACGCAGCGGATGGCTCGACCGTATCCGACTGGGTTGAAAGCGAGCGTTTCGAGATAACGTCGATTGCTCCGGGAGCCCGACCATGACCGAGCCTTCCATCCGCCCTGTGCAGCAGTGGCTGAAACAAGTCTTCAGTGACGAACAGCGCGAAACCTACGCCGATTTTTGTGAACACCTGGAAAACGGTGGTTCGGTTTTTCCGCTGGTCGAGCAAGGCGTTCAGGGGCTGGTCAGGCATTACCGGTTGAACCCCGACGATGCGCAGACCTTTTTACGCAGGGCCAACAGCCTGGCGGTGTTTGTCCGGCGCCAGTTCATTGAACATTCGTTGAGCGGTTCGAACGCCCGGGTCACCCGCCCCGAGAGCGGTCTGTTGTCGAGGGTCGATGGCCCAAGCTACGAGCAGCTGTTCTCGTCAGATTTCGATGCCATGTGCCCGCCGCAGGCACTGGAGTCAATCGTCTCCCCGGTGGCCTACCTGATTGAGCTGTTGCGCTGGATCGAAGAGAAAATACTCCCCATGGGCAGCGCCGATAAGCTCGATTTGCATGAGCGCCGGCAGGATCTGAAGAGGCTGCTGGTTGACTTCAATGCCGTGCATCAGGTGGTGTCGGCGCTGGACATCATCGTCCCGGTACTCGAAACGTTCATCGAGGAAAACGACAGCGCTGCTGACCTCGAAGAGGCGTTGATCCAGACCCGTTATCCCAACGGTCTGCCGTACTACCAGCACTGGGTCACGCTTGATTTTGTCGCCCGTGAACATGGCTCGTCGGTGGGCAATATCGTCCAGATGGTGGATTTGGCCTTTCCCTACTTCCTGCAGCCCGAGGCGTGGGACAACGATGCCGGTCGCGCCTTTACCCATGCGTCGCGGTTGGGGCCCCACCAGCGTGAGCTGTTGACGGAAGCGCCCACTGACGAGGCAAACAAACTCGAATATTACCAACGCAACTTTGGTACGACCGGAGAAGATTGGGAGCACCTCAATCAGGTGAAGTTCTTTGGCCAGCAAACAGGGCTGGACACCCGTGATATCGAGTCGTTGCTGTCGATTCGCGAATTCGCCCCGACGCGTTCGGCCAACGTCACTGTGTATGAAAGCGAGCAGCCGGGCGCTGACGAGAGCCAGCGATCCGGCTCGGTGTACCTCAATGCCGCGACCAGCCCGGCGCTTGGCATTGCTTACAGTGAAGACAGCGCAACTTTTCTGCATCGTTTTACACAAGACCCGGCCACCATTGACCGCTACGAACGAATGAATCGCAAGTTGCGCCTGGATCGATGGCTGGAGCTGCCCAGCGAGCAGGTGGACGCGTTGTTGACGGCAGCGATCAGGGCAGAGACACGTCAGGCGCAACGGGCAAACCCGTGGTGGATTTCCACTCATCAGGTGCAGGCCCTCGGCTTGTTTCAGTCGCTGCGTGAACGTTATGGCTGTTCGGCAGAGGACTTCGCGGTATTTATCGATGAAATCCCGATTTACGGCCGTGCCGATGCCCTGTCATTGTTCGATCGTACCTTCAACAGCCAGGGCAATTATCGTCAGCCGCTGGTGCTGGACGGCGAAGCATTTGCGACGCTGCCGGTGCAGTCTGGGGCGGAGCTGACGATCAGCCAGTTGTGCAGCGGATTGGGTATAGATCTGCAGACATATGCCTACCTTGCGGTCGCGATCGAACGGGCACACGGGTTCAACGGCACGCTCAAGCGCACCCCGGCAGTCATTTCGAGTTTCTACCGATTGGTGAAGTTGCCACGGTTATTGGGCGTTACCCCGGTCGAAGGGGTGCTGATGCTGACCCTGTTGGGTGGCGAGCGCTGGGTCGACGGGCTGGCAGGCGTGCCGCGCCTGTACACACGGCCCGAAAGCGAAACCCCACCGGATGTGCTCAATCTGATTGATGCCCTGCACGCCTGTGTGTCTTGGTGCAGGGATCGCGAAATCCCTGTCCTATGGATGTTGAATCAGGTGGCACCGCTGCAGGCCCTGGCGGTGGCCACGCAAGCTGAGCGTCGGTTGTTTGAGCAGATTCTCAACCTGCTGCCGGCGACGCTGTTCAACAATGCCGGGTTGTCGATGGCTGGCGTACCCTCGCTGGAGGGACTGGACTGGCTGCAATTGCTGACCAAGCTGGTCGACCACAGGGGGTTGATCATTGATCTGCAATTACCCGAGGCCCAATACGTGAGCCTGGCCCGGGAGATTTTCGACCAGGCCATCAGGGAAGGGCTGGGCGAGAATGACGCCAGTGTTCGGGGCGCGCTTGTCGAGCGAATGCTCGGCGTGCTGTTGCAGGCGCGGGAAGCGCAGGTCTCGGTCGCCAGGGAGTGTCTGGTGGCGTACACCGGCCTTGATATCGAACGCGGATTGCTGATGCTGACCTGGGCACAGTCCACGGTTTATCAATTGTTGTCTCAGGTCAGCGCACGTGCCGATCATGATGCCGCTGATGCGCTCAGCCACGCTGCGCGTGCTTCTGAACAGCCCGACCCGCTGCTGAACTTGTTGGCTGATGTGCGACGTCGCAGCGCCGTGACGAACCAGCTGGATCTGTCTGCGGTGTTGCTCGAAGACTTTCTGCAATACGGCCACAAGGCCTGGATGGCTCAGAACGATCGACATCAGCTGTCGATTCGTACCCTGTATTACCTGAGCACGCTGGGTCGGGCCTTCGAGCTGAGCGAGCAGCCGGCCGGCAAACTGCTCGACTACCTGCGACAGGTCAATGCATTGCCCAGCCCTCTGACAGGCGATGCGTTGCGCCTGGCACAAGAAGCGGCCGCGTTGCGACTGGCGGCGTTTTTCGACTGGAGCGTGCAGGAGGTGCGTGAGTGTGTCAGCCGCATCGACCCGACGTTGAAGATTCTCAAGACACTGCCCCAGCTCGATTTGCTGATGCGCGTCCGCGTATTGGCCCGGGACAGCGGCATGGACGCCCTGACGATTTTCCTCGTGGGAAACCTGCCGCAGACCGTAGACCGGGATGCTTATCGAGTCGCTGCAGAGCGCTCGCTGTTCAGCCTTTCAGACAACCGTGAGTCGGTGGGCGCCTTCGCCGATGAGGTAGCGCAACCGCTGGTCACCATGACCTGTGTTGTAGACAAGACTGAGGTGGTGGCCGGCAAAGACGACGAGAAAGTGATGTTTACCGTGACGCTGCGCGATGCCGACAAGCGGCCACTGAGTGGCGTCAATGTGTACTGGCAAGTGAGCCTCGGCACGATTGTGCCCAAGGCCACTGAGGTCGATGGAACGGTAACGGTCGAGTATCTGCCGGGCAAGGTCATGGGGCAGGAAACGCCGCTGTTCTGGCTTGACCTGATCGACGCGCAACAGGCCCCGACCATCAACATCGCCGATGACCCCGAGACGCTCTTCTTCCCGGGACCATTAACGTCTCAGGTGCCGCTGGAGCCGGTTCCTGCGGGGCAGGAAGTCGCGTTGTACGCCACGCTGCGCGACAACTATCGAAACCCCGGGCGCAATCGTCTGGTGCGCTGGTTTGCCGAACCGGCCAGCGGCAGCAGCGGCACGGCGGTGATCCGTCCCGAACAGAATTATGCCGATGCCGAGGGGGTTACACGGGTGTACGTGTCGAGTTCGTCCGGTGGCACGTTCATTTTCAGCGTGCGCTGCGAAGCCAATAACCGCCAAATAGATTTTGACCCGGTCACTTTCACCGAAGCCCCGATTCTCCAATGACAGCGTTGGTTGACGCAGCGTTAACCCCACGACTCAGGACAAGACCATGACTCAACGCAAGTTGTCACCCTTGTTGGAAAAGCGCCGCGCAGCATTGGTCGATTACTGCATCGGTCAGGCTGCCAGGGAAAATTACTCTTTCGTGAAAACGCCGCAGGACCTGTTCGAGTTATTGCGCATGGATCCGCTGGACAACTACCCGGTGCAAAGCTCGTGGGTCGCCGAGGCGACCAGTTGCGCGCAGCAATTCATCCATGCGGCCTATCGCAAGCTTGAGCCGGGTTACAGAGACACGGTTTTCCCGACAGAACACTTGAAACTCTGGGAGCTGTACAGCAATTACCCCGATTGGGCGGCGCTGACGTTGATCGCGTACTATCCGGAAAACTTCATCAATCCCTTTGTGCGGCAACGCAAGACCCGTCTGTTCAAGGCACTGGAAAATGACTTGAATCAAACGCGTCTGACCGACGATTCGGTGCGGCGTGCGTTGCAGGAATACCTCAAGGCATTCGAACAGACCTGCAATCTGGACGTTATCAGTGCCTGTCTGGAGGGCGATTCGGCAAGCCGTGCAACTTACTATTTCGTCGGTCGTCAGCGGGTGCAGCCGTTGCAGTATTACTGGCGCAAGGCCGATATCGACCTCACCACTGCCGGCAATCCGGTCAACCCGGCGACATGGAATGAATGGCAACCCGTCGACATTCCGGTGGGCGGCCGGGTTCTGGATATACGGCCGCTGGTCTGGGCGGGACGCTTGTGTCTGGTGTGGGCCGAATGGTCTGATCAGATAGGCGAAAAAGGGGTGAACGGCTATGTGCCCCCCAAGCTGGATATCAACCTGGCGTTCATGAGCCAGAACGCGGAATGGTCCGCACCACTGAGCCTGTACAGCGCTGATCAGGACAGTGATACCAGCGCGGATGCCCGGTTGCTGGCGATGACGCTGGCCGATGACCTGATTCACCCCAAGGGACGGCTGGGTGTATTGCTCCGCAGCCCGGCGGGTCTGGAAGTACGCGCCACGCGTGATGTGCTCTTTCGTCCGCTGGCCGAAGACAACGGCGATTGGCTCGATCATCTGGCCAATGAACGCTTCACCGATATTCTGACCTTGCAGCATTCGCTGACGCCGAAGAATCAGCCAGTGGTCGCGATCAAGAGTGAGACCCCGGGGCCGCTGACGGTTTATTACGGGCTGCAGGCGGTGTTTTCGGAGAAGGGTACAGAGGATTTTCTCTGGGTCAGGGGGCTGTGTCGGGCGACGGGCGGAAACACTGGCGAGCGCGCCGAGTTTGAGCTGGCACTGAGCAATGGTGCAGAAGGCGACCCTGTACCTGTCAAGGCATCAGAATCGGTTGCAGGGGGATGGGCCACCCAATGGATGGAACTCAAGCGCTTGAAAGGAGGATTCACCGGGCTGGTCGAGTTCTCCTTGAGCAACGCCGAACAAGGCAGCAGGCAATTTACAGTCTCGCTGACCAAAATCACCCGTTTCGTGCCGCCGACGCTGGAAAAAAATACGCTGGATGCCGCGCAGTTCATCGGCTTCAGGCAGCCCGGTGTGTTGTCCCGCACGCGCTTGAATTCGCTGTTCGGCCCGGAGCTGGTGCAGCGCAGCAATGTCTCCGTGGATGCCGTACTGGACTGGGACACCCAGTTCCTGACCGAACCACCTCCAGCTGCGGGACCGATCGATGAGCCGAACGGGGCGTTCGACGGGGCCAATGGTCTGTATTTCTGGGAGCTGTTTTTTCATCTGCCGCATCTGGTGGCGACCCGTTTGCGGGCTGAGGATCGCTATCTGGAAGCGCAGAACTGGCTGCACTATGTGTTCGATCCGCAAGCCGTTGAAACGTCGGTGGAGCCGAAGAAACCTCGTTTTTGGCGCTGCCGTCCTTTGTACAGCGAGGGGAAAGTCGGGCACGAAGCACAGATGCCCACCGATCCTGATGCGATCGCCTATGCCGCGCCACAGCACTATCAGATTCTGTTGTTCACCGAGTACGTGAGAAACCTGGTCGCTTGGGGCGACTGGTACTACCGTCAGCTCACCCGTGATGCACTGGTGGCGGCAAAACTGTGTTACGTACAAGCCGAGTTTCTGATGGGCAAGCCACCTTCTGTTCGCGCGGTGACCCGTTGGCAAGCGCAGACGGTAGACGACTTGTTGAGACAGAGCACGAACCGCCCCGCGCTCGAACAGTTCGAGCAGGAACTGCAGTTTTCTCCGGCAGACATTCCCCCGGCTGCCGAAGCGTCACCGTTGATGGGCCTGCTGGCGAACGAGCCGTTCAAACTGCCGATCAACGAACAGTTGCTTGATCTGTTCGACTGGCCGGGCCAGCGTCTGAACAACTTGCGCAACAACCTGACTCTGGATGGCAAACCACTGGACGTTGCGCTGTTCAGCCCGCCCACCGATCCCAATCAATTGTTGCGCGATCTGGCCGCTGGCGGGGTTGGCGTGCCGCGGCCGATGGGCGGACGTCTGGTGGTGGGCGCCTTCCGCTGGCGGGTCACCTATGAGGCGGCATTGCGCGCCGTGCAGACCTTGCAGGAGTACGGCAGCCAGGTTTTGCGCCTGCTGGAACAGCGTGATCGGGCCGAGCAGGAAGAACTGCAGCAAAAGTATCTCAAGGAACTGGGCGATTACGCCCGTGCGGTTCAAGAACAATCCATTGCCCAGCTTGAGGCGGGACTCACGGCCCTGAGCCAGAGTCAGACCATGGCCAGGCAGCGGGCCGAACGATACAACGCCTGGTACGACGAACACATCAGCGATGCCGAATACCAGGTCATGGAAAAGCTGCAGGCCGTCAAATGGATGAATGCAGGGACGCACGCGATCAAGACCGGAGGCGCGGTCGTGGGGGCCCTGCCGAATATTTTCGGCGTGGCCAACGGTGGTCATCGTCCAGAAAAAATCGCCGATGCCGTGGTTTTCGGTCTGGAAATCGGCGCGATGTTGTTGCAGATCGACGCGGATAAACAAGCCATCACCGAAAGCTACCGCCTGCGCCGCAGAGAGTGGGAGTTGCAACGCGATCAGGCACTGGCCGAAGTCGGTGCGATCGCAGAGCAGATCACCGCGCAGACATTCGCCCTCGAGGCGGCCAGGACAAGTCTGGAGCAAACCCTGCGGGCCAACGGTCAGGCACTGGTGCTCTACAACTATCTGAAGAAACGCGCGACCAATGCAGAATTGTTCGGCTGGCTGCTGGGCCAGCTCAAGGCCTTGCACTATCAGGCTTACGATGCGGTGGTCAGTCTGTGCCTGAGTGCCCGGTCGTCGTTGAGTGCTGAAACCGGCAATTACGACACCGTTGAGGCGTTACCACAGGTCTGGCTCGACAATCGTCACGGATTGACCGCCGGTGAGCACTTGCGCGAATACCTGCTGCGCATGGACCGCCTGTACCTGCAAAGCCATGAACGCCGTCTGGAGCGGGTCAAGACCGTTTCGTTGCGACGCTTGTTCGATGACCGGAAAGATCCGCAGCCGGGATTCTCCGACTGGACCCAGGCACTGAAAGAGCTGACCGACAAGGGCACGCTGGAATTTCAGCTGACGCAGCTGTCATTCGATCGCGATCACCCCGGCGAGTATTGCCGGCTGATCAACCTGGTCGAGGTCCATACGCCCGGACTGCTCGGCTCTTATCAGGATCTACAGGCGACGCTGCTGCAGATCGGCAGCATGATCGCTACCCAGGCTACGGCGCAGTCCGTCGAGTACCTGCATCGTCCCGCGGGCAAGGTGGCGCCGGACGAGGTGCTGTTCAATCTGCGCAGTGGTCAGCAGATCGGTTTATCGGCAGGGATCGCCGACACAGGCATGAACGCCTCTAAACCGGATGAGGGCTTGCTCAACCCGTTCGAGAACACCGGCGCGGTTTCGCGCTGGCAGTTGCACTTTCCCTGGCCCACATGCGAGCGGCAAGCGTCGATGCTCAACTCGCTTACCGACATCATTGTGCGCGTGCGGTACACGGCCAAGGCCGGTGAGCCGACGTTTACCCTCGCCGTCAAAGACCTGGTCACCCGGGCGTTGACTTCCCGCCAGTCACATAAAAACCAAGGAGCAGACGATCATGTTTGAACCGGTGATTCAGGCTAATGACAATCTGGTGCTCAATGGGGATTTCCGTGAGGCTCTGGAGTTCTGGGAAAAGGGCGACAATCCCCGTGAGATTTCAGTCACAGGCGAGGAGTATGAAAATGTGCAGATTAAAGTGCTTACTGCGGGAAACTGTGCCTCTGTCTCTCAACAGTTCACTTTACCTTTGGAACCGGGTGCCAGCGCCAGGTATGTGCTGAGTTTTCTGTATGAAACGCGGCACACCGACCCGGGAAAAATGCTCATCACGGCTGAAAATGGCACCCTGTTGAGAGAAATACGGTTGCCGCCGGGCGACCTTCGCAACTCTGCAGAAGATCAGGTCCGGATTGCCAGTGGGCAGCCGCTGGAATTCAAACCGAAGATCTACAACGCTCCGTTCGATCTGCCGGTGCAGCGCCAGGACAAGATTCGCCTCACAATCGTCGCTCCGGCCAATGCTGATTCCGAGGACTACCACCTGCAGGTTGTGATCACCCGAATTCGCCTGGACTTGCACCTTGCGCTGCCGCAGATGCGCACGGTGAAGGTAGACGCAGAGCACTTGTTGCCTGACGAGTCGGTTTTTCTGGGGCTGGGCGCGACGGAGGACTTGCAGCACCGACTTGAGTTCATACTCACCCCCGACAGTCCCTGGCTGCACACCAAAGCTGCGTTGGTGTGCGATGACAATCCACAAGGCGCCATTATTGCGACCCCTGACTGGGGCGTGGATCAACCACTGGATTCACCGTGGTTCCTTCAATGCCCGTTGATCGGTGATCAGGAACCTTACCTGTTTACGGTGCAACTGGTGAACCAGTTCATCGCCGAGCCTTATTCGATGCAGGTCTCGCTGGGGCATCACCGGCTGATGTTCGGTGAGGTGCTGGAAGCCGCATATTTCCCGGTGCTGGAGTTGGAACAATCAGTGCGTCTGGGGGTGCGAGTGGCGTCCTGGTACACCGGTCAGTTTCTGGCTGGGCGCACGGTGACCTGGGCCACAGAAGAGCGGGGGGTTCTGAGCACGACACCCACCGACCCGGAAGGCTGGGCGTATTTCGATTATCTGCCCGTTGCCGCAGGCGACATCGCCATTCTGGCCTCGGTGGCGAGCCCTTACTACGCCAGCGGGGTCGAGACCACGACGCTGGACGTTCGTGTGCTGGCGACCGATCCATGGAAGGACGTACTGGCCGTGGTAGAAGGCGATGCCTCGCCTTGGGCGCAAAAGACCGGTTATCCCAATCGGGGTTCGACTTATCAGCTGAGTGTGCGGCTGCCTGAGGCGTTACGTGGCACCGAACTGGCCATGCGCTGGGAAGGCGATTCCGCGGCCCAGTTGGGTGTGCGGGTACGTCCCGAGCTGGAAGAGTGGGTGCCGTCCGACGCCGCTGACTTGAGCTGGGAACTGGACTGCCGGGACGAGCTTGACGGGCGTTTCCAGTTGCAGCTTTCGTGCTCAAAGTTATTGCTGCGTTCGGGCAGAAAACCGATGTCACTGGCACGCAATCTGGTGCGCATTGGCGACGTTCAGGAGGCCAACAAGTTTCCCGTGGTGGACGAAGGCGAAAGTGTTCTGTTGCGGGTGCAGGTGGTGCATGTGATCACCAGCGGCGACGGCGAGCCGGTCAACAATGCACGGGTGGACTGGCAGACGCCCGAAGGCACGATTGTCACCCGATCGGGGCTCGGCGGCTGGGCCAGTGTGCTGTATCAACCGAGCCGCGCCGGTGAGCTGGTGGTGACCGCTCGCGTGCGGGCACACGATGACGCGGTGCCGATAGAGCGACCGTTTGCAGTGACGGCGCTGGCCAGCAGTTCGTGGAAGAATCAGGTCAGGATTTTGTTCGACGATGTAGCAGTCGATCTGGCCGAGCTGGGGTTGCTGTGCTGGCGCGGAGCCCCCCACACACTGAAAGTCGAACCCACGGCCGGCAGTGTGCTGCTTGACCAGATGGTGACGCTGCAATGGCGGGGGGAGTCGCCGGGAATCGGGTTGACCGTCACGTCTATCGGCGAGCCGCGCAAGCTTGAGGCAAAAGGGCTGGAGTGGACGTTCAGTTCGCAGGTCGCCTCGAGTACCAGCAGTCTGTTCAGCCTGACCTTGAGCAGTCCGTTGCTTGCCGCGCCCCGGGAGTTGTTCGGGCGGCTGATCTCTACAGAGCTTGTGGATGAACTGACGGTGATGCTGGATCAGATGACTGCGACAATCGCCAGTCAGAGAATGTTTCCCTGCATCGGGGCCACGCACAGCTTGCGCTACCTGCCCAATGCATTGAGCCCTCTGGTGGGACTGCAGGGGACGTTGATGTGGCTGGGAACCCCGGCTGAAGAGCTGGACGCGAGCGTCGAACCTCCGCTCGATACTGCCCGGCCACTTGATGACGGTGGTGTCGGATGGGTACTGGACTTCAGCGCGAGCAAGGTCTCCGGCAACTTTATGCTGGGTCTTCATTTGCCGGCATTGAGCCTGTCCATGACCGCCAACCCGATGCAGCTCGGCCACAACAAGTTGCGAATCGAAGACTGGCATGAGTCCGCAGTCGAAGCTGTTGTTGGCAAGGACAAAGCCTGGAGCTGGATCCGGGTGGTCTCGGCTTTCACCCGCCAGGCAGTCGCGCAGGTGGCGGTGCAGTGGACGAGCGCAATCGGCTCCGACACCGTCGCCAGCGATGACCTCGGCTGGTCGGGTTTTGGCCTGCTGCCGGATACGGCGGGTCAGCAGGAGGTGGTGGCCCATGTGCACAGCCTGTTCGATGGCTATGAGGAGCAGCGTGCCCTGTCCTTTATGGCACTTGCCCGTGACCCTTGGAAAGATGTGCGGGTACGGTTCGATGGGCATGATGAACATCCATGGGGCAGTCACACCTACTTTCCGCGACGCAACGGTTCACATGTCGTCGAAGTGCTGTTCCCGGACAACAGCCCGTTATTGGAGCAGGATCTGACCTTGGGATTGACCGGTACCGGGCCAGTGGAACTGGGGCTGAGTTTCGAACCCGCGCTCGGCGCGCCACGCCAGCCTTCAGCCTTCGGTTTTCTGCGCTATTCCTTGCGTTGCGCCGACCTGAAGGACGGCAGCTTCGCGCTGCGCCTTGGAGCCGAGCGCCTGGCCAGCCTGTCGCCGGCCAACGCGATGTCGCTGGGGGAGGGCGCGCAGGTGTGGAAACTGCTCACCAGTACTAGCGTTCAGCAGGTGCTGGAATGGGAGCAGGAACTGGTCGAGCAGGTGAAAGTGGTGTCGTCCGTTTCCGGTCAAGGTATCGCCGGCGTATTGGTGACCTGGCGCAATGAGGATCTGGGGACGACCACCAGTCTGACCGACTTTTATGGTGTTGCCACTGTGCGCTTCAAACCGCAGACGCCGGGCCCGGCGGTAGTGACGGCGAAGGTGGGAGAGACGGCGCATGCGGAGTCGGTTGAGCTGCGGTATACGCTTGAAGAACCGCGCGTCATCAGCGAATTGTACGAACCGGAAGACTCTCGTTTGCCACCCAATGAGCAACAGGCGCATGCCATAGCCAAAGTGGTGTCGGCACGTACCGGTTTACCGCTGGCGGGTGTGCAGGTGCGCTGGGATTTTGCAGGCAGTACCTTGACGCCGTCGGTGACGGATGAGGAGGGGCTTGCGCGTTTGACCTTTAATTATCCGGCTGAACAGGATGACGTATTGTCTGCCACGGTAAGTGGTGGAGTAGGCGGTTGGGATATGGCGCAGTTGGTGTATGGCGGGCTGGTGCCGGTGATTGAGTCGTTGACCAGTTTGTACAGGGACATCAACTTGGGGCAGTCAGTCAGCGCGGTTGTGCGTGTGGTTTCCCGGAATGATGGCCAGCCGCTGGAAGGGATTAAAGTCCGGTGGCGGATCCCCGGTCTGGATTTGCCTGTCACCGCCACAAATGAGGATGGCAAGTCGACACTGCAACTGAGCCCGAACGAGTTGGGGCCGAACAGGCTCGAAGCGACTGTTGGTCTTGGAAGTTCCAAAACATGGACTTTTTACGTATTCGATCCTGCACAAATTCCCATGTTTGAGCGCATCACTAATCTTTCACCGCGAAATGTTGTCGGCAGCGAGGCACATGTCGAAGTCAGAATCATTGACCAGCAGACACGGCTTCCTGTAGCCAACAGAAATATTGCGTGGTTCTATTCGAATTTGTCGCTGGCCTCAATGAGGTCCGACGCTGACGGGATCGCGTACGTCAAGTTCATCTTCCCGCGAGCAGGTCGGGAAAAGCTGAGCGCCCAAACCGTTATGGCCTACGAGGAGCTGTTCATTACCGTTACTGAAAACTTGTGAGGGAACGGCAGACGGGCTCAGAGCGTACCGGCCTTCTTCCAGTTGAGGTACTCAGTAACCAGTGCGGCGCTCAGCTCTCCGGGTTGTACATCCAGCACCTGGACTGCCTGCGCATTCAGCCGCTCATGCAGCTCTGCCCGGGCATTGAGGTAATCCACCGTGCCGCAATAAGCCAGTGCTTCGGGCAGCGTTTGTACCGGAGCATTTCGCACGTGATCGAGGGTTTCCTCGCGCAGGCTGACCACCAGCACTTGATGCTGCTGGCTCAGGCGTTTGACGCTGGCGAGCAGGTCTTCGGTGTCCTCGTCACGCAGGTTGGTCAGCAGCACGATCAGCGCTCGGCGCTTCTGCCGCGCCAACAGCTGATGGGTCGCGGTTGAATAGTCGGCAGGACGCTGACTGCTGTCCAGATCATAAACGGCGTTGAGCAGGACCTTGAGCTGACTGGCACCCTTGATCGGTGCGAGAAAACGCGGTTGCGCGACGGCGAATGTGCTCAGCCCCACGGCATCACCCTGACGCAGGGCCACGTGGCTCAGCAGCAGACACGCATTCAGCGCATGGTCGAAATGCGACAGCTCACCATCCTGGCTGCGCATTTGCCGGCCACAATCGAGCATGAACATGAGCTGTTGATCACGCTCGTCCTGATACTCGCGGGCAATCGGCGTGCGCTGACGGGCGGTGGCTTTCCAGTCGATCTGGCGCAGGCTGTCGCCCTCGCGAAATTCGCGCAGTTGATGAAACTCCATCCCCTGGCCACGACGCTGGCGCTGACGTACGCCGAGCTGGCTGAGCCAATTGTCCACTGCGAGCAGTTCGCCGCCGTACAGCCGGGCGAAGTCCGGATAGACGCGGATCTCGCCGCGCACGTCGAGCAGGCGTTTGCCTGTCCACAGACCGAACGGGCTGGGCAGATTGATTTCGCAATGCTCGAAGCTGAAGTGCCCACGTTTGAGCGGACGCAGGCGATAGCCGACCTCGCTGTATTGCCCGGGTTGCAGTTCGACCGCCAGCGGCAGGTTTTCAAAGCACAGGCCCTGTGGCACGTGGTCGAAAATATCCACCGCAACCGGCTCGTTGAAGTCATGGCTGAGCTGTAGCCGTACCTCGCTCCAGCGTCCGAGCGCCAGGCTGCCTGGGGTCTGGCGCTGAATGCGTGGCGAGGGCCGGTGGCTGAGGCGCAGCGCATCGATGATCGCCAGTATCAGCAGCGCCAGGAGCAAGCCCCAGTTGACCGCCGACAGCGGGGCGGGCACGTCGATGTAGAGAGCTTGCACGGTACCCAGCAGCGTGCCGAGCGCCAGCAGAACGGCGAGCCAGATCAGCAATAGCCGCGACGGTTTCACAGACGCGGTGCCGGCACTTGGTCGAGCAACTGCTGCAGCACCTGATCGACCTGCAGACCTTCGATGTCCAGCTCTGGCGCTACTCGCACCCGATGGCGCAGCACCGAGAGCGCGCAGCCCTTGATGTCATCGGGAAGCACAAACTCGCCGCCGCGCAGCAACGCACGGGCGCGGGCGCATCGCACCAGTGCAATCGAGGCTCGCGGGCCGGCGCCGAGGCTCAGGCCGGGCCAGGAGCGGGTGCTGCGTGCCAGTCGCACCGCGTAATCCAGCACTTGGTCGTCAATCGGCAGGTCGCTGGCGATGCGTTGCAAGGCCTGCACGTCCTTGGCCTGCAAGACCGTGCGCAACGGCTGTACATCAAGCATGTCGGCGCGGGTCGAGCGGCTGACCTGACGCACCATGTTCAACTCCTGCTCGGCCTCCGGGTAATCCATGCGCACCTTGAGCATGAAACGGTCGAGCTCGGCTTCCGGCAGCGGATAAGTGCCTTCCTGTTCGATCGGGTTTTGCGTGGCGAGCACCATGAACGGCTGGGCGATCGGCAGCGCCCGGCCTTCGAGGGTGACCTGGCGTTCCTGCATCGCTTCGAGCAATGCGGCTTGAGTCTTGGCCGGGGCGCGGTTGATCTCGTCGGCCAGCAGCAGGTGGGTGAACAGCGGCCCCTTGCGCAGCTTGAATTGTTCGCTTTGCAGGTCGTAGACCGCGTGGCCGGTGACGTCGCTGGGCATCAGGTCCGGGGTGAACTGGATGCGCGCGAACTCGCCGCCGAAGCATTTCGCCAGGGCGCGAACCAGCAGCGTCTTGCCAAGTCCGGGGACGCCTTCGAGCAGCACATGGCCGCCAGCGATCAACGCGGTGAGCACGTCGTCGATCACGCTGTTCTGGCCGATCAAGGCCTTCTGCAATTCGCCACGCAGCGCTTGCGCCAACTGGCTGGCACGCTGGCGTTGCTGGGCGGCGTGGGTGGCGCTGCCGGGCTCGATCTGTTCACTCATAGCGTGTTCCTCAAGGTTTGCAGGTGGGCCACCAGGCGACTGAAATCAGCGCTGCTCATGCGCTGTTTCGGCACCGGGCTCAGGGCTTGGCTGATGGCGCGGGTCGGCTGTCGGGTCAGGCGCGACAGCACCAGCCATTGCTCAGCCACGTTCAACTGGTCGAAGCCGGGATGGCGGCGGCGAGCGCGGCGCAGTACATCCTGTTGCAGGGCTTGCAACAGCGTGTGCTGACCGTTGTGGCGCAGGATGAAATGGGCACTGGCGCGCAAGTGTTCCTGCAACTGGCGACGGCCACTCGGGGCAGGCGCCTGCAGTGGCCCTTGGCGCACAGCAACGTGCCACAAGCCAAGGACGATCAGCGCCAGCAGGGCGACGATGGCTTGCGGGAAGTAACGCCAGAGCAAGGTCAGCAGACCATCGTGCGCCGTGCTGTAAATCAGCGTGATGTCGGTGTCGGCGCTCAGGTACCAGAGCAGCCAGGCGTTGTCGTACTTGGCGATAGCCGGGGTTTTCCACAGTTCGGCATCGGTGACCACGGTGATCGAGCCGACGCCGTAGGGCAATTGCATCATGTGCGTGGCCTTGGCGCTGTTGGCCCAGGCCTGGGCGAGATTCTTCGGGTCATCCAGATGGAACGCGGTGTCGAAACCGGCGTAGGCCGGCGCGTCCTCGTCTTCGAGGTAGAGTTTGGTCAGGCTCGGGTACGGGTCATCGGCCAGGTCCGTCGGCGGTTCCTTGAGATCCTTGCTCAGCGACTGGTGCAACTGCACCCGGTCCAGTAACAGGTCATCGCTCTGTTTGGTCTGCTTGTCCCACAACGCTTCGGCCACGAACACGATTCGCCCGCCGGCGCGAGCCCAGTTCAACACCTGATCAACCTGACGCGGGGTCATCCGCGAACGCTCGCCAAACAACAGCAGGGTGTGCCGGCGCGGATCAATATCGGGCAGCACCGCCAGCGTTTCGGCATGGCTGACGTTGAGGCCGTGCTCGCGCAAAAACATTTCTGCCGCCAGATAAGGATTGGCTTGCGCCTGGGGCGACGGGCCGTGATCGATCACTTCCTGATAGGGCCGGGCCTTGAGGTACAGATAAACGCTCAACGCGGCGAGCAGGGTGACGATCAGCCCACCGAGCAGCCACGCGCTGCGCCGGCTCAAGCGTGCGCTCCATGGTCGAACAAAGCGCGCCAACCGTCACACAGTTCCCGTTGCAGATGGGCCGCCGGCATGCGGTGCCCATAGGCCATGTTCTGCCAGTGCAGCGTCAGGCTGCGACTGAACGCCAGCAGTTCAGGGTGCTGCAATTGCTCAACCCGCAGCAGGACCTGATGCTCGGTGTCGGCGGGTTTCAAGGTCAGGGCAAAATCGTGCAGCAGACGGCTGAGCAATCCGCGATAGAGCAGGCCCAGCGCGGCGCGCGGCTGGGTTTGCCAGAGTTGTTCGGCGCTGGCGGCGATGTCGTCGGGCAGGGATTGCGGGTTCAGGTCAAGGCCGAATGCTTGCTGTGGGGCAGGAGGCCTGACGCGCGCGGGCAGCTTCGGCCGACGGCTGACGAAGGTGCGCAGGAATTCGCGGTAGCGCCAGATCAGCCAGCCGATAGCCGCGAGCAACGCGCCCCACAGCAGCACCTCGATCAAAACCGCCACAGCATTGAAGCGTTGACCGTCGAGCCAGCCGAGCAGGGTTTTCAGCCATTGCGGGGCCTCGCCGGGTTTGCCCTCGGCCGGGGCTGCCGGGTCGTCACCCAAGCGATAGCGGGTCACGCTTTCCTTGTTCTTGAACGGTGGTTGTTCGAGCAGCGCTTTGATGCTGTCGTGCGCAGCCTGACTGGTCAGCGGTTGATTCAGCAGGCGAGGGGCCTCCGGGGCGTTGGCCGGCGCATCCGCCCACGCCGGCGGCACTGTCGGCAACCATAGACAGACGGCCAATAGCAGGCCCAGAGCGCTGCCGCTCAGGCGCTGGCGCAAACGGCGGAATACCAGTTCGATGTCCCACGCCTCCAGTACAGTGCGTCGGTTCAGATACAGACTGAAACCGCAGGCGACATACACCGGTTCCCAGACCACCAGTACCAGCGCGTAGAAAGCGTTGGTCAGGTGCTCCAGCCAACGCCAGTGGTGATCGCTGTCGAGGATCAGCGATTGCCAGTCCCAGTCGGTTTCGATCTGCTGCGGCAGGAGCATGTAGAACAGCACCATCAGGCCGATCCACAGCGCGGTCTCCAGGTGCATGCCGATGATCGTCAGCCATTGCGCGGCGCCGGCATTGCGTTGCAGCAACACCTGCAAGCGCTGCTGACGCGCCGTGCCGTCGAGGCCTTCGAGTTGCACCACCGGCAGCAGGAAGCTGCGACTCAGGCTCAGGCGGCGCCAGGTCAGGCTGGCCAGCAGCTGTGGTTTCAACAGCCGCGGAAATTCGCGCAGGGCCTGTTTCAGCGTGGGCGTTTCGCCGAACAGGGCCTTGGACAGGATGTACAGCGGCAGGCGCTCGTACGCCGGTTTCAGCCACCAGAAAATCAATACCGCCAGCGACGGCGAATCCCACAGCAACAAGGTCAGCACGGCGAACAGCGGCAGGGTGACGATGGCCCAACTGGTCATCAGCAGGCGTCGATGCTGCTGGCTCATGAGCACGCCCAGGTCCATGGCTTCCCAGCTGCTGCGCGGGCGGATCGCCACGGTGGCATCACTCAGGCGCATGGCGTGTCCTTCCGGCGAACAGCAGATAAGCCGCGACGGCGATCCACAACGCAGCACCGACCGCGTATTTGATCTGCGGTGTGACCCCGGTCTTCGACGACCAGTACGCTTCGATGAACGCCGCGATCAACAGGAACAGCATGACCCCGCACACCAGCAGCACGCTTTTGCGCGCGGCCTCCACCAGCGCCTCGCCGCGCGTCAGCCGCCCGGGCGCAATCACGCTCCAGCCGAGTTTCAGCCCCGCCGCCCCCGCCAGGGCGATGGCCGTCAGCTCGAAGGCGCCGTGGCCGATCACGAACGACCAGAACGTCTGGCCAAATCCGATCTCGGTCAGGTGCCCGGCCACTGCACCGATGACCAGCCCGTTGTAGAACAGGAAAAATGCGCTGCCCACGCCCAGCAGCAAACCGCTGGCGAAGGTCTGGAAGGCGATGCCGATGTTGTTCATCACGTAATAACCGAACATCACCCAGTCCTCACTGGCCGCCCGTTCGGCCGAGCGCCCGAGGTGCCCGGCCACCGGGTCGTACATGCTCTGCATCTCGCGCACCTGTTCGGCGGGGATCAGGTTGTAGATCAGTTCGGGAAAGGCATACACCAGCAAGGCGAAGCCGATCAGGCTGCCGAAAAACACCAGGCCAGCGGCCAGCACGAACGGCCATTCGGCGCGCACCAGCCGGGGAAAGTCAGCGAGGATGAAACCCAGCAGGTTGGCGGCGAAGCGACTGCGGTGCCGATACAGCTGCTGGTGGCCGCGCAACACCAGTTGTTGCAGCGAGTCGATCAGAAAACTGCTGTAGCCGCGCTCCTGCGCCAATGCCAGATGCTGGCAGAGGCGTCGATAAGCCTTGGGGAATCCGGCCACCTGCGAAGTGTCCTTGCCACGTTCGAGGCGTTCCAGAGCCAGCGTGAAACGCTCCCATTCGGCCTTGTGGCGAGCTTCGAAAAGACTTTGCTTCATGTCGGACCCAGCAAGCCGCGCGCGATGCCATTGAGCTCGCTGACCGCTTTGGGCGCCGGGATGTGCAGCGGCTGGGCGAGCAGGGCGGCCAGCTCATTGACCCGCGCCGGCGACAGTTCGGCCTGGCGTTCGGCGAAGGCGAGCAGGGCCCGTTGTTCGCTGAGGGTGAGCGGCACGGGTGAGCGGCGTGGCTGGACGTCGGGTAATTGCGGGCGAAGCAGGGCGGGTTCGCTGTAGACCACCAGAGTACCGGCGGCGATGTCACCCAGGCGTTTGAAGGTGGGATGTTGCAGGCAACTGATGGCGCCGAAGGCATAACCGAACGGCAGCAGATCGACAAAACGCAGCAGGTTGCGCAGCAGCGACGCCGACCAGCCGACCGGTGTGCCGTTGTCGTGGATCACTCGCAGGCCCATCCATTGCTTGCCTGGCGAACGGCCCTGACGCAGCACTTCAAACAGCACCATGTACCACCAGCTGACGGCAAACAGCAGCAACGAACCCAGGCCCATGCCGAGCTGGCCAAGAAACGCCAGCACCAGGAACAGCCCGCCGAGGATGGCACCGCGAATGCCCAGGTCGATGCCGAAGGCGAGGCTGCGCACCATCAGACCGGCCGGGCGCAACGGCAAGTCGATGCCCTCCGGGGTTTCCACTGGATGGCGGGTATCGAGTGGCGGGTTCAGCGGTGCTTTCCGTGGCAGTGCTGTGTTCTCGAGCATGGGCTACCTGATGGGGCCGGATCGGGATACGAGGTTTGTCCGATGCTAGCAGCCTCTTGGGGGAAAACGACATAACTATGTATTGCACCGCGTGTAGCGCAAGGTGTTCGAATGACACGGTGCTGGCCGCAATGGCGGTTGAACGCCTAGACTTTGCCGATCTCAAGTTCAGGAACCGCCCGTGACTTCAATCTTCTGGTACGACTACGAAACCACCGGCATCAATCCGCGCAACGACCGTCCGCTGCAGGTCGCCGGGATTCGCACCGACCACGATCTCAATGAAATCGACGAACCGGTCAACCTCTACTGCCAGCCCAGCGAAGACATCCTGCCGCACCCGGCGGCGTGCGCCATTACCGGTATCACCCCGAGCCGTCTCGCCGAACAGGGTTTGAGTGAAGCCGACTTCATGACTCGGGTGCATGCGCAACTGGCGGCGCCCGGAACTTGCGGTGCGGGTTACAACACCCTGCGTTTCGACGACGAGATGACCCGCTACAGCCTCTATCGCAATTTCTTCGACCCGTATGCCCGTGAATGGCAGGGCGGCAACAGTCGTTGGGATCTGATCGATGTGGTACGCGCCGCGTATGCGTTGCGCCCGGATGGCCTGGTCTGGCCAACCGATGACGAAGGCAAGGTCACCCTCAAGCTCGAACGCCTGACGGCTGCCAACAACATCGACCATGGGCATGCTCACGAAGCGCTCTCGGACGTGCGCGCCACCATCGCCCTGGCGCGGTTGATCCGCGAGAAACAGCCGAAGTTGTATGAGTGGCTGTTTCAACTGCGCAGCAAACAGAAAGTCATGGATCAGATTCGCCTGTTGCAGCCGCTGGTGCACATCTCCGGGCGCTTTTCGGCGGCGCGCCACTATGTCGGTGTGGTATTGCCATTGGCCTGGCATCCGCGCAATCGCAATGCCCTGATCGTCTGTGACCTGCACCTTGACCCGCAAGGTCTGCTCGATCTGGACGCCGAAACGCTGCGTCAGCGCCTGTACACCCGTCGCGATGATCTCGCCGAGGGGGAGTTTCCGGTGCCGCTCAAACTGATTCACATCAATCGCTGCCCGGTGGTGGCGCCGTTGTCGGTATTGCGTGCCGCAGATCAGCAGCGCCTGGATCTGGACATGGCGCTCTACCAGGCGCATGCGCTGCGGCTAAGTGACGCACAACAAGTTTGGAAAGATAAAGTTACGGCAATTTATGCCAGCGAAGACTTCACCCCGAATGAAGATCCGGAACAGCAGTTGTACGATGGATTCATCGGTGATCGCGATCGGCGTCTATGCGAGCAAGTGAGGACGGCGGATCCGGCGCAATTAGCGCAAGAGCAATGGCCGTTCGATGATGAACGTCTGCCGGAATTACTCTTTCGATATCGCGCACGCAACTTTCCCGATACGTTGAGTTTTGCAGAGCAAGAGCGCTGGAGAATATTCTGCCGGCAGCGTTTGTCCGAGCCGCACATGGGCGCACCTAATACCCTGCAATCTTTTGCCGAAGCCGCGCAGCAATGGGCGCTTAGTGCTACGCCGATGCAGAATCAAGTGCTCAATGAGTGGCAGAATTATGTCCAGGCATTGCGCAAACGTTTGAATCTTTGAAATCGAACATAGTGCGTCGATGAAACATCACGCATAAAAAAACGCCAGCGTATGCTGGCGTTTTTCATGGGTCGCAGAGGCTATCGGCGACCGGCGTTGCGGCTTAGCCCAGCAGGGTAGCCCAGCCTTCAACCACGTCACCGCCCCACTTGGCTTTCCACTCTTTCAGCGTCTTGTGGTTGCCACCTTTGGTTTCGATGACTTCGCCG
>Ga0182008_10000608_pt1 | contig 26318 bp, 23 predicted proteins | sample Sormic07211129_1_FD_120482 | JGI IMG/M metagenome (GOLD analysis project Ga0182008, IMG submission 120482) | Rhizosphere microbial communities from Sorghum bicolor, Mead, Nebraska, USA - 072115-129_1 metaG | ecosystem: Host-associated > Plants > Roots > Rhizosphere | place: USA: Nebraska...
ACCACCGCACCACAGCACCACAGCACGACCGCACCACAGCACCCACAGCACCCACAGCACCACCGCACCACCTCCCCGAACTCGACGATCGAAGGGCAGATGCACCCCGACCGCACCTCGACCACGCGCTTCCCCGTACCCGTCGACGCCGCCCTGCGCGCCGCCGGCTGGCAACCCGGACGCTGGGACATAAAGCAGGCCGAGATCTGGGCCGACGCCCTGCGCGAGCACGAATCCCCCGCCGGCCACCGGCACGCCGTCTTCCCGGCCGCCGTAGAGGCCTGGGCGGAGTTCGGCGGCCTGCACATCACCCCCACCGGCCCCGGCCGCCAGGTCGCCCCCGTCGCCCTGCACCTCGACCCGCTGCACGGCCTCCACCTGGCCCGCACCCTCGGCGACCTCGGCCGCGCCCTCGACACCGAGGTCAGCCCCCTGGGCACCGAGACCGACACCGAGGCACTCCTCGCCATCGACACCGAAGGCCGCGTCTACGCCCTCGACCACACCGGCGACTGGTACCTCGGCCCCGACATCGACCACGCCCTCGCCGGCCTCGTCACCGGCATCGAACCGGTACGCCTCACCGCGGGCTGAACGACCAAGGCACCACTCACAAGAACTGGAGCAACCCCAGGCAGCCGCCGGCCCACCGCTCGCGGCCCCGGCCACCCCGGCACCGCCCACCGCACCCTCAGACCGCCGGAATCACCGCCGAGACCCGGAACCCGCCCGCATCCGTCGGGCCGGACACGAACACGCCGCCCAGGCCGGTGACACGCTCCTTCATCCCCACCAGACCATTGCCCCCCGAGGGCAACCGGGCCGACGACGCCGACGCCACCTCCGGCGGCGGCTCGTTCTCGACCTGCATCGCGATCTCCGCCACACGATGCGCGACCCGCACATACGTCTTGGCCCCGGCCGCATGCTTGTGAACGTTCGTCAGCGCTTCCTGCACCACCCGGTAGGCGGTCTGCTCGATCTGCGCGGTGTACGACCGCGTCTCCCCCTCCACCGACAGATCCACGACCATCCCCGCGGCCGCCGACTGCCCGACCAGCTCCTCCAGTTCGGAGAGCCAGAGCCCCTCACCGTCCTCCACGGCCTTCGAAGCGGCGACAGCGGCCGCCACGCCCACCGCCGCGAGCGGCACCGGATGCTCCGCACGCCGCAGCCCGTCCCCACTGCGCAGGACGCCCAGCATCTCCCGCAGCTCCGTCAACGCCTGCCGCCCCATGTCCCCCACAAGAGCGGCGTTCTTCACAGCCTTCTCGGGATCCTTACGAGCGACGGCCTGCAGCGCGGCGGCGTGGACGACCATCAGACTCACCCGATGGGCGACGACATCGTGCATCTCGCGCGCGATCCGCGTCCGCTCCTCGTTGCGCGCCCACTCGGCCCGCTCCTCCGCCCTCTCGGCCAGCAGCTGCAACTCCCGCTCCAGACTGTCCGCACGCTCCCTGAGACTCTCCAGGAGCCGGCGCCGGGCACCCATGTACAGACCGAGCAGCAGGGGTGGCGCGATCATGCCGATCGCGGTCGTGATCGAGGCGAAGGGGACGAACCAGTCGCCGAGCTTCCAGTCGCCGTGGGACATGTCCTGCCGGACCCGTACGAACATCACGATCAGCATCCCGACGAAGGACATGCCGGCCAGCGAGCCGATGATGCGGCGTGGCAGTTCGGAGGCGGCCAAGGTGTACAGGCCGACGACGCCCATGAGATAGCCCATCTGGGCCGGCGTGATCGCGATCGACACGAGCACCACGGCGATCGGCCACTGCCGCCGCACCAACAGCGCGGAACCGGCCAGGACCCCGAACACCACACCCGCGGCCACCGGGATCCCCGCGTCCCGCGCGAAGTGGATCCCCTCGAACGCACACTCCAACGCGGAGGCCACCGTCAGGCCGATGTCCAACGCCGCACTACGCCACCTGGCCCACCACCAGGGCCCTCCCCGGGCCGTGGAGTGGTCTTCCCCCGTCGTGGTCATGCCTCCAGCCTACGGGCGTTCGCGACGGGTTTTCCGGTGAGTCTCCGGGACCGGCCTACACCACATTCCGTGACCGGACGAGCACGAAAGGGCCCGATATCCCTCGGAGGTACCGTCGCATCGAAGGCACCTGGTACGGCATAGTAGGAGCCGCCACTCGGCGACCTGACTGAATGTCCGGTTTAGCCGAAATGTTCCCCCGTGGTGTAATTGGCAGCACTGTGGCTTTTGGTGCCATCTGTCCGGGTTCGAGTCCTGGCGGGGGAGCCATGATCGACGTGGGCCCTGACAGCACCGTCAGGGCCCACTCCCATGTCCCCCTCGAAACGCCCCGGTATCCTGCGGATGTCCACTCCCCACGCATCCAAAGCCGAAGGGCAACCCCGTGAGCGCCATTCGCCCGGCAGCCGTCGTCGTTCTCGCAGCGGGTGAGGGCACCCGTATGAAGTCGGCCACACCCAAGGTCCTGCACGAGCTCTGCGGCCGCAGCCTCGTGGGCCATGTGCTCGCCGCCGCCCGTGAGTTGGACCCCGAGAATCTCGTCGTCGTCGTGGGGCACGCGCGGGAGAAGGTCACCGCCCATCTCGCCGAGATCGACCCCGAGGCGCGGACCGCCGTACAGGCCGAGCAGAACGGTACGGGTCACGCCGTCCGTATCGCCCTGGAGTCCCTCGGTGGCAGTGTGGACGGCACCGTCGTGGTCGTCTGCGGAGACACCCCGCTGCTCGGCGGTGAGACGTTGAGGCGACTCGTCGCCACCCACTCCGCGGACGCGAACGCCGTGACCGTGCTGACCGCGGAGGTCCCGGACGCGACCGGGTACGGGCGGATCGTGCGGGACGAGACCACCGGCGCCGTCACCGAGATCGTGGAGCACAAGGACGCCACCGACGCGCAGCGGGCCGTCCGGGAGATCAACTCCGGTGTGTTCGCCTTCGACGGGGAGCTGCTCGCGAAGGCGCTGAAGAAGGTGCGGACGGACAACAGTCAGGGTGAGGAGTACCTCACCGATGTCCTGGGGATTCTGCGTGAGGCCGGGCATCGGGTGGGTGCGTCGGTGGCGGCCGACTTCCGTGAGATCGCCGGGATCAACAACCGTGTGCAGTTGAGTGAGGCCCGCCGGATCCTCAATGACGTGCTGCTCACTCGGGCCATGCTGGCCGGCGTGACCGTGATCGACCCGGCGACCACGTGGGTCGATGTGACCGTCACCTTCGAGCAGGACGCGATCGTCCATCCGGGCACGCAGCTGCACGGCTCGACGCATCTGGGGGAGGGTGCCGAGGTCGGCCCCAACAGTCGTCTGAGGGACACGAGGGTGGGCGCTCGGGCCCGGGTCGACAACGCGGTGGCCGAGGGCGCGGAGGTGGGGCCGGGGGCTTCCGTGGGGCCGTATGCCTATCTCCGGCCGGGTACGCGTCTCGGTGCGAAGGGGAAGATCGGCACGTATGTGGAGACGAAGAACGCCTCCATCGGTGAGGGCACCAAGGTGCCGCATCTCTCGTACGTGGGTGACGCGACCATCGGTGATCACACCAATATCGGTGCGGCCAGTGTGTTCGTGAACTACGACGGGCAGGAGAAGCATCACACCACGGTCGGCTCGCACTGCCGTACCGGCTCGGACAATATGTTTGTGGCGCCTGTCACGGTCGGGGACGGTGCGTACACCGCCGCCGGGTCCGTGATCACGAAGGACGTACCGCCCGGTTCGCTGGCCGTGGCCCGTGGTCAGCAGCGGAATATCGAGGGTTGGGTGGCTCGCAAGCGTCCGGGGAGTGCTGCGGCGAAGGCGGCCGAGGAGGCGTCTCGGCAGGTCGAGGGCGAGGACTGACCGGAAACGAGTGCGACGAAGTCGGCGTACCGTGATAAGTGCACACCCAGTTGAGACACCTCTGAGGAGACAGCTGTGACCGGGATCAAGACGACCGGCGAGAAGAAGATGATGTTCTTCTCCGGCCGCGCCCACCCCGAGCTTGCCGAGGAGGTCGCCCAGCAGCTGGGTGTCGGGGTCGTCCCGACGAAGGCCTTCGACTTCGCCAACGGTGAGATCTACGTCCGTTACCAGGAGTCGGCTCGTGGTGCGGACTGTTTCGTGATCCAGAGCCACACGGCTCCGATCAATCAGTGGATCATGGAGCAGCTGATCATGATCGACGCGTTGAAGAGGGCTTCGGCGCGTTCCATCACTGTGATCGTGCCGTTCTACGGTTATGCCCGTCAGGACAAGAAGCACCGTGGCCGTGAGCCGATCTCGGCGCGGCTGATCGCCGATCTGATGAAGACGGCGGGTGCGGACCGGATTCTGACGGTGGATCTGCATACGGATCAGATCCAGGGTTTCTTCGATGGTCCGGTGGATCATCTCTTCGCGCTTCCGCTGCTGGCGGACTATGTGGGGCGGAAGGTCGATCGGAACAAGCTGACGGTGGTGTCTCCGGATGCCGGGCGGGTTCGGGTGGCGGACCGGTGGTGCGACCGGCTGGGTGCGCCGCTGGCGATCGTGCACAAGCGTCGTGACAAGGACGTGGCGAACCAGGTGACCGTCCACGAGGTCGTGGGTGAGGTCGAGGGCCGGGTGTGTGTGCTGGTCGACGACATGATCGACACGGGTGGCACGATCTGTGCGGCTGCTGACGCGTTGTTCGCGCATGGCGCGGAGGATGTCATCGTGACGGCGACGCACGGTGTGCTGTCGGGTCCTGCCGCGGATCGGTTGAAGAACTCGCGGGTGAGTGAGTTCGTGTTCACGAACACGTTGCCGACGCCGGGTGAGCTGGGCGGTGATCTGGACAAGATCACGGTTCTGTCCATCGCGCCGACGATCGCGAGTGCGGTGCGTGAGGTGTTCGAGGACGGTTCGGTGACGAGCCTGTTCGACGAGCAGTAGGGATCGTTTGGGCGAGCAGTAGAGATCGTTTTGGGTACGGCCTGCCTCTTTGAGTAGACTGCTGAAGTTGCTCGGCGAGGGAGGTCGTACCCGTTTTTCGGGGTTCGGCGATCCGTTATCGACGCGCTCTTCGTAGCAGGCCGTTCGTGGCCGGGTGACCTTGTCCGTGTCTACCTCTACGAGGAGTGATCATGTCCGAGGTAAAGATCTCCGCCGAGACCCGTTCCGAGTTCGGCAAGGGTGCTGCCCGTCGTATCCGTCGTGACGCCAAGGTTCCGGGTGTTCTGTACGGTCACGGTGCGGACCCGCTGCACCTGACCCTTCCGGGTCACGACCTGCTGCTGGCGCTGCGTACGCCGAACGTCCTGATCTCCCTGGACATCGACGGCAAGACGAATGAGCTGGCGATCCCGAAGTCGGTGCAGCGTGACCCGATCAAGGGCTTCCTGGAGCACGTCGACCTGCTGCTGGTGAAGCGCGGCGAGAAGGTCACGGTCGAGATCCCGGTGCACACCGAGGGCGAGCTGGCTGCCGGTGGCAACCTGCTGGAGCACGTTCTGAACGCGCTGCCGGTCGAGGCCGAGGCCACCCACATTCCCGAGGCCGTGACGGTCTCCGTCGAGGGCCTGGAGGCCGGCGCCTCCATCCTCGCCAAGGACATCTCTCTGCCCAGCGGTACCACGCTGGCCGTCGAGGGGGATGCTGTGGTCCTGCAGGTCCTGGCCGCGCAGGCCGAGGAGTCCGCGGAGGGTGACGAGGGTGCGGGCGACGAGGTCGCCGAGGCCTGAGCCTGACGCTCACTTTTCTGTCAGCCGCTGTTCCCTCGGGGGGCAGCGGCTGGCGTGTATTGAGGAGATATGGACGTGACCACCCCTGACAACGCCCCCTGGCTGGTCGTCGGCCTTGGGAATCCGGGGCCCGAGTACGCGATGAACCGGCACAACATCGGGTTCATGGTGGCCGATCTGCTGGCCGAGCGGATCGGGGGGAGGTTCAAGCGGGCGGGGAAGGCGCAGGCTCAGGTCGTCGAGGGGCGGATCGGGCCGCCGGGGCCGGTGGGCCGCCGGGTGGTCCTCGCCAAGCCGATGTCGTACATGAATCTTTCGGGCGGTCCGGTGAACGCGCTGAAGGATTTCTACAAGGTGCCTGTGGACCATATCGTGGCGGTTCATGACGAGTTGGACATCGATTACGGCGTGCTGCGTCTGAAGTTGGGTGGTGGGGACAACGGGCACAATGGGTTGAAGTCGTTGACGAAGGCGTTCGGTGCCGATTACCACCGGGTGCGGTTCGGGATCGGGCGGCCGCCGGGGCGGATGCAGGTGGCGGACTTCGTGTTGAAGGACTTCTCCTCCGCTGAGCGCAAGGAGCTGGACTATTTCGTGGACCGGGCGGCGGACGCGGTGGAGTCCTTGGTCGTCGAGGGGTTGGAGCGGGCGCAAAGCTCGTACAACTCCTGACTTGTCCCCCCGCGGGACCAGGCCGGAGTTGACCGTTCGTAGGGGCATGGCCAATGATCCCGGCCATGCCTGCCACAGCCGCCACGTCCCGTCGGGCCGCCCGTCCGGCCTCGGCCGCCGTTCTGCGGTTCGGTCGGCTGGCGGTGATGGGTGCGGTCGCGGTGCTGATCCTGGTCGCCGGGGTGTGGGGGTCGTGGCGGACCGCGCCGTATGTGATGCTCACCAAGGGCCGGGAGAAGGGCACGGTGGAGGTGACGTCCTGTTCCGGGGACGTCTGCGCGGGTTCCTTCGCGCCTGTGTCGCAGGGGGCGCGGGCGCGCGGGAAGGTCGTCCTGGAGAAGACGGTCGCGGTGCGCAAGGGGCGGACCTATTCGGTGGTGGTGAAGCCCGGGACCGATGAGGTGCTGCGGTCGGGGCCGGGCGGGGTCCTGTATGCGTGGGTGCCGTTGGCCGGTGCGTTGTTGCTGGCGTCGGTGGTGGTCGCGGGCGGGTTGCGGCGGACGCGGGTCGCCTGGGTGCTGGCGGGGTCGGGGATCGCGCTGCTCACGGCGGCGTTCGTGACCATGTGAGGGGTGCGGGTGTTCTCGGTTTCTGTGGAGGAACCGAGCGTTTCCTGTTTGTGATTGACGTTCGGTCAGCAAGGGGAGAGGCTGAGCCGCCCCCTCCACATCTTCCCGTCCGTAACTCGAAGATGGATTTGCCTCATGCGTACCCTCACCCGTGCCGGCGCTCTGTCCGCCGTCGCCGCGTCCGCGCTGTTCGCCGCGCCTGTCGCCGCCCATGCCACCGCTCCCGGAGACAACGGGACCGTGAAGATCCACGACGCCAGGACCGGCGAGGACCTGAAGCAGAACGAGCCGCACGTCTGCGCGTTCTATCTGGACGCGTTCGGCTTCGACGCCGTCCAGAAGGTCGACTGGCACATCGAGGCCTGGGCCCCGACCGCCGCCACCAAGGGCACGACGGTGAAGACCGGTGCCATCGTCCTGGACGCCCGGGGCCACGGCCGTACTGAGGACCTGTCGCTGCCCGACGGCCACTACAAGTTGTTCTGGAACTTCGTCGGTGAGAAGGGTGCCGGCAAGCACAAGGTGTTCTGGACGGACTGCGGAAAGGAGAGCGGGGGCGGCTCCACGTCGGCGCCGTCGGCGTCGGCTTCGGCGTCCGCCTCGGCTTCGGCGTCCGCGTCCGCCTCCTCCTCGGTGTCGGCTTCGGCCGGTGCCTCGGCCGCGCCGGGCTCGTCGTCCTCCGGGGCCGTCTCCGCGTCCTCGTCGCCGTCCGCGCAGGGCGGTGGCACGGGTGACCTCGCCGAGACGGGCAACGGCGTGCCGGTCGGTGTGCTCTCCGGTCTCGCGGCGGCCCTGACGGCGGCCGGCGGCTACCTGGTGGTCCGGCGGCGCCGGGCCTGACGTACCGGACGGCGCCGGGCCTGACGTACCGGACAGTGCTGTAGAAGAGAGAGCAGAGCGGACACAGGGGTGTCCCCGGGCTTGTACGAAGCTCGGGGGCACCCCTGTGTGCCGCGGCGGTTCAGCCGGTGTTGCGCAGGCCGGCCGCCACGCCGTTGACGGTGAGGAGGAGGGCGCGGGAGAGGAGCGGGTCGGGGTCCTGTCCTGCCGCCACCGCGTCGCGCTGGCGCTTGAGGAGGGTCACCTGGAGGTAGGAGATCGGGTCCAGGTAGGCGTCGCGGATGCCGACGGTCTGCTTCAGCACCGGGGTGGCGTCGAGGAGTTCGGACTCGCCGGTGACCCGGAGGACCTCGCGGACGGTCAGTTCGTGCTCGGCCTTGATGGTGTCGAAGACGTGCTTGAGCTCGTCGGGGACGAGGGTGTCGACGTAGTGGGCGGCGATGCGCAGGTCGGTCTTGGCGAGGGTCATCTCGACGTTGGAGATGAAGTTGCGGAAGAAGTGCCACTGTTCGTGCATCTCGTCGAGCACGGTGTCGAGGCCGGCCTCGCGCAGGGCCTTGAGGCCGGAGCCGACGCCGAACCAGCCGGGGACGATCTGGCGGGACTGGGTCCAGCCGAAGACCCAGGGGATGGCGCGCAGGCCGTCGAGGGAGACGCCGGAGCCGGGGCGGCGGGAGGGCCGGGAGCCGAGGTGCAGGTCGGCGAGCTGGTCGACCGGTGTCGACGCGAGGAAGTACGTCGGCAGGTCGGGGTCTTCGACCAGGGCCCGGTAGCGGGCGTGGGCGGCGTCGGAGACGACGTCCATGGCGGCGTCCCAGCGGGCGAGTGCCTCGATGGACTGGCGGGGCGCGGTGTGCAGGGCGGAGGCCTGGAGGGTGGCCGCGACGGTGAGTTCGAGGTTCTCGCGGGCCAGGGACGGCACGAGGTACTTGTCGGAGATGACCTCGCCCTGCTCGGTGACCTTGATCTCGCCTTCGAGGGTGCCCCAGGGCTGGGCGAGGATCGCGTCGTGGGAGGGGCCGCCGCCGCGGCCGACGGTGCCGCCTCGGCCGTGGAAGAGCCTGAGGCGCACCCCGTAGCGGTGGGCGACGTCGCGCAGGCGGCGCTGGGCGCGGTGGATCTCCCACTGGGAGGTGGTGATGCCGCCGAACTTGGAGGAGTCGGAGTAGCCGAGCATGACTTCCTGGACGTCGCCCCTGAGCGCGACCAGGCGCCGGTAGGACGGGTCGGAGAGCATGTCTTCGAGGATGGTGTCGGCGGCCTTGAGCTCGTCGGTGGTTTCGAGGAGCGGCACGATGCCGATCTTGGCCCAGCCGGCGTGCAGGTCGATGAGGCCGGCCTCGCGGGCGAGGACGGCGGCGGCGAAGACGTCGTCGGCGCCCTGGCACATGGAGATGATGTACGACTCGATGACTTCGGGTCCGAAGACCTCCAGGGCTCGCTTGACCGTCTCGAACACGCCGAGGGTCTTGGCGCCGGCGGCGTCCACGGGTGCCGGGGTGGGTGCGAGGGGGCGGCGGGAGCGCAGTTCCTTGGCGAGGAGCCGGGAGCGGTATTCGCGGGGCATGTCGGCGTACCGCCAGGATTCCTCGCCGAGGCGGTCGAAGAGCTGGCCGAGGGCGTGGTGGTGGGCGTCGGCGTGTTCGCGTACGTCCATCGTCGCGAGCTGGAGGCCGAAGGCGGCCAGGGTGCGGATGGTGCGGTCGAGGCGGCCGTCGGCGAAGAGGCCGCCGCGGTGCTCGCGCAGGGAGGTCTGGATGAGGGTGAGGTCGGCGAGGAGTTCGGCGGTGCCGAGGTAGTCGTGGCCGTCCTGGTGCGGGATGCCTCGGGCCAGGCGCTGCTTGGTGTTCTCCAGCTTCTGCCGGATGCAGGTGGCCTTGAGGCGGTAGGGCTCCTCGGCGTTGAGGCGCTTGTAGCGGGGGCTGATCTCGGGGAGGCGGTCGAGGTCGGCCTGGAGGGAGTCGAGGAGTTCCTGGGTGGCGCCGGTGTAGCGGATGGAGTTGGAGAGGAGGCCGCGTAGTTCGTCGATCATCTCCAGGGCGTCGTTGATGCCGTGTTCGTGCTGGAGGATGAGGACGTCCCAGGTGACCTGGGGGGTGACGTTGGGGTTGCCGTCGCGGTCGCCGCCGATCCAGGTGCCGAAGGTGAGGGGGCGGGTGTGGTCGGGGAGCTTCACGCCGACGCGGTCCAGCTCGGCGGTCAGGTCCTCCAGGACGTCGCCGACGGCGCCGGCGTGGAGTTCGTCGAGGTAGTAGATGGCGTTGCGGGCCTCGTCGGCGGGCTCGGGGCGGACCACCCGCAGTTCGTCGGTCTGCCACACGAGGTCGATGTTCTCGGCGAGCCGGGTGTCGTGGCGGCGGCGGTCGGACTCGATGACGGGGGTTTCCAGGAGTGCGGCGATGCGCCGGAGCTTGTTGAGGACGGAGCGGCGCGCGGCTTCGGTCGGGTGCGCCGTGAACACCGGACGAACATTGAGGTGGGCGACCGTCTCGCGCAGGTGCTCGGGGTCGGCGTCCTTGAGGCGGTCGGCGGTGCGGGCGAGCAGGCCGCCCTCGGCGGCGCGCCGGGCGCGCAGTTCGCGGCCGCGGTGGACCTGTTCGGTGACGTTGGCGAGGTGGAAGTAGGTGGAGAAGGCGCGGACCAGCTTGGCCGCGGTCGTGAGGTCGGTGGCGCGCAGCAGTGCGGCGGCGGCCTCTCCGTCCTCGCGGGTGAGGCGGCGGACCTTCTCGACGAGTTCCAGCAGCTCGGGGCCTTCCTGGCGGACGAGGGTCTCGCCCAGGAGGTCACCCAGCCGGCGGATGTCGGCGCGCAGCCCGCTGTTGTTCGAGGTGGCGCTCGTGGTCAGGTCGTCGGCACTGCTCACAGGTGCGGCTCCTTGCAGTGTTGAAGCTCGTCCGGGAGGGGAACCCGGCTGACGGGGCCGCGCGGCGGGTGCCGCATACGGCCCTGACTTCCGGGAAGGAATCAGAGCGGACCGCGCTGTCCGACCGACTCCAAGGATAGGTGTCCATGCGGACGCGCAGACTCTCGGGCTCTTGCCGCCGGGCGGCGCACTGCCATACTTACGATGCCGTAGGTTACGGAACCGTAGGAACAGGTGCGGTGTGCCGACGACCCGGTCTCTCCCTCAACCCTCGACCCCCCAGGGGACGCCCATGACCACGAGTTCCGATGTGATCGACGACGCCCCGAAGGCGACCGACACCCCGATTCCCTCGGCCACGCTGGGCGGTGAGCACAAGCGGTCGATCGAGCAGATCACGCTGCTGCTGTTCATCACCCTTCCGTTCCTCGCGCTCCTCGCGGCGGTGCCGCTGGCGTGGGGCTGGGGGGTGAGCTGGCTGGACCTGGGTCTGCTGGTCTTCTTCTACTACCTCGGCTGTCACGGCATCACGATCGGTTTCCACCGCTACTTCACCCATGGTTCCTTCAAGGCCAAGCGGCCCCTGCGGATCGCCCTGGCGATCATGGGGTCGATGGCGGTCGAGGGGCCGCTGGTCCGCTGGGTGGCGGACCACCGCAAGCACCACAAGTTCTCGGACGCGGAGGGCGACCCGCATTCCCCGTGGCGTTTCGGGGAGACGGTCCCGGCGCTGATGAAGGGCCTGTGGTGGGCGCACATCGGCTGGATGTTCGACGAGGAGCAGACTCCGCAGGACAAGTACGCGCCGGATCTGATCAAGGACCCGGCGATCCGTTCGATCTCCCGTCAGTTCATCTTCTGGACGATGCTCTCCCTGGCCCTGCCCCCGCTGATCGGCGGCCTGGTCACCATGTCCTGGTGGGGCGCGTTCACCGCGTTCTTCTGGGGGTCACTCGTCCGGGTGGCTCTGCTGCACCATGTCACCTGGTCGATCAACTCGATCTGCCACGCGGTCGGCAAGCGGCCCTTCAAGTCCCGTGACCGTTCCGGCAACGTGTGGTGGCTGGCCGTGCTGTCCTGCGGCGAGTCCTGGCACAACCTGCACCACGCCGACCCGACGTCGGCGCGGCACGGTGTGATGCGCGGCCAGGTGGACTCCTCGGCGCGGCTCATCCGCTGGTTCGAGGCGTTCGGCTGGGCGTACGACGTGCGCTGGCCGTCACGCTCGCGTATCGATTCGCGCCGGAACACCGGGGAAGAGGGTTCTCGGCGCCGGAAGGAGACGGCCGAGGCGGCATGATTGACGCCGTGGCGACCGATCCGAGCAGCACCGAGAGCACCGACAAACCGCGGCGGGTGCGGCGGACCCGTATGACCGGTGCGGAGCGCCGTCAGCAGCTGCTGGAGATCGGTCGGACCCTCTTCGCCGCCAAGGGTTTCGAGGGCACGTCGGTGGAGGAGATCGCGGCGAAGGCCGGGGTGTCCAAGCCGGTGGTGTACGAGCACTTCGGCGGCAAGGAGGGCCTGTACGCGGTGGTCGTGGACCGTGAGATGCGGCGGCTGCTGGACATGGTGACCGGTTCGCTGACGGCCGGGCATCCGCGGGAGCTGTGCGAGCAGGCCGCGTTCGCGCTGCTGGACTACATCGAGGAGTACACGGACGGTTTCCGCATCCTGGTCCGTGACTCGCCCATCCCTCAGTCGACCGGGACCTTCGCGTCGCTGATCTCGGACATCGCCACCCAGGTGGAGGACATCCTGGGCCGGGAGTTCAAGAGCCGCGGTTTCGATCCCAAGCTGGCCCCGCTGTACGCGCAGGCCCTGGTGGGCATGGTGGCGCTGACCGGTCAGTGGTGGCTGGATGTGCGCCGTCCGAAGAAGGCGGAGGTCGCGGCCCATCTGGTGAACCTGGCGTGGCACGGTCTGGACGGTCTGGAGCAGAAGCCGCGACTGATCGGGCACCGGAAGAGCTGAGTCTCCCGGTGCCCGTAAGGATGTGGATCCGTGGTCAGTGCTTGAAGGCGTCCTTCGCCTTCTCCTTGGCCTGGCGGGCGTCGCCCTTGGACTGCCCGAGCCGGCCCTCGGCTTCCATCCGCTCGTTGCCGACGGCACGCCCCATGGCTTCCTTGGCCTTGCCCTTGGCCTGTTCCTTCTTGCCCTTGGCCTTCTCTTCCTTCGCCACCGTTGCTCACTCCCTGGCAGGTCGGACTGCGGTGTCGCCTCGGCGAGTAGCCGTCAGGGCGCGGCACAAACGCCTTCGAGGAACTCCAGCCGGTTGCTCACCGGGTCCTCGGAGAAGAACCGGCGGTGTCCGGGCAGATCGTCGTCCCACACGACTCTCGCGCCCCGCGCCTCCAGCCGTTCGGCGTACGCCCCGATGTCCGTGACCCGCAGCCCCGGGTGGGCCTTCCGTGCGGGCCGGAAGGGTTCCTCGACCCCCAGGTGCAGGTGGACGGCCCCCGCCCGGAACCAGCATCCTCCCCGCGTCGCGAGCACCGGCGGTTTGGGGATCTCGGTCATGCCGAGGACATCTACGTAGTACGCCCGCAGCAGGTCCTCCGCGCCGGCCGGTGCGGCGAGCTGCACATGGTCGAGGGCGATGAGCATCACGCCTCCTTGCGGGCCACGGCGAAGATCCGGCGGAACGGGAACGGTGTCCCGTGCGCGGTCGCCGGGTAGGCCTCCCGCAGCGCCGCCCGGTACTCGTCGAGGAACGCCTTTCGCGCCGCGGGATCGTCGGCGAGCGCGGTGAGGACCGGCCGCAGTCCGGTGCCCTTCACCCAGTCCAGCACGGGGTCCTCCCCTTGGAGCAGGTGCATGTACGTCGTCTCCCACACGTCCGCCGTGCAGCCGAGGGTGGTGAGCCGCTCCAGGTAGGCGGCGGGTTCAAGGACGGCGTCGTCGTGCCGGAGGGTCTCGGCGAGGCGGTCCTTCCAGCGTGCGGAGTGGGCGATCTCGCGCATCAGCCGGTGGCTGGGGGCGGCGAAGTTGCCGGGCACCTGGAAGGCGAGGGTTCCGCCGGGGACGAGCCCGGCGATCCACTCCCCGAACCGCTGGGCGTGCCCGGGGACCCACTGCAGGGTGGCGTTGCTGACGATCAGGTCGTACGGCGTCCCGGGCGTCCAGGTCCGTACGTCCGCGTGGGCGAAGTCGAGGCGGCCGCCGCCCGGGGTCGGGCCGGCGTGCTCGACGTGCGCCTTGTCGAGCATCTCGGGCGAGTTGTCGTAGCCGGTGATGCGGGCGGTGGGCCAGCGGTCGGCGAGGAGGACGGTGACGTTGCCGGGGCCGCAGCCGAGGTCGGCGATCCGCGGTGCGGGGGCGGGCAGGTCCGGGATCCGGGCGAGGAGGTCGACGAAGGGGCGGGCGCGGTGGCCGGCGTGCCGGAGGTACTGGGCGGGGTCCCAGGCGGGGGCGTTCATGGCGGCGTTCATGACGACCACCTTCCCGAAACAAGTCTCTTGATGTCAAGAGACTCGACATCAAGAGACTTCACGTCGACACAACCACTACACTGATCGCCATGGAGGACGAGGTCGATCGGCTGGTCGCTGCGTGGCGCCGGGAGCGCCCGGACCTCGACGTGGAACCACTCGAGGTGCTCAGCCGGGTGAGCAGACTGGCCCGGCATCTGGACCGGGCGCGGCGGCTGGCGTTCGCCGAGCACAGCCTGGAGCCCTGGGAGTTCGACGTACTGACGGCGCTGCGGCGCGCGGGAACGCCGTATCAGCTCTCGCCGGGGCAGCTCCTCACCCAGACCCTGGTCACCTCGGGCACGATGACCAACCGCATCGACCGGCTGACGAAGAAGGGCCTGGTGGAGCGGTTGCCCGACCCCAGCGACCGGCGGGGTGTGCTGGTGCGGCTGACGGACGAGGGCCAGGACCGTGCGGACCAGGCCCTCGCGGGGCTGCTCGACCAGGAGCGGGCGATCCTCGCGGAGCTCTCCCGCGCCCAGCGGGGCGAACTGGCGGGGCTGCTACGCCAGCTGACCGCCCCGTTCGACAACATCCCCGGCTAGGTCGACGGGTCCGACACCGGCCCGGCGGGCGAGCGCGACCGCGGCCAGGGTGGAGTGCACGCCCAGCTTGCCCAGGACGTTCTGCATATGGGTGCGCACGGTGTGGGGCGAGAGGAACAGCCGCTCGGCGACGGCCTTTCTGCCCAGCCCGGCGACCATGCACCGGAGCACTTCCCGCTCCCTCGGCGTGAGGGACTCCACGAGCCGCTCGCTCTCGGTGCGGTGCTTGCGCGCGGCGGTGAGCTCCCTGAGGACCCCCGTCAGCAGGGCGGGCGGCAGATGCGTCTCGTCCCGCAGCACTCCGCGGATGACGTTCAGCAAGCGGGACAGCGAGCAGTCCTTGGCGACCCAGCCGGAGGCCCCGGCCTGCAGGGCGAGCGCGGCCCGGCGCGGGTCGTCCTTCTCGGCGAGCACGATGATCCGTACGCCCGGCTGCGCGGTGCGCACCCCGGTGACCAGTGAGATCCCGTCGACGAGACCGTCCTCGTTGTTGTCGTGCACGGGCACGGCGGGCCGGACGCCGGGCAGGTTGCCGCCCAGGTCGGCGTCGACGAGCAGCACGTCGAAGCGGCGCCCCTCGGCGGCCGCGCGCTCCAGACTGCGCAGCGCGGCGGGACCGCTGCCGGCGGCGGAGACGTCGACGTCGGGCTCGGCCGCCAGGGCTGCGGCGAGCGACTCGGCGAAGATGCGGTGGTCGTCGACGACCAGGACTCGGATGCGAACCACGAAACCCCCTTCCCCAAGCTCCTGAAGAGCAGGGGACCCCTTTGTGTCGGGAGACGGAACGGGCGCAGGTACGACGCCCGAAGCGCGATGGCCGCACGGCCGCCGCCGTGCGTGAACTGCTACCCCCACTTCGGGCGTCGTACCCGACTCTCTCGCCCCCTGATCAGCACCGGCCCCCACCGGTGCTGTTCATCAGGGTAAGGCCGGGGGCCAGGAGCGGAAGGTAATTTGCAGAACTGGCTGTCCGACGCGTTTATCGTGAGCCGTATGTTTCGTCTTGAGACAGAAGTCGACAAGGCCCGGCGCGATCTTCTCCGAACGCGGCTCAGAGACACCAACACCGCCGCCTCCCCCGTCCTGCGCGCCCTGCGCGGAACCCCGGGTGAACGCGAACTCCCGCTGCATGTCTGGGCGTTGGAGGAGGGCGGCGAGCTCGCCGGCGGACTGGTGGGCCACACCTGGGCGACCTGGCTGCACGTGAGCTACCTGTGGGTCGACGGACGCCACCGCGGCACCGGTCTGGGTTCGCAACTGCTTGCGAAGGCGGAGCACATCGCCCGGCGCGAGCGGGGCTGCGCATCCGCGCGCCTGGAGACCTGGGACTTCCAGGCGCCGGACTTCTACCGGAAGAAGGGCTACGAGGTGGTGTGCGTGATCCCCGGCTATCCGCCGGGGATCACGGAATACACCCTGACAAAACGGCTCGGGTGAGGAAATACAGCCCGTCCGGCGTTTGAGGACGAGGCCGTTCAGGCCGAAGCGGGGGTCCGGGGGCGGCAGCCCCCAGAAGCCTCAGCTCAAACGCCGCGCCCCCGCCGCGGGCACCGCCTCGAACACCCGGGGAGCCGCGAAACCGCCGGCGGCGAACGCCTCTTCGACCGCCTTGGTGATCGTGTCCACGTCGGTCGCCTCCGCGAGGACGATCGCCGAGCCGCCGAAGCCGCCGCCGGTCATGCGGGCGCCGAGGGCGCCGGAGGCGAGGGCCGTGTCCACCACCAGGTCCAGCTCGGGGCAGGAGATGCGGAAGTCGTCCCGCAGCGAGGCGTGGCCCGCCACCAGGACCGGGCCGATCGCCCGGGTCTCGCCCGCCTCCAGCAGGGCGACCACCTTCTCCACCCGCTCGTCCTCCGTGACGACGTGCCGGACCAGGCGGACCGCCTCCTCGTCGTCGCCGAGCCGGGCCAGCGCCGCGTCCAGGTCGTCGTAGGCGATGTCCCTGAGGGCGTCCACGCCCAGCAGCGCCGCGCCCCGCTCGCAGCCCGCGCGCCGCTTGCCGTACTCACCCTCGTTGTGGGCGTGCTTGACGCGGGTGTCCACCACCAGCAGGCGCATGCCCTCGGCGGCGAGGTCGAAGGGGATCTGCTTCTGGGAGAGGTCCCGGGTGTCGAGGAACAGGGCGTGGCCCTCCTCGCAGCAGGCCGAGGCCGTCTGGTCCATGATGCCGGTGGGGGCGCCGACGTAGACGTTCTCGGCGCGCTGGCACAGGCGGGCCAACTGCCAGCGCTGCAGACCGAGTTCGAAGAGGTCGTTGAGCGCCAGGGCCACGACCACCTCCAGCGCCGCCGACGACGACAGGCCCGCGCCCGCGGGGACCGTGGAGGCCAGGTGGATGTCCGCGCCGGTGACCGGGTGGCCGGCCTCGCGCAGGGCCCAGACCACGCCCGCCGGGTAGGCCGTCCAGCCGCGGTCGGTCTCCGGGGCCAGAGCGTCGAGCCGGAGTTCCACGACACCGCCCTCGACGTCCGCCGAGTGCAGCCGCAGCACACCGTCCGCGCGGCGCGCGACCGCCGCGATCGCGGTGTGCGGCAGCGCGAAGGGCATCACGAAGCCGTCGTTGTAGTCGGTGTGCTCACCGATGAGGTTGACGCGGCCCGGCGCCGACCAGACGCCTTCCGGGGCCGTTCCGTACAGCTCGACGAAACCGGCCCGCACCTGCTCTGCACCCACTACTGCTCCCTCGAGATGTGCTGCGCGAACTGCCACGCGTCCGCGACGATCCCCGCGAGATCCGCGCGGGACGGGTTCCAGCCGAGCTTCTCGCGGGCCGCGGCGGCCGACGCCACCAGGACCGCCGGGTCGCCGCCCCGGCGCGGGGCCACGACCTCGGGGATCGGGTGGCCGGTGACCTTGCGGACCGTCTCGATGACCTCGCGGACCGAGAAGCCCTCGCCGTTGCCGAGGTTGCAGATCAGGTGCTCGCCGGGGGTGGCGGCCGCGACGGCGAGCAGATGGGCCTCGGCCAGGTCCGCGACGTGGATGTAGTCGCGGATGCAGGTGCCGTCGGGGGTCGGGTAGTCGTCGCCGTAGACCGAGATGGCGTCCCGCTTGCCCTGGGCGACCTGGAGGACCAGGGGAATGAGGTGCGACTCGGGGTCGTGCCGCTCGCCCTGGGCGCCGTAGGCGCCGGCCACGTTGAAGTAGCGCAGGGAGACCGCGCCGAGGCCGTGGGCCGCCGCCTCGCCCGTGATCATGTGGTCCACGGCGAGCTTCGTGGCGCCGTAGGGGTTGGTGGGGGCGGTCTCGGCCGTCTCGACGATCGGGACCTCCTTCGGCTCGCCGTACGTGGCGGCCGTGGAGGAGAAGACGAGCTTGCGGACGCCGGCCTCGCGCATCGCGCCGAGCAGCGCCATCGTGCCGCCGACGTTGTTCTCCCAGTACTTCTCCGGCTTCACGACCGACTCGCCGACCTGCGAGGACGCGGCGAAGTGCAGCACGGCCTCGAAGGAGGGGTCCAGCCACTTCGCGGCGTCGCGGATGTCGCCCTCGACGAAGGCCGCGCCGGCCGGGACACCTTCCCGGAAGCCCGTCGAGAGGTTGTCCAGCACGACCACCTCGTGGCCGGCCTCCAGCAGGTGCTGGGCGACCACACCGCCGACGTAACCCGCGCCACCCGTCACCAGGTACTTCATCAACTCGCTACCTCTCGCAGTCGCTCGGCCGCGGCCTCCGGCCGGATGTCGTTGATGAACACGCTCATGCCGGACTCGGAACCCGCGAGGAACTTCAGCTTGCCGGAGGTGCGGCGGATGGTGAAAAGCTCGAGGTGGAGCGCGAAGTCGTCACGGTTGACGCCGTCGAACTCCTCCAGCGCGCCGAACGGGGCCTGGTGCCAGGCCGCGATGTAGGGCGTGGGCGGTTCACCTTCGCCGAAGATCCGGTCGAAGCGCCTCAAGATTTCCAGATACACCTTGGGGAACTCTGTGCGGGCCTCCTCGCCGAGCGCCAGCAGGTCGGGCACCCGCCGTTTGGGGTACAGATGCAGCTCGTACGGCCAGTGCGCCGCGTACGGCACGAAGGCGACCCAGTGTTCACTCTCCAGGACGACCCGCTCGTCGGCTAGTTCACGCCGCAGGACGGCGTCGAAGAGGTTCTCCCCGCCGGTCATCTCCTTGTGCTGGGCCAGCCGGCGCAGCATCAGGGCGGTGCGCGGGGTGGTGAAGGGGTAGCCGTAGATCTGGCCGTGCGGGTGGCCCAGGGTCACGCCGATCTCGGCGCCGCGGTTCTCGAAGCAGAACACCTGCTCCACGGAGGGCAGGTGGGACAGCTCCGCCGTCCGGTCCGTCCACGCCTCCAGGACCAGACCGGCCTGCTCCTCGGTGAGGTCGGCGAAGGACGAGTTGTGGTCGGAGGTGAAGCACACGACCTCGCAGCGGCCCGAGTCGCCGGCCAGCGAGGGGAAGCGGTTCTCGAAGACGACGACGTCGTACGAGGAGTCGGGGATCTCGCTCAGCCGGTCGCCCTGGGAGGGGCACAGGGGGCACTCGTCGGCCGGCGGGTGGTAGGTACGGCCCTGACGGTGCGAGGCGATGGCGACCGAGTCGCCGAGCAGCGGGTCGCGGCGGACCTCCGAGGTGGTGACGGTCCGCTCCAGCGGCCGCCTGTCCACCGCGTCGCGCACGGTGTCGTCCCTCAGGTCGTAGTAGATGAGCTCGCGACCGTCGGCCAACGAGGTCGAGGTCTTCTTCACGCCACGGCTCCTCACAACGCAACCCTCAACAGAACTAAACATAACTAACCACGAGGCAACAGCGGCGTCAATGGTCAGGAGGCTGTGACAGGTAAGGAGCCAGGTAAGGAGCCAGGTAAGTAGGACGGTACGAACAGGCGTATGTTCCGTGTGGGGGGCATAGATACGTGCATGCACACCCCCACCTATCTGGCTGCAGAGCTCCGACTCCCCACGAACGGGCTCGACTACACGATCCTCGGCATCTACTTCGCCGTGGTCCTGGGCATCGGCTTCGCCGCCCGCAGATCGGTGAAGACCAGCCTCGACTTCTTCCTCTCCGGACGCTCGCTGCCGGCCTGGATCACCGGACTCGCCTTCATCTCCGCCAACCTGGCCGCCACCGAGATCCTCGGCATGGCCGCCAACAGCGCCCAGTACGGCGCGTACACCGTCCACTGGTACTGGATCGGCGCCATCCCCGCCATGGTCTTCCTCGGCCTGGTGATGATGCCCTTCTACTACGGCAGCAAGGTGCGCTCGGTCCCCGAGATGCTGCTGCTGCGCTTCGACAAGTGGGCGCACCTGCTGAGCTCGGCGCTGTTCGCGTTCGCCGCCATCCTGATCGCCGGGGTGAACCTGTACGCCCTCGCGATCGTCGTGGAGGCGCTGCTCGGCTGGCCGCAGTGGGTGGCGATCGTGGTGGCCGGCGCCTTCGTGCTGGCGTACATCACCCTGGGCGGTCTGTCGTCGGCGATCTACAACGAGGTGCTGCAGTTCTTCGTGATCCTCGCGGCCCTCATCCCGATCGTGGTGCTGGGCCTGAAGAAGGTCGGCGGCTGGGGCGGCCTCACCGACAAGCTCACCCACACCCACGGCGCGAACTTCACCACCGCCTGGGGCGGCACCGGCATCGGCAGCGCCAACCCGCTGGGCGCCAACTGGCTGACCATCGTCCTGGGCCTGGGCTTCGTGCTCTCCTTCGGCTACTGGACGACCAACTTCGCCGAGGTGCAGCGCGCCCTGTCCGCCAAGAACCTCAGCGCGGCCCAGCGCACCCCGCTGATCGCCGCCTACCCGAAGGTCTTCATCGTGTTCCTGGTGATGATCCCCGGACTGGTGGCCGCGGCCGTGGTCCCCGGCTTCGGCACCACGAAGTCGGGCTACCAGTACAACGACGCGATCCCGTACCTGATGGAACAGCTGCTGCCCAACGGCGTCCTGGGCATCGCCGTGACCGGTCTGCTCGCGGCCTTCATGGCGGGCATGGCGGCCAACGTGTCGTCCTTCAACACGGTGTTCACCAACGACATCTGGGGGCGCTACGTGGTCCGGGGCCGGGAGGACGCCTACTACGTCCGCTTCGGCCGTCTGATCACCGTGATCGGCGTCTGCGCCTCGGTGGGCACGGCGTTCCTCGCGTCCTCCTTCTCGAACATCATGAGCTACCTGCAGACGCTGTTCTCCTTCTTCAACGTGCCGATGTTCGTCGTCTTCATCGTCGGCATGTTCTGGAAGCGGGCGTCCGCGAAGTCCGGCTTCTGGGGGCTGCTCGCCGGCACCGTCTCGGCGATGGTCAACTACTTCTGGATCTACAAGCACGGCATCATCGACATCCCCTCCGACCAGGGCGCCAACTTCGTCTCCGCGATCGTGGGCTTCGTGGCGGGCGCGGTGGTGATGGTCGCCGTCTCGCTGTTCACCCGGCCCAAGCCGGCCGAGGAGCTGGAGGGCCTGGTCTACGGCACCCGCTCCCCCGGAATGTCCGAGCCGCCGGCCGCCGGCGACGACGCCTGGTACCGCAGGCCCGCCCTGCTGGGCTGGGGCGCGGTCGTCCTGGCCGCCGCCTGCTACATCCCGTTCTCGTTCTGATCGAGGAGGATCGATTCACCATGACTGATCAGCACGGGTACTCCGAGCACGACGTCCAGCGCGAGGTCAGCGAGCTCCAGCAGAAGTCGGCGACCGCCGCCCGCATCTTCGACCTGCGGCGCATCATCGGCGCCCTGTTCGTCGTCTACGGCGTCATCGTCACGATCGCCGGGATCACCGCCGACCAGGCCGAGATCGACAAGGCCCAGGGCGTCAACATCAACCTGTGGACCGGGATCGCCATGCTGCTGCTCGGCGTCTTCTTCCTGGTCTGGCTGAAGCTGCGCCCGACCCCGCCCACGGTCCCCGAGGTCACCGAGGAGGACCTCCAGGACAAACCACCGACGCCATGACGGGGAACGACGGAGACGGGGCCGGAGTACGACACCTCCGGCCCCGTCGCCCGAGGCGGCTCACAGCGCTTCCGGCCCCAGTTCCTGCGGCGCCCCGTGGGACACCGGCCCCGCCCGGTCCAGCAACCCCGTCCGCGCCGCCAGCGCCGCCGCCTCCAGCCGGGAGCCGACGCCCAGCTTCATCAGGACGCGCTGCACATGGGTGCGGGCGGTGGACGGGGCGATGCCCATGCCGGCCGCGATCAGCCGGGTGTCCTCGCCGTCGGCGACCCGGACCAGGACCTCGACCTCGCGCGGAGTGAGCATCTGCAGCAGCCGCTGGCCCTCGTCGTCGGGCTGCGCCGCGGGGTTGAGGAGCTCACTGAAGGCTCCCTGGAGGAGCTGCGGGGCGACCGCGGCCTCCCCGGCCCGCGCCTTCATGATGGCCCGCTCCACGCCCTCGATGCGCTCGTCATGGCGTACGTAGCCGGAGGCCCCCGCGGCGAAGGCGGCGGCTATGCCGCGCGGGCTGGGCACCGGGCCCAGCACCAGGACCGCCACCTGCGGACGCTCCCGCTTGATCCGCACCACCGGATCGAAGATCCCCGGCTCGGCCGGTGTCGCCGTCCCCAGCAGGCACACCTCCGGCGCACGCGTGATCACCAGCTCCGCCGCGCCCGCGGCCGGCGCGGCCGCGGCCAGCACCCGGTGCCCCCGCAGCTTCAGCGCCGAGGCCAGCGCCTCCGCGAGCAGTCGGTGGTCGTCGACCACCATGAGCCGCACTCCCATCGAGCAACCCCCCAGTCCCCCCAATGGATCTCCATGAATGCCCCACTATGGATGCCCACTGGTCCGCGCGGACAGGAGCCCCCTCCCGGCTCCCCCGCTCTTCATGCCCCCGGAAGCTACACGCTTGTTCGACGTTGCGCTCCCCCTACCGGTGAGAAGTGCCCCGGATCGACGGAATATCTTGCTTTCCTCGCATTCAAGGGTGATTCAACCGTTGAGGGTTGACCCGACGGCATCGACCCGACGGCGGTGACCCGACGGCATTCACCCTTGATGCCGGTCGTCAGCCGGTGCCGAACGCGAGCGCCAGGTACCTGTCCCCCGCACCGAGCGCCTTGTCGGCGTAGTGCGAGGCCATGTAGAGGCGGCCACGCGAGTACAGGAACTCGGCGATGTCCGGTGACATGCTCAGCTCCCCCATCCGCTGCGCGTTCGCCGCCGGGTTCTGCAGCAGCGTCGTCTGCCGGAAGGAGCCGCCGTCGATACTGACGATCTGGCCGCCCTTGTCGTACGACGGGGTCTTGTACGCGATCACGTTGCCCTTGTCCATGCGCAGCGGGGTGAGCGTGGTGCCGTCGCCCGCGTCGGCGCGCTGGCCGGTCTGCTTGCCGGTGGTCAGGTCGAAGGCGACGATCTCGTTGGTCCGGCTGTAGCCCTTGGCGCCGCTGTGCTCCTCGGTCGGGAGGTACAGCCGGTCGTTGCCGACGGCGAGTCCGCTGCAGTCCTCGATCGCGGAGATGGAGTCGCAGCGGGCCGCGTACTGCTTGCCCGGCGCCGAGATATGGGTGATCAGCCTGCCGGTTGCGCCGTCGATCGAGTAGAAGTCCGAGATCTCGCTGCCGTCGCCCGCGGTGTCACCGGCGTCGGCCGCCACGACCAGCGGGTTCGTCGAGACGACGGCCGCGTACTCGATGCCCTTGGCCATCTTGTACTCCGAGATCACCTCGCCGGACCTCGGGTCGATGGTCTGGATGTGCAGCTGGCGCTGGCCGTACTCACCGCACTTGAGGACCGCGACCAGCTTCTCGCCGCCGCCGTATCCGGCGTCCCGGCAGCTGTCGTCCTCCTTCGGTGCCCACAGCGCCTTGCCGGTGGCCACGTCGAAGGCGGCGCCGCCGGTCAGACCGCCGACGGCGACGGTGTCCGCGCTGACCGTCACATTGCTGAAGTTCATCGGCTGGCCGCCGTAGTCGACGGTCTTCGTCCACAGCTTCCTGCCCGCGGCGAGGTCGATCGCCGCGACCTGGGTGCAGCCGGCCGAACTGTTCTTCGGGGGCATCCTCGGCTGGAAGAGGACGGCCGTGCGGTTGTCGTCGGTGGTGCGGGTGCTGGCCTCGCAGACCGGGCCGGGCAGCTTGATCGTCCACAGTCTGGTGCCCTTGTCGGGGTCGTAGCCGTTGATCTCGGCGACCCCGGTCTTCACGTACGCCTTGTCGGTGAGCCACGACCCGGACACGACGGTGGTCCCGTCGACCTTGGGCGACGCCAGCTGGAACAGCTGCCGGGCGCTGGGGTCGGACGGCACCTTCTCCTCGCCCTTGCCATCCGCGCCCCCACCGCCGGTGTCCTGGCCGCCGCCGGTGGCGCCGCTGGAACTGGCGGTGTCGTCCTTCTTCTTGTCGCCGCCCGAGCCGGAGGTGGCGAACCAGACCCCGCCGACGACCAGCGCGAGAGCGGCGACCACGGCGACGACGATCACCGGCGCCTTGCTCTTCCCCGATCCTGAGGGCTGCCCGACCGGCGGGTACGGCGGCACGGGGCCCTGCGGGTAGCCGTAACCGGCCTGCGGCCCATAGGGATCGGGCTGCTGGGCGTAGGGGCCGGGCTGCCCGCCATGGGGCTGAGCCGGCTGGCCGTAGGGAGCCGGGGGCTGCTGACCCGGGTAGCCGTAGGGCTGCTGCGGGGGCGGGCCCTGCGGCTGCGGGGGCTGGGGGGTGCCATAGCCCGGCTGCTGCGGGGGCTGGGGTGCTTGCGGGTAGCCGTAGGCCGGCTGGGGAGACTGGGGCGGCTGTGGCGGGGTGCCGAAGCCTGGCCGCTGGGGCGGCTGCTGGTCCGGGGGCGGGCCGAAGCCGCCCTGCTGCGGGGGCTGTTGGGGCGGTGGGGGCTGTGTCATGGCTTGGGTACCTCGTGAGCGGACGGCGGGGACGGCCTGGGGGACGGGGTCGGCGGCGCGAAGTGCCCGTGCGGGACGGCACGGACGGCACGGACGGCACGGACGGCACGGACGGCAGGGTGCTGCTGGGAAGGCGTCACTTGCCGAAGGCGAGCATCAGCTTTCCCTTCGAGTCGTCGTTGCCGCTGACCCGGGTGGTCGAGAGGTAGAAGCGTCCGTCGACGTAGTCGAAGTCCTTGGAGAACATGCCGCTCTCCAGGTCCGCGGTGGTGGACGGGTTCCGCAGCAGCTCGGCGGGGGTGTGGCTCGAACCGCCCGTCGCGATCGACACCACCTGGCCGCCCGCGTCGTACGACGGCTCGACATAGGCGACGAGCCTGCCGCCCTCCACCCTGACCGGCAGCATCGACTCGTCCGTGGGGGACTTGACGCGCCACCTCTCCTTGCCGTTGGTGAGGCTGATCGCGACGATCTCGTTCGGCCCGGTGGTGGCCTCGGTCGGCAGGTACAGGGTGTTCGCGTCGGCCGCCACACCCTCACAGCCCTGCAGACCACGCTCCAGGACGGCCCAGCCGCACTGGGGCGCGAAGTCCTCGTCGAAGCCGACCTGGGAACGGAAGGCGCCCTTGGAGCCGAAGGTGGAGATGTTCCAGGCCTTCTTGTCCTCGTTCGTGCTGTAGACGACGAGCGGATCGACGGAGTACGTCCGCGCGACCTTCCAGCCCTTGTCGAACTTCTGCGTCCACCGGACCTTCCCGGTCCTCGGGTCGAGCTCCTGGGTCTCGTCGTGCTCGTTGGTCTCGCCGGCCTCGCAGGACGCGACGGACACCAGCCTGGCGCCACCCGCGAACGCCGTCGGGAAACAGGCCTTGCCGTACCTGGTCTTCTCGAACAGCTTCTTCCCGCTGTCGATGTCGTACGCCACCCCGGACTGCGCCCGCCCCGCCACCACCGTCTTCCCGGTGACCGTCAGGGACACGGTGACGGTGTTGTCGAACAGCGCGCCGTCGGCGAGCTTCAGGTTCCAGCCCTTGTCGCCGGTGTTCAGGTCGAGTTGCTGGAGCAGGTTGCACTTGGCGTTCTGACTGCCGCCGCTCTCGTACGCCACCACGATCTTGTCGTCGGCCGACTTCTGCGGGGTGACCGCGCAGATCCTCTGCGGGAAGGTGACGGTGTCCCAGGCCGACTCGCCGTCGGCCACACCGAAGGCGAAGACCTGCTTGTACGCCGCCTTCACCGCCGTCTTGTCGGTGATCCACATGCCGGGTGCGTCGGCGCCGGAACCGGGCGCGTCCGGGGGCGACTTGTACCAGAGCACCTTCGCGTCGCCCGGCCGGCGGCCCGAGTTGAGGTTCTCCGGGTCGGCACCGCGACCGCCGGAGCCGCCCGTGGTGCCGGACGCGGTGGGCCCGGCATCGTCACTGTGCCGGGCGACCGGCTTCTTGTCGTCGCCCCCGCCGCTCACCGCGTAGACGGTGCCGCCGATGACGGCCAGCACGGCCACCACCGCACCGACGACCAGCCCGCGCCTGCCCTTGAAGGGATTGCCGGAACCGGGGGGCGGGGTGCCGGGCGCACCCGGGTACGGCGGCTGCGGCGGATAGCCGTACCCGGCCTGCTGCCCATACGCCCCCGGCTGCTGCGGCTGCCCGTACGGGGCGGGTTGACCGTAGGGGCCCGGTTGACCGTAGGGGCCGGGGTGCGTCTGGGCGTAGGCACCGGGGTTCGGCTGAGGGTAAGGGGCAGGCTGGGGGGCCTGCAGCGCTTGGGGGGCCTGCGGGTGGCCGTAACCGGGCTGCGGCGGGGCCTGGGGAGGCGGTGAGATGTGGGGCGGGCCCGGGGGTGGTGGCGGGGCGCCGAAGGGTCCCGGCGGTGGGCTCTGCGGTGGCAGGCCCTGCGGTGGC
>Ga0182008_10000612_pt1 | contig 26230 bp, 22 predicted proteins | sample Sormic07211129_1_FD_120482 | JGI IMG/M metagenome (GOLD analysis project Ga0182008, IMG submission 120482) | Rhizosphere microbial communities from Sorghum bicolor, Mead, Nebraska, USA - 072115-129_1 metaG | ecosystem: Host-associated > Plants > Roots > Rhizosphere | place: USA: Nebraska...
CCCGCCGAGCTCGGCCAGATCGTCAAGACCGAATACGACCGCTTCGGGCCCATCGTGAAGACGATCGGCTTCAAGGCGGACTGAAGCAACCCAATCAAAGGAGCAGTTCGATGGGGCAGATGAGCGCTGGACGCGCGATCGTGGAAGTACTGAAGGCCGAGGGCGTGCGCGCCGTCTTCGGAATGCCGGGCGGTCATACCCTGAGCATCTACGATGCGCTGTACGACACCCCCGAGATCAGGCACGTGCTGGTTCGGCACGAGCAGGTGGCCGCCAGCATGGCGGCCGGGTACGCGCAGCTGACGGGGGAACCAGGGGTTTGCTGCGTGACCGCCGGGCCGGGCGCCACCAATCTGGTGACCGGCATTGCCGAAGCCTTCATCGGCGCGCTGCCGATCGTGATCCTGGCAGGACGGGCGGCCACCTCGACCACCCACCGTGGTGCCAGCCAGGAGATTGCCCAGGATCAGGTGTTCCGTCCGATCACGAAATGGGCGGTGCGCGTGGACCGGCCGGATTCCATCGTCGAGATCCTGCGCCAGGCCTTCGTGATCGCGCGCTCCGGAAAGCCGGGGCCGGTGCTCGTCGACCTTCCCCGAGACCTGCTCTCGCAGATGGTGGAATTCGATCGGTACCGTCCGGCCGGTCGCCCCGCACGGGTCCGGCCGGAGCGGGATCCCGTCCAGCGCGCTGCCGGCGCCTTGGTCGCGGCCAAACGACCTCTCCTGGTCGCCGGTGGCGGCGTGATCGCCTCCGACGCCAGCGCGGTGCTCCGGCAACTGGCCGAACACCTCTCGATTCCGGTCCTCTCGACACTGTCCGGCCGCGGCAGCCTCCCCGACGACCATCCCCTCGCTGCGGGCGGCATTGGCCACCATCGCACTTCACTCACCCGCGACCTCCTGCCCGGCGCAGATGTCGTGCTGGGAGTCGGCTGCCGCTTCGAAGAACAGGAAACGAATTGGCAGGAAAGCTATCTTCCCTCGCGCGAAGCCTGCTATATCCAGATCGACATCGACGGCGCGGAACTCGGCCGCAGCGTGCAGCCGGAGATCGGGATCGTGGGGGATGCGAGGGAAGTTCTGCAGGATCTCCTCGACGCAGTGAAGGCGATGCAGCCTGCGCCTGCGGCCGCCCCTTCGACGCGGGACCGTCTGGCAACGATCGACGCCGAACGCGCGAGATTGCGCGCCGACTCCATGGCAGCGGCCGCGTCCGAGCAGAAGCCCCTCCACCCGTTGCGCCCCATTCGCATGGCACGCGAAGTGTTTCCGCGCGACAGCGCCGTCGCCATCGACGTCGGCGTGCTGGCCCAGGGAATGGCCGGGGCGTTCCCCAACTTCGACCTCTACGAGCCGCGCACGACCATCGTGCCATCGAGCTTCTACGGCATGGGTTTCGCCGCGGCGGCGCTTCCGGTGGCAAAGCTCGTGTATCCCGACCGCCCTGCGCTGGGTTTCGTGGGTGACGGCTCCTTCCAGATGATCATGAACGTGCTGCCCACTGCGGCCGAGCACGGCCTCCCCGTCACCTGGTGCGTCCTGAACGACCAGGCCCTGGGGTCCATCTGGGACGGGCAGCGCAACGTGTTCAAGAGCCGGTTCATCGGGACCACCTTCGACGTCCAGCCGGACTTTGCCCAAGTGGCACGCGCGTGCGGCTGCCACGGCGAGCGGGTCGAGAACCCGGCTGACGTCGAGCCTGCGCTGCGCCGGGCCCTGGAAGCGAACCGAAGGGGGCAGCCGGCCGTCATCGATTTCCTCGTCGCGAAGGAACGCCTCGAGGCCAGCACCGAATTCTTCACCCGCAAGTAATCCGCTCCTCTTCTCCCAGGTCCTCACATGTCCCTCATCGATCTCTCTCGCTTCGAAGGCTGTCTCTTCGACGGAACGTGGACGCCAGCTGTAGAGCGTCAGCCCATGCCGGAGCCGGCAACCGGCCATACCCTCTTCAACGTCGGCTCGGCCACGCCCCAGGAAGTCGCCACGGCGGCCGCAACCGCACGCGCGGCACAGCCCGCATGGGCGAAGAAGCCCCACAAGGAGCGGGCGGCCATCTTCCGCAAGGCCGCCGACCTGTTGGACGCGCATGCCGATGCGATCACGCCGACGCTGATGCGCGAATCCGGTTCCATCGCGCCGAAGATCGGCGTCGAACTGCAGATGGCCGCCGGTATCTGTCGCGAAGCCGCGGCGATGTGCAGCCAGCCGGCCGGCCTCATGCTGCCCGCCGACGACGGCCGTATCTCGCTTGCACGCCGGGTGCCGCACGGTGTGGTGGGTGTCATCTCCCCGTTCAACTTTCCGCTGATTCTCTCCATCCGCGCGGTCGCGCCGGCGCTCGCCGCAGGTAATGCGGTGGTGTTGAAGCCGGACCTCCGTACGCCCATCCTGGGCGGTTTCCTGATCGCGCGCATCTTCGAGGAAGCCGGCTTGCCGGCGGGCTGCCTGCACGTGCTCCCCGGGGGCGCGGGAGCGGGCGAGGCAATGTGCATCGACAGGAACATCGCCATGATCTCGTTCACCGGCTCGACTGCGGTCGGCAGCCGCGTCGGCGAGCTGGCCGGCAAGCACCTGAAGAAGGTGACCTTGGAGCTGGGCGGAAAGAATTCCCTGGTTGTCCTGGACGATGCCGACGTTGCAGTCGCGGCTTCGAACGCGGCCTGGGGCTGCTACCTGCACCAGGGCCAGATCTGCATGACCACGGGCCTGGTGTTCGTGCACGAAAAGGTCTACGAACCCTTCCTGCAGGCTCTGATTGCAAAGGCGAAGCACCTGCCTGTTGGCGATCCGGCGTCCGGACAGGTCGCTCTCGGACCCATCATCGACCAGCGCCAGGTCGCGCGCATCGACGCCATCGTGCGCGATACCGTCGCCGCCGGAGCGGTGCTCGAGGCGGGCGGCACGCACGACGGGCCGTTCTTCCAGCCGACGGTCTTGACGGGTGTGAAGCCGGGCATGCGCAGCTTCGAGGAGGAAGTATTCGGCCCGGTGGCTTCGGTGGTCCGTTTCCATGACGAGGATGAACTCGTGGCCCTTGCGACGCGTACCGAATACGGCCTCACCCTTGGAGTCATTACAGCCAACGTCGCCCGCGGCCTGGCGCTCGCGGAGCGCATTCCCACGGGCATCGTGCACATCAACGACCAGACGGTGGGTGACGACCCCAGCGTGCCGTTCGGGGGGCGTGGCGCCTCCGGCAATGGCGGTCGCCACGGCGGCCCCGCCAACTGGGAAGAATTTGCCCAGTGGCAGTGGGTCACGATCGACGCCTCGGCGCACGCCTATCCCTTCTGATCCCGACTTCACCACCATAAAACCGAAGGAGACAGCAATGCAATTGACCCGCCGTCAGGTGCTGCAAGGCGCCGCAGGTTCCACGGTACTGGCCTTAGCGGGACCGGCCTTCGCTCAAGGCAGCGACATCGCCCGCGTGATCGTGGGCTTCCCGGCCGGTGGCACGGCCGACACCATGTGCCGCCGTCTGGCTGAGCGGCTGCAACCCGGCTATGCGAAGTCGGTCGTCGTGGACAACAAGCCGGGTGCGGGAGGCAAGATCGCCGTCCAGTCGATGAAGTCCCTGCCGGCGGACGGCAGCGTGATGCTGCTGACGCCGATGTCCATGCTCGGCATCTATCCGCATACGTACAAGAACGTCGGCTACAACCCTTTCACCGACCTCACGCCCGTTTCGCTGTCGACGACTTTCGAGTTCGGCTTCTGCATCGGGCCGGCCGTGCCCGAATCCGTGCGTACGTTGAGCGATTTTCTGGCTTGGGCGAAAACCAATCCGGGCAAGGCGAACTTCGGCTCGCCTGCGCCAGGTTCCATCCCGCATTTCATCGGCGTGCTGCTGGGCCAGGCAGGCGGCGCACAGCTCACGCACATCGCCTACCGCGGTACCGGACCGGCGCTGCTCGATCTCATCGGCGGGCAAGTGGCGGCGGTGTCCGGCCTGATCGGTGACATCAACGCCCAGATGGCGAGCGGGAAGGTGCGCCTTCTCGGCGTATCGGGTGAGAAACGCAGCAAGTTCGCTCCGCAGGTGCCGACCTATGCCGAGCAGGGTTTCAAGGACCTGGTGTTCAGCGAGTGGTATGGCATCTATCTGCCTCCAGGGGCCAAACCCGACGTGGTGCAACGCCTCCATGCGGCGCTGGTGCCGGCGCTCGCGTCCCCTGAGCTGGCTCAAGGCATCGCGGCGATGGGGCTCGAGCCGGCATCTTCGACGCCTGCAGAACTCGAGGCCCGGCTGAAGGCGGACACCCAGCGCTGGGGGCCCATCGTGCGCTCCATCGGCTTCACGGCTGACAGCTGATCGCCAGAAAAGGAAGATTCGAATGATCGAAGAGATCGAAGGCGTCGTCGTCGCCGGAGCAGGGCCCGTGGGCCTCGTCACTGCGTTGATCCTGGCACGGTCCGGCATCCCGGTGACGCTGCTGGAGGCCGAGGCCGACATCATCCGCTCCCCGCGAGCGATCGTTTACCACTCACCGACCGTGGAGGCATTGGATCGGCTGGGATTGCTGGACGACGCGCGCAAGCAGGGCATGCTGAAGCAGGACTACCAGTTCCGGCAGGCCGACGGAACCGTGCTGGCCCGGTTCGACATGTCCGTGATCGCGCGGGACACGAAGTATCCGTACAACCTCCACCTGGGGCAGGACCTCCTCGCGGACATCGCGCTGCGCCACCTCATGAGCACCGGTCAGGCGCAGGTGCGCTGGAACCACCGCGTGGTTGCGATCCGCCAGGAAGCAGACAAGGCAGATGTCGACGTGGAAACTCCCGCGGGTCGCTCCACGCTGCGCGCCCGATGGGTCATCGGCGCCGATGGCGGCCGCAGCGGGGTGCGCGAAGCGCTGAACCTGGAGTGCAAGGGGTTCACCTGGCCGGAGCGTTTTGTCGCCGTGAACCTGCACTACGACTTCGAGCAGCACGGTTATGCCCGTGCCAACTTCGTCCTGGACCCGGTGGACTGGTCGATCATCCCCATCCTGGACAAACGCAGCGGCTGGCGCGTCACTTATGGCGAAGACGCGGCGCTGTCGGAAGAAGAGGTCAGGAAGCGCGCGCCCGAGCGGCTTGCGCGGCTGTTGCCAGGTGACGGGAGCTGCCGCATCGACCGCATCGCGCCGTATCGCGTCCACCAGCGGGTCATCGACCGATTCCGCGTGGGCCGCGTCCTTTTCGCAGGTGACGCGGCCCACATCACCAATCCTTGCGGAGGGCTGGGCCTCACCTCCGGCCTGCTCGACGCCGTGCACCTCGGGCACGCGTTGGCCGCGGTCGTCCACGGCCGGGCACAAGAGGGCGTGCTGGATGCGTACGCGCAGGAGCGGCGCGACGTCTTCGTGAACGTGACCTCTCCCGCGGCGTCCGAGAACAAGCGCCGGCTGACGGAGTCCGACCCCAACCGCCGCGCGGCCGACATCTCCCGCCTGCGGCAGCTGAACCAAAGTCCGGCGATGCAGCGCGAGGCGCTATTGCTCGCGACGCGCCTTGTGACCGCGCCCGCCGGTGTCAAGACGCAGTGAGCAGCACGCACCGTATCGCTTGCTTCGCAACTTCTGAAAATGAAATTCAGCCGCTCATTTTCAGAGGCACTCCAGCGCTCGCTTTCGCCTTTGCATAAGCCACACTCATCAGGTCCGCGTTAATGTGCACGCCCGCACGTCGGCGTGCATCTCGATGCCGCAGGATGTTCTTGTCGAGCACCGCAGGCGCTTCGCAGTACCTCGTGCAGCGCGCGGCTTCGCCAAACGGTCCGTTCATGACCCTCGCGCCTGTCACCGAACCGCGCACCTACACCGACGATCCCGGCCAGGGCACCTGGTACTACCGGATCGACGCGGTTACCGATGCCGGAGAGATGACCGGTGCGGATACCTTGCGCGTGGCGATCCCCGGCGAGCTGTGGCTGCACCTGCTGCTCAGCGGTGATGCCAACGACGCCAGCAGCCGCGGGCTGCATGCGCAGTTGCTCGCCTTCGAAAGTCACGCGAATTCCCTCCTTCGTCGCTTCGGCGGCGAGCATGCCGATGCGTCGGCGCTCTTCGAGCGCCAGGATGGCGGCGACGTCACTCACCGGTCATTCGTCGCGGATGCCGTTGCGCAGCACGCCGATGGCATCCACCTCGATCTCGCACACGTCGCCCGGCTTCATGAACACCTGGGGCGTGCGCTTGTTGCCCACGCCGCCCGGCGTGCCGGTGACGATCACGTCGCCGGGCTCCAGCGGGACGAAGGCCGAGACGTAGGCGATCTGGCGCGGGATGCTGTGCACCATCATGTCGGTGGTGGCGCGCTGCATCTCCTGGCCGTTCAGTCGGGTGACCAGCGTCATCTTCTGGTCGGGCGCGATCTCGTCGGCCGTCACCATCCAGGGGCCGAAGGCGCCCGTCTTCCAGAAGTTCTTGCCGGGCGCCCATTGCGAGGTGTGCAGCTGCCAGTCGCGCACGCTGCCGTCGTTGTAGCAGCTGTAGCCGGCGATGTGCGACCACGATTCCGCCTCACCGATGTGCCGGCCGCCCTTGCCGATGACGATGGCGATCTCACCCTCGTAGTCCAGCCGCTCGGAAACGCGGGGACGCACGATGTCCTCGCCGTGGGCCAGCTGCGAATCGGCCACGCGCAGGAAGATCACGGGCTTCTCGGTCACCTCCTTGCCGGTCTCGCGGATGTGCTCGCCATAGTTCAGGCCGATGCAGAAGATCTTGCCGGGGTTGGGAATGACCGGCAGCAGACGCACCTCCGACAGCGGCAAGGTGGCATGCGCGGCATCGACCTGCGCGGCCGCCTTGGCGGCCAGGCCCGCGGCGATGAAGGCCTTGAGGTCCGGCGCCTGCGCGCCGAAGGCTTCGCGCAGGTCGACCACGCGGTCGCCCACGACGGCGCCGTAGCTGTCCTGGCCGTTGTACTGGTAGCTGATGAGTTTCATGGTGGTTCCTTTGGGATAGAGAAGGTGGAAGGTTGCAGGCCGGCCGACCCGGGCGCCGCGTCGCGGCCACCGTGGTCGGGCGGACTTTTTCAGGGTCGAGGCTCGCCCGGCGCGAAAGATCGAACGCAAGGAAGACGGACCGGCCGGATCACGGCGGCGTGGATCGTCATGGCGCCACCGGCAGGTGCTGGGAGATGCGGTCGAGCTCGGCCTGTGTGCGCGCCACGCCGACGATGTAGCGGTCGGGCCGCAGGATCACGGCCTGCGCCTCGTGGCTGCGCAGCCACGCGTCGAGTTGGGCGTCGGGCCGGTCGATGACGAGCGCCTCGCTGAGCGCCCAGCGCTCGGCGGTGGCCGGGGCCGCGCGCGCCAGCAGTTCGCGCCGGCCGATGACGGCGCTGCGCCGGCCGAGCAGTTCGTCCAGCAAGCGGCCGTCGTCCAGGCGCGGCTGGGGGAAGGGGCGGCCGGCCAGATCCTGCTGCTGCGCGTCGAAGGCGCCCTGGCCCAGCAGCTGCGGCGGCAGTTCGAAGACCTCGGGTTCGCCGTCGGCGAAGCGCGCATCGCGCTCGGCCGCTGCGGCCGGGTCGGTGGTCTGGATGATGCCGCCCAGGCGCACGGCCAGCTCGATCAGTGCGCGCACGTGCGGCTTGCGCTCGGATTCGTAGGTGTCGAGCAGCGATTCGGGAGCGCGCCCGGCGATCACCGCGTCCAGCTTCCAGGCCAGGTTGGAGGCATCGCGGATGCCCGCGCACATGCCCTGGCCCAGGAAGGGCGGCGTCTGGTGGCAGGCATCGCCCGCCAGGAACAGCCGGCCCTGACGCCAGCCGTCGGCGATCACCGAATGGAAGGTGTAGATGGCCGCGCGCTCCAGCCGCGCCTGTGCGGGGCTGACCCATGGGGCCACCAGCTTCCAGAGACTGTCGGGCTGCACCAGCGCCTCGCGGTCGTCGTCGGGCAGCACCATGATTTCCCAGCGGCGGCGATCGCCCACCACGTTGCAGTAGGTCATGGGCCGATGCGGATCGCAGTGCTGCACCGTGTGCAGCGGCAGGTCGAGCGCCTCGTTCAGCACCACGTCGAACACCAGCCAGGGCTGGCGCAGGCCGAGGTCGACCATCGGGCTGCCGATGTGCTCGCGCACCGGCGAGCGGGCGCCGTCGCAGCCGATCACCCAGCGCGCGCGGGCCTCGAACGCCGGGCCGCCATTGCCGTAGCTGTCGCCCTGGCGGCAGTGCAGCGTCGCGCCGTCGCCGTCCACTTCGATGGCGCTCAGCGTGGTCCGCAGCCGGACGTCCACCTGTGGAAAACGAGCCAGGCCTTCTCGCAGCACGGCTTCCAGCTCGGGCTGGTGGAAGTAGTAGTTGTTGGCGCAGCCGTGCGGCCCCAGCGCCGCGGTCCCGCCGCGGATCAGCAGGGTCTGCCCCGCGCCGTTGACGAAATGCATGCCCTGCGTGCCCGGCCGCGAGATCGCCAGCACCTGCTCGCGCAGTCCCGCCGCCTGGAAGATGCGCAACACCTCACCGTCGTAGTGAATGGCCCGCGGCAGCGGAAAGATGCCGGCTTCCTTCTCGATCACCAGCACCGAGCGGCCGGCCGCCCCCAGCAGGTTGGCCAGCGTGGCGCCGGTGGGCCCCAGGCCCACGATGGCCACGTCGTACACGGGCGGCCGCTCAGACATGCTGGTCTTCCTGCATGCGGCGTGCGACCTCCGCCTGCCACTGGGCACGGCTCATGAACCTGGGGAAGCGCTTCGCGATGGCTTCGGCCCGCGCCAGGATGGCCTCGTCGGACTGGGCCAGGTCGATCGGCTCGCGCAGCGGCTGGTCGCAGTACCAGGGCGTGTCCATGAACAGCTCCAGGCGGTTGCCCTCCGGGTCGCGGCAGTAGACCGAGACCGCGTTGCCGTGCGTCACGGGTTGCATGTCCGTGGCGCCTTCGTCCAGCAGCCGGCCATGGAAGGCACGCAGCGTCGCAAGGTCGGGCACCCGGAAGGACAGCTGGTTGACCACGTTGAAGGCCATGTCCGCGGGCCGGCCGGTGGCCAGCACCAGTTGGTGGTGCTCGTTCGGGTCGCGGCTGAGGAAGACCAGCTGCACCGGGCCCAGGTCGCCCGCGTCGGTCTGGGTGAATCGCAGGGCGCGCTTGTAGAAGCCGGCCATGCGGTCCAGGTCGGTGACATACAGGCCGATATGGCTGAACTGCAGCTGGAGGGGGGAGTTGGGTGGCATGGATTGTCGTCCTTCGATAACTGGGCGCAGCTTGTCTGACTTCGAAGAACAAATAATATCTCAATTATCTTATTTTGATAATTTGAATGTTTTTCGTATGATCCGCCCGCGTGCAGCCTGCCCGCATTCGCAAACGGAGACATTCATGACCCCCATCCAAAAGCTCGTCGCGGCGGCCGCGGCCTTCCCGCTGGCGGCAGCGCTGGCGCTGTCGGGCACCGCCGCCAGTGCCCAGCCCGACTACCCCACCAAGCCCGTGCGCATCATTGCCCCCTTCCCCGCGGGCAGCGGACCCGACGCCAACGCCCGCGAGCTGGCGGCGGAGCTGACGAAGATCCTGGGCCAGTCCTTCTATGTGGAGAACCGTCCGGGCGCCTCGAACATCATCGGCACCGAGGTGGCGGCCAAGGCGCCCAACGACGGCTACTCGCTCTACATCGGCACCACGAGTTCGCTGTCGGTGGTGCCGCATCTCTACGGCAAGCTGCCCTTCAATGCCGAGCGCGACTTCGCGCCCATCAGCCTGCTGGGTGTGCTCAACACCGGACTGATCGCCACGCCCTCGGTGCAGGCCAAGGACGCGCGCGAGCTGATCGCGCAGCTCAAGGCCAAGCCCGAATCGATCAACGTGGCCACGCAGGGCATCGGCAGCTATTCGCACCTGTCGGCGGCGTGGTTCAACAGGGAGGCCGGCGTGAAGTCGAACCTGGTGCCCTACAACAGCAACAGCCCATATGCCGACCTGCTGGCCGGCCAGATCCAGCTCATGTTCGACGGCCTGCCAGCCGCAGCCACCAACGTGCAGGCAGGCAAGCTCAAGCTGCTGGCCATCACCGGCCGCGAGCGGCACCCGAGCTTCCCCAACGTGCCCACCTTCGCGGAGCAGGGCCTGCCCGACTACACGCCCATTGCCTGGCAGGGCCTGCTGGCACCAGCCGGCACGGCACCGGCCATCCTGGAAAAGCTGAGCGCCGCGATGGCCAAGGTGTGCCAGTCGCCCGAGCTGGCAAAGAAGTGGCGCGATTACGGCGGCGAGCTGCGCTGCAACACGCCAGCAGAGTTCACCGCCTTCATCCAGGCCGACCGCGCCATGTGGGGCAAGGTGATCCGCGCCGCGGGCGTCAAGCTGGACTGAGAGGCGCGTGATGCCCGTGCCTCTCGGTATTTCCATCGGAGTCTGATGGATGGCATATCTCTCGACCAGCGACCTGCGGGCCGACGCCATCGTGATCACCGCACCTGGCGGACCGGAGGTTCTGCAGTGGACCGAGGGCCTCTCTCTGGCCGAGCCGGCGCCAGACGAGGTGCTGATCGATGTCGCCTTCGCCGGGGTCAACCGGCACGACTGCAACCAGCGCCGGCGGGGGCCAACGCCCGCGCACAGCGATGTGCCCGGGCTGGAAGTGAGCGGCACCGTGCGCTGGGCCGGCGCGCGCGCCAAGGGTCTGTGCGTGGGCGATTCGGTATGCGCGCTGGTCGACGGCGGCGGTTACGCCACACGGGTGGTGGCACATTCCGCGCTCACCTTTGCAGTACCGGCCGGACTCGGTCTGCAGGCCGCCGCCGCGCTGCCCGAGGCGCTCTTCACCGTGTGGCACAACTTCTTCGGCGTTGCGGCCCTGGGGCCGGACGAAACCGTGCTGATTCACGGCGGAACCAGCGGCGTGGGCAGTCTGGCCATCCAGCTGCTGCGCTGCCTGGGCCATCGCGTGGCGGTGACCTGCGGTACCGACGCCAAGGCGGCCGAAGCGCGAACGCTGGGCGCAGAGGCCGCCTTCAACTACCGCTCGCAGGACTGGGTACAGGCCGCGATCGACTGGACCCAGGGCCGGGGCGTGGACGTTGTGTTGGACATGGCCGGCGCGGCGCATTCCGCGCGCAATGTGCAGGTGCTGGCACGCCGGGGCCGGCTGGTGCATCTGTCGCCCGGCGACGGCGCTGACTTTGTCGCACCGCTGCGCCCCATCCTCGCCAAGGAGTTGCGCATCACCGGATCGCTGTTGCGACCCTTGCCGCTGGCGGAAAAGGCGCTGCTCGCCGAGCGCCTGCGAGCGGTGGTGCTGCCCCTCGTTGCGGCCGGCCGGGTGCGCCCTTGGGTGAGCGAAGTCTTCGGTCTGGCGCAGGCGGCCCGAGCCCATGCGCACCTCGAATCGGGGCAGGCGATGGGCAAGCTGGTGCTGGCGGCGATGGCGCCCTGACGTCCGGCCGTCACAGGCCTGCGCCTGCCATCGTGCGCCAACGGGGCAACGCATGGCTCGCAACGCGATTCGACATCCGTTGACATGTGTTGAACACTCGCGTTCAATTCTGGGCTTTTCGCCCATTGAAGAGAACGTGAACTCTGCTCAAGAACGTATTCATCGCGCCGCATTGCAACTGTTCGCGGAAAAAGGTGACACCCGAATCACGGTGAGTGAACTCGCGCAAGCTGCGGGTATTGCTCGAGGCACGATCTACAACAACCTCGAGGCTCCGGATACTCTGTTCGAAAGCGTGGCCACGCAGCTCACTGCCGAAATGCATCAGCGCGTGGCACTCAGCTCTGCCGGTATCTCGGACCCCGTGCTGCGGATGGCGTGCGGCTTGCGTTTTTTCGTGAGGAGAGCTCATGAAGAGCCGAGCTGGGGGCGCTTCCTCACGCGCTTTTCGTTCAGCCATGCATCGCTCAAGGCGATGTGGGGCGGACAACCCATGACGGATGTCATGGACGCGATGACACGGGGCCGATATTCGATTCGGCCGGAACAAATCACGTCCGCTATCGCTCTGCTCGCCGGCGCCGGCCTGGCGGCCATGTTCCTGGTGCAAGACGGCCACCGAACCTGGCGCGAAGCGGGTACGGATGCTGCCGAACTCGTCTTGCGGGCACTGGGCATTCCGCCAGATGAAGCGCGAAAACTCGCTGCTGCGGAGCTGCCTCCGCTGCTGCCGTTGCCGTAGCACCGGTCGACGAGCCCTCTTGCGCCACAAGGCGCCCCTTCCTGAAGCCTCTCGTGCGTCCTTTGTCCGCTGAGCGGACTTGGCGCGATGCGGGATCGGACGCCGCTGAACTGGTGCTGCGCGCACTCGGCGTTCCGCCCGACGAAGCGCGCCGACTCGCCACCATTGAGCTACCTCCGTCGCAGCCATTGCCGTCGGAGTAGCGCGCCCTCCGCGCGGCGCATCCCCCTGGGCCCCGCTTGCCTGCCTCGCTCGGTGCGGCATGGCCGCATTTATCCGACAGGCGATCAACCGCCAATCGATTGAACCCTATTGACTCAAATTGAACATTACTGTTCAATTGAGGCAGAGACAACCTCATCGCCTGCAGAACCAGCCATGTCATCCATCGCTTCCCTTGCCGACGTGCTGCACATCGAATCCGTGCCACTGGCACGGCGTTCAGTGCCGCAAACACCGTACGAAATGCTTCGCCAAGGCGCGTTGCGTGCACCTGGGCAGCCCGCGCTTTCGTTCTTCTTCGATGCCGAGCACTTTGATCGGCCACACGTCTGGAATCATGAAGACCTCTTGCGCAGGATCACCCAGGCGGCCAACCTGTTTCGCAGCATCGGCATCGGGCGCGAGGATGTCCTGGCCTTCGTACTACCCAATCTGCCGGAAACTCATTTCGTCATCTGGGGCGGCGAAGCCGCAGGCATCGTCTTTGCCATCAACCCGCTCCTGGAGTCGGAGCAGATCGCGGAGTTGCTGAACGCAGCTCGGGCACGCTGGCTGGTCACACTGGAGCCCACACCAGGTACAGATCTTTGGGAGAAAGCCTCCGCAGCGGCCCGGAAGGTGAATGGCCTGCGCGGCATCCTCACCATCAGCATGGGCCCGTACGTGAGTGGCGTCCGCGGCCTTGCCCTGAGGGCGATGTCCCGGGTGCGGAAGCCGCGTGTACCGGGGCTCGATATACCGATCCTCGACTTCAAAAGCGCCCTGCGTACCGTCAGGGACGATCGGCTCGAATTCGAGCCTCCACGCCCCGATCAGATTGCCTCCTACTTCTGTACCGGTGGCACGACCGGCCTGCCGAAGATCGCCACGCGCACGCATTTCTCAGAAGCCTTCGACGCATGGGCGATGTCGATCTTTGTGGAAGGAGGCTTCGCTCCCGGACGCACCATCTTCTGTGGCCTTCCTCTCTTTCACGTCAACGGCCAACTCGTCACCGGCCTGGCACCGCTGGGCAATGGCGCGCATGTCGTGATGGGCACGCCACAGGGCTATCGTGGGCCAGGCGTGCTCGCAAGGTTCTGGGCGATCGTCGCCCACTACAGGGTCAACGCCTTCTCGGGTGTCCCTACCGTGTTCTCTGCACTGCTGCAAACGCCGATCGAATCGCACGACGTGTCGAGCCTCGACTTCGCACTGTGCGGCGCAGCGCCGATGCCGCAGGCACTGTTCAGCGCGTTCGTCGCACAAACCGGGACTCGCATCCTCGAGGCGTACGGGCTGACCGAAGGTGCCTGCGCTTCCAGTGCCAATCCACCTTTCGGCTCACCTCGCATCGGTTCGATCGGATTGCGCTTTCCATACCAGGACATGCGCGTGCTGATCGTCGACGACAACGGCACGTACCTGCGCGATGCGGCGTTCGATGAAGTGGGTGTCCTCGCGATCCACGGGCCCAACGTTTTCGCGGGCTATCTGGACCCTCGCCACAACCAAGGTATCTGGATCGAGCGGGATGGCGCGCGCTGGCTCCATACAGGAGACATGGCGCGTCAGGATTCGGACGGCTACTTCTGGCTCACCGGACGCAAGAAGGAACTGATCATCCGCGGCGGTCACAACATCGATCCCGCGCTGATCGAGGCACCGCTGCACACTCACCCTGCGGTTGCGCTCGCGGCGGCCATCGGTCGGCCGGATGCCCACGCAGGCGAGGTGCCGGTGGTCTACGTGCAGCTCAAACCCGGCGCAAGTGCCACTTCCGAGGAACTGATGGCGTTTGCCATGGAGAACGTTCGCGAGCGCGCAGCATGGCCGCGACACGTTCGAGTGCTCGAAGCGCTGCCCGTCACCGCCGTGGGCAAGATCTTCAAGCCTGCATTGTCGATGCGCGAGATCGAGGACGTGGTGCGCGGCCATGCCACTGACACGGACGCGGAACTGATCGCGCTCGACGTTTTCCAGCATCCGCAACGCGGGCTGCTCGCGAAGATCCAGGCCGGCCGAAATGCCGGCGCGCTCAAACAGGCATTGGCGGCTTATGCGTTCGCCACGGAGCTCGCGTCATGACCGTATTCCAGCCGCGTGCCGAGAGGCCGGTGATCAAGGTCGAGGATATTGCGTGGCTGCGCTTCGGGCGCAGTGACCTGGACCAGGCCGAGCGCTACTTTGTCGACTTCGGACTGCAGGTGTCAGCGCGCACGGCCGATGCCATCTATTTGCGCGGGGTCCTGGCTGCTCACCACGTCGTGATCATCGAGCGCACCGAGCACGACGGCTTTCTGTCGCTGGGCCTGCGCGCCTCGAGTGCCGCCGATCTGGCCACGCTCGCGCAAATCCACGGTGAACAGGTCTGTGCGTCGACGGAACCGGGTGGGGGTCAGATCGTAAGACTTGAAGATCCCTCGGGCATGCGAGTCGAAGTCGTGCACGGCCTGACCGAACTGCCAGTGCTGCCCCATCGGCCGCCGCGCGCGTGGAACATGCCTGGTGACAAGCGACGCGTCAACGCGCCACAGCCTTGCATCGCGGCCCCGGCGGAAGTCTTCCGCCTTGGTCACCTCGTGATGCAGCGCCAGGAATTCGCACGCAACGCCAACTGGTACGTGCAGAACTTCGGACTGATCGCGAGCGACGTCGAAGTGCTTCCAGCAACCCGCGAAGCCGTCATTGCCTTTCTGCGCTGCGACCGCGGGAGCATTCCGAGCGACCACCACTCGCTGGTGATCGCCAGCGGTCCGCGCGATCAATACGATCACGCGGCATTCGAAACGCTGGACCTCGATGCGGTGGCACTGGGAGGCCAATGGCTGCAGCAGAAGGGTTGGGTACACAACTGGGGCATCGGACGCCATGTTCTCGGCTCCCAGGTCTTCAACTACCACTACGACCCCTCCGGCTTTCCCGTGGAGCACTACGCGGACGGCGATGTTTTCGACAGCCACTATCCCACCCGGTACCACGAGACAGGCAAGGGCTCCATGTACCAGTGGGGGCCGGACATGCCCGGTCATTTCATCGAGGCTCGTCCGTCGCTGTCGATGCTGGCCGATGTGATTCGCGGCCTGCGCACTCGCCCCGATTTCCGGCTTTCCCGGCTCGCCGCCATCAAGAAGGTCTTCTCCCTGCCTCCCCGTTCCTGGGCCGGTCGGCGTTTCCGCAAACCCCGCCCGCGCTGAGCAACTTTTTCCGGAACCGACTCTATGGCTATCAATCTCGTCCACTACCTGCATGACGACCAAGCCTGCTGGGGCGTGGCACATGTCCACGGCATTTCGCCCATGACAGGTTCATACGCCAGCACGGCCGAACTCATCGCATCGGGCGAAGCCGACTGGCGCGCCGCGCATGGGAGGTCCCCATCGCTGCCTTACGCCGACGTGCGGCTCCTGTCGCCCGTGACCGCGCCAGCAAGGCTCTTGTGTCAAGGGGCGAACTATCGCCAGCACATGATCGAATCGGGTCTTAACCCGGACGAGAAGAGCTTCAACATGTTCTTCGAGAAGTCCGATTGCTCGCTCAATGCGCCGACTGGCAAAGTACGTCGCCCCGCCCACGTTTCACTGCTCGACTACGAGATCGAGCTCGGCCTGGTGTTCAAGACCGCCATCACCGGGCCGGTGACTGTCACTGACGGCGACTTGCACAAGTACGTGTTCGGCCTGGTCATCGCCAACGACATCTCCGCGCGCGATGTCCAGCTGCCACAGATGCAGTTCTTCAAGGGCAAGAGCTATCGCGGCTTCTGCCCGGTCGGGCCATATCTTGCGGTGCTGGAGCCCTCCGACTTCCGATACCTGGATCAACTGACGCTGACATTGACGGTCAACGGCGAGGTGCGCCAGCAGGACAGCACGGCGAACCTGGTCTACAAGCCCGCCGAAACCATCACGGAGCTCTCGACCTTCAGCGACGTGGCCCCGGGCGATCTGCTGCTGACCGGAACCCCCTCCGGCTGCGCGCTGCGCGTGCCTCCACCGTTCCTGCGTCGGGTGATGCAGCTGCTGTTGAACGAAAAGAAGCTCTGGGCAGTCTTCAAGCGGACGCAGGGCCGGCGTCCTCAATACCTGAAGCCGGGCGACACCGTGGCCGCGACCATCGCGAGTGCCGACCGCGTCATCGACCTTGGGGAGCAGCGCGTTGGCATCGACGGATAAAGCCCCCTCTGCTTCACTGCCCGATGTGGACGTGCTGATTGTCGGCTACGGTCCCGTCGGCGCAGCACTTGCCTGCCTGCTTGGACGCTATGGCGTGCGCGCGCTGGCGATCGACAAAGCCGGCGAGATCTATCTCGCACCTCGCGCCATCGCACTCGACAACGAAGCGCTTCGCATCCTGCAGCTCACCGGCCTCGAGGAAGGCGCGTTCCCGACGATCGCCATTCCGCACGTGCGCATGCACTGTCCGTACGTCGGCGAGTTTGCACGCGTCAATACCAGCGGCAGTGTCAATGGCCATCCCAAGCTGGTGACCTTCTACCAGCCCGATCTGGAGCGCGCCCTGCGCGACAAGGCCGCGGAATTCGCTCATGTGAAGTTCATGCCGGCAACGGAGCTGACCTCCTTCCATGAAACACCGAACGGGGTCGAAGCCACGCTCTCGTGTTCCGACGGAAGCACCGCCAGCGTACACGCTCGCTACCTCGTGGGCGCCGACGGTGCCGGATCGATCGTGCGCAGAGCCATCGCCCAGGACTTCGGCGGAAAAACCTACGCGCAGGACTGGCTCATCGTGGATGCGCTCGATGTGCCTCGGCCTATCGACCATGTCGAGTTTCTCTGCGACCATCGCCGGCCCACGCCGCACATGGTGGCGCCGGGCGGTCGTGAACGTTGGGAGTTCATGCTGCGCCCAGGCGAAACGCGCGCGCAGATCGAAAGCCCCGAGTCCATTCGCGCCCTGCTCGCTCCCTGGAGCAAGGGCCGGGAGATGCGGATCGAGCGCCAGGCGGTGTATCGCTTCCATGCAAGGTCTTGCGAGCGCTTCTCGAAAGGTCGCGTGTTCCTGGCCGGAGATGCCGCACATATCACCCCACCTTTTGCAGGCCAAGGACTGGTTGCCGGCTTGCGCGATGCAGCCAACCTTTCCTGGAAGCTGGCGTGGGTCGTACGAGGCCATGCATCGCCAGCCATCCTGGAAAGCTACGACCAGGAACGCCGGCCCCACGCACGGGAAATGATCGGCCTCGCCAAATTCATGGGGCGTCTGGTGATGCCGCGCAACGCGCTCATGGCCATCGCGGTGCACGGCACCTCTCGCCTTTTGCGCTTCATCCCCGGCTTGCGCGGCTACCTTGAGGAACTGGAGATCAAGCCGCAGAACCGCTTCGCCAAAGGGCTCTTCGTACCAGCAAGAGGTACGAAGCTGGCCCATGGCGACCTGCTGCCGCAAGGCGTGGTGCGCAAGGCTGACGGCAAATACCTGTTGAGCGACGACGCCTTGGGCCAAGACCTCACGCTCGTCGGATTCGGGCTCGATCCCGCTTCCCATCTCGACGAAGGCGCACGTCGCAGATGGGTCGCTCGCGGCGGCAACATCGTCCACTTCTGCCTGCGCGGCGAAGCTCTGCACCGCGGCGAACACAGCTACGAGGACTTCAGCAACGCCCTGATCCCGGACGCCGCCCCCTATGGGTGGGCCGCGGTAGTGCGTCCGGACAGGACTGTGCTGCACGACGGACCGGTGAATGAATCGCTTCGCCTTGTCGACGAAACACTCGCCCTGCTCGACGCCGCGACTTCTTGAACCTGAATGAGATAGCACTGTGCTGGCCTACGCAATTGCCCATCGCGCGCATTCCCGTCTCTCCGCCGTGCAGATTTTCCCGGCATCCACGCTGGCGCCAACGGAAATCCGGGTGGAGATGGCAGCGAGCTCGATCAATCCGATCGACCGCCTTCTTGTCAAAGGCTACGGATCGGCGCTCGTGAATCCCCGCGGACACTTTCCGCGGATCCTGGGTCGCGACGGGGTCGGCATGATCACGGCGATCGGCTCCGCAGTACGGCATCTGCACGTGGGCCAGCGTGTTGTTCTTGCCGTCTCACCTCGCCGCGACGGCACCTACGCAGAACAGGTCACGATTCCGAGCTCTTGCGCCTGTGCCATCAGCGACGCCCTGGCGAACGATGCCGCGGCCGTCATCGGCTATGCGGGTTCGACCGCCGTGCAGGCGCTGTGGGCCGCAGATCTGGACCCTGCAGGGTCGCAGGGGCGGCGACTCATGATCCACGGGGCCAGTGGAGGACTCGGAACAATCGCGGTGCAGATTGCCGCCCGCTGGGGCGCCCAGGTGACTGCAGTGTGTTCCAGACGCAATCACGCCTGGCTGAAGGAACTCGGCGCATCACAGACGATGGACTACGAGGAAGCGCTTGGCTTGCGGGTGTTGCCGGCCGACAGCGTGGTCAATTTCGCCACTCCGGACTCGGAAGGAAGCGACCGGCGAGCGGATCCATTGCTGGCGGCATTGCAACGCACTGATGGCCGGCGCGCGTACGCCACGGTGATCACACCCACATTGGGCCTCGTCACACAGCATGGTGTCGTTCCGGGTTTGCTGCGTGCCGGTGTGGATCTCGCACGGCGAAAGGCTGGCGCGTTGCTCAACAACGTCCGCTATAGCCAAGTGCTGTTTCGCGAGGACCCGAAGGCACTGTCGACGGTGGTCGATTTCTTTTCGACTCCTGGAGCGCGATCGGTTGTGCGGCGCGCGATCGCGGCCGAAACACTTCCCGCCGAGTTTTCGGACAACGCCGAGTTGCGCACTCCAGGCAAGACGCTGGTCCATCTTTTCCCCCGCAGTCCCGCCCCCCGGTAGGAACACCGAACCGTCCGAAGACCCGTCGGACGAAACGATCCTGCCCTTCCTCAAAAAGCCAATCATCAGGAGACAAGACAATGAAGATGCAAAGAAAGAGCACCGTGGCACTCACGATGCTTTTGTGTTCGATGGGCTGGGCCCACGCCCAGTCCGCCGGACAGTGGAAGATTGGAACCGGCTGGTTCCATGTCGCGCCCCAGTCTTCGGGCAGCCCGTTGACAGTCACGGCGCTCGGGCAGTCGACGACGGTGCAAGGAAGCTCATCGAAAGTGGGCAATGCCGACACATTCGGCATCACGGCAACCTACTTCCTGACCGACAACTTCGCCCTCGAAACCGCAATCGCCAAACCGCCTCGTCTTCGTCTGATCGGCAAAGGCACGCTGGAGCGACTGGGTGAAGTCGGCAGCGCGGAGATCGTCAGTCCATCACTGCTGTTGCAGTACCATTTTCTCGACTCATCGGCCAAACTCCGCCCGTTTGTCGGGGCCGGCCTTTCATACGTGAAACTGAGCAAGGTCGAGCTCGCGAACTCGATCTCCAGCGGGGCCTTCCTGCGCGATCCGACACGCGGATCGCTGCTCGAAGGACCGACCAGTGCATCGTTCACCAACTCGATCGCACCAGTGGTGAGTCTGGGCGTCAACTACAACATCGATGAGCACTGGTCGCTGGGCTTGTCTGTCTCGTACACCCGGCTGAGCACACGGGCAACCCTTACGACGAGGTCGAACGTGGGGGATGTGATTTCGACAACCAAGGCGAAGATCAACCCGATCGTGAGTTTTCTCTCCGTCGGGTACCGGTTCTAGTGAGTTGATGTTCCCTGGCCGAGTCCTGGACCAGGTCTCAGCCAGAGTTCGTCGTGCCGGTTTCGAAGAGCCTGCGCAGGCCGACAACAGGTCGGCTGAACGCTGCGCCGCAGCTGATCTACGCCAGCCGGCCTCCGATACGCGACGCGCCCTCGGTGATCAGATGAACGATCTTTTCGAGATCGACGATGGCCAGGCGCGAGGTGTCGAAAACCAGCGAGATCGCAGCCCATGCACCACCGTCGGTCTTCAATATCGGCGCGGCCACCGCCGCAAGCTGCGGCTCGAGTTCACCGATCGATACGTAGTGGCCTGCCTTGCGGATCGCCGCAAAGCCACGCCGGAATTCGCTCCAATCCGCGGGCAATCCACTGCGAACGATCTCGTCGTGGCGAGCGTCGAAGACCTTGCGTAATTGAGCCGGCGTGAAATTGGCCAGCAAGACCTTTGGTGCCGCGCCTTGAAACAACGGACGGGGCCGTCCACGCCCATAGGCGAGGGTGGCCGGAGCCCCGCCCATCTCGCGATGCGTGTCGAGTACTTGCATCCCGAAGAGGCCGGAGATGACGCAGTCGAACCCGGTCGCTGCGACCAGTTCGCGCATCACCGGAATGCCCTCGCGCAGCACCGGGTCCGCCTTGCGGATGTAGTGGTCGAGCAGGATGATGCGAGGTCCCAGTGCGTAGTGCGAATCCTCGACACGTTGCAGAAGACCGGCTTCGAGCAGCATCCGCACATAGCGATAGCCCGTTGGCAGCGACACGTCCAGTGCCGCCGAAATATCGTCCGCAGTGCGCGTCAGGTGCGTGTCGTCGAAAAGATCGAGAACTCCCAACATGCGTCCCAAGCTGGACATGGATTTTTCCGGCACGCAAATTTCTCCAGGATGTCATGGCGCGGCAGGGAGGTATTGTGAGATGCGATCCGGATCGTGCCCCATGCGCGCGCTGCCGACAAATATATCGGCCTAACCTGAGTATCGCCGCCTGCGCGTTGTCGGCATCTGGAAGAGCAGTGGACGAGCTGCGAATGGCCGAACTCGGCAATAGCAGTCACCGAACCGCGCCGTTCGACTGACATTACCCGCTGCGAAGCAGACGACCGAAGCTAGCATGTGCGGACTGGCTGGAAGCATTCTCAGCAGACGGCCCCTGCGGCAGCGTGAATCTGCGTAACGTGATGCACTTTTCGTCCGCATTGAACTCCACCTTGATGACTTCTTTCATTGCTGATTCACATCGTGCGGCCGAGAAGCGACCAGGGCATGCTGCCGACGATGGAGACGAGAGCGAACACTCCTGCTGCGATGACCAGGATCAGCAGCACGACACAGACTCGCTCGCCGGCACCCCCATGCTTCATGCCGGGTCGCCCACCTTCAATATGAGCTTGCCCGGCTTCTTGCCCGTGAAGACCGACATCAGGAGGGCTGGCGCTTTCTCGAAGCCTTCGTGCACGTCCTCCTCGACGCGCAGCTTGCCCTGCTGCACCCATTCGGCGAGCTGCTTCGCGCCCTGGTCCAGCCGGTCGGCGAAGTAGAACAGGTGCACGCCTTCGACACGCAGCAACTGCGTGACGATCCTGCCGTAGTTCTTCGGCCCCTGGAAATTCAGGTCCGCATAGCCCTGCGACATCGCACCGCAGACCACAATGCGCCCGCGTTGCTTCATGTGCAGGAACATTTCATCGAGGATGTCGCCACCGACGTTGTCGTAGTAGGCATCCACGCCGTCCGGGCACAACTCGCGCAGCCGCGCGGGGATGTCGTCCGTCCTGTAGTTGATCGCTGCGTCGTAGTGGCCGCTCTCCACGATCCAGCGGCACTTGTCGGCATCGCCGGCAAAGCCGATCACCTTCTTCGCGCCCAAGGCCTTGGCGATGCCTCCCACCACGTGCCCGGTGGCCCCGGTGGCGGCCGAGACCACCACCGTGTCCCCCGGCTGCACGCGCAGTTGATCCACCGTGCCGAAGTAGGCCGTCAGGCCACCCACGCCAAACATGCCCAGATTCCACGACAGCGGGTAGTTCGCCCTGGGCAGCACCCGCAGCGGCATCGGGCCGCCCGGCCGCACCACGAAGTAATCCTCCCAGGTCATGAAGCCGTCGACCAGGTCGCCTTCCTTGTAGTCGGGGTGGCGCGATCTGACGACCTGGCCGATGCCCATCGTGCGCACCGGCGTGCCGGGGGCCTGCGGCGGCATGTAGCCGCCGTCCTCGGTCATCCAGAGCCGCTGGGTCGCGTCGAAGCCGAAGTACAGCGTGCGCAGCAGCACTTCGTCCTCGCCCGGCTCGGGCACCGGGCCTTCCTTGTACTGGAAGTCGTCCGGGGTCAGGTCGCCGACGGGGCGTCGGCTCATGAGCCATTGGCGGTTGATGGGTTGGGTCACGTCTATCTCCTTGGTGGTTGTCAGTGTCTGCTCGCCGTCACTTGGCATTCACGCCGAGCATCGACGGGACGCGTTTCCTGGGTCTCGTTCGTGTTCATACCTGTGTCTTTCTGTTGGGGATCCGCGTACCTCAGGAGCCGTGCGTCAGCTCGATGCCGCCGTCCACCACGAGCCGTGTGCCGGTTACGTAGCGCGCCTCATCGCTGGACAGGTACAGCACCGCGTGGGCGACGTCGTCGGCGGTGCCGAACTCGCGCATCGGGATGCGCGACAGGAAGGCCTCGCGCAGGGCTTTCGGCGGGGCCCCGACCTGGGGCGACAGCGTCGAGAACAGCCCGTCGAGCAGCCGCGTCTGCACCAGCCCCGGATGCACTGAGTTGCAGCGGATGCGGTAGCCCGACTGCAGGCAGTACGAAGCCACCGAACGCGTGTACTGCGCGACGCCGGCCTTCGAGAAGCCATACGGCGCCAGCTGCGGCACCGGCGTGAGCGCCGCGATCGAGGACATGTTGACGATCGCACCGCCGTGAGCCTTCATCGCCTCGATGCCGTAGCGGCAGCCCAGGAACACCCCTTCGCCGTTGATGCGCAGCATCTCGCGCCATTCCGCGAGCGAGGTGTGCTCGGGATCGGCAAAGCCGTTCAGGAAGCCGATGCCGGCGTTGTTGACGAGGATGTGCGGCGGCCCGGCAGCACCGATGGTGGCCATGACCTGCGCCCAGTCGCTCTCCTTCGTCACGTCATGATGGCAGTAGCGGGCACCGGTGTCGCGCGCCAGCTGCTCGCCGCGGGCATCGTCGATGTCGGTGATGAACACCGACGCGCCCTGCGCGCACATCATGCGCACGATCGCTTCGCCGATGCCCGAAGCGCCGCCGGTGATGAGCGCCGTCTTCCCGACCACGCGGCCTGTATTTTCCGGGGTCTTTTTCATGTTCATCTCGTGAAGATCAAAAGTGAGTGGGAAGTCGGGCGGTGTGCCCGCCATCGACGATCAGCTCGGTGCCGGTGACCATTGCGCTGTCGTCGCTCGCGAGGAACACGACGGCGCGAGCGACGTCATCGGGCGTTGCCACGCGTCCCAGCGGGATGTCCTGTGCGAACGCGTTGAGCATGGTCTCCCGATCGCCGAACAGCGGCAGGGCCGGATCGAACATCGCGGTGTCGACATACGACGGATGGACGGCGTTGCAGCGGATCGGGTAGCCCTTCTGGGCGCAGTGCATGACCACGGCCTGCGTCAGCGTCCTGACGCCGCCCTTGGTCGCGCAGTAGCCCACCGTGCTCGGCACGCCGCGCAGCCCCGACACCGAGCCCAGGTTGACGATGGCGCCCGCCTGGGCACTGCGCCGGATGGCTCGCACGCCGTGCTGGCAGCCGAGGAACACGCCGGTGAGGTTCACCGCCAGCTCGCGGTTCCACTTCTCCAGCGACAGCTCCTCGAAGTCGACCGGCGACGTGATGCCGGCAATGTTGCAGACGATGTGGATCGCACCCGAAGGCCTGCTCCGAACGCTCGATCGCACCGGCCCAGCCGGCGTCCTGGGCCACGTCGAACACTTCGACGCTGGCGCGCCCGCCCTGCTCGCGCAGCAATGCCGCGGTCTGCTCGGCGCTGCTGCGTTGCACGTCGGCGACGACGACGCTTGCGCCTTCGGCCGCCAGGCGCAGTGCCGTGGCGCGGCCGATGCCTGAGCCGGCACCGGTGACCAGTGCTACCTTGTTGTTCAACTTCACGCTTGTCTCCTTTCTGTCCGTCATCGAAATCTTCTTCACGCGTTCCTGAGAGGACCGCTATCTGCCGGATCAGCAGACCTCGAACAGCCCCGCGGCGCCCACGGAGCTCACGGAGCTCACGACGCCTTGCTCAGGATGTTGACGGCCACGACGGCTTCTTCCACCCCCGCCAGGCCGCCGCCGTTTTCCTGCAGCGCGATGCGGGCGCCTTCCACCTGGCGCGCGCCGGCCTCGCCGCGCAGCTGCGTCACCAGTTCAAAGAGCTGGCCGATGCCGGTGGCGCTGAGCGGGTGGCCCTTGGACTCGAGGCCGCCCGAGACGTTGACCGGCAGGCGGCCACCGTGCGTGAACTCGCCGCGTTCGGCCGCCGGGCCGCCTTCGCCGGGGGCCACGAACTGCAGGTTTTCGACCTGGATGATTTCGCCCATCGCCGAGGCGTCGTGCACTTCGGCCACGTCGATGTCGTCAGGGCCGACGCCGGCGATCTCATAGGCCTGCTGCGCTGCCAGGCGCCCCGCGGCCAGTTCGACCTGGTCAATGCGGCGGTGCGTGAAGCTGCGCATCACGCTGGCGGCCACCTTGATGCAGCGGCTGCGGTCGGCACCGATGCGCTTGAGGCCTTCTTCGGTGCAGACGATGGCGGCCGAGGCGCCATCGGACACCGGCGCGCACATCGGCAGCGTCAGCGGGTAGGTGATCGGCGGCGCGGCCAGCACCTCGTCGATCGTGTAGGGCTTGCGGATCTGCGAGAACGGGTTGTGCACCGAATGGTTGTGGTTCTTCGCGCAGACGGCGGCCACCTGGCGCTGCGTGATGCCGTATGTCTTCATGTAGTAGCGGCACATCGATGCATAGACCTGCATCACTTCGCTGTACGGCTTGTCCGACTCGGAGCCCGGCGGCACTTCCACGCCGGCGCCCAGCGACAGCATGTCGGCCAGGTTCTGCTCGGCGCGGCTCACGTCCCAGCCGCCCTGGAAGACGCCGAACATCTTGGCCTTGTCAGGGATGTTCAGCTTCTCGACGCCGAGCGCCAGCGCCACGTCGGTGCTGCCGGCGCGCAGCGATTGGATCGCCAAGTGGAAGGCCGAGCTGCCGGAGGCGCAGGCGGCCTCGACGTTGAAGGTCGGGATCCCCGTGATGCCGATCTTGCCGAACACGACCTGCCCGGGCACCAGGATCTGTCCCTGCAGATAACCGTTGGTCGCACCCGCGTAGAAGGCGGTGCCGATGTCGCTGGCCTGGCAGCCCGCATCCTTCAGCGCGCCGTCCAACGCCTCCTGGGCGAGGTTGTCCAGCGGGCGTTCCAAGTGTCGCCCGAAGACGGTCATTGCGATGCCAGCGATGTAGATGTCGTTCATGTCGAGAGTTCCTTTGAATTTCAGGTCTTGCGTTGGGCCTGCTGCCAGAACTGCTGGGCGCAGCTCCTTCTCGAGCACCCCGGATCAGGGATTGCTCCAGCCCTCCGCATAGAGCTGCTGGCAAAGAAGCCCAAGGCGCATGGTCACCGTGTAGCTCTCGCCATCCCCGATAAGGGAGGGGCGTGCGTCGCGGAAAAGCTTCTCGATGGGATATTCGCGTGTCGTGCCCACCCCGCCGAAAAGCTGGAGCGCCTCGTGGGCCACTTTCATCGCCTCTTCGGTGACCGTCACTTTGTTGGCTGCGGTGACGTAAGGGTGGGCCCGCTCCGAAAGGCGTGCAAACGCGAGTGAGCGCCGCGCCGTCGCGCGGGCCAGTTCAATCCGGCGCAGCATGTCGCCGAGACGATATCGGGTCAGCTGATGATCGATCAGCAGCCTTCCGCCCTGTTTACGTTCATGGCAGTACTGCAGCGCCATCTCGAACGCCGCGCGGGCGAGGCCCACGAATATCGGCGACGTGTGTGCTCCGGCGTAAGCCCACACCGAAGCAAAGTTGCCGCAGTACTCGTCTTTCAATGCGACGGCGAAGCGTTTCGGCACACGAACGTTGTCGAAATAGATTTCCCCTTGAGGAAGCGCGCGCAGGCCGATTTTTTCAAGCGGCTTGCCGCGCGACACGCCGGGCAGGTCGAGCGGAACGATCGCGGCCACGCCGTACGGCCGACCTTGCTTGTCGTGGCGCCCGTCGCCATAGTCAGCGCTCATGTAGGCGACGGCCACCTGC
>Ga0182008_10000613_pt1 | contig 26197 bp, 21 predicted proteins | sample Sormic07211129_1_FD_120482 | JGI IMG/M metagenome (GOLD analysis project Ga0182008, IMG submission 120482) | Rhizosphere microbial communities from Sorghum bicolor, Mead, Nebraska, USA - 072115-129_1 metaG | ecosystem: Host-associated > Plants > Roots > Rhizosphere | place: USA: Nebraska...
AGAAAGGATTAAAAAAAGAATCTGATGATTAAGAAGGATCCGAGCTTTCGGATACTATTCAGCTTAACAGCGCTGAGCGGAAGGCATTTGAGGGAAAGGTTGTAATGGAGGTTATCCAGCAGGTGCTGCAAAGTATTCCCTCCGCTTACCGTATCATTTTTTAGCATTAATGGTTTTTTTTCCAAGCTGGACGACAATGCATCATCTAAAGCAATTTTACCCTTATGTATTTCCGCCGGCATTTCCGGCAAGGTCACCACCCACATCTTCTTCATCATCTGTTTCACCCGTCAGGCCACGCTGCACATCATTGTCATCTGCCTGTTTTTCTTCATTTGGACTGGTCTGCGACTGGCCCTCATCGTTTCGGGTTTCCTGGTCTTTTGGATCAATGTTTTCTTCCATGGTATCTGTTTTTATTATAGGAACATCTCTTTTAGGCGAATAGTTTTCGCCGGAGGGTTTAATGGAAGAGCTCCTGGCTTTTAATGTAGTAACTGGTTCTTCCTCCGATTTTTGCTGATAAGATCTCCTCTCCTTTTGGTGTTTCTTTTAACTTTGGGCTGTGTACCTGCATAAAATCTTTAAATTCACCAACCAGCTCATCGCCGTTTTCCTTTTCGATCTTTTTTACTGCTGTTTCCAATACCCGATGGATGCTTTTATGCAGTTGCCTGATATTTTCTTCCGGAATTTTTCCGGCGATGGAAAAAGGGGAAATACCGGCATCATAGAGGATCTCATCCCCATATGAATTCCCGATTCCCCTGACTTTTTTCTGGTCCATCAGCAGGGTTTTGATTACTGTTTTTTTCCCCCCGAGCAGTTTTTTTAAAACCGGATAGCTTAAGTCCAAGGCATCGGGCACTTCGTTTGATGGAGGATCGAGCGTTGGCGTTGCCTGTTTTTGCAAATCTGTCACAGCAAAACCTTCACCGCCTTTAAAATGGAAAAGCAATATGGGAAATTTCGGTGGGGTATCTCCCAATGCTACCACCTCGCCGCGCAGCATGAGGTGTAATCCCAAAACCTGCCCTTTGTCGAAATGGAACTGTAATGTTTTTCCAGCACGTTTTACCGAAGAAAGTTTATGGCCTTCCAATGATTCTTTGAGTTTTTTAGCCGTTACGTTAAGCTTTTTTGCCACCTCTACGTCGATTTTCTTAAGCACTTTTCCGGCATATCTGCGGTTAAGTATCCTTGAAAAAACTGCTAAATCCGGGAGTTCTGCCATGGGATTATGGTTTTAGGTATTTTTTGATTTCGATTTTATTGCCCTGTAAAACGGCTGCAGATGTTAACTCTTAGGCAAGTCGCTAATGATTTCATGCGGATGATGCGCTTCAATTTCATCTGCAAGAAGGTGCAGCAGCTCTTCTTTCAGCTTTGCGGGGTTTTGGCAGATGTGCAGGAAACCATAGCGGTCCGGATTAAAACTGGCCACTAGTTTACCCTGCTCAAAGACATTTACCTTACAGCGCTCCCCGTCCTGATGGAGGTATTCGCCGATTTCAAAGTGATGGATTTTCTTATCCAAACTGATGGTGATCTGATAGTTTTCCATGGCAGGTGATATATGAAGTTTAACAATAAATACAGGCGCCTGGTTTTGGAATGCTTCGATTTACCACCGGGCAAACTGTATAGCCTAAAACTATTTTATGGCGCAGATGGTTGAGCTTTTATGAGCATTTAATCTATGGAAAACAGGAATGAAGATAATAAGGGGTTTGGGGCTGATGAAAGTAAGGAACTTGAAAAATTTGTTGCGGCGCAGCAGCATGACTACCCTATCGCATTAGCGGAGATCAGCAAAGGAAGAAAACGCTCGCACTGGATGTGGTATATTTTTCCGCAGCTGGATGGGCTTGGGTTTTCGGATATGGCAAAACATTACGGGATCAGGGATTTAGCGCAGGCTTCGGCCTATCTGAGGCATCCTTTGCTGGGTTCCAGGTTAGTGGAGATCAGTAAAGCCCTGCTCGGACATACAGGACTTAGTGCCCATGAAATTTTCGGGAGCCCGGATGAGCTGAAACTTCGGTCGAGCATGAGTTTATTTGCGTCTGTTGCGGGGGCGCCGATGGTATTCCAGCAGGTACTTGATGGATTCTTTTCCGGGCAGAAGGATATGAAAACACTACGCCTGCTGGGGTTATAATGTTGAAAAAGCCATTTTTGTTTTTGTTTTGCATTAGCGATGGCTTTACAAAAACAATATACCTGAAACCCCGGACAATCCGAACGGATTTCGGGGTTTTTCAAAACCCAGGCATAGTCACCAGCAAAAAATCAAATTATCCCGCGCTCTGGCACTGCATCTCATCCTTTAGCTGGTATTGATGGGTGATGAATTCAAGTAACCGAAGCGGTAAAATTTTAAAAAGCTTGCCACTTTGGCGCGCATTTTGTAAATGTAAGCACATGAAAGTACAGATAGATGCCAGTAAACATGATTTGATTGCACTTGTAACATTGCTTAAAAGTGATGGGAGATTTACCAGAATTTCAGCGGAATTAGAAGCCGCAGTAGCATTGGAAGATCATAATCATGAAGACGATATCCCAAAAGAAGGAGACAACCCGATTATATTGCGTTCGGAGTAGCGCGCCACAATAACTTATCGCCTTTAGTGTTGATCGTAAAATTAGTTTTATATGCCCTCATATTAATGCTGGTTTAACGCTACAGGACGATCATTTAGCAAAGTTGCGCAACCCATCAGCAACTTTATATAGCGCCAATTGGATTGGCGGCATGGCGATAACTGTGAAATTTCAATTGCCATACTGGTAATCTATATTCATTACCAAGCCACAAGTCGCAATCCAAATGCATACTCAAATTTGGCCATGGGTAAGTGATTTCAGATTTCACCAAACCTACTACGCTAATTTCTGTTGCTAGTTGTATACAATTCTGAAGTGATGAAAGAAAAGAACAAGGCCAATGTAATCAGTGTGAAGGGTGCAAGGGAACATAATTTGAAAGATGTATCCCTGGAGATTCCCAGGGATAAAATAGTCGTGTTTACCGGCGTTTCAGGATCAGGGAAATCATCTCTTGCATTCGGTACACTCTATGCCGAAGCGCAACGCCGCTATCTGGAATCTGTTTCGCCTTATGCCCGCAGGCTTTTTAACCAGATGAGTGTTCCTGAAGTAGACTCCATCGAGGGATTGCCCCCGGCAGTTGCGCTACAACAGCAGCGTTCAGGGGCTTCCACCAGATCTTCAGTTGGCAGCGTAACCACTTTATCTAACTTGCTAAGAATGCTTTTCTCCCGGGCCGGAGACTATCCACCCGGTCAATCCATTATCTATGCCGAAGGTTTTTCTCACAATACACCCGAAGGTGCCTGCGAAGCGTGTCACGGCATGGGCAGTATTTTTGAAGTTAACGAGGAAACGATGGTACCTGACAATACGCTCAGCATCAGGGCCGGTGCAATTGCTTCCTGGCCCCGGGCATGGCAGGGGCAAAACCAGCGGGATATCCTGGTATCGCTGGGCTTCGATGTTGACCGTGCCTGGAAAGAACTACCCAAAAAACAAAGGGATTGGATACTGTTCACGGAGGAGACGCCAACAGCTCCTGTTTATCCCGGCCTTTCACCGGAAGAAACTGCTACGGCCGTTGCAAAAAAACTACCACCTGATTATATGGGAACCTTTATTGGTGCCCGGGCTTACGTATTGAAAACCTTTGCCTCAAGCCAGTCAGAACTGATGAAAAAAAGGGTTTCGAAATATATGATCAGCAAAGAATGCCCGGTTTGTGGGGGTAAACGGCTGAAAAAAGAAGCACTGTCTGTGAAATTCAAAGGCAAGGATATTGCAGAAACTTCCGGAATGACATTAGCTGAACTTTCGAAGCTTTTCGGCGAAGCTCCCGGGGCTGAAAAGGAGGTAAAATCTGAAGAAAAGCAGCTGGTGATACAAAGAATTTCTGCCGATATACGCGCCAGGATCAGTGTGATGCTGGAGCTCGGTTTAGGTTACCTTACCCTTGATAGGAGTACCCCAACCCTTTCACCAGGTGAATTACAGCGATTGCGTCTGGCCACTCAAGTACACTCCAATCTTTTCGGTGTGGTTTATGTGCTAGATGAGCCCTCGGCTGGATTACATCCTGCAGATACTGAGGCCTTATTGCGCATACTGGAGAAGTTAAAAAGCGCCGGGAACAGCATTTTTGTTGTGGAACATGAAATGGAGGTAATTAAACGCGCAGATTGGGTTATCGATGTTGGACCGGGTGCAGGAGAGCAGGGCGGGCAGATTATCTACAGCGGTACGGTTGCCGGGCTGAAAAAGAATACGGAATCTGTAACCGGAAAATTTCTTTCAGGCGCCGCCATTCGCCGCGAACAGCCCCCAAGAACATCTACAGGGCTACTCAGTATAAGAGGCGCTAAAAGACACAATTTGAAGGATTTGGACATCGACTTTCCGCTTGGTGTAATGACCAGTGTAACGGGCATTTCGGGTTCGGGAAAAAGCAGTTTGGTTAGCCAGGTACTTGTAGATTTACTTTCAAAGCAACTGGGAATCAAAAATGAAATATTTAGCGACTCCACAGCGGAAGATCCACTGGTTGAACGCTTGAAACCGGCCGGTGGAAAAATTACCGGAGGAGCCGGGCAAATAGCCAGATTGGTTGTTGTGGATCAGCGTCCGATCGGCAGGACACCGCGATCAAACCTTGCTACTTATACCGGACTTTTTGACCACATCCGCAAACGCTTTGCCGACACACCTGCAGCCAAAAAAAAACGGTATGACGCCGGACGTTTTTCTTTTAACCTGGCTAAGGGCCGATGTGCCAATTGCCAAGGTGAAGGCTTTGTGATGGTGGAACTACTGTTTCTACCGAGTGTGTATACCCCCTGCCCGGCCTGTGGCGGCACCCGGTACAATCCGGAAACATTACAAGTGACGTACAGAGATAAAAATATTGCCCAGGTTTTGGAAATGACAGTTGAGGAAGCATGCAATTTTTTCGACGAAGACCTCCAGATTTACCAGGGCTTAAATGTTGTACGGGAGGTGGGCCTGGGTTACCTCAGGCTCGGACAGTCGGCAACTGAATTATCTGGCGGAGAGGCGCAACGCATTAAATTAGCAACGGAGCTGCAAAAAAGCAATAAAGGCGCTTCACTGTACATCCTCGATGAACCTACCACCGGACTCCACCCTGCTGATGTTGAGCGGCTGCTTTTGCAGCTGAACACACTGGTAGATAACGGAAATACCGTAATTGTTGTGGAGCATGATATGCAGGTGATTGCACAAAGCGACTGGGTAATTGATATTGGTCCAGGGGCCGGAGACCTTGGCGGAAAGGTGGTGTTTTCGGGCCTGCCTGAAGCATTATGCAAAAACGCAGAAAGTAAAACTGCCAGATACCTGAAAGCATATCAAACCAGTACTTAACTTATGGATGCCTCCCTAATAAAAAATCTTTAAAGCGCTGGTTAGGGCATAAACGCGAAGTATTCAAACAGATTAACCTGAAACCAATTACGGTTCATCCAGAATATACCTTGATGCAGCATAGGAAAACTACCTTTAAACAGCTTTGCAGAAGCAAAATAGCACTCAAATCTAACTGGTGGAAGCTCAGGTTATGAACAAATTTTGCATGAGCCGGATATCGTAACCAGGCTATGATCAGAGAACAAAAGATTCCTAAACAAGCTTTACCTGATAACCTCTGGCCGTTATAAAGCCCACTCCTGCAAGCCCCAAAAACAGCAATGGCACATAATCATCAATCGGACATTCTACAATGCTAAAGTTTACCAATTTTCCATTCTGGTAGTAATTATTGGGGTATTGGGTGCCACCACCTTTATATTCTACCCAACATCCTGATGATGGCGCAACGTCAACAACATTTGCAGCATAACTTGTTGATGATCCTGCTCCTGAACTACAGCTACGCTGATACGAGGTTTCGGTAGTATAGAATTTTCCGGGCGTTTCGCCGGGCTGAGGAGAGGTGTATATCACATCAACTGAACTTCTTCCGGCACTTCCCGCGGGAGGTACGAGACATCCGGTTTGACAAAATACGGGAGTAATAGCACATACTAATAGCGTGGACACGGCAATTAAACGGGAAGAAATAGACATTCCGCAAAGGTACCTTTATAATTATTTTGTGAAAAGTTATACAGAAATTTAAAACAACTGGACGCTCTTAAAAGCTATGTTGCATTTATTTAAAACTTTTAGATGACAAATGATTTGTACTATATTGGTATTACGCATCAATACAAAACATCCGGTTTTATTATGTTAAAATCATTAATCCCTTTTTTCTGAAGCTTGTATATTCAATTTTTGCTGCAAATAATAACCTATATATGGCAGGTACCGAATATAAATCATCAGGAAAGCGTTATACTGATCATGCCACGTTATGGATAAACGGAACATCATCAACCTTTGCAAACGATGCAACAGCCAATCATATTTTTGTTGATGGACCAGATGTTTTTACCGCAGGCTATATAGCCGAAACAGGCCCCTCAAAATCTATTGCAATTGCATGGAAAAACGGCACACAGACATCGTTAATTGATGGAACAAAAAATGCCAGAGCCTTTGCTATCTATGTTAAATAAAATTTTCGATGATACCGGAGGCGGTTGCCCCTTACGGATCCTTTCCTCATCATTCAACCTGCAGAGCGCTACAAAGTCACAATTTTTCAATATCTGCTCAAACTGCGCTGCACTGTAAATAATCTACCGGTGCTTTCTGGTAGTCCTCAATGCCCAGCCTTTGGAGGGTAAAGAGGTAATTACCCAGGATGCTTTGCAATTCGGTTTGCAGGTACGAAATCCTGTCCTGCTGTTTGAAGACGAGGTGGAAAAAACTCACCAGCAACGGAAAGTGTTCTGCCCGCAGGAGCTGAAGGGTTTTGTCGTTTTTGCAGAGGGAGAGCGCTTTTTCGTAGTTCATGGTTAAGATAAAAATAATTTATAACAATGCATGCAGATAATTTGCCGTATCGGTCAGACCATTTTTCCGAAGGCTTTCCAGTACCAGGTACTCATCCATTGCCGGATTCCGCCTGTTCAGCACCATTTCACGGAATGCTTTTATCGCCTGCTCATGGTTCAGGTCGATGATATCAGTCAGAAAATCATCTGCACTTTTTGCCTTAATACCGAAAGAATCCAGGTAGTCTTCCGGAAAATCCTTCAGATTATTGGTTACAATTACATTTGCGTTGGTCTTGATCGCAGCAGCAAGTACATGGCAATCATCCACATCCGGAAGCTTTAAGTCGCCGATAAGTCCGGTATAATTCTGTACCATTGCATCAGGAAATGCCAAATTAGCTTTTTGCACGCGTTTTTCTGCCTCTTGTTCATTTACCCCCTTTCTCAGCATCACTGCTTTCCATTCGCAGAAAATATTGTCACTCCATTTTGGGGTGTAAAGGTCGTAATGCGCAAACCAAAATAACAGATCCCTGATGACCACCGGAAAAATCACATTCGTATCAAGAACCGCTTTAAATCGTACACTATGAATCATACAATCCAAGCTCTTCGTCAGTACCCATGATATCGATCAGCTGATTTTTCTGCTCTGCCTTCATTTTTTCCCTGTAAGCCAAAACATCTTCAAATTTAATACGACGGTGTTTACCAACCTTTATAAAATCAATAGTACCCTGCTCCAGAAGTTTAATCAGGTAAGGCCTTGAACAGCCCAAAATTTCTGCAGCTTTTTGAGTGGTTACCTCTGTAGCTACAGGAACAATAGAAATCGGCTTACCTTCACCCATCGCTTTAAGTATTTCACCAAGGAATACTAAAGCTCTGGCGGGAATTTTGATCCGTTCTCCGGTTTCTTCGATTTCAATTTCGGTTTGCTCAGAATGGATATTGGATAGTATGGAAGAAAAAGCAGGAAGAGATTCTATTGCAGTTTTTTGCTCTAATTTGGAAGGCCTGCGTATTTGTTCTACTGAAGTCATATTCAAATATTTTTTATAAAGATAAAAAAATTAAACACAATAAACGAAACAAACGAAACAATGATACCAAGAGCGGATGAAATGAAACAAAGAAATATAGAGCAGCAGGAAATTAATAATAGTCTAAAATCAAAGCGTATCAACGAAGGCATAAAAACTTAGATGATATCGTTAAATATATATGATACACACTATTTCCCATGCTGAAAAATAGCCTACCAACGATGTTGCCGATAGGCTACTGGATTTTATTTTTTGTCAATCTCAATGACCAGCTTACCCTGTAATGCAGTAATAATTACATGTGAATGGCATTCGAAACCGATTTGCTCCAACCATTTTCCTTGTAACATGATTTGTGGAACAATTGATCTGTTCCAGGCATAATCCCTACATTTTGGTTGAATTTTTAACCTTCTCATTCCGTTTGGAAGTTTTGGTTTTCTGGGTTCACAGGCTCCGCACCTACAGGTTTTGTTCGGTTGTAACTCCTGGGTTACTTTTAGCTTCCTCATAGAAGCGCTTTTTTGACTTTTCGTAGATTGCATTTTATAAAAAGTTTAACGCACACCCAGGTCACCGCAATCTACGTCGGATAACCGAAATGATGCTGGACTTCCACCAGTTTGCCTGGGTTTATCGTAATTAAGAAAATTTGTTGAATTGCTCCAACGTAGATTGCATGATAAAGATATGAATTTTATTTTAATTGGTTAAAGATAAATGGCTAAAATTTGCATTTTTTTATGATCAAGTCACCAGGTCGCTGCGAACGTCGCCGGAGACCGGAAATGCACAGTACTTTCAACTGCTCGCCTGGATATTTTTGATATTTTTTAACTGGATTGCTATTTTATTTTAATTAGTCATGAGATAAAAGGCTAATACTTGTAAATTTTTAATGGTCAAAAAACCCAGGTCGCTGCGACACACGTCGGAAACCGAAGATAGGCCGGACTTACACCGGATCGCCTGAGCTATGTCGTTAATAAGAAAATTTGTCTGATTGCAAAGGTGTATCGTATCATAAATATAGAATTTTGTTTTAATTGGTTCATTATAAAGCTGGCAAATAATCGACTGACAAAAAATAGTTCGTTTCTTCTTTAATTAAGGCTATACTTAAGCAATGTAAAAATTTACTCTGCCTTAACCTTCCCGAAAGTCTCTAATTCTATAAACGTGGATTTAAATAATTCTGAAGGGATTTTTTTCTTTAAAAGTAGATGAAAGTTTTCTTCGTGGCTAGAGACAATGAGCTGCTTGTCTAATGACAATGTTAATCCTCTGAATAAATCTATAAAAGACAAAATGTTGATGCTATCCATTGATTGAATAGGGTCGTCAATGAAAATACAATCGACAGGTATACCTTTATTGTCCTTCGTTTTTAAAGCTCTAGCGAGGAAGATACTCAAACTTAAAATGTTAACTTGAGCTGTACTAAAATATAAGGAAGGCACAGACCAAACATCCTCTCCTATATTATTTACTGATAGAGTATAGATTTGCAAACGAGGTTTATTTTCAGCAAAATCACATTTAAATTCAATAGACTTGTAATCTGGATGTGGATCTATTTTACTATAAATGGCATTAATTAGTGGCGTATAAAAATAAGATTCAATTGTCTCTTTTAAGTATGTTTTTAGGCTTTCTTTTTCAGTAGTTAATATCCCTTCAGAAGTCCCAAGTTCTTGTAGATTCTTAATAATTCTATCAATTGTATCTTGTATATTCTTAGATTCAGTAGCCTTGATACAAGCATCATTTAAAATCCTAACTATTTTATATTTTTCAATCTTTGATTCTGTTTGCTTCTCTATTTCCTTTTGCCTTTCTATTAATTCTATAAATGCTTTTTCAATTTGGGATTTATCCTTGTCTCTTATTGTTATATTAAATTCTGATTGTATGTGGTTTTCATAACTCTCATAAATTCTTAATATTAGAGTCTTGGTATTGTTAACAAGCTGAATCTTTTTAATATACTCGTCTTTAGATAAAGTGTAATTAGATAGTTTGATTTTTAATTCAGTCAAAGATGTGGTTTGAGCTTCTTTTTTGTTTGTTAAGTCATCAATAAGTGACCGAATACCCGATACCAGATCAGATAATAAAGTTTTTTCAACATCATTAGCATTTAATTCTTCAGCAAAATATGTTTTGATTTCTTTATATTCATTTGAAGATTGATATTTTGAGAGGCTACTTTGTGAAATCTCCAGCAGTTCTTTAGTTGATTTAATGGATATTTCTTTCGCTAAAATTGCTTCATCGTCTTTTTTTATTTGATTAGAAAATTCCAAAATCTGGCTATCAATTTTTGAAATGTCATTCTGTATTTTTTTTGAAAGTTCTTCAAATGTTTTCGAGTCTCCTAAATATAAATTAATATCATTTAAGATTGATTGATTACTGTTTAGTTTCTCTACATTAACTTTTTTATCAGAATATAACTTATCAATAAGATTTTGAGTATTGCTATACTTTGATGAGTGGGGTTGTTTGATTAAGGAGAAAATTTTCTCTATTGCTTCCTTATCAATAGTGAGTTGTGAAATTAACTCATTTATTTTTAATTCTATCTCTACCTTTTCTTCTAAAGATTTTTTCAGTTTATCATCTAATAATTTGTTAGATAAAATATTCTCAGATAGCTTTTCAAATGTGCCATAATTATGGTTACATAAAGGGCAGTCTGAAGTTTGCGATTTACTGACTAACTCCAATCCTGAACTAATAAAATCATTGAGTTCTTTATTAAACTGACTTTGATCGTCGATTTTAACCTGAATTTCTTCTATATCTTTTTTAAGTTTATCAAGCCTTTGTTTATCAGCAAGATAATTAACAACTAAATTTTTATGTTCATCAAAATACTTAAATTGTGATAGAAGTTCAATATCATCTTTGATTTTACCTTCGTAATATCCGAATTCATCTAAGGTTATTTTTAAATCATCACGTTTCAGCTCTTCTGTGACAATTGATTGTGATAAGTCATCAATAGATTTTTGTATATCACGAATAATTTGAGAAGTTGACTCTAACAGTTTTTGTTGATCTGGTAGATTACTTAATTTAGACTGATTATTTTCAAGAGAACTTTTTAATTCATTAAGTCTTATTATTGCATCATTCTTTTTCTTTTCAGCATCAAGTTTCTCACGTTCATCGTTCAACAAACTTTCTTTAAATTCTGTAATATTATTTTGTAAACTATCTATCTCTTTTTGTATGCTAAGAAATGTTTCAAATTGTTTCTCAATATTAAGAGCCCGCTCTAATCTATTTTGTTGATTTTTTAAATTTTCATCATTGACAAGCGATTCGTTATTGATTTTTTCCTGTTCTTCAAACCATTTAATTATTTTATCTAATTCTTTGATTTGATCATCTAGTTTTTGGATTTCGTTTTTGTTTTCAAGGTAAGATAAAAGCCCACCTGTTAATTTCTGATCTTCAGATTCTTCTCCATCCCTTGCTAGTATTATGGTATCGATGCGTAGTTTTACTTTAATCAATACTTCTTCTAATGATAGTAATCGGACATCAATATTTCTAGCTAAATTATCATAAGTAATTTGATTGAATGTATTTTGATCAATTAGCTGAAGACTTTCATTTTCTTTATTAAGAGAAGTTATTACTTCATTAATTTCATCAAACTTTTTGAACTCCTGTTCAAAGTCAATTTCAGATTGAAGTTTTTTTTCTTCCTCCCCTTTAGCCTTAACTAATTCTTTTCTCTGGTCATTAATGTATCCCAAAAGCGTATTGATTTTTTTATACGCTAAATCATATTTTTTTAAATTTTCATCAATTTCTAAAAAGTTTTCATAACGTTTATCAGCTTTTTCTTCTTTTAGAAAAGCATCTATCAAATCCTGAGTTAATATTTGATTTTGAAAATATTCATTCGCAGGTTTTTCATTATACTTATATACTTTCTTTTTATTTATAATATTTTCAAAATTTTGCGAACTGGTTTCTACTATTACTTTTCCTGATTCTGAATTTTTATTTAATAACAATTGGGAGTTGTTATCTTTTCTAACTTTTTCAAAATCAACCATTCTATCAAAACGTTGAATTTTATGGGTAATTCCCCATTCAACTGCATCATAAAAAGAAGTTTTACCAAAACCATTTGGAGCATATATCGAAGCAAAATTCATTATTTCGCCTCCTTTTGTAAAGTTAAAAGTTGAATCTTCCTCCTTTTCAAATGCTCTAAAACCAGTTATTTTTACGCTTTTTATTTTCATAGTGCATTTATTTTTTTTATGAATTCTTCTTGAGCTTTCCTGTCACCAATGACTTTTACTTCATCTACTAATAATTTCCAAAGTTTTTCATTATCCGGGATGTAGGTTGAAATAGTAACTTCCTGAGTTGACTCCACAATTTCCTTTAAATCAGCGTTGGTGATGTGCTTAATAATCAAGCGATTCGCTTCATCATTATTAAATTCTTTATCATAGGAATCTTCAACAATTTTTCTGCTAGAAAATTTATCATTCTCAATTTTATTTTTCAGTTCTTTTGAAATATTGTCTTTTGAAATGTAAATGATATAAAAATTCCATTTATCAAATTCTCTATCAGACATATATTCAAAGTTTTGATAATTGGATGCTACCATATTTGAAAACCGTTTCCAGTTTTCCATAATGTCATCACTATTGGCTTCAAGAAAAAAAATATTTATTCTGAAGTTATCTTCATTTCGATAATGATATACTTTGCAATTTTTGATCTCAAAGTCTCTATTTGTAATTTCAATTATTGAAAAATTCATTTACTAGTCTTTTAATTTCAGTTAATATCTCATTAAATTGTCCTATCGAAAATTGATCTAATAGGTTGTCATTTTCATTAATACAATCCAGTTCTATTGCTTTTATATGTATAATCTCTTTTATTTTGTTTCTAAGCATTATTCGATCAATAGTTTCATCATCATTTATGCTAGAGATATTTGTAGGAACCCTATCTGTCGACATTCTTCTAGTTTTATTTGTTGAAGGAGGAATCGTTGTACCAACAATAACTTGACATTGATCGTCAATATTATTGGCAGCAAATAACAGAATGTCACTATACATATCATAAATGTTTTTAGAAGAATCGGAAAATATAAACTTTCTTTTCTTACTCATTTTGTTTAGCAGTTCTTCATTGAATTCACCATCTTCTATCAAGCTAATTATTAAGGCGTACTCAAGAAATGAAGTCCAAAACTGCTTACTGCTTAGGCTATTCGTTTTTATTGCAGATTTGTTTAATATTTTACGATTATAAATATCTTTCAAGTCACACTTAATTTGCTTTGCTTGAATTCGAAGAGCAATTTGTAGCTTAGGTTGTAGGTTAGGGGTTGTTTGATTAAATTCTATTATGGAACTTAAAAGCAAATCTATTTTTGAGAAGAAGTTCGGTAGTAATTGAGGCAAATTATTGAGTTCAACTATTTCTTCAAATCTTTTTATCGGCACAACTTGAATTTCTCCATTACATGGGCCAATTGGTGTTTTACTTTGAATTCCAGCCAATAATAAGCTATCGTTATTTATTTTAATTATCCCTCCGCCCGAAAATCCTGTAATCTGTTCATGATCTAAATGATTAACAACTAATCTTAATGTTATTAATTTGTCACTGTAACTATTTAGGTCTCTTATTATTTGTTTATCATACTGATCGTCTGACTTGCGTTTATTCTCAGGAAAACCTGTTAAATTAAAATCTTCGAAACCAGTTGTTCTTTCATCAATAAAAATTTGATCAAAACCTAAAGCTTTTTCTAGAACTAAAATCGCGGCATCAATCTGATCTTCGGGATGCTCAAAATAATTTTGACCATTTATAATTTCAATTTCATTAGCATCATTTTGGTTATCTGAAAAATAGTAGCTAACCTTAGCTTTTAATGCTATTGTATCTGCGCTGTCATTATTTTTTACTTTCGTGTAAAAATTATGCTTTGCCGAAAGAATATATGTCTTAGTTTCATCTAGGGGCTGAAATAATACACCACTTCCACCATCTAAAATGACTGTATACCTTTTTAAATCATTTTCGTTCATCAAAACTCGTTTTGCATTTTGGATCTAAAACTTGGATAATCTTTCCAGTCCTGTGCTAAAAAGATGACATCTTTCAAATCATAGTTGAAATAAATATTAGCATTAGGATTATTATCAATAATTCGGGCTATTGTTCGTTTGTTGGGCAATCCATGCTTAGTCGCATTTGAACTTATTAAGTAATTGCTTGTTTTCACAATTTGTAAAAGTTCTTTGTTGGTATTATACATGCTTCCATGATGGGATACCTTCATTAGTTCTACATGCAAAGGACTATTTTTATTGTAATTAAATATATCCAACCCGTTAATAATAACTGATGGATGAGCATCTGCTAGAAATAAAAAACTTCTATTATCATATTCCATTATGAAAGCAATGGAACTGCCATTTGCTACACTTGTGTCCTCATTAAACTGAAAATCACATTTGCTCTCTTCGTTTATAAAGTCTTTCAATGGCGTTTTAAAGTCGTATTCACCGCCGCTTGTAAAGTAATCCTTTTGTTTTTTGTATAATTTTAAAAGTTTATCTAATTTTTCATGATCAGGAGATAAGATTTTAAATCCTATTCCAAATAATTCATATTTCAAACCTTGCTCGATAATTTCACCTTCCCATAAATTGTTATCCCGAAGATACTTTTCAAATTTAATTCCCTGCTTCGGACTTGTATTAAAATCATCTTCTCCATCTACTATTTTGATATTCAAATCTTCATTTTCATCCCTTTCAAACTTCTTAGCTATTTCATGTCCTGAATTAAACCATACCTTTTTAATAAGATTAGAAGCTTTTTTATCTTTATTCAGCCATCTCAAAATCCCACCGATATGATCGTCATCAAAGTGTGTTAAAATAAGAAGATCTATTAATTGCTCATCTTGGCGAATCTTTTCAATTACTTTGAGAAAGTCACCCTTTACATTTGATGAACTTTTATAAGTATTTCCTATACCACCGTCAATAATTATGTTTCTTGGAGTATCATTTTCTATAAATGAAACCCATATACAATCTCCATTAAATGCTTTTAAAAATCTTATATTCATGCTTATAATTTTTCCATAATTAAACTCCCATCACCTCCACCTTACTCCTTCCACTCTGTTGCTTGCTCACTTTAATCTGCACGGGGATCCGTTCGGTCATTTCCTGCACGTGCGAGATCACGCCGACTTTACGGCCCTGGTTGTGCAGGCGCTCCAGGGCATCCATGGCGATGTTGAGCGTGGTGGGATCAAGCGAGCCGAAACCTTCATCAATAAATAAAGATTCCACTTTCATGCGGCTGGACGAGAGCGAGGCCAAACCTAAGGCCAGGGCCAGCGATACGAGGAAAGATTCTCCACCCGAAAGTGAGTAAACGGTACGCACTTCATCGCCCATATCCTGATCGACCACCTGAAGGCCCAGCGATGCCGGAATGCGTTCGATCCGATAGCGGTTGGTTAAGGCCTGCAAATGGATATTGGCATAACCGAGCAATACATCCAGCGTATATTCCTGGGCAATCTGGCGGAATTTCTTCCCATCGGCCGAACCAATGATCTCGTTGAGCTTGGCCCAGTTTTCGGTGATGGCTGCCTGTGTTGCGATACTTTGCAGCAGGTCGCCGATCCGGTTTTTGTTGGCTTCATCCTGTTGCAACCGGAAGCTGTTTTCTCCTTTTTTATGCTTCTTTTCTTCCACTTCCAACCGGGCATTCGCCTGCAGGGTCATCAGTTCTTCGAGTGCTGTTTCCAACTTACTATTTTCCTGATGACGGTCTAGAGCCTGTTTCCGTTCTGTAAGAATGCTGGTGGCTTTGGTCAGTTCCTCGTCAATGGCCTGCAATGCCATCCGTTCATTTTCCATCCAGTCATTTCCTAAAGCCAGTAAGCGGTAAAGGTCGTCCAGGTTTAGGGATTGACCGTTCTTTTGGTTATAATCATCCAGCCAGTCCTGCATTTGCCCGGAAGTTTTCCGGATGGCCGTCTCCAATGTGGTTAGGGCATTCGTGAGTTCCTGTTGCTGGGTGAGGACTTTGGTATGTTCGATGGCCATCTCTTGCTGCCTGGCTTTCACCTGTTCTACATCCGCCTGTGCCTGGGTAACCGCCTGTTTGAGTTGACGTTCCGTTTCATCGGCAGGCTGACCGTCGAAGAGTGCTTTACGTTGTTGAACCAGATCCAGATACGATTGCTGTTGCGTCAGGTGGATTTCTGCTTTCCTGCCGGCTTCCGTTGCCATAGTTTCGGCTTGGCTTTTAAGTTCTTTCAGCGTAGCTTCTAAGGCTGTTTTTTCCCGGGTATGAATTTCCAGTTTTTCGGTATGTTCTTTCCATTCCCAGGCAAAGTGGGTGATGCTTTCCACAAATGCTCCAGGGTTTTCTTTCCACTTATCTATCCAGCCTGATGCTGTAAAATAAGGCGTAAGAAGCTGTTCAATTTCACTTAGGTGGATGATGGCGAGTTCCTGTTCGCGTTTAGCCTGGCTTTGCTGTTCGTTATAAAGCGATAAGCTGTTTTGAAAATCTTTAAGTTGTCCGGAAAGCGCATCGGTATTTTCTTTGAGCTGATCGATCCCTGTTCTAGCGGTTTCGAGTTCCAGCTTCTGCTCGGCATAGGCTTTTAATTGAGCAGCTAAACTGGCTTGTCTCGTTTTAAGGGCATCTAATTGTGCTGCGATCCAGTCTGCTTTTTCGGTATCGGTGATGTCATGGCTATTTTTAGCAATGTCAAAGTGCGCCCAGGTTTGCCTTTGTTGGGTAAAGGCTGAAGCTTTAGATTCTATTTCTTCATATCGACGCCGGATGTTTTCCTGTAGGGTTGTACATTCCTGTTCCAGGGCATTATGACGGCTTTGGAGGCTCAGATGATGTTGTGTTTTCTCCTGACAGGATTTTTCCAGCTGGGCTAAAAATTTTTCCAGTTGCGGATTTTGAATAGCATAAGGATGATGGGTGCTGCCACATACCGGACAAGGTTCATCATCCATCAGGGCTTCCCTCAACGTTTGTACATTTTCTGCCGATGCCAGACGGGCCTGTTGCAGGAGTTGATCTGCGGTATCTCTTTCCGCTTTTGCTAAAGGGATTTCCTGTTTCAGTTGTTGTAAAATTGCTTGTTTGCCCTCATAATCGGCTTGATCCTGTTTTTGTTTCTGCCCCAGGTTTTCCCACTCCGTTTGGGCATAATGCAAGAGCTGCCATTGTGCCTGTGCCCTGATGCTTTCCTCTACTTTTTGGTCAGTTTCGGTTTTATCGAGGGTTAAAGTGTCAACCGGAATGGAGCGTAACGTTTCAGACTTTGCTTCATACGTTTTCCGGGTATCATCCAGCAATTGAAGCTGTTGTTTCCAGCTGATCTCAAGGGTTTTATGCTGTACTTCTGTCGTCTGGATTTTATTTTTTACCTCGACCATTTTTGCCGAGTAAGCTTCCAGGTTTACCAGGAGTTTTCGCGCATCTTGAAGTTTGGCGAGGATGAGGTCTGTCTGTTCAGCAACCGCTTTGCGGTGAGCCTGTTCGTTTTGCCACTGCGTAATACTTTCAATCTGTGAGGCCAGATCGCTAAAGGTTTGCTGTTTTTCTTTTAAAATATCCTGATGCTGCCGGTTTTGTACGTCCGCTTTTTCAGCGTCTGCTTTCAGCCCGTCCAACTGTTCTTTTTTCTCTCCCAGTAAGGTATCCAGTTTGCGGGCTTGTTCCAATAATGGCAGAGCATCGGCCAGTTTCTGGCTTTGAAGGGAAAGCTGGTGTTCAACCTGTTGAAGTTGTGTTTCCAGAGTTTCTTTTTGTTGTTGTAAAGAAGTGAGGGTTTCTTTTACGGTTGTCAAATCGGCTGTTTTAGCGGCGTGTTGTTCTTGTGACTGCGCTAAAGCATCTGCCCAGCTTCGGGTTTGTTGCGCATGTTCAACCATACGCAGGTGCTGGCTTCTTAAAAAGGCCGCATTTTTGTTTTCAGACGCCAGCTGTAAAGAAAGGACGGCTTCATCATGGCCTTGCCGATATTTGGCCAGCTGCTCGTGCCAGCTGATTCCTGCATTTAACCTTTCCATTTCTTTGTCCAGCTCTGTGATCCGCTTTTCCAGAAGTGCCTGATCTGCGGTTAAGGCTTGCAGTTCTTCATCGCTCAAGGTCACGATGCCTTCTTTACGGACATGGAGATCACGCAGTTGTAATTCTTCTGCCTTGTATTTTTCAAAGATCTTCCTGGAGATTTCGGAATAAATGTGGGTTCCGGTCAGCTTTTCGAGCAGGGAAGATTTCTCATCCCGGTTGGCTTTCATAAAAGCGGTAAAGTCGCCCTGCGCCAGCAATACCGACCGGGTAAATTGTTCGAAATTCAAGCCGACCAATCTTGCGATTTCACTATAGGTTTCTGCTTTTCTTCCCGGAAGATCAACCTGATTGGAAATGTTTTTTAAGGTTACAGCATCCGACTGCATGCTTCCGTCGGCACGGTTCCGAGCCCTTCTCACACTCCAGGTTGCCCGGTAGTTTTGCCCGTCGATTCCCCTGAAATCTACCTCTGCAAATCCCTCTGCCGTCCCGTCACGTAAGATACCGCGTACATCGCCCTGGCTCAGCGTGCTGCCCTGAACGTCTTTAATCTCTATACCTGTTTCCCTCGCTTGCAAATATCGCGGTGTTTTACCATATAAGGCCAGGCATAAGGCATCTAATATGGTCGATTTTCCCGCTCCGGTTGGGCCGGTAATGGCAAAAATACCCGCCGAACATAAGGGTTCTGCCGTAAAATCAATTTCGGTAGTGCCTTCCAGAGACGCTAAATTTTTAATGCGTATGGCTATTATCTTCATGTTATCCGGCGGTTTGGTTTACTTCCTCTGCAACCTGTTGAAATAATTGCATGATTTCCGATGGTACTTCGCTATGGTATCGGGATTGGTAGACTTTACCGAAAACATCTATTGGTTGCAATTCATTCAGTTTTTCAGCGGTAATGAGTTCCTGGGTCTCTTTGGTGGAAGCCGGATACTGCGCATCGATTTTGGCTAGCCGTACAGGTTTACCAGCCAGGGCCGTTTCTATTTTATGCCGTAAAGCGGGATCGGGTCCATCGAGTAACACACGCACTTGCAGATAAGGCATATTTTCCGGGTTGGAATCGGCTACTGGTAGTTGTTCCAAAAGGGAAATGACTTCATGTAATGGCTGATGCTGTTGTGGAATTTTTTGCAATGGCACAGATACCGGAATTTCAATCGCTTTCAGATCGCTGATTTCCTGATCAAGGTCAAAAACAATGACCTGATGTTTGTAATGAATTTCGGAAAAAGACATTGGCAAGGGACTGCCGGAATACCGGATATGTTCTTTTCCGCCAATTTTTTGTGCTTTGTGGATGTGTCCCAAAGCCACATATTTGATGTCGGGATGAAAAGCTGTGGCTGAAATGCATTCCACACCACCCATGATCAGCCTTTCGGTTTTATCCAGATCAGTAATTTCTGCCTGCTGGGTATGCAAATGTCCCATGGCAATGACGGGTTGATTTTCCGTGTTATATTGTTGAGCATAATTAAAAGCGTCCTGATATAAAGCTGCCACGCCTTCGGTATACGGATTGGCACAGTCGGCAATGGCCGGATAGTCGCCCATACGCAGGAAAGGAATGGCCAGGCACCAGGCTTTGATGGTCCCGGAAGCATCATGTATTTTAACCAGCAGTTTTTCGTAATCGATATTTCCCAAGGCATCTTTTTCTACCAGGCCAATGATGTGAACATTAGAGGATTCCAGTAAAGGTTTGGGTGCTTCCAAACGTGCTGCTGAATCATGGTTCCCAGCCGTAATGATAATTTGCAGACCAGGCAGTGCTGTTGTTGCCTCGTTCAGGAAACGGTAGAACATCCGGACCGAGGCTGCCGACGGGTTGGAACTATCGAAGATGTCACCACTGACCAGCAGCACCTCAATTTTTTCAGCAACCAAGGTTTTCACCAGCCAATTCAGAAATTGCTGATGTTCGTAGCTTCGGTCATATTCGTGAAACAACTGACCAATGTGCCAGTCTGCAGTGTGTAGAAATTTCATAATAGGGATTAAGGACGATTAACTTTGAATTCAAAAAAATCAGGACATGCGCAATCAGGATTGCCGATGCATGATCAGGTCAAATCAAATGACACGTTCATTAAAACTTGCAATAGAAAAAAGGAAAATGGTCTATTTGGTTTTTTCATGATGAGGCGTTATTAGTTGATGCAATTTAATCAATTCAAAAACAAATTTCCAAAATATTTTATGTGCCCGCATAAATTCTTACAGCACTACTACTATCAGATCGAAATTAAGCTAAATAAACAGCGTAGAGATAAGGGAAACCGTAAGGTTAAGCAGTCTCTTTTTATAACAGATGAGTTGATTAAAACTAAAAAAAGCTAACCATTATTTTCTGCTATTGCTCAATGCAGGTAAACAACCAGACTTTTAACCATCAGAAAATAAATGAATACCCCAAAAATTTAATTTTAATTGCTTCGTTTTTAAATACTTATTTAAAATAGAAAAAGTACGTTCTAAATAGTTTAAAATATATTTTTACATATTCAATAGAACTTCTATATTTGCAGCTCATTAAAAAATGAGCCTCGGTAGCTCAGTTGGATAGAGCAACGGTTTTCTAAACCGTGGGTCAGGGGTTCGAATCCCTTCCGGGGTACAACAAAAAGCTTTCAGTGAAAACTGGAAGCTTTTTGTTTTAATAACGCAGGCATAACTGCAAACAAGCAGATAGTGATGATAAATTGACGCACAAGATATGCGTGTGAGGTTTAAAGCTAAAGAATTTATCTAAAATTCTGATAGACAAACATTAAGCATCTTCCCCATTCCAGATATCATCATCCGCTTGGCGGATTTGCTGATCAGCAGCACTGACGTTTTTTAATTCTTCGTGATGGTAGTTTCTTTCCGGGTTTTCGGGTAAGGTATTGTTAGCATGGTCTGGCACCTGATGCGTTTGCGCTGGCTTTTTAACCGCTGGTAGATCGTGATGTATAACGGAGGGCTTTAAAATTTTCTTTGTGGGATGATTGCTGTTTTCCATAACTTTAAAAGAACAAATTTCAAGCCACAAGCCAAACTGGGCTAAAATTTAATTAACTGGTATGCTAAGGTTTAGCGAAAGATGGTTGGCTAGAGGCGATAATACCTGGTTTCAGGAAATTAGCTTTATTTCTGCTCATCAATGGTAATGAAACCAAAAAGATCCTTCTACTCCGCTGGCATTGATTTTTATAACATCAATTTTGGTTATTACGCTGATCTAATAAAAGATCACCCGACTACGCTCAGGATTGACATGCAGTATAGGAAATTCTGGTAAAAATTTCTATGTTCTACATAAAAAAGCCGCCATTGCGAGGAGGAACGACGGAGCCTGCCGGCAACAGGCTGGCTATCTCACGCGCTAATGATCCTTAGTGTGAAGATTTCTTCCCCAACAAGCCGGAACAAGCCGTTTGCTGAAAAAGCCTGCCCGCAATGACGGTTTAATTAATAATTTCCTGTAACCCCGATTTCCAATCCCCTTAATTCAGCCAGGCCTCTTAATCGCCCAATGGCCGAATAACCCGGATTGGTTTCTTTAGCCAGGTCATCCAGCATCTGGTGACCATGATCGGGCCGGAAAGGAATGGCTGTATTGCGCAGTGCATTTTCTGCGGTTAAGGCTTTCATGATTTCGTACATGTTTACATCGCCGCCTAAATGATCGGCTTCGTAAAAACTACCATCCTCATCTTTTTTAACGTTACGCAAATGCGCAAAATATACCCGCTCTTTTACGGCGTTGAAAATTTCTAAAGTATTATTGCCCATACCAGCGCCTAAAGAACCTGTACAGAAACATATCCCGTTAAAATCCTGGTTTACCGCATTGATAATGTAATTAAAATCCTCCAGTGTGCTGGCTATCCTGGGCAAACCCAAAATGGCATAAGGTGGATCATCAGGATGGATGGTCATTTTAATCCCTTCTGTGGTACATACATCAGCAATGGAGGATAAGAAGAATTTGAGGTTTTCTTTTAAGCCCCGGGTGCCGATGGCTTTATATTCATTAATGCTGTTGCGCAATGTTTCCAGTTCGATTTCCTTTTCGTTCGGGATGCCCATTAACACGTTGATCCGGAGATCAACCAGATCCTGCTCGGTTAAGGTCTCAAACTTAGCTGCAGCCCGGTCTAAAATAGATTTGGCATAATCTGCTGTTGCCCCTTCCCGTTTCAAAATGTAAAGATCAAAAATGGCCAGATCGATCCAGTTGAAATAAAGCGCTTTAGATCCATCAGTCATCTCCAGATCCAATTGCGTACGGGTCCAGTCTAATACCGGCATAAAATTATAGCACACAATCTTAATACCACATGCTGAAAGGTTGCGCAAAGAGGTTTTATAATTTTCGATATACTGTGCGGCATCGGCCCTGCGCGTTTTAATGGCTTCGTGCACGGGTACACTTTCTACTACCGACCAGGTTAATCCTGCCGCCTCGATAATGGATTTTCTCTCCTGAATATCGGCTAAAGGCCAGACCTCGCCATGCGGAATATGATGCAATGCCGTTACAATACCGGTAGCACCGGCCTGTTTAACGTCTTGCAGGCTAACCGGATCGTTTGGACCGTACCAACGCCAGGTTTGTTCTAATTTTTTCATTTATATGATTACAGTGATTTAAGGGATAATACAGATTTCTTTTTTACAATTAAAATATGACTTTAAACGCCGGAGAATGCCGTAAAGCCACCGTCTACTTTAATATTTTCGCCGTTTACAAATTTAGCGGCGTCGCTAAGCAGATATACCAGCGCCCCAATTAATTCCTCGGGTGCACCAAAACGTTTAAATGGTGTTTTAGCAATAATAGCCTGCCCTCTTGCTGTTAAAGAACCATCTTCATTGGTTAATAATGCCCGGTTTTGGTTGGTGATAAAAAAGCCGGGTACAATGGCATTCATCCTGATTTTATCCTGGTAGCGCATGGCCAGTTCAACAGCCATCCATTTGGTATAACTCTCAACAGCGGCTTTGGCCATTGAATAACCCAATACACGGGTAAGTGCCTGGGTGGCCGAAACCGATGAGATATTTACAATGCTACCACCATTTTGGGCAATAGCTGGACCAAAAACCTGTGTAGGCATAATGGTTCCGAAAAGGTTTAAATCGAAAGCCTGTTTTAAAGCCGGAACGTTCAGGTCAAAAACATCGCTTCCCGGCTGGATTACGGCTTCAGCTACATTCCCGCCTGCCGCATTCACCAATGCATCAATGCGTCCATAAGTTTTGATGATGGTGGCCTTTGCGTCCACCAGGTCTTGCTCGTTCAGTACATCGGCAATAATGTAAATGGCCTTGCCGCCAGCTTCCATTACATCTGTTACCCTTTGTTTAGCTACTTCTTCGTTTCTTCCAATGACTACGATGGTGGCGCCGGCAGCGCACAGACCATTAACAAAGGCCTCGCCCAAAACACCTGTAGCACCGGTTACCACCACTACCTGATCTGTTAACGAAAACAGGCCTGCTATTTCTTTTACCATATTTTAATTTTATTAATATTATTCTACTACCAACGTTGTAATGGAATGTGGCAAACTGACTGTTGTTGCAGCCTCGCCTTTTATCCATAAACTATATTTTAACTGATCATCAGATTGATTCATAACCACCACAACCAATTTACCATCAGCATTTAAAAAAGCGGTTGAAAGCAACTGATCGCGACTGGAGGTTGCGCCAATCCTTTTGGCTCCGGGTCGGATAAATTTAGAAAAATGCCCCATGTAATAGTATGCGTTGGTATAAATCAGTTTATCATTTTTCGTATCGGCATGTACAGGCGCAAAACAAAAGTTGCCTACATGATTTGGGCCGCCTTTTTCGTCAAGTAGAACATTCCAATCCGTCCATGCGGCGGTTCCGGCATTAAAATCGTTGATCATGGAGTAACCGTAGCGTTCGCCCAGAGTCCAGTCGTTTAACTGATTTACATCGTATTTTTCTTTACATCCTTCGGTAAAGATCAAAGCTTTATCGGGATAGGCCTCGTGGGTTTGCTTTACATTACCAAACTGCATGCCGCTGCCTGTCCAGGTTTCATACCAGTGAAAGCCGATGCCCCAAACGTATTTGGCCGCCTCTTTATCATTTAAAATGGTGCTCGCCCGCTGAAAAATCTGGTCGCGGTTGTGGTCCCAGGCAATGAGTTTTTTTGATGCGAGACCCGATTTTTGTAAGGTTGGACCCAAAAAGTTTTTAATAAAATCGCGTTCTTCTTCGGCGCTGAATACACAAGATTCCCATTTCTGTTTGGCCATAGGCTCGTTCTGCACACTTAAACCCCAAACCGGAATTCCCATGGCCTCGTAGGTTTTTATAAATTTAACATAATGATTGGCCCAACTTTGGCGGTAGGCAGGCAATAAATGTCCGCCCTGAATTAAACTGTTGTTATCTTTCATCCAGGCTGGTGGCGACCATGGGCTTACAAACAAAGGTAGTTTTCCGCCTGCTGCAACAATGGCCTGTTTAATTAAAGGAATTTTGTATTGCTCATCGTGCGCTACACTAAACGTTTTCAGATCCCGGTCGTGATCCTGTACATAGGTATAACTTGCACTGGAAAAATCGCAGCTGGCCATATTGGTACGGGCCAGGCTGTAACCAATGCCTTTATCAGGGCTATAATAAGCCATTAACAGTTCCTGCTGATTTTTAGGAGATAATTTTGCAAATGTTTCTGCTGCAGCGTCAGTTAAAGCACCTCCAATCCCAACCAATGTTTGGTACTTTATAGTTGGATCAACAAAAATACAAGGTGCTGTTTCGAGCGGTTGCCGATTTTCGGTAAAATTTAACGTTTCCGTTTTACTGATGCGGTAATCAGATTTTGCTGCCGTGGTATACACCGTTACCTTTTTATGGGCAACCGTATAGGTTTGCGGTGGCTTTACCCCTCGTTTCTGCCGGGCACATACATTAAATGCCGTAACCAGGACCAACAGGATGCTTAAATTTCGTTTCATTATTATAGTTTTATGTATGCCATCAGGGTGTATTTGCTGCTGCACGTTTATTGCTTACTTCTGAGCAAAGCTTCCAGATAATAATAATCGGCATAATTAATGGGCACGTCTATTTCAGATCCTGCCGGACGATGCCCGGTACTATGTGCTAAAATAAAACCATAGTTTGCACCTGGTTTACTGGTGTATGTTGTACAGAGCGATTTTAAAATCTTATCGGCAGCGGATTTATATTTTTTACCGTAGGTACTGTACCTGGCCAGTTCGTAAAGTGCTGAGGCAGTAATGGCGGCAGCTGATGCATCTTTTGATGTTGTCGGGATTTTCGGATCATTGTAATCCCAATAAGGAACGCCATCAGCCGTTGTAATTTTATTATTCAAGATAAAGGATGCAACCCCATCAGCCTGAGACAGATATGCTTTATTTTTGGTTTCGCGATAACACATGGTATAACCATACAATGCCCATGCCTGCCCCCTTGCCCATGCCGATTCGTTGGCATAACCCTGTGCGGTTAGTTTTTGAAGTACCTTACCCGTTAAAATATCATAATCGATTACATGATAAGAACTGAAATCAGGCCGAAAATGGTTTTTTAAGGTGGTATTGGCATGCGTAACCGCGATTTTATAAAAAGATGAATCGCCGGTTAATTTAGTGGTTTCGAACAAAAGCTCAAGGTTCATCATATTATCGATAATTACCGGATATTTCCATTTATCGCCATTATGATCCCATGATTTAATGACGCCCGCCCTTGCATTGAACCGGGTTGATAAGGATTTTGCAGCCTGGATAATGACCGCTTTATAAGTGGGATCGCCTGTTAAACGGTAGCCGTTACCAAAGGGGCAATAGACCATAAAACCGAGATCGTGTGTACCCTTGTTAAACTGCTCTTTTTTGATGTCTTCGGTGTATTTTTGAGCCAATGTCAGCCATTTTTTATCTTTGGTGTGCTGATAATAATACCAGAGTTCAGCAGGGAAAAAACCGCTGGTCCAGTCATTTGAGCCCACCATCTTGAACTGTCCTTTTTCTACGGTACGTGGCGAAACCA
>Ga0182008_10000617_pt1 | contig 26148 bp, 21 predicted proteins | sample Sormic07211129_1_FD_120482 | JGI IMG/M metagenome (GOLD analysis project Ga0182008, IMG submission 120482) | Rhizosphere microbial communities from Sorghum bicolor, Mead, Nebraska, USA - 072115-129_1 metaG | ecosystem: Host-associated > Plants > Roots > Rhizosphere | place: USA: Nebraska...
GGCCGACATCGAGGGGGCGCTGTCGGTGACCTGGGCGTCGTTCGAATAGGTGTGGACGAAGGCCGTCTCGGGCAGCGTGTCCATCGTCAGGTCGCCGTCCTCGCCGACCTTGTAGATGCGCGCTGCGGTCATGGTCGTGATGCCCATGCCGTCGCCCAGGAAGAACAGCACGTTCTTCGGCGTCTGCGCCACGGGCGGCGTCGGCGTCGTCGTCGGCGGTTGCAGCTGCGGGCCCTGGTTGCTGCCGCCGCAGGCGGACAGCAGCAGTGAAACGCCCAGCAGCGCTGGGGCAATGAAGCGTTGGGTCATGCGACTCCCTCGGATGGTTGTTCGGGTGGTGCGCGCGGCGCGCACCTGTTCCGAGGCGGGAATCTAGAGACCGCAGATGACCGGTCCGTGACGAGTCGGATCCCGCGCGGAAGTTCACGGCCTGGCGAAAAAGATAGGCGGTGCCGGTCGTCGGCTTGTCATGTACGGCGTGCAGGTACATGGCACGGCCTGCGAAAATCGCGGCTTTGAATGCAGCGGCCCGACCGTTGAAGGAAATGCCCGTGCACACCACCGCCCTCGTCCTGTTCTCCGGCGGCCAGGACTCGACCACCTGCCTGGCCGACGCGCTGGCGAAGTACCAGCGCGTCGAGACCCTGGGTTTCGACTACGGCCAGCGCCACCGCGTGGAACTCGACGTGCGCCGCACGGTGCGCGAGCGCATCGCCGAACGCTTCCCGGACTGGGCGCCGCGCCTGGGCGAGGACCACCTGCTGACGGTCGATGCGCTGTCGCAGCTCGGCGGTTCCTCGCTGACCGAGGAGGTGGCGTTCGCGATGCAGGCCGACGGCCTGCCCAACACCTTCGTGCCCGGGCGCAACCTGCTGTTCCTCGCGCTCGCGGGCGCGCTGGCCTACCGCCGCGGCCTGCAGGTGATCGTCACCGGCGTCTGCGAGACCGACTACTCGGGCTACCCGGACTGCCGTGACGACACCATGAAGGCGATGCAGCTCGCGCTGTCGCTCGGGCTCGACCGCCGGCTGGTGATCGAGACGCCGCTGATGTGGATCGACAAGGCCCAGACCTGGGCCATGGCCCACCGGCTCGGCGGCGATGCGCTGGTCGAGCTGATCGTCGAGGAGACCCACACCTGCTACCAGGGCGACCGCAGCCACCGCCACGCCTGGGGCTACGGCTGCGGCAACTGCCCGGCCTGCGAACTGCGCAAGACCGGCTGGGCGCGCTACGCCGCCGGCTGAACCGTCGTGGTGTTCAGCCGGTAACGCGCGCCGCCGGCGTCGCCGTCCTGCTGCGGCACCAGCGTCCAGCGCTGGTTGTGGAAATCGCCCACGGCCGCGCGGTGCGCGATCGACACCATCGCACCGCCCGCGGCCTTCACCGTGTCCGACAGCCGCTGGTAGAGCACGCCTTCGGCCTGCGCGTCCAGCGCGCTGGTGATCTCGTCGGCGAACAGCCAGGCCGGTTTCTTGAGCAGCACGCGCGCGATGGCCAGCCGCTGCTGTTCGCCGCCCGAGAGCTTCTGGCTCCAGGCGTCGCTGTCGTCGAGGCGCGTGGCGAGGTCGGGCAGCAGGGCGTCGTTCAGGGCCTGCCGCAGCTGGTCGTCGCCGAAGTCGGCGGCCGGGTGGGGGTAGGTCAGCGCGTCGCGCAGCTTGCCGTCGGGCACGTAGGGGCGCTGCGGCATGAAGGCCACGTTGTCGGGCACCTGCATCCGGCCCGTCGAGAACGGCCAGATGCCGGCGAAGGCGCGGAACAGCGTCGACTTGCCGCTGCCCGAGGGGCCCTGCAGCAGCACGCTGTCGCCGGGCTTCACCGCGAGCGCGGCGCCGGCCAGCAGCGGCGTGCCGTTGGGCAGGGCCACCGCGAGATCCTCGGTGTGCAGCACGGCCGCGGGCGTGCGCTGCAGGCCGTCTTCGCGTTCCGCATGGGCGCGCATGCCGTCGTCGAAGCTGGTCAGGCGGTCGGTGGTGGCGCGCCACACGGCCACGCTGTCGTAGTTGTCGACGAACCAGCTGAGCGACTCCTGCACCTTGCCGAAGGCCGAGCTGATCTGCATCAGGTGGCCGAGCTGGAAGGCGCCGCCGAAGTACTGCTGCCCGGCCACCAGGAACGGAAAGATCACCGCCGCCTGCCCGAAGAAGGAGGTGAAGGTGACCAGGTTCTTCTGTTGCTTGATCAGCGCCAGGTAGTTGCGCAGCACCTCGCCGAAGCGCAGCTCGAGACGCTCGCGCTCGACCGTCTCGCCCTTGTCCAGTGCGATGGCCTCGCTGTACTCGCGCACCCGCACCAGGTGGTGGCGGAAGTCGGCCTCGTAGCGCTGCTGCCTGAAGTTCAGCCCGATCAGCGGGCGGCCGATGAAGTGCGTGATGGCGGTCCCGACGATGGAGTAGCCGAGCGCCACCCAGACCATCGCGCCGACGACCTGGTAGGTGGTGCCGTGGAAGCTGAACGAGAAGCTGCCCGACAGCGCCCACAGCAGGCCGATGAAGCTCATCAGCGTCACCACCGCGTTCAGCAGGCCCATCGACAGCGTCATCGTGGCGCTGGTGAAGATCTGCATGTCCTCCTGGATGCGCTGGTCGGGGTTGTCCGGCGTGTGGCTGTCCTTGGCCGCATAGCGGGCGAGCTCCAGATGGTAGAAGGTGCGGTCCGCCATCCAGCGCGACAGGTAGCTGCGCGTCATCCAGGCCCGCCAGCGCAGCTGGAGCAGCTGCGTCACATAGAACTTGAGCACCTGCACCGCGATGTTGGCGAAGGCGATCCAGCCGAAGACCCCCACCTCGTGCCAGAAGACCACCGAGTCCTTGTTCTGCAGCGCATCGTAGAAGCGGCCATACCACTGGTTGCCCAGCACGGCCACATACACGAACAACAGGTTCAGCGCGACGATGCCCAGCAGCATCGCGCGGGCGCGCCATTTCTCTTCCGAGCGGAAGTAGGGCGCCGCGAGCGTGAAGACGCGCCGGAGCACCTGGGCAAAGCTGCCGGCACGCGCCGAGATGGATGGAGACATGCGGATTCCCTCGCTGGCGTCGTGCGCCGAACATCGTGAGGCGCCCATGGTAGGGCGCGAATCCTTAGCCGGGGCTGAAAGCGTGCGCCGATGCGCTCGTCCGGGCATCGATGCGGTGACGCCGGCATGACAGGCGAGCGGCCGAAGCGCGCAAGACACCGGTCACGCGCCTGACAAATCTCTGTCACATGGCACTGCGAGCATCGCCGCGTTGACCCGTGTCCGCGTGCTTCGCGCACGTCCCCTCCTTCTTTCCTAGGGACTCCCCACATGCTGCGTCGTTCTTTCCGCTGGGCCCTCGTGCCGGCCACCCTGCTCTCGATGGCCTTCACCGTGGCCGCGCAGGGCCGCACCGAGCTGCTGGTCTACACCGCGCTCGAAGCCGACCAGGTGCAGGCCTACAAGGCCGCATTCGAGAAGGAGAACCCGGCGATCGAACTGAAGTTCGTGCGCGACTCGACCGGCATCGTCACCGCCAAGCTGCTGGCCGAGAAGGCCAACCCGCAGGCCGACGTGGTCTGGGGCCTGGCCGCCACCTCGCTGATGCTGCTCGACAAGGAAGGCATGCTCCAGCCCTACGCGCCCAAGGGCCTGGACGCCATCAAGCCCACCATGCGCGACCCGGCCAACCCGCCCAAGTGGGTCGGCATGGACGTGTGGTCCTCGGCCATCTGCTTCAACACCGTCGAGGCGCAGAAGAAGAACTTGCCCAAGCCCACCAGCTGGGCCGACCTGACCAACCCGGTCTACAAGGGCCAGGTCACCATGCCCAACCCGGCCGCCTCGGGCACCGGCTACCTGATGGTCTCGGGCTGGATCCAGATGATGGGTGAGGACAAGGCCTGGAAATACATGGACGCGCTGCACCAGAACATCGGCATCTACAGCCAGTCGGGCAGCAAGCCCTGCCGCCAGGCCGGCGCGGGCGAGTTCGCGCTCGGCATGTCCTTCGAATACCGCGCCAACAAGACCAAGCGCGACGGCGCCCCGATCGACATCGTGCTGCCCAAGGAAGGCCTGGGCTGGGACATGGAAGCCACCGGCATCCTCAAGACCAGCAAGAAGCAGGACGCCGCCAAGGCGCTGGCCGACTGGGCCGTGACCAAGCAGGCCAACGAGCTCTACGCGAAGAACTTCGCGGTGCTGGCGCTGCCGGGCGTGCAGGAAAAGCTGGAGTTCGTGCCGGGCGACGTCGAGAAACTGCTGGCCAAGAACGACTTCACCTGGGCCGCGGCCAACCGCGAGCGCATCCTGACCGAATGGTCGAAGCGCTACGAGTCGAAGTCGGAAAAGAAGCCGGGTTGATGAGAGCCCGGATGGCCGGAAGCAGAGAGCGCAAAGATCGCGCAGAAGGCGCGGAAGACGCAAATTCAAGAAAAATCCTCTTGTCTTCTTTTGCGTCTTTTGCCAGGCCTCTGCGTCCGGAAGTCCATTGAAATGACCGCTTTCCTTTCCCTGCGCGGCATCGGCAAGTCCTTCGGCGCCACCCGCGTGCTCGACGGCATCGATCTCGACATCGAGCCCGGCGAGTTCGTCTGCCTGCTCGGCCCCTCGGGCTGCGGCAAGACCACGCTGCTGCGCATCGTCTGCGGCATCGAGCGCGCCGACCGCGGCCAGATCCTGCTGGGCGGCCAGGACATCGCGGGCCTGCCGCCCGCGGCGCGCGGCTTCGGCGTGGTGTTCCAGTCGTACGCGCTGTTCCCCAACCTCACGGCCGCGCAGAACATCGCCTACGGCCTGCACCCCACGGGCGCGCTGGCGCGCGAGATGGCCAGGCGTTCGCGCGAGATGCTCGACCTGGTCGGGCTCGCCGCGCATGCCGACAAGTACCCGGTGCAGCTCTCGGGCGGCCAGCAGCAGCGCGTGGCGCTGGCGCGTGCCCTGGCGCCCAACCCGCGCCTGCTGCTGCTCGACGAGCCGCTGTCCGCGCTCGACGCGCAGGTGCGTGCCAGCCTGCGCAGCGAGATCCGCGCGCTGCAGAAGCGCCTGGGCATCGTCACCATCATGGTCACGCACGACCAGGAGGAAGCACTGTCGATGGCCGACCGCGTCGTGCTGATGCACAACGGCCGCATCGCGCAGGCCGGCACGCCCGGCGAGCTCTACCGCCAGCCGCGCACCCGCTTCGTCGCGGGCTTCGTGGGCCGGATGAACATGCTGCCCGCGACCGTGCTGGCCGACGGCAAGGTGCGCGTGCGCGACAGCGAACTGTTCTGCGCGCCGGGCGGGCTCGGCGTCGGCGCGCAGGCCACCGTGGGCATCCGGCCCGAACATGTGGTGGTCTCGCGCTTCGGTTCCGAGCTGGGCGTCAACAGCTTCGCGGCCCGCCTGCTCGACACCGAGTTCTTCGGCCACCGCACCTCGGCGCGACTGGCCTGCGAAGCGCTGGGCACCGAGATCGAGGTCGAGCTCCCGGCCGATGCGCGCGGCGATGGCGGCGAGCCGCTGGTGCCCAGCAGCATGGTGCACATCCAGCTTCCCCTGAACGCACTGTCCGTTCTGGCGCATTGAGCATGAGCAGTCTTCCGGGCGCCGTCGCCGTACCGCCGGTGGCGATAGCGCGCAGCAGCGCGTTCGATCGCGAACGCTGGATCACGGGCGCGGCCGTTCTGCTGGTCGTGCTCCTGCTGGTCGTGATCGTCGCGCTGCCCGTCGGCGCGCTGGTCGGCCAGAGCTTCTTCGACCGTGCGGGCGCCTTCGTCGGCCTGGCCAACTTCGCGCGCTACCTCGACAACCCCGCGCTCGTGCAGTCGGCCTTCAACAGTCTCTGGTTGGCGGCGATCAGCGCGGTGATCTGCACGGCCATCGCCTATGTCTACGCCTACGGCCTCACGCTGTCGTGCATGCCGGCCAGGGGCCTGCTGCGCGCGGTGGCGCTGGTGCCGCTGCTCGCGCCTTCGCTGCTGCCGGCCATCAGCCTGGTCTACCTGTTCGGCAACCAGGGCCTGTTCAAGGGGCTGCTGGGCGAGATGTCGATCTACGGGCCGCTGGGCATCGTGCTGGGCTCGGTGTTCTGGACGCTGCCGCATGCGCTGCTGATCCTCACCACCGCCATGGCCACCTCCGACGGCCGGCTCTACGAGGCCGCGCAGACCATGGGCGCCTCGCGCTGGCGCATCTTCTGCACGGTCACCTTGCCGGCTTCGCGCTATGGCCTGATCGTGGCCGCGATGGTGGTGTTCGTGCTGGTCATCACCGACTTCGGCGTGCCCAAGGTGGTGGGCGGCCAGACCGGCGTGCTCGCCACCGACATCTACAAGCAGGTGGTGGGCCAGCAGAACTTCCAGATGGGCGCGGTGGTCGGGCTGGTGCTGCTGATCCCGGCGGTGCTGTCCTTCCTGGTCGAGCGCCGCGTGCGCAGCCGGCAGGCCGCGGCGCTGTCGGCGCGCGCCACGCCCCACCAGCCCGAGCCGGTGCGCGCGCGCGACCGCGCGCTGCTGGCCTTCTGCGTGTTCACGGCGCTCGCGATCCTGGTGATGATCGGCATGGCCGTGTTCGCCTCGCTGGCCACCTACTGGCCCTACAAGCTCACGCCCTCGCTGAAGAACTACGACTTCAGCAACATGGACGGCGGCGGCTGGGGCAGCTACTTCAACTCGCTGCGCCTGGCCGTGTGCGCGGCGGTGGCGGGCGCGCTGCTCACCTTCGTCTCGGCCTACCTGGTCGAGAAGCCACGTCACTTCGGCCTGCTGCGCGAGCTGCTCAACCTGCTGGCCAACCTGCCGCTGGCGGTGCCGGGGCTGGTGCTGGGCGTGGGCTACATCTTCTTCTTCATCTCGCCGTCGAACCCGCTGCGCGCCATCTACGGCAGCATGACCATCCTGGTGGTGTGCACGGTCGCGCACTTCTTCTCGGTGGCGCACCTGACCTCGCTCACCGCGCTGCGGCAGCTCGACCGCGAGTACGAGTTGGTGTCGGAGTCGATGGGCGTGCCCTTCTGGCGCACGCTGTGGCGGGTGCACCTGCCGGTGGCGCTGCCCACGGTGCTCAACGTGGGCGGCTACTTCTTCGTCAACGCCATGACCACCGTCTCGGCCGTCGTGTTCCTCTATTCGCCGCAGACCACGCTGGCCGCCATCGCCGTGCTCAACATGGACGATGCCGGCGACGTCGCGCCCGCAGCGGCCATGGCCTCGCTGATCATGCTCACCGCGGCCATCGGCCGGGGCGTGTTCGCGCTCGCGGGGCACTGGGCGATCCGACGCACCCAGGCCTGGAGACACCGCTGATGCCCGACGCCACCCAACACTTCGACCTGATCGTCGTCGGCGCCGGCATCGTCGGCCTGGCCCATGCCTACACCGCGGCGCAGCGCGGCCTCCAGGTCTGCGTGGTCGAGCGCGACGCGGCCGCCATCGGTGCATCGATCCGCAACTTCGGCTTCATCACCGTCACCGGCCAGGCGCCGGGCGACATGTGGCGCCGGGCGATGCACAGCCGCGCGGTGTGGAACGCGGTCGCTCCGCAGGCCGGCATCGACATCGTGCACCGCCACCTCTGGCTGGTGGCCTGTCGGCCGGAGGCGCACGCGGTGCTCGAAGCCTTCATGCGCACGCCAATGGGCGAAGGCTGCCAACTGCTCGACGCCGGCGATGCACAGGCCAGGGCGCCGGCCCTGAGCCTGGCCGATGCGCAGTCGGTGCTGTTCAGCCCGCACGAGCTGCGCGTCGAATCGCGCACCGCCATCGGCCTGCTCACGAAGTGGCTGGCCGAAGCGCATGGCGTCGTGTTCCGCTTCGGCGAAAGCGTGCACGAGGTCGATACGCCGCGGGTGCGCACCTCGCGCGGCACACTGCACGCCGAGCGCGTGGTGGTCTGCACCCACGCCGAACTGCACGGCCTGTTCGCCGATCGCATCGCTGCGCAGGACCTCACGCTGTGCCGCCTGCAGATGTTGCGCATCCAACCCGAAGCCGGCTTCCGCCTGCCGGGCGCGGTGATGACGGACCTGAGCCTGGTGCGCTACGAGGGCTACAGCACGCTGCCCGAGTCCGCCGCGCTGCGCGCGCGGCTGCAGCAGGAAGAGGCCGCCTCGCTGGCGCACGGTATCCACCTGATCGTGGTGCAGAGCGCCGACGGCTCGCTGGTGGTCGGCGATTCGCACCACTACGCCGACGCGCCCGAGCCCTTCGCGATGGAGGCGGTCGACCAGCTCATCCTGCGCCACCTGCGCAGCACGCTGAACCTCGAGGCCGCGCAGGTCACCGAGCGCTGGACCGGCGTCTACCCGTCATCGAAGAGCACACCCTGCGTCATCGATGCGCCCGACGACGCCACGCGCGTGGTGCTGGTCACCAGCGGCAGCGGCGCAAGCACCGGCTTCGGCATCGCGCACGACGTCTTCGAGGCCTGGTAGCCCGACGGCCGCCCTCAGATGTTGGTGCTCGAGGGAATGCGGCTCGGCAGCAGGTGCTCGTAGGGCCGTGGCCGCGTCGCGTTGCGCTGGCGGATGGTGGCTTCGATGCCGACGAGCGCGCGGCGGAAGCGCTCCAGCGGCCCGCCGGGGCCCGCGATGGCCGGATCGACCAGCACCGGCAGGTGCGGGAAGGCGTTGTCCTTGTACTCGCCGAGCATCCGGTAGTACACGCCCCCGAGCACGTGGAACAGCAGGATCTGCTCCTGCGCCGCGAGCCGCGAAGGCAGCATCTGCGACCAGCTGGCCTCGGTCTGCCCGGTGCGCGTGACGGGGGCCGGCGTGCCGGAAGTGCCGGCGCTGAAGGGCGCGTAGGTCATCACCGAATACTGCGGGAAGTTCACGGCCGCGTGCTGCGCGCTGGTGTTGAAGAGGATCGCCGTCAGCACGTCGACCAGCTGGGCGCGCGTGGTGATCGGCCGGAAGCCGTGCACCTTGCCGTGGGTCGCGAGTTCGGTGGCCCAGGCCCTGAGCTCGTAGTCCTGGGTCACGTCGCCGTCGCTCAGGTAATAGGTCGCGACGTAGTCGCCGACCCATTGCGCGATCGCCTTCCACACCAGCAGCGCGTCGTCGCGGTAGGGGTAGTCGGGCAGCGCCGCCGTGTCGTCCACGCCGCGCGCGCGCAGGTCGTTGGGCAGCATCATGCGCTCGTAGAAGTCGTAGGCCAGCCGGTCGCGGCCGCATTCGCGCTGCAGCGTCTCGATGGGCGCGCAAAGGATCACATCGCCCGTGGTCAGCGGCGCCATGATCAGCAGCGTGGCGGCCTCGTTGATGAACATCGTGCCCTCGAGGTGCGGCGACAGCAGCCGGCTCAGCGGATGCGCGGTGGCCAGCTGGCGCTGCGTGGCCATCGCGAAGGCCTCGGACATCAGGTGCGTGCGGCCCAGGTGCACGAACATCTCGTGGTAGTTGAAGTCGGCCACCTGCACCACGGTCTTGGCCGATTGCCAGGCCCAGTAGGCCTCGGCATTGGCCGTGTCGTCGACGCGCAGGAAGATCGGGTTGCGCGTCGCGTCCTGGCCGCACTGGATCGCGACCGGCACCAGCGAGCGGCCGGCCTTGGGGCGCGCGAACAGCGCGATCGGTGCCGCGGCATAGCCCGTGCCCGTGAGCGGCTTGCTCGTCGGTCCCTGCGGCGCCATGTCGCCCAGGTCCTGGTAGTCGAGCAGGTAGAGCCGGCCCGAGGCCGCGGCATCGGCGAGGCTGTCGCCGGCGCCCATCACCTGGCGGTACTGCGCGTCGCCGAGCGGGAACTTGGCCGGCAGTGCCGAGGCGCGCTGGATCAGCATCGGATTCGGTCCGGCGACACGCATGGCGGCGAACAGGTCGTTGTCGTGCAGCAGCTGTGCGATCGCCGGCTTCTCGATGGTCACGAACAGCGCGTCGTACTGCGCCACGGTCTTGGGGCCGCCGAGCGCGTTCAGCGGACCTTGCGACAGCAGCTGCTGGTGGATCTGCCGCAGCTGCGTGCCGATGTCGCCAGCCGTGCCCACGAGGCCTGTGAGCACCGCCAGGGCCGTGGCGGGGAGGGTGAGCAGGCCGCCGTTCGCGGCCAGCAGCTGGTCGAAGGCCGCCTGCAGGCTCGCGAGGCGCGTGCGCAGATTGTCGAGCGCCTGCAGGCTGCCCGGCGCCTGTGCGCTGGTGACGAAGGAGGCCGCGAAGTTGGTCACGGCCTCGAGCGCCTTGGTGAGCGTCTTCAACTGGTGCTCGAGCGCGGGCAGCTCGCCCGGCGGCACCACCGCGCCCATCGGCACGCCGGCGAGGTTGATGTGCGATTCGGTCCACACATAGGTGGCCTGGCGCCCGGCCAGCTCGAACCGCCGCGCCGCGGCGCTGAGCGGATCCAGCTTCTGCGGCAGCCGGGGCTGGAGGACCGGGACGGCCGCCGACGCGGTCGATGCCTGCCCTGCGAGCAGGCCGAGTCCCCCCATCGAGGCGGACCATTTGAGAATCTCTCTGCGCTTCATCGTTGAACTCCCTGACGTTGTGATTCCTGGAGCGTTCGAAGAGGTGACAGCCGGATCGAACGCTCGTTCCATTCGGCTGCGGATTCTGTGGAGGGGCCCTGGCCTTGGCAACGCCGGTCTTCGCCTGCCGCGCGAATGCGAGAAAAAATGCCGTTTGGGCGGGGCTTTTCGTCCTGGGGCGAAAGCCGAACGAAAGCCGGGTGGCCGGCTTCAGCGGCCGGCGGTGTGCGGATGCCGTGCGCCTTCGTACAGCGCCTGCGCCAGCGCGCGATGTCGCGCGAGCAGGGGCGCGAGCTCGAGGCCGGTGAAGCGTCCGTCGCGGATGCGCACCTGGCCGTCGATCACGCTCAACGCGGTCGAGGCCGGCGTGCAGAACACGAGGGCCGCCACCGGGTCATGGCCGGCGCCCGCATGCGCCACGCCGCGCAGGTCGAAGGCCACGAGGTCGGCCGACATGCCTGGCGCGAGCGCGCCGATGTCGTCGCGGCCCAGCACCTGCGCGCCGCCCAGCGTCGCGATCTCGAGCGCCTCGCGCGCGGTCATCGCGGCCGGGCCGTGGCCCACGCGCTGCAGCAGCAGGGCCTGCCTTGCCTCGCCCAGCATGTGGGCGCCGTCGTTCGAGGCGCTGCCGTCCACGCCCAGGCCCACGGGCACGCCCGCGCGGCGCATCGCACCGACGGGTGCGATGCCCGAGCCGAGCCGCATGTTGGAGCAGGGGCAGTGCGCCACGCCGGTGCCGGTGCGGCCGAACAGCGCGATGCCGGCCGGGTCGAGCTTGACGCAGTGGGCATGCCACACGTCGCGGCCGACCCAGCCCACGTCCTCGGCGTACTCGGCCGGCGTCATGCCGAACTTCTCGCGCGAGTAGGCGACGTCGTTGTCGTTCTCGGCCAAATGGGTGTGCAGCGACACGCCGCGCGTGCGCGCGAGCACCGCCGACTCGCGCATCAGCTCGCGCGAGACCGAGAAGGGCGAGCAGGGCGCGAGCACGATGCGGCGCATCGAATGGCGCGAGGCGTCGTGCCAGCGGTCGATCAGGCGCTCGCTGTCGGCCAGGATCGCGGCCTCGGTCTCCACCACCGCATCGGGCGGCAGGCCGCCCTGGCTGCGGCCCACGCTCATGCTGCCGCGCGCCGCGTGGAAACGCATGCCCATGGCGTCTGCCGCCTCGATCGAGTCGTCGAGCCGCGCGCCGTTGGGAAACAGGTAGAGGTGGTCGCTGGTGGTGGTGCAGCCCGACAGCATCAGCTCGGCCATCGCGGTCTGTGTCGACACGCGCACCATCTCCGGCGTGAGGCCGGCCCAGAGCAGGTAGAGGTTGGTGAGCCAGCCGAAGAGCTCGGCGTCCTGCGCGGCCGGCACGGCGCGCGTCAGGCTCTGGTACATGTGATGATGCGTGTTGACCAGGCCCGGCATCAGCACGTGGCCGTGCAGGTCGATGGCCTCGGCCTGGCCGTTTCGCCACGCCTCCAGGTAGACGGCGGGCAGATCGGCCGTGGGGCCCACCCAGGCCACCGCGGGGCCATCGCACACCACGGCGCCGTCGGCGATTTCGCGCCGCGCGGCGTCCATGGTGACCAGAACGTCGGCATGTCGAAGGATCAGCATGCCGGCATTCTGCCGCCGCTCAGCGTTCGGACAAGCCCATCGCCGGATCGCTCACCGTGTGCTTGCCGGTTTCCACGCGGCCGGCGAAGCGGCGGTAGTAGGCCGGGTCACTGTCGCAAGTGACCGCGAAGTCGTACCACTGGCCGCTGGCCGCGAGCTCCCAGTGCTGGTCCACGCTGGCGCCGCCGGCCACTTCCGCGGTCCAGGGGCCGTCGTTGCGGTAGGCCTTGGGCACGATGGTGAAGCGGCAGGCGGTCTTGCCGTCGTTGCGCATGCTCAGGTAGACGTTGCCGTTGGCGATGTCGTAGCACACGCGCACCTCGGGGCTCGCGGCGCCGCCCGCGCGCAGCGTGTTGAGGTTGCCCTTGAAGTGGCGATGGAAGCCGTTCGGGCCGAGCACCCAGAGGTCGTAGGCGCCGGCGTTGTCGCTCATCGCGCTCCAGGCGTCGTCGAGCGTCTTGCCGGCTTCGACCATGTAGCGGCGCGGCAGGCGGTCGAGGTTGAGCTTGTCGTAGACATGGAACACCGCGGCGGCCTTGCCGCTGTTGGCGAACAGCAGCTGCACCTTGCCGTTGAGGGCATCGGTCCTCGCGCTCGCGTGCAGCTCGTAGGGCAGCGCGCGCGACGGGCGGGTGCCCGTGGGCTGGCGCGGCAGTTGCGGATCGAGCGGCAGCGGCACCTGGGGCAGCTTGCCCTGGTCGGTGCGCAACTGGTCGGCCTGGTCCCGGCTCAGGCGGCCGCCGAGCGTCGGCAGCGTTTCGGTGTTGGGCGTGGCGAAGTTGAAGGCGCTCGTGAGGTCGCCGCACACCGCGCGCCGGAAGGGCGAGATGTTCGGCTCCTTGACGCCGAAGCGGGCCTCGATGAAGCGCAGCACCGAGGTGTGGTCGAAGGCCTGCGAGTTGACCCAGCCGCCGCGGCTCCAGGGCGAGATCACGTACATCGGCACGCGCGGGCCGGGGCCGAAGACGCGGCTGTCGGTGGGGGGCTGCGAGCTGCTGCCCGCGGGCGGCGGCTGCGTGAAGTACTCGTGCGCCAAGTCGGCATCGGCCAGCGTGGTCTTGCCGGCCGGCTTCTTGTTGGCGTCGAGCGAGGGCGCCGAAGGCGAAGGCACGTGGTCGAAGAAGCCGTCGTTCTCGTCGAAGTTGACCAGCAGCACGGTCTTGCTCCAGACCTCGGGCGCGGCGGTCAGGGCGTCCAGGATCTCCTGGATGAACCAGGCGCCCTGCACCGGGCTGGAGGGGCCTGGATGCTCGCAGTAGGCCGAGGGCGCACTGATCCAGCTCACCTGCGGCAGGCGGCCCGCCAGCACGTCCTTGCGGAAGGCGTCGAGGTACTCCTCGGGCTTGGTGCCGGGCAGGGTGTTGGCGATGCCCTTGTAGAGCGGGTTGCCGGGGTTGTCGCTGGCCGCGTCGTAGGCGTGGTAGGGCACGGCCTGGCCGGGGTTGGAATACGGCGAGCCGGGGCCGCCGCCGCTGGAGACCGGGAAGGCCGAGGCGCGGTTGGCGCGGCGGAACTGGCGGAAGGCGCCCAGCATGTTGTCGCCCCATTCGTCGGGCATGTTCTGGTAGCAGATCCAGTTCACGCCTGCGTCCTCGAGCCGCTCGGCGTAGGTCTTCCAGGTGTAGCCGGTGTTCACCGCGGACGCGCGGCCGTCCAGCCAGTCCCATTCGTTGTTGACGTAGGCCACGCCCTGCGCGGTCGGGCCGTTGGTGCCCGTGAGGTGGAAGGAGCGGTTGGCATCGGTGCCGGTGTGCATCGCCGCGTGGTAGCTGTCGCACAGCGTGAAGGCGTTGGCCAGCGAGAACTGGAACGGCACTTCGGCTTCCTTGAAGTAGCCCATCGACGCATCGGTCTTGTAGCGCGGCCATTGCGAGAGGCGGCCGCCGTCCCAGGCGTTCTGGCTGTCGTCCCATTCGTGCGGCGTGCCCTTCACGCGCTGCGCGTTGCCCTTGGACTGGTCGAGGTGGTAGGGCAGCACGAGCCGGCCGTTGCCGTCGGCCTGCTGCCACACGTTGCGCCCACCGGGCAGCGGCACGGTGAAGCGATCGCCGAAGCCGCGCACGCCCGGCAGCGTGCCGAAGTAGTTGTCGAAGGAGCGGTTCTCCTGCATCAGGATCACGATGTGCTCGACGTCCTGGATGGTGCCGGTCTTGTTGTTCGCGGGAATGGCGAGCGCGCGGCGGATGCTGGGCGGGAAGGCGCTGAGCGAGAGTGCGGCCAGGCCGGTGGTGGCGGTACCGGTGAGGAATTTGCGACGGGAGTTCATGGCTTGCTTCTTCGAGTCGTTCATGGCGCGCAGCTCTTCACGGGGGCCACACCGGTGTCGGGCGGCGTGGTGGGTTGGGTCGGTGTCGTGGGCGGGGTGGGCGCCGCGGCGCCGTTGTCGCTGCTGCTGCCGCCGCAGGCCGACAGGGCGCCGGCCAGGACGAGCACGGTCGCGAGACGCGTGCCAAGGGTTGAGATTCGCATGAGAGACCTCTGGGCGTTGTGGTGGTCGACAGAGCGATGGCGCGGGCGCGATGGCCCGCGTTTTTGCTCGTGAAGGCGTGGGGAGGTCCGTGGACCGGACCGTCGCCCAAGGCTAGGCAGCGGGCATGACCTCGCGATGAACCTTCCGTGACATCGCGTGCATCGAGATCGCGCCCGAGGCGCCTCGGGGCGTGGAGAACCGCAGGGAAGAACGCGCGACCCGGTGTCGCGCGCGGCGCTCAGGACTCGTTGCTGATGCCGCTGCTCACATGCCCGGCCGGCACATGGCGCGCGGCCGCATCGACGTGGCCGGTCTGGTCGTCGAAGAAGAAGTCGGGCTCGAACTCGCGCAGGAACTCGCCCTTGGGCAGGCCGCCCAGGAACATCGCCTCGTCGACGCGGATGTTCCAGTTCATCAGCGTGCGGATCGCGCGCTCGTGCGCCGGCGCGCTGCGCGCAGTGACCAGCGCGGTGCGGATGCGCATCGAGGCGTTGCCGGCCATCTGCAGGCGATGCAGGGCCATCAGCAGCGGCTTGAACGGCCCCTCGGGCAGGGGCAGCTCGGCCTTGCTCGATTCGTGCAGCTGGAAGGCGTCGAGCCCCTCGGCCTGGAACACGCGCTCGGCCTCGTCGCTGAACAGCACCGCATCGCCGTCGAAGGCGATGCGCACCTCGTTGGGAAAGGCGTCGCTGGCCTTGACCGATTCGACGAGCACGCGCGCCGCGGGAAAGCCCGCGTGCAGCGCCTCGCGCACGTCCTGCGCGTTGACCGAGAGGAACAGGTGGGCCCGCAGCGCGCGCAGGTAGCCGAAGGGCGCGCGGCCCTGGGTGAACACGCCGCGCTGCAACGGCAGGCCGGCGGCGGTGCTGGAGCGGAAGATGCGCATGCCCGAGACCGGGTCGTTGCGCGAGAGGATCACCACCTCGACCCGCTGCACGCCGTCGTCGTTGAAGCGCAGCAGCTTGCGGATCAGCGAGTAGGCGATGCCCGGGGCCGCCGGCTGGTCGATGCGCTCGAACTGCAGCCGCATGTAGCCCTCGTTGTCGCCCGACTCGAAGATCCGGTTCTCTTCCTCGAGGTTGAACAGCGCACGCGAGGAGATCGCCACCACCAGCTTGTCGTCGAGGGTGGCGGCCATGGCGTCTACTTCACGAACTGGTTGAGCTGGATGATCGGCATCAGCACCGCCAGCACGATCAGCATCACGACCCCGCCCATGCCCACGATCAGCAGCGGCTCGAGGATGGTGGCCAGGTGCATCGCGCGGCGCTGCACTTCGGCGCCGAGCTGGGTGGCGGCCCGCTGCAGCATCAGCGGCAGCGTGCCGGTCTGCTCGCCCAGCCGCGCGAACATCGAGACGATGCCGGGGAAGCGCTTCTTCTGCGCCAGGGCCGAAGCCAGCGGCGCGCCTTCGCGCACCAGCACCAGCGCGTCGAGCGCGTCGGCGCGCATCGCGCGGTTGCTCAGCGTCTCGGCCGCGGCCTGCAGCGCGCGCAGGATCGGCACGCCGGCGGTCGTCAGCATGGCCAGCGTGCTGGCGAAGCGCGCCGCGTTGTAGCCGCGCGCGAGCTTGCCCACCAGCGGCAGGTTGAGCCAGGCGGCATCGAACTTCTCGCGGAAGGCCGGGCGTGCGAGCGCGGTGCGGATGGCGACCGTGCCGGCCACGATGGCGATCAGCATCGTCCAGCCGTAGTTGCGGACGAAGTCGCTCAGCGCCAGCATCGCCACCGTGAGGAAGGGCAGCGCGCGCTTGGTGCCGGCGAACACGTTGGCCACCTGCGGCACCACGTAGCTGACCAGGAAGATCACGATCACGATCGCCACCAGCGTGACGATGGCCGGATAGAGCGCCGCGCCCACCAGCTTCTGCTGCAGCGCCTGGCGCTGTTCGAGGTCGTCGGCCAGGCGCTCGAGCACCAGGCCCAGGTTGCCGCTGTGCTCGCCCGCGCCGATGACCGCGGTGTAGATCGGCGAGAACTCGCGCGGGTGCTGCGCCAGCGCGCGCGCGAAGGGCGAGCCGGCATTGACCTCGGCCCGCAGCGAGGCCACCAGGTTGCGCTGGTTCTCGCGCTCGGCCTCGTCGGTGAGCGCGGTGAGCGCGCGTTCCAGCGGCAGGCCGGAGGACACCAGGCCCGCGATCTGCCGCGTCCACACGGCCAGCTCGGTGGTGCTGAAGGCCCGCGCGCCGCCGAACAGCCGGCGCCAGCCGCCCGACTCGCGCCGCTGCGCGTTGGCGTTGCCGACGATGGTGACGGCCAGGGGAATCAGCTGCTGCGCGCGCAGCATGCCGCGCGCGTTGCGCGCGGTGTCGGCCTCGATCACCCCCTTGCGGGCGTTGCCCTGGGCGTCGATGGCTTCGAAGGAATAGGCCGGCACGTCAGTCTCGCGTCACGCGCAGCAGTTCGGCGCGTGAAGTGACGCCGGCCTGCACCAGCCGTTCGCCGTCGGCGCGCATCGAGCGCAGGCCGCCGCGTTCGGCCGCGGTGAAGATCTGGCTCTCGGGCGCGCGGCTGTGGATCAGCGACTGCACCGCTTCATCGGCCACCAGCAGTTCGAAGATGCCGGTGCGGCCCTGGTAGCCGGTCTGGCCGCAGGCGTCGCAGCCCACGGGCACGGCCTCGCCGTTCTCCGAGCGGGTGGCGCAGGTCGGGCACAGCTGGCGCACCAGCCGCTGCGCGAGCACGCCCAGCAGCGAGGAGCTCAGCAGGAAGGGTTCGACCCCCATGTCGGTGAGCCGGGTGACGGCGCTGACCGCGTCGTTGGTGTGCAGCGTGGCGAGCACGAGGTGGCCGGTCAGCGAGGCCTGGATCGCGATCTGCGCGGTCTCGAAGTCGCGGATTTCGCCGATCATGATCACGTCCGGGTCCTGCCGCAGGATCGCGCGCAGGGCCTTGGCGAAGGTCAGGTCGATCTTGGCGTTGACCTGGGTCTGGCCGACACCGGCCAGCTCGTACTCGATCGGGTCTTCCACCGTCATGATGTTGCTGCGCGTGGCGTCGAGCCGCGCCAGCGCCGAGTACAGCGTGGTGGTCTTGCCCGAGCCGGTCGGGCCGGTCACGAGGATGATGCCGTGCGGCTGCGAGATCAGGGTCTCGAAGCGCGACAGCGTGTCGCCCAGCATGCCCACCGATTCGAGCGTGAGCTTGCTCTCGTTCTTGTCCAGCAGCCGCAGCACCGCGCGTTCGCCGTGCGCGCTGGGCAGTGTCGACACGCGCACGTCGACCGCGCGGGTGCCGATGCGCAGCGAGATCCGGCCGTCCTGCGGCAGGCGTTTCTCGGCGATGTCGAGGTCGGCCATGATCTTCAGCCGCGAGATCAGCGCGGCATGCAGCGCGCGGTTGGGCTTGACCACCTCGCGCAGCGTGCCGTCGATGCGAAAGCGCACCGAGGACGTGCGCTCGTAGGGCTCGATGTGGATGTCGCTCGCGCCGTCGCGCGCGGCCTGCGTGAGCAGGGCGTTGAGCATCCGGATGATGGGCGCGTCGCCGGCCGATTCCAGCAAGTCCTCGACCGCCGGCAGCTCCTGCATCATGCGCGAGAGGTCGGCCTCGCCCTGCACCTCGCTGACCACGGTGGCGGCGTTCGATTCGCCGTTGGAGTAGGCGGCGCTGATGCGCTGCGCGAGCTGCTCGGTCGGCAGCGGCTCGAAGGTCTTGATCGCGAAGCGGCGCGCGACTTCGCCCAGCGCGCTGCGCGGCGGGTCGCGCGGCATCCAGAGCGTCAGGCTGCCGTCGTCGGCCTCTTCCAGAAGCAGCTGCTGGGCACGCGCGAAGGCGTAGGGGAGGGGGTAACGCATCGCCCGTCGGTGCTCAGGGAAGTTCGCGCGTGGTCGCGGGGTCGGCGGTCGGGGGCAGCGTGCCCTTGAGCGGCGTGTCCTTGGGCGCGACCCTGTTGTCGATCATCGGCGGCGGGATCAGGCGCGTGCCCTCGATGCGGCGGCTGCTGTCGTTCGACTCGGGCGTCGGCTGCAGCAGCAACTGGGGCAGCTGGGGCAGCACCGGCGCCTCGGTCACGCCGCGCAGCATCACGTTGTCGGTGGCCGGCTGCAGGTTCTGCTGCAGGGTGCGCAGCATGTCGTAGCGCTCGGTCGCGAGCGCTTCGCCGCTGATGCTGTCGCGCAGCACCATCGGGCGCAGGAACACCATCAGGTTGGTCTTCTTGCGGCTGCGCGTCTCGCTCTTGAACAGGTTGCCGAGCACCGGGATGTCGCCCAGGCCGGGCACCTTCTCGTCGGCGCGCGCGTATTCGTCGGTCAGCAGGCCGCCGATGACGATGATGCTGCCGTCGTCGACCAGCACGCTCGATTCGATCGAGCGCTTGGAGGTGGTCGGCCCGTTGGTGTTGTTGGCTGTGCCCGCGACCACGCTCGACACTTCCTGGAAGATGGTCATCTTGACCGTGCCGTTCTCGCTGATCTGCGGCCGCACGCGCAGCGTCAGGCCGACGTCCTTGCGTTCCACGGTCTGGAACGGGCTGACGTTGGTGCTGCTGCTGCCGGTGTTGGTGTACTGGCCGGTCACGAAGGGCACGTTCTGGCCGATCACGATCTTGGCTTCCTCGTTGTCCAGCGTCAGCAGGTTGGGCGTCGAGAGCACGTTGCCTTCGCCGTTGCTCTGCAGGAAGCGCGCCACCAGGCCCAGCGCGTTCACGCCGTTGATCTTGGTGCCCAGGCCGATGTTGAAGCCGCTCGAGGGCTGCGAGGGCACGCCGCCGGCCGCCGTGGCCGCCGAGAGATTGAAGATGTTCTGGCCGCCGAGGCTGGAGTTGGTGCCGACCGCGCCGGTGGAGCCGATGGCGGTCTGCCACTGCACGCCGAATTCGGCGGCCTTGTCGGCATTGACCTCGACGATCAGGCTTTCGACCATCACCTGCGCGCGGCGGCTGTCGAGTTTGTCGATCACCGCGCGCAGCTGGCGGTACTGTGGCTCGGGCGCCGAGATGATCAGCGAGTTGGTCGAGGGGTCGGCCTGGATCTGGCCGCCGGTCGAGGGCTGGTTGGCGTTGTTGAGCGGCGTGGTGGCCGCGGCGCTGGTGGTGCTGCCGCTCTGGTTGCTGGTGCCGGTCTGGCCTGCGGTCTGCGGGTTGGTGGCGCTGCCCAGCGTGCCGGCCGCGCCCGAGTTGCCGCCGGTGCCGCGCGCATCGGTCGACATGGCGGCGCGCAGCGTGGTGGCCAGCCGCACCGCGTCGGCGTTCTTGAGGTACACCACGTAGATGTTGCCGGCCGCGCCGTTGCCGTTGTCGAAGGCCGGGCGGTCGAGCTTGTCGACCAGCGTGCGCACCAGCTGGACCCGGGCCGGGTTGGCGGCGCGCAGGATCAGCGCGTTGCTGCGCGGGTCGGCCACCAGCGTGGTGCGGAAGGTGGCGTCGACGGTGCCGGGCGCGGCGCCCGCCGGGCCGGTGGCGCTGCCGCCTTCGATCAGCCGCGTGATCAGCGGCACCATGTCGGTGGCCACCGAGTGGCGCAGCGGGATCACCTCGATGTCCGACGCGTTGGGCACGTCGAGCGAGGCCACGATGCGCGCCAGGCGCTGCATGTTCTCGGCGTAGTCGGTGATCACCAGCGAGTTGTTGCCGGGGTTCACGTTGATGGTGTTGTTCGGCGCGATCAGCGGGCGCAGCACCGGCAGCAGGTTGTTGGCCGCCTCGTAGTTGAGCTTGAAGACCTGCGTGACGATCTGGTTGCCGCTCATGCGGGCCGCGGCGCCGGTGGAGCTGACCACGGTGCTGCCCTGCAGCTTGGCGTCGGCCTCGGGCACGATCTTGTAGAGCCCGTCGGCCTCGACGATCGCGAAGCCCTGCAGCCGCAGCGCGGCGGCGAACTGGTTGAAGGCGGCCGCGGGCGGGATCGCGCGGTCGGTCTGCAGGCTGATCGTGCCCTTGACGCGTGGATCGACCACCACGTCGCGGCCGGTGATCACGGCCATGGTGCGCGCCACCGATTCGATCTCGGCGCTGCTGAAGTTCAGCGTGATCGGCTCGCCGCGGCGCGGCGCGGCGTCTTGCGCGAAGGCCGAGGGAAGGCAGGCGGTCATCAGGACCTGTGCCGCGAGTGCGACAAGGCCGAGGCGCATGCCGTGAGAAGACAGATGCTTCATGGTCAACCCAGTGTGATGAGCGAGCGCGTGCCCTGGCGCCGCCCGATGATGTTCAACAAGTTCGAAAGCGCGTCTTCGCGGCCCGGGGCCGCACTGGCCTCGCCGTCGAAACGCATCGCGGTGCCGTTCCAGCGGCCGCTGCCGCTGAGCACCAGGCTGCCTTCACGGGTGGTCAGCAGCAGGCTCGGCGCGGGGCCGCCCTCGATGGTGACGCGGTAGCTGCCCATGGGGCGCAGCGTGGAAAGACTCGACGAGATGTCGGTGGCGTCGAGCGTGGCCCGGCCGGAGAGGCCGAGCGTGCGGCCCTTGAGTTCCATGGCGAAGGCCTGCGTCGACAGTTCGAGCATGCCTTGGGGCTTGAGCGTGTTCCAGGGCGCGCCGAAGCCGCTCAGCATGGCCGCCGGCCAGGTCGAGCGGCCGTCGCCCCAGGCGAGCAGCGCGCCGTCGGCGCGGGGCCGCACCTGCAGGCGCAGCGGTTGCGGCGCGCAGCAGGGCAGCGTGAAGGCCGCGTTGACCGCGCCCCAGCCCGGCCGCAGCGTCCAGCTCAGCGTGCCGGGCAGCGAGATCGACTCGGCGCCGCGTCCGCCGCTGGAGAACACCACGCCGGCGTTGCCGTTCCAGACCGTGCCGCGCGCATTGATGAGCTGCAGCTGGTTGCCGCTGGCCTGGGCCAGGCCGGCGGCCAGCCAGCGTGCCGGCGCATAGAGGGCCAGCGTCGCGAGCCCGCCCAGCAAGGCCCCGACGAGCGCCCAGCGCCAGCCGGCGCTGGGGCTCGGTGCGTGGGAAGAGGAGCGGGTTGCCATGCGGGGCGGTCTCACTTCGCGGGCAGGTTCATGACCAGCGTGCCGTCCCAGCGCACCAGCGCATCGGCCGGGGCGGGGGCGGGGGCGGCCGTGGCGCCGCGCGGCGCCGGCGCGGCACCCGCCTGCGAACGCGTCAGGTGCACTTCGCGCGGCACCGCGCGGGCGTTGCCGCGCGCCTGGGCCAGCCATTGCGCCAGGCCGTCGGCCGAGGTGCCGCGCAGCGTGACCAGCACGCCTTCGCCGGCGCCGGCGACCTGCATCTGCGCATTGCCGCCCAGGCTTTGCTGCACCGAGGACTCGATGGCGCGCAGGGCTTCGTCGCGGCTCGCGCGAGGTTGCGATTGCAGGGCCCTGGCCTGGATCTGCAGCGCGCTCATGCGCTGCAGCTGGGCGTCGAGTTCGGCATGGGCGGCCGGGGCGGTGGCCAGGGTGCGCAGCGCCGGCGCCAGCCCGACCCACCAGAGCAGCGCCAGCAGCAGCAGCGCGACCATGCCCTGCACCAGGCGCTGTTCGCGCAGTGCGAGGGACGGCCACCAGGCGTCCCAGCGGGCTTGCAGCTTGTCGATCCACGGGCTCATCGTTGGGCCTCCGCCTGCACCAGCAACAGATCGCCTTCGCTGCGGGCGCTGTAGCCGCGCGATGCCAGCGTGGCCGACAGGGTGCTGGTCTCGGCCATGCCCAGGGCCAGGCCGCGCAGGCGCAACTGGCCGCCGCTGTAGTCGACGGCGGTGGGCACGCGGCCGGGCGGTAGGCTGCTGGCCAGCGCGCCGAGCATGGGCTCGAGGTCGGCCGGCGACACGCCGCCGGTGGCCTGCTGCAGCGCCGCGACCTCGCGGGTCATCTGCAGCTGGGGTTCGTAGATCGGCACCGAGGGAAAGGTCTGGGCCAGGATGCTGCGGACCGTGCCGCGCTTGGCGTCGAGCGCGCGGCGCTCCTTCCAGGCCCAGGCGTTCACGCCGATGAGTTGCGCGGCCAGCAGCAGCAGCACGCCCCAGCGCGCGGCACGCCACTGCGGACCGCGCCACAGTGCCTGCACGATCGCGCCGAGCTTCTTGCCGGCGCGCGCGCGGCCGGTGGAGGCGAGATCGAACTGCGCCAGGTCCCAGCCCGACTGCGCGGCCTCCAGCCAGCGCTCGGCCGGCTTGGTGATCGGCAGCCGGTGCGCGAGCAGCTCGTCCGCCAGTTCGGCCACCGCCGGCTCGGCCGATGCGATCGTGTCTTCGGGCAGGCTGCCCAGCGCGCTGACGCCGGCGGGCGCGAGCGGCAGCGACAGCACGCCCTGGCCGTCGCACAGCGTGAGGAACGCGTTCTCGTCCTGGCCGGTGGCGAACAGCCGCGGCGGCGCGCCCGCGGGTTGCGGCGTGAATTCGGGGACGATGCGGTTGACGCGGTGGCCCGCGCCTTCGAGCGCCTGGACCGCGCCGCGCAGCCAGGCCTTGTGGCAGGCGGCGACCCAGACCGGCTTGCCCGTGGCCGCGGAGGGCTCGAGCGCGAAGTGCAGGTTCTCTGGCTCCTCGAGCAGCCGGTCTTCGAGCAGGCCGTTGAGCACGGCCCGCAGGCGCGAACTGCTGCTCAGGCTGCCCTGCGGCAGCGTCACCTGGTGCCAGGACAGCGCGGCCGCGGGCAGGGCCAGCACGAGCTCGTCGCTGGTGGGCAGCAGGGCGGGCAGGGCATTGCCTTCGCCGCGTGCCTTGCGGCCATCGGCAGACCACATCGCCCAGCCGTACTCGCCACCGGTGGGCGCGGGTGGAGGGGGAAGGGTGACGATGAGCAGGGGCATGGCGGTCGAAAAGGGGGCTATTGTAGGAGAGGGCTGACCGCGTTCGCTATGGACTTCATAGCGATCGATTCAGTGCCGGTGCGTGCTCGCGGCACTTTTAATTGATCTTTGTGTCAGCACGTTTAACGTGTCACCTTGTCCGTGGGCAAGGTCACACCGGCACCCCGTTCGCGCCAGACGATGCTGATGTCCATGCCGTTGCGCTTCACCAGGGAATGCTCGTCCACCCAATGGCGATCGAGGCGCAGCCGGCCGTGCACTTCGAAGTAGCTGGTTTTCACCTCATGCTGCCCGTCGGGGAACTGCGCCGAGCCCATGTAGGGCTTGGCGTCATCCAGTTTGCGGAAATAGCTGCGTGCCCGCTGGGTCACCAGGCGCTGGGCGCCGGCGAGGTCGAGCTCGGGAATGCTGGCATACAGGGCCTCGGCGCTGGCGGTGTTGATGTTCAGCGGTGTGACCACCGGGAGCACCGTGACGTACGGTTCGATCACCGCCACCGTGGCCGGCGAGACGCCGAGCCAGACCAGCTGCGAGACCTGCTGCGGAATCAGCGGCTTGTCGGTGTCGTCCGTCGGTGCGCTGACCGGCGTGCCGCCGTTCGGGGAGGGCGCGGCCGGTGGCGGGTTGGCGCGTTGCAGGGCGTTGGTCATGGTCGCCACCTCCTGCGGCGGCAGGCTCAGCAGCGCAAAGAGCTTGACGAAGGCCGCGACCGCCGCAGGCACCGGCTTGCCGTCTTTGACCAGGTTCATCACGTTGAGCTTGGACTGCGCATCGACGATGCGGCCCGACAGGAAGGCATCGGGCAGGCCCTCCAGCGCGTCGCTCGACACGTTCTTGTCGGCCGCCAGGAAGCTCGACAGGCGCGCTTCCTCGAGCGGTACCGCCCAGGGCTCGGTGAGGTTGTCGTTGTCGAGGATGCGGCCGTCCTCGCGCAGGATCAGGCGCGACCAGTCGAGGGCGCCGATCAGCACCCAGGAAGCCTGGACCCGCGCGCGCTCGGCCGATTCGACCTCGGTCGCGCGCCATTGCTGCCACAGCGCCGCGGCGGCGAAGGTCGCCACAAGCGTGACCGTGAGCATCGCGGCCAGCAGGGCGGCGCCGGCCTGCCGACCGGCAAGGGCGGGGCGGTGCGTGCTCATGATGTCTTCGGGGTGGCGGCGGTCGGCCGCACCCAGTCGCGGGTCAGCGTGCCGGTCAGGGCGGCACCGGGCGGGAGCTGCAGCACCAGGCGGATGCCCTCGGGGATCGTGGTGGTGTCGGTGCTGACCGCCTGGGTCCAGACGCCGCCCTGGAAGTATGCGAGCTGCCAGCTCGCCAGCGGCACCAGCGACAGCGCGCTGCCGCCGGCAACCACACCCTCCTGGCCCCAGGCGCCGGCACGGTCCCAGGCCTGCTGCCACTCGGCGCGGGTGACGATGGGGGGAGACTGCCAGCGTTGCCACTGCGTGGCGCCGGCCGCGTCGGCATGCATCGCCCAGGCCACCACGTAGAGCGCGGGCTGGCTGTTGTCCGCGCTGCGGCGCGTGAGCCGCAGCACGCTGCCGTTCCAGTCGAGCGGGCGCAACTGCGTGAGGGCCACCGTGGCGTCGAGGTCGGTCGACCATTGCGACAGCGTGGTCTGCAGCGTGAGCACCGCATCGCCGCGGGCCTGGGTCTGTGCCTGGGCGCGCGTCATGCCGTCGATGCCGCGCCAGCTCATCATGGCGAGCAGGGCCATGGCCGCGATCGCGACCATCAGCTCGATCAGCGTGAACCCGCCGGCGCTTGTTCGGGTGCGCATGTCAGTAGCGGCTGATCACGGTCGAGACCTGCAGCACGGAGGCGTCGGACGCGTCGCGCACCTGCACGTCGACGCGGCGGAAGTTGGGGTTGAGGGTCTGGATGGTCGACACCGTGACGCCGAAGTCCACGCCGGCCTGGCTGCACACCAGCGTGGCGGTGCCGACGGCCGGCATCTGTCGCGACAGGCGGGCCTTGACCAGTTCGTTCTCGGCGCACAGCTGGGCCAGCATCACGTCGCTCTGGCGCTGGGCATTGCGGGTCAGCGCCGAGACCGCCTGCGTGCCGGCGGCCAGCGCGATGGCCACGATGGCCAGCGCGACCAGCACCTCGATCAGCGTGAAGCCGGCCGCCGCGACGTGGCGGCGGGTCATGGCGAGACCACCGCGAAGGGCCGCAGGCCGTCGGTGGCGATGCGCAGCGTGCGGCCCGGCGGGGTGCTGCTGGTGATCAGCACCTGCTGCGCGGGAACGATGGGTTCGGGCCCCAGCTGCAGGCCCACGACCGGCTGGCCATCGGCCGCGACCGCTTGCGCGCTGATGCCTTCGGACATCCAGGTGGTGGGGAGCGCGTCCGGTGGCAGGCCGTCGAAGGCGAAGGCGCCCGGGCCCTGCGGCGTGGGCCGCCAGCGCACCGTGGCGCCGCTGGCCCGTGACTGGGCGCGCGCCGATTCGAGCAGCGCGGCGAGCCGGTCGCCCTCGCGCTCGAGCGAGGCCTGCCCGGAGTCGCGCAAGGCCAGGCCGACGCCGGCGGTGGCGATGGCGATGATGGCGATCACCACCAGCAACTCGAGCAGCGTGAACCCGTCGGATCGAACGGGCGCCCGGACCTTGGGTGGCGAGGCGCGCTTACTGCCAGCTGCCGATGTCGGCATTGTTGCCCTCCCCGCCGGGCTGACCGTCGGCGCCCAGCGAGAGCACGTCGATCTCACCCTTGATGCCCGGGTTCAGGTACTGGTAGGGGCGGCCCCAGGGGTCGTTGGGCAGCTTCTCGACGTAGGGCTTCCAGTTCGGGGCGGCGGGGCCGGTGGTGGGGCGCGTCACCAGCGCCTGCAGGCCTTGCTCGGCCGTCGGGTAGCGCTGGTTGTCCAGGCGGTAGAGCTTGAGCGCCTGCATGATGTTGTTGACGTCGGTCTTGGCGGCGGTGGCGCGCGCGTCGTCGGCGCGGCCGATCACGTTGGGCACGATCAGCGCGGCCAGCACGCCGATGATGAC
>Ga0182008_10000618_pt1 | contig 26104 bp, 25 predicted proteins | sample Sormic07211129_1_FD_120482 | JGI IMG/M metagenome (GOLD analysis project Ga0182008, IMG submission 120482) | Rhizosphere microbial communities from Sorghum bicolor, Mead, Nebraska, USA - 072115-129_1 metaG | ecosystem: Host-associated > Plants > Roots > Rhizosphere | place: USA: Nebraska...
ATGGAGGTGGGCATCAAGGTAGTGACCGAGAACATCCGCGAGCGCTCGGTGCGCCACACCAACAGCTGCTTCTTCACCATGGTTGCGGTGGATGACCAACGCAAACCGGCCGCCGTACCGCCGCTGCAACCGCAGAACAGTGAAGACAAGCGTCGTTATATGCAGGCGCAGCAGCGTCGGCAGATTCGTCAGGAGCTGGAGAAGCGTTATCAGGAGATCAAGGGCGACGCCTGAGCTCAAAAGCAAAAGATCGCAGCCTGCGGCAGCTCCTACAGAGGATTAACGTTTACCTTGTAGGAGCTGCCGCAGGCTGCGATCTTTTCGCTTTTAGCTGGTTACAGACTGATCGCCGTCGCCTCGAATTTCACCCGCGGATGCGCGATCCGGTCCTGCGCCCGCACCAGTTGCAGCTCATAACTGGCACACGCCTGGGTCTCCAGCAGCACTTCATGCACCGCCGCTGCGGTGAACTCGAACGCCGCCACCAAGCTGTCGCCCAACAGCACCCGCGCGAGGAACAGCCCGGACGTCAGATCGCCCACGCCCACCGGCTGACGCGGAAACGCCAGCAGCGGCCGGCGCAAGTGCCAGCTTTCATCAGCGGTCACCAACAACATCTCGAAACCGTCCGCCGGCTTGCCCGGATAATCCAGATGCTTGACCAGCACCGCTTTCGGCCCGCGCGCCAGCAGCGCCCGAGCCATCGCCAGGCAATCGAACAGCGACTGCGGCTTGCGCCCGGAGAAGCTGTCCAGCTCCAGTTGGTTCGGACACATGATGTCCGCCACCGCCGCGGCTTCCTCCAACAAGAAATCGCTGACTTCGGCCGGCACACTGCAGCCTTTCTCCGGGTGACCCATGACCGGGTCACACAGGTACAACGCCTTCGGATTGACCGATTTGATGCGCTCGACACCACTGAGAATCGCCCGGCCCTGCGCCGCGCTGCCCAGATAACCGGAGAGCACAGCATCGCAATTGCCAAGTTCGCCAATCGCGGCAATGCCGTCGACCAGTTCGGGGATCTGCTGCGGCGCCAGCACTTCACCGGCCCATTGGCCGTACTGGGTATGGTTGGAGAACTGCACCGTGTTGAGCGGCCAGACGTTCACCCCGACCCGCTGCATCGGAAAAACCGCAGCGCTGTTGCCGGCGTGGCCGAAGACCACATGGGACTGAATGGCGAGCAGATGAGGCGTACGTTTCATTCGGGTTATTCCGTAAAACGATTGAAATTCAAGCCGCGCAGTATGCGACGAAACACAGCCTGTACGACAGACCGGCGACGCAGTTAAGCTGGACCAATCTTTTGGAGTTTCCTGTTGATGCTGACCCTTGAAAACATCTTCGTGCTGATGCTGTTCGCCGCTGCCGGCGCATGGCTGTGGCACAACCACGGCTTGCGCGAGCGGGCGCTGGAGCGGGTCAAGCAGCATTGCATCAACGTGGGCGTTGAACTGCTGGACGGTAACGTCGCGTTGAAAAAAATCGGCTTGATCAAGGATGCCAGCGGTCGGCGGCGTCTGGCCCGGGTCTACAACTTCGAGTTCACCGTGACCGGCGAAACCCGGCACAACGGCATCATCACCCAGTTTGGTGCGCACAGCGCTCAGATTGAACTGGCGCCCTACCCGGCGCCGTTCGACGACACGCCACCGGTGGTTGAGGTCACTCGTCCACGGGCCGAAGTGATCGAGCTGAGCCAGTGGCGTCAGGAACACAATAAGTGGAAGCCGTAAGCTAATCCGCTTGAACTCGGCATTGCGTGAGGCCTGACTGCAAATCATCGACACTTTGCGCACCGGCAAAGATCAGCTCTATACGCGAATCCCGTCGCCACTCGCTGGGCTGCCAATCCAGTTCAGCGTTATCCACGGCATTGGCCGACACCCAGCCCTCGACGCTATGGATAACCAGTTTCGCCCGCCGCCAGTTCAGGCTCTGCAGCCATTGGCTCAGACGTTGCGTATCGAACGTCTGCCCCGGGTGCCAACGCCAGCCGATGCTCCAGCCGCCCTCTTGTGCCTGACTCAGGCAGATCGGCGATGCCGGGTCGCTCCAGAGCGCCGGAATCGGTCCCGCCCCCTGCGGCACAACAAGGTTATCCACACCCGCCATTGCTTGCGCCGTCACACCCGGCAACTCGCGTAAAGACAGGTGCGCCTGCTGCGTCCAGATCAATTTGACCGCCGGCAAACGCTCGGCGATGGTCTGCCGCACAGCCTCCTCCAGACCTTCTGCCTTGTTCAGCAACAGCAGACCGGCGCTGCCCAAAGCGTCCTGCTGAGCGGGTGGCAACGCTTTCCCGGCGGCCAGTGCCTGGGCATCCAGCACTGACACACATGGCTGCAGCGCCAGTACACCCAACCACGGCGACTCACCCAACTGCTTGAGCAATTGCGCCGGATGGCCCAGTCCGGACGGCTCGATGAACAGCCGATCCGGCCTGGCCTTGCGCAACAAACGGCCGAGGCCGATCTGAAACGGCGCGCCGTTGACGCAACACAAACAGCCCCCGGCAACTTCGCCCAGTGCGATACCATCGCCATCGCGGGTCAGCAGCGCCGCGTCGAGGCCGATCTGACCGAATTCGTTGATCAGCACCGCCCAGCGCTCGCCTTCCGGCCGTTGGGCCATGAGCTGGCGAATCAGACTGGTCTTGCCGGCGCCCAAAGGGCCGGCGATGACATGGGTAGGAATGTTCTGCAACATGACTGGGCGTTTTCTGAGGGGATTGGACATGCGTTGGATGGGATGGTCGTTGCTGTTGATGTTGCTGTCGAGCGAAGCCTTGGCTCAAGCCTGCGTTGTGCACAGTCAGGGCGAGCGACTCGACGTCAAGGTTTGCCAGCAAAACCGCAGTATTCCCGAGAAGCTGTTCAGCGACGGGTTCTGCCAACCGACCCTGGCCGGGCAGAAAGTCGAGGTGCAATACGTCGATCAATGCCCGAGCGGCGCGTTCGGCGTGTGCAGCAACGCGCAAGTCGCCAATATGCCCTATAGCCAGGATATCCACTATTACGGCGTGGCTTCCGACATGGCGTATTTGAAGCCGTATTGCGAAGGCCAGAGCCAGGGTAAATGGCTCAAGCCTTGAGCCGTCAATCGAGCCAGTCGAGCGTCAGCAGCAGCCGTCGTTCACCCGCTGGCAGTTGCGGAGAACGATGGATCAGACCGAAGCCTTCGTTGCCGTGCCATTTCTCGCCTTTCAATAGCGCCACGTCGCCACTCTGCAGTTGCTGGATGTTCGCCATGTCGTTTGGCTCAGCGTTCGCCTGGCCCAATTGCTCGCGGTCCATCGCGCCCTCCTTGAGCCACTGACTGCCGATTCCGCCATACGTGGTGATCAGGCGCACCGGCACATGATCGACGTGGAAACGCGGACACATGGCCTTGTCCAGCACCCGCAGGCGCAAGCCGATACGCCGTGCACCCAGCAGGCAAGCGAAGGCACTGACTAGCCATCCCAGATCAGCGACAAAGCCTTCGTAGCCTTCCAGATCACGGAACCCGGCAGCCAGTCCACTGAGATCAGGCTCGCCGTCTTCGTCCGGCAATTCGAGGCAAAGCGACTGCGCCAGTGGCTCGTTGAGCGACAGCACCAACGCTGCGAAATCGGCGATGTGCAGCGGCAGTTGGCGCTGCCAGACCGCAAGATTGACGTCGTCTTCGAGGATTCGCGTCAGCGTTTTCGGCGTCGCCCCCTGATGCTGATGACGTACTCGATTCTGCTGCAGTTTGAGCGCAAGCATCAGGCGGCCTCTTCGTGCCAAGGGCCGAACGGATCCGGCAGCGTGCGCCAACCGTCTACACCAGCAGCCATTTCTTCGTCAGTCAGCAGGCAGGCATCGAGCTCCGACTTGAGCTGTACGAAATCGATGTTCTGACCAATGAACACCAGCTCCTGACGACAATCTCCGACACTCGGCGTCCAGTTTTCCATGATTGCTGCGGTACTGTCCTGATCCTGCGGCCATTGGTTTTTCGGCACGAAACGCCACCAGCGTCCAGCGAAACCGTGGCGCATCAGGCCGCCCGCCTGCGACCAGCTGCCCGCATCCGTGACCTTGCTGGCGAGCCAGAAAAAACCCTTGGAGCGCAGTAATTTACCGTTCGTCCATGGACGATCAATGAAGCTGTAAAAGCGCTGCGGATGGAACGGGCGGCGTGCGCGATAAGCCGTGGAAGCAATGCCGTACTCGGTGGTTTCCGGTACATGCTCACCGCGCAATTCCTGCAGCCAGCCCGGCGCTTGGGCGGCTTTGTCAAAATCGAATCGGCGCGTGTTTAGGATCTTCTCCAGCGGCACCTCGCCCATCACCATCGGGATGATTTCCGCCTGGGAATTGAGGCGCTTGAGAATTGCCGTGAGTTCGTCGCGCGCCTGGCGGCTGATGAGGTCGATCTTGCTGATCAGCAGTACGTCGGCGAACTCGATTTGTTCGATCAACAGGTCGGTGATCGAGCGTTCATCTTCGTCGCCCAAGGTCTCGCCGCGGGACGCGAGGCTCTCGGCAGCCTGGTAGTCGAGGAGAAAATTTACGCCGTCGACTACCGTGACCATGGTGTCGAGTCGAGCAACGTCGGCGAGGCTCTGACCCAGCTCATCGCGGAAGGTGAAGGTTTCGGCGACCGGCAGCGGCTCGGAAACACCGGTGGATTCGATCAGCAGATAATCGAAACGGCCTTCGCGAGCAAGTTTGCTGACCTCTTCCAACAGGTCCTCGCGTAACGTACAGCAGATACAACCATTGCTCATCTCCACCAGTTTTTCTTCAGCACGGTTCAGGCTGACATCGCGCTGGACTTCGCTTCCATCAATGTTGATCTCGCTCATATCGTTAACGATGACTGCAACGCGCAAACCTTCTCGATTACGTAGTACGTAATTCAAAACCGTACTTTTTCCAGCGCCGAGAAAGCCCGAAAGAACGGTCACGGGAAGCGGAGATGACATTGGATAATCCTCATCAGATGGTGGCCGATGGGCGTTTATGCCGGATTTGGCGTAACGCGCCGCGTTCTCAGGCTTCAAAACAACGTGATGGCAGAAGCTGACGCTTTAAATCGGCGGCTCAGGCTCAATTAGAATTTATGTTATAGTATAACAATATGAATTAGCCAGACCTGCTCTTGCCCAAACCGATAAAGAGCATGAAGCTGCATGCCATCTGCCCGTCGGGAACCGTGATGAAAAATGTCCTGAAATGCTCGCTAATGAGTCTGGCATTGCTGTCGGGTGCCAACGTATGGGGACACGCGCCAATGCTCGCCAAGTGCACACACAGCGCTAACCTGCTGGCATGTGTCGATGCGCAAGGCAACGCCTACAGCGTGAATACGGTGGGCAGCACGATTTACCTGCGCGGCTTTGAAGAGGACGGCAAACGCTACTGGGCGCAGACCAATAGTCGGTTCGGGCAACTGACGTTCTTCACCGGCATCGCCTCTGACGGTGAAGCCTGGGTCGGCTACACCCGTCGCGTTGGCTGGACGACGATCAATCGCTTCTCCAGCTCAGGCGGCAGCAGCGCGAAGTTCACCTGCAGCCGGATCACTGGCTGCTAAACCTGCACCTTTTGCTGCGCCTGCTGCCAGGCGATGTAGCTGTCGATTGGCGGGTTCTGCTGAAAATAGCGCTGCAATCCTTCAAACAACCCGTTAGCGATAGCCTGTTGATGTCGAGTTGTCACCAGGCGCTGGCTGTCACGCGCATTGGAAATAAAGCCGGTTTCTACCAGGATCGACGGCACATCCGGCGACTTCAGCACCGCAAATCCCGCCTGTTCCACGCGCTTTTGATGCAATGTGGTGATGCCTTGCAGACTGCCCAATATGCTGCTGCCGAGTTGCAGACTGGCGGCGATGGTGGCGTTCATCGACATGTCGAGGATCACGCCGGCGAGCATCGGATCCTTGTCCTTGAGATTAAGCAGACTGGTCGCGCCGAGCAGATCCGCGCCGTTCTCGCGCTGTGCCATGAAGCGTGCAGTCGCTGACGTCGCACCACCTTCTGACAGGCAATACACCGAAGCTCCCGACGCCGTCAGTCGCGGCGCTGCATCGGCGTGCACGGAGATAAACATGTCGGCCTTGTGCTGACGGGCAATGTCTACACGCTTGCGAAGGGGCACGAAAAAATCGTCATTGCGCACCAACTTCACGTCGAAGCCCTTCTCCTTTTTAAGACGTTTGGCGAGCAATTGTGCGATGGACAGCACCACGTCCTTTTCCCGCTCACCCTTGGCGCCGACGGCGCCAGGGTCTTTACCACCGTGTCCGGGATCAACCACGACAATGATGTCGCGTTTAAGGTGACGGTTATTCGTGGATGTTTCACGTGGAACCACTGCGGTGCTCAGGACTTTATCGGCGTTCACCAGATCGAGCACCAAACGGTGTCCTTGACCATCCTGCGGTGCCAAAACAAAGCTGTTCAATAGAACGGGAGTGTTCAGATCGAGAACGATCCGGGTATCGCCTTGACCAAAATGCCCGGCGCGGATCGAGCGAATGGCCGTATCTGCTAATGGCAATTGACTGAAATTGCCACTCAAACTCGCCCCGGACAGGTCAATGATCAAGCGCTCTGGCGCGCTCAACGTGAAGGTTTTGTAGCGCACCGGGCCGCTTAAATCGAAGACCAGTCGCAGCTTTTCACCCGAACGCCAGAGCCGCGCATTTCGCACTTGGGTTGCCGAGACACTGAAGGGCAGAGCCAAGGCTGCGCTGGCCAAAAACAAACTGAGCAAGTGGCGTCTGTGCATATGAAAACCCGTTCATGAAAAAAGCATCGTGATTTGAATTGTTATAATGTAACATCCAATTCAGTCAACACGATGGTTCCGAACATGAATTCGCTGACACTTCCGGATATCGCCACTCAAGCCTCTCGACAAGCATTACCGCTTGAGTGGGTGGGAATGCGCGGCATTGCCTTGCCGGTTTTATTGGATGGCCAGCGTCTGAGCGCTAAGGCAGATGCAGGCGTCAGTCTTGACGATGGTGAGGCGCGTGGCATTCACATGTCGCGTTTGTATCTGGCCTTGGCAAGACTTGAGCAGCTGAACCTTTCTCCACAGGTTTTGCATCAGGTGCTGGACGATTTTCTGGCGAGCCATGAGGGCTTATCCAGCAATGCTTACCTGAATATCCACAGCGAAGTGCTGCTGAAACGACCCGCGTTAGTCAGCCCACTGGCGGGGTGGAAAAGCTATCCAGTGAGCATTTTTGCCAGCCTCAAAAACAAAGTGTTCCACGTGGAACTCAAGATCGATGTGCCCTACTCCTCGACCTGCCCGTGCTCAGCCGCATTAGCGAGGCAACTGATCCAGCAGCAGTTCATCGATGATTTTGCCAACAAGCCACTGCAGCACGCCGAAGTCCTGGCTTGGCTTGGTTCCAGCCACGGCATCGTTGCCACTCCGCACAGCCAACGCAGCACTGCGCAACTGCACATGCATCTGGACGAGTTTATTGATGAGCTGCCCCTCAGCGTGATCATCAGCGACGCTGAAGCCGCACTGGGCACCGCCGTGCAAACCGCCGTGAAACGCGCCGACGAACAAGCCTTTGCGTTGGCCAACGGGCAGAACCTGATGTTCTGCGAGGACGCCGCGCGACGACTCCATCTGGCCCTGCGTCGCTGCCCTGGTGTCAGCGGATTTCACCTGCGAGTGATCCACGCTGAAAGTCTGCACGCCCACGACGCCGTCGCCGAAAGCCGCTGGCATCGAGAACACGCATGATCCGCTGCCATTCCTTGAGCTGGGGCGCGCCAGGGCAACCGCTGACTTCACCACTGACGGTCACGCTAGAAAGTGGCAGTCTGAGCGCTATCGTCGGCGCCAACGGCTGCGGTAAAAGCAGCCTGCTGAAAGTCATCGCCGGGTTGCAGAAACCCTTGACCGGAAAAGTTGCGCTAGGCGTCCCACGCCAAGGAGGATTGTCATTCCTGCCGCAACAGCAACACCTCGACCGACAGTTTCCCATCAGCCTGGAAGAACTGGTGGCTGCCGGGTTCTGGGGCCGTCGATTGTCGACGCAATTGCGCGCACAGCGCCTCACTCACGCACTCGACAACTGGCACTTGAGCGGACTCGAGAAGCGCCCACTGATGGCGCTTTCCGGTGGCGAACTGCAACGCGCATTGCTCGCCCGTTTAAGTCTGGTTGACGCGCCACTACTCCTTCTCGACGAACCCCACGCTGCGCTCGACGAACTGGGTCAGCAATTGCTTTGGCAACACATCCACGCCTGGCACGCCGAAGGTCGAACCTTGTTGGTGGTCTGCCACGACCTGGCCGCCGTCCGCCAACACATCCCGCAGACACTGCTGATCAAAAACCACGAATGCGTGTTTGGCGCCAGCGTCGAACTGATCCAGCAAACACCCAGCACGCAGGTGGCTTGATGCTCACCGTCGCCCACCTTTGGCAACCGTTCAGCGAATTCCTGTTCATGCGCCGAGCGCTGCTCGGCGGATTGGTCTTGGCCTGCAGCACAGCACCGCTCGGCGTTTTTCTGATCCTGCGGCGCATGAGCCTGATCGGCGACGCCGTCGCTCACGGCATTCTTCCCGGCGCCGCATTGGGCTTCTGGTTCGCCGGTCTGAGTCTGCCCGCGCTAACGTTCGGCGGTCTGGGTGCGGGCCTGAGCATGGCCGGGCTGGCTGCGTGGATTACCCGTCGCACCGGTTTGCGCGAAGATGCCAGCCTCGCCGCGATCTACCCGATCTCACTCGCCAGCGGCGTGCTGATTCTCGGCATCGCTGGCAAACGCCTCGACTTGCTGCACTTGCTGTTCGGCTCGGCGCCCGCCGTCGACGGCCCGACCCTCAACGGCATGTTATGGGTCTCGGCCCTCAGCCTGATCGCCATGGCAGTCATCTACAAACCGCTGCTGCTCGACACCCTCGATCCTCTATTCCTGCAAACCGTCAGCTGCCTCGGCCCTCTCGCCCACGGCGTGTTCCTGACCCTGGTGGTGCTCAATCTGGTGATCGGTTTCCAGGCCATCGGCGCGTTGATGGTGGTCGGTCTGATGATGCTGCCTGCCGCTGCCTCACGGTTCTGGAGTCGTCGCCTGCCGAGCCTGATTGCCATCTCGGCGCTTATCGGCTGCCTCTCGGTGTGGTGCGGATTGTTGATCTCGTTCTACTACTCGCTGCCCAGCGGTCCGGCGATCGTGCTGGTCGCGGGTATCGGTTATCTGCTGTCCGTGGTGCTTGGACCGGTGCACGGCTTGCTGCGCCGCCCGCCTTTGCTCACATCCCAATGAGGTGTTTCCCGATGCGCGTTCTACTCGTGTTGTTCAGCTTGCTGCTGTCGATGTCGTTATCGGCGGCGGAAAAATTGCCGGTGGTCACCAGCTTCAGCATCCTCGCCGACATGGTGCATCAGGTCGGCGGCGAGCATATCCAGATCACCAACATGGTCGGCCCGGACGCCGATGCGCATACCTATGAGCCAACACCGGACGACGCCAAAGCGCTGCTCAAAGCCAAGCTGATCATCAAGAACGGCCTCGGTTTCGAACCATGGCTCGAACGACTGGTGACCAGCACCGGCACCCAGGCCCCGCTCATCAGTGCCAGCCACGGTGTGATTCCGCGCTCGCTCGATGAAGACGGTGAAACCATTCCCGACCCACACGCCTGGCACAACCTGGCCAACACCGAGCTGTACATCGCCAACATCACCAAAGCGCTGATCGCCGCCGATCCGGCGAACAAGGCCGACTATCAACGTAACAGCCAGGCCTACCTGAAACAGATCTACGCCCTGCTCGCCGAAGCCAAGACCAAGCTCGGCTCGCTGCCACCGGGCAATCGCAAGATCGTCACCAGCCACGACGCCTTCGGTTATCTCGGGCAGGCCTACGGCATCGACTTCATGGCGCCGCAAGGTCTGTCTACCGAGCGTGAACCTTCGGCCGCCGAAGTCGCCGCACTGATCACGCAGATCCGTCAGGCCAAGGTCAAAGCGGTGTTCATGGAAAACATCAAGGACGCGCGCCTGCTCAAGCAGATCGCTGATGAAAGCGGCGCGCATATCGGCGGCACGTTGTACTCCGATGCCCTCGCCGCCAGTGGCCCGGCCAGCACCTTTACCGGACTGTTCGAATACAACCTCAACACCCTTTATGACGCACTGAGCCAACCATGATCCGCAAAAATCCCTCAGGCGATCTGCCGCAAATTGCCGAGTCGGCCTACGTCGACAAAACCGCGATCATCTGCGGCAAGGTGATCATTGGCGAGAACGTGTTCGTCGGCCCCTACGCGGTGATCCGCGCCGACGAAGTAGACGCTTCGGGCACGATGGAGCCGATCACCATCGGCGCCAATTCGAACATCCAGGACGGCGTGGTGATCCATTCCAAATCCGGCGCTGCCGTGACCATCGGCGAATTCACCTCGATCGCTCACCGCTCGATCGTGCATGGCCCGTGCGTGGTCGGCGACCGGGTGTTCATCGGATTCAACAGCGTGCTGTTCAATTGCGTGGTCGGTGACGGCTGTGTGGTGCGGCACAACTCGGTGGTCGATGGCCGCGATTTGCCGGACGCGTTCTACGTGCCCTCCACCACCCGCATCGGCCCCAACACCGACCTCTCGCAGTTCCCGCCGGTGAGTGTCAGCGCCTCGGAGTTTTCCGAAGACGTGGCGCGCACCAACGTCGATCTGGTGCGCGGTTACAAAGCCTTGCAGAACGAGTTCTGAGCCATGAGCAGCGTGCTGATTCGCAACGCCAGACTGGTCAATGAAGGACGCGAGTTCGACGGCGATCTGTTGGTCAGCCATGGTCGCATCGTCAAGATCGCAGGCCGCATCGACGGTGAAAATGCCCGTGTGGAGATCGACGCCAATGGCCAATGGCTGTTGCCGGGGATGATTGATGATCAGGTGCATTTTCGCGAGCCGGGGGCGCCGGCCAAGGGCAGTATTCACACCGAGTCGCGCGCAGCGGTGGCGGGTGGCATCACCAGTTTCATGGACATGCCCAACACCCAACCGGCCACCCTCACCCTCGAAGCGCTGGCGGATAAAAAACGCCGGGCGGCGATCAACTCCGTGGCCAACTATGGCTTCCACTTCGGCGTGAGTCAGGACAACCTCGACACCGTTGCCGCACTTAGCCCTTGCGAAGTGGCCGGGGTCAAAGTGTTCATGGGCGCCTCCACTGGCAATATGCTGGTGGATGATCCGCAGACTCTCGAACGTCTGTTCGCCGAGGTGCCGACGATACTGCTGGCGCATTGCGAACACACACCGAGCATCGAGGCCAACGCTGCCCGTCTGCGCGAGCAACTGGGCGACTACCTGCCGGCGAATATCCACGCACTGATCCGCGATGCCGAAGCTTGCTACCGATCCTCTTCGCTTGCGGTGGAACTGGCCAGACGTCACGGCACCCGCCTGCACGTTTTGCACCTGACCACCGCTCGCGAGCTGGAGCTGTTCGAAGACAAACCTCTCACTCAAAAGCACATCAGCGCTGAAGTCTGCCTGCACCACCTGCTGTTCGATGACCGCGACTATCCAGCACTCGGCAACCTGATCAAATGCAACCCGGCGATCAAGAACCAGGCCGACCGCGATGCCTTGCGCGCGGCGCTGCTGAGTAACCGGCTGGATGTGATCGGCAGCGATCATGCACCGCACACCTGGGCGGAAAAACAGCGTCCTTACACCGAAGCACCGTCCGGTTTGCCGCTGGTGCAACACGCCCTGCCGGCACTGCTGGAGCTGGTGGCCGATGGCGTGCTGCCGATCACCACGTTGGTGGCGAAGACCAGCCATCGGGTGGCGGATCTGTTTGCGATTCCGGATCGGGGTTATTTGCGCGAGGGGTATTGGGCGGATCTGGTGCTGGTTGAGCCCGCGGCCATGGAGGTGTCGCTGCAACCGATTCTGTCGCAGTGCGGATGGACACCGTTTGCTGACAAGACTTTCCGCTATCGGGTGGATACGACGTTGGTGTCGGGGCAGATTGCCTGGCGGGAGCAGCGCATCAACGAAAGCTGTCAGGGGCTGCCGCTGCGGTTTATGCGTTGAATGATCAGGTGTCTGACAGAACGTCTTCGCGAGCAGGCTCGCTCCCACCAGGAATCGCCCTGGCCCTGTGGGAGCGAGCTTGCTCGCGAAGCTTTTAAGCTCTTGGCTTCACAGCGCCGCAATCCTGACCCAACCACACCGCACGGGTTTCCAGGCTGCCCTTCTGGTTGATCCCGATGGCGTTGAACGTGCCGTTGGCCACGGTGGTGAACTCACGATCACTGAGGAACGTCGCGACACCCGTGCCTTGCGCTTTCGGGCAGCTGAAGCGGAATTTCCACTGGTTGCCGGTGCGTTCGGTGATCTGCTGTTTGCAGCCCGACTGCGGATCGGCCAGCGGGATGTCGTTGGTCGCCACTTGCTGCGGCGTCAGGCAGGCACGAATGCCCTTGCCGCCGATGTTGATCCCGTTCTTCTCCAGCGCCGCCCGCTGTTGCGGGGTCATCTGGCCTTGCAACTGGCCGAGGATCGATTGCACATCCATGGGCTGGTCATCGACCTTGACGTTGCTCGAGGTCATTTCCCACAGCCCCGGCTGCAGCATTTGCGCCTGCGCAACCACCGGCATTGCCAAACCCAGGCCCAGCGCCAAACCCAGCAGACGAACGTTCATCGAAAAAACTCCTGATCAGTAGTGGCCGTTAGACGTCGGCCGATTGCTTCGGTTCATGCACCAATTAAATAGCGACATTCGCCTCGGAACATGGTCTGTTACGCATTGAGTCTTCAGGAGCAAGGCTGCCCCATGGATTATTTTGGACCGCACATTTTCGGCTATCTGATCGCCCTGATACATAGCCTTGGCTTGATCGCCGCGATCCACGCGGTGCTGACCGTTCGCACCGCCCAAGGCTCGATCGCCTGGGCATTGTCGCTGATTTTCATTCCCTACCTGACACTCATCCCTTATCTGGTCTTCGGCCGCAGCACCTTCGACGGCTATATCAAGGCACGGCGCCAGGCCAACGAACAGATGCGCCAGGCGATCTCCGAGTTGAACTGGCGTCCGTGGGTCGAAGAAGCCCTCACCGCCCGCGCCTCAAATGCCTATGCCTCGCTACGGGCCATGCCCAAACTGGGGCGGATGCCATGCCTGGCGAATAACGAAGTGCAACTGCTGGTGAATGGCCACGCGACCTTCGAGGCGATTTTCCAGGCCATCGATCAAGCGCGCGAAGCCGTACTGATCCAGTTTTTCATCATCCATGACGACCGCCTCGGGCAGCGCCTGCGCGATCTGTTGCTGAAGAAAGCTGCCGAAGGCGTGGCGATTCATCTGCTCTACGACCGCATCGGCAGCCACGCCCTGCCCCACAGTTATGTACAGGCGTTGCGCGATGGCGGTGTCGAGGTCAAAGCCTTCGCCACACGTAGCGGCTGGCTCAATCGCTTCCAGGTGAATTTCCGCAACCACCGCAAAATCGTCGTGGTCGATGGTGTGCTCGGCTTTGTTGGCGGGCACAACGTTGGCGATGAATACATGGGCGAGAAGCCGCCGTTGGCGCCATGGCGCGATACCCATGTGCAAGTGCGCGGGCCGGTGGTGGCCTGCATGCAGGAGTCATTTGCCGAGGATTGGTTCTGGGCCGCGCGCACATTGCCGCCGCTGATCCTGCCGGACGTTTACCCGGACGACGGCGTGCTCTGTCAGTTGCTGGCCAGCGGCCCGGCCGACGCCTACGAAACCTGTTCGCTGTTCTTCGTCGAAGCGATCCACGCCGCAACCGAGCGGGTGTGGATCACCAGCCCGTACTTCATTCCCGATGAAGCCGTGTTCGCCGCGTTGCGTCTGGCGGTGCTGCGCGGCGTCGACGTGCGCCTGCTGCTGCCATCGCGCCCCGATCACCGCATCGTCTACGCCGCGTCCAGCCTGTATGCATTCGAAGCGGTGCGCGCCGGCGTGCGGGTGTTCCGCTACGAACCGGGGTTCCTGCATCAGAAAGTGGTGTTGATCGACAGCGAAATCAGCGCCGTCGGCAGCGCCAATCTGGACAACCGTTCGTTCCGGCTGAATTTCGAAGTGATGCTACTGACCGTCGACAGCGAATTCGCCGCCCACGTGGAACGTATGCTCAACGATGATTTCGAGCAGGCTTATGAGGTTGCCAAAGAAGAAAGCCGGGAGATCCACCGCCTGCAACAGCTCGGCATGCGGATCGCCCGGCTTATTTCACCGATTCTCTAGAAGCCCATCACCCTCTCCAAGGGAGAGGGCAGGGTTCAGGCATCAAGGATTGTAGATGTCGTCACGGGTCCAGGGCAGTTCATGACTGCCGTCCGGATGAGCCTTCACTGCCAGAATCTGATGCAGATTGATCCAGCCCCGGGCAAACGCGTAGGCACACCCGGCCAAATACAGGCGCCAGATGCGCAGCGCCTGATCCGGCACCAGTTTCCCGGCGGCCTCGAGGTTATCCTCCAGCCGCTCGCTCCAGTGATCCAGCGTGCGCGCGTAATGCAGACGCAGGCTTTCGACATCGACAATCTCCAGCCCGGCTTCGCTGATCTCGGCCGAGATCATCGCCAGGTGTGGCAGCTCGCCGTTGGGGAACACGTATTTCTCGATGAAGTCGCCGGCACCGCGCCCCACCGGGCGGCCGTCGGTGTGCTTGGCGGTGATGCCATGGTTCATCACCAGACCGCCCTCCTTCACCGCGCCAAACAGGACTTTGCAGTATTCGGCGAGATTGGCGTGGCCGACGTGCTCGAACATACCGACACTGACCACCTTGTCGAAACGCCCGTCCTGCGGCAGGTCGCGGTAGTCGAGCAGTTGCAGTTCGACCTGGTCTTCCAGGCCTTCGGCCTTGACGCGCTCGCGGGCCAGTTCCAGCTGTTCCTTGCTCAGGGTGATGCCGAACACTTTGGCGCCGAATTCACGCGCGGCGTAACGGGCCAGACCACCCCAGCCGCAACCGACATCCAGCAGATAATCGCCCGGCTGCAAACGCAGCTTGCGACACAGATGGCGGAATTTGGCCTGCTGCGCCTGCTCCAGGGTTTCGCTGCCCGTTTCGAAATATGCGCAGGAATACGCCATGTCGCTGTCCAGCCACAGCTGATAGAACGCGTTGGACAGGTCGTAGTGATAGGAAATGGCTTTGGCGTCGGTTTCCTTGTCGTGCACGGCACGCACTGGCTGAGCGCCTTCATCTTCATCGAGCAAGGCGCTGCTCAATTCGTCGCAGACCCGGATGACCTCGCTGATCGAGCCCTCCAGTTCGAGCTTGCCTTCAACAAACGCCGCCCCCAGCGCGTCGAGGCTTGGATGGGTGAACTGGGTGACCATCGTCGGGTCCTTGACCACGATGGTGACGCTGGGCGCCGGCCCCAGATTGAACTCATGGCCGTCCCAGAGTCGCAGGCGAAGCGGAAGCTGCAGATTCTGTAAGGCCGGTGGAAGTTGCGCGAGCATGGAAAATCCCCCCTTGTTTCAGACGTCAGATCTGAGGGTAGACCATCCTTGAAAAATAGCAGGCTATCGATTTAATTAGCCGAGACTATCGTTTCAGACGCTCCACCAGGCCGGAATGCAACCCGTGTTTTTCGACACGGAAACCGGCAATGACGTGTGCGCCTTCTATATAGATGACTGCCTATTCGGCGCACAGTTCGCTGCAACTCATTTCAATGACCGTCCTTGAGCTTGAGCAATGGCTCCTGAAACCGCAGCAGCCGTCCGGCATTGCCCAACACCAGCAGCGTGCTGAGGTTGTGCAGCAGCGCGGCGATCATCGCCCCGGCCGCGCCGAGCCAGCCGAATGCAGCAAAGATGACAATCGCCAAGGTCCAGCCCAGACCGATGATCACGTTAACCTGCAAGGTTCGTCGGCATTGGCGGCTGAGCCGCACACAGGTTCCGAGGCGGCGCAGATCACTGCCGATCAAGACGATATCCGCCGAGGCCAGCGCGATGTCAGCGCCGCCCGCGCCCATTGCGACACCGACCACACCAGCCTTCAGCGCCAGCGAATCATTGATGCCGTCGCCCACCACCATCGGCCGAAATCCGTTGTCGATTTCCTTCAGTACGCGGTTGAGTTTGTCCTCGGGCAGCGCCTGCGCTTCCAGCTCTTGCAGGCCGACCTCGCGGGCCAGCGTCTGAGCAACACTTTGGCGGTCGCCGGTCAGCAGCAACTGGCGACCCAGACCGAGCTCGCGCAATTCGCTGAGGGCAAAGCGGGCTTCCGGTTTGACGCTGTCGGCCAGCAACAGCCAGGCGACAAATTCGCCGTTCAGTGACAATCCGGCAATCGGCCCGTCGTGCTCGGGAACGGTGGTGGTGACGATACCCAGTTGCGCGAACAACTCGGGCCGGCCCAACGCCGCCTCGCCTTGGGCAGTCGTGGCGACTACACCGAGACCCTGACGCTCATGAATATCAGTCAGCGGCAGGCTCTGTTCCTGACTGACCAGCCCAGCCAACGCGCGGCTGACCGGGTGGCTGCTGGCCGCCCCGAGGCTGGCGGCCAGTGCCATTACCGAGGCCTGATCCAGTCGCGGGCTGCTGATCGATTGCAAACGCAAGGTGCCGTAAGTCAGCGTGCCGGTTTTGTCGACCACCAGTGAAGTGAGATCTGCCAACTCCTCAAGGAACGCCGAACTGCGAATCAGAATGCCGTGGCGCGCCGCCACCGCCACGCCGGCAATCGCCGTGGCCGGTGCCGACAGCACCAAAGCGCAGGGACATGCCGCCACCAGCACCGCGAGCATCGCCTGCGCGTCATGGGTGACAAACCAGGTCACCGCCGCCAGCAACAACACAAGCACCATGTAGCTACCGGCATAGCGCTCAAGCAGGCGCGTGATGGGCGGCTTCGAGCGCTCGGCGTTCTGCATCAGCGCGATGACCTTGCCCAGCGTCGATTGATCGCCGGTACGGGTTACCTCGATGCGCAGCAAGCCGTCGAGGTTGATCGCGCCGCCAAACACCGCCATGCCCACCGCCGTTTCCACCGGGACCGATTCACCGGTAATCGACGCCGTGTCGAGGCTGGCCTGGCCGAACAACACTCGGCCATCCGCTGGCACCCGATCTCCGGCGCGCACCTCGACCTTGTCACCGGGCTGGAGCGTGCCGTTATCGACTTCGATGATCGAGCCATCAGTCTGAATCTTGCGCGCGTGGCTGCGGGTCAACTGGCCGAGGGCGTGAATCGCTTCCTGCGAGCCGATCACGCTGCGCTCTTCCAGCACGTGGCCGAAGATCATGATGATCGGCAGCAACGCGGCGGTCAGCAGATCCCCGGTCGCCCAGGCACCAAGCATCGCCAGGGCAATCAGTTGATCGGTGATGCCGTGCAGGCTCGGATAACGCAGGCTGTACCACGCCGAGCGCATCACCGGCACCGCCACCAATAGAGAAGCGAAACCCAGCAGCAACTGACTGACACCGGTTTGCTCCGGTAACAGCCAGCGCCAGAGCAGACCGAGGCCGAGCAAGCCAAGGGCGAGCATCGCCAGGGTCAATTGCCGTGCGGCGCGGCGCTGTTCGGCCGAGGACAACAGGCTCGGTGCGGCAGTGGTCGCAGTCATTTGCTGGCTCCCTGAATGATCAGGCGGGAATCGTCTTTCGGATCGACCGTGGTCACGGAACCGGCCTGGCCGAGAATCTTCGGCATGCGTTCACGGTACAGCCGCAGGAGCATCTGCGGGTCGGTGCCCTGTTGTTGCGCCTTGGCCAGGCTCAGCACCGTGGCGGTGTCGGCAGCGGCTTTTGCCAACCGTTCGCCGGCCTGCGCGTGGGCCACTTGCAGGGTGCGGTCGGCTTGTTCGTTGGCGGTCTGGGTGAGTTTTTCTGCTTCGGTGCGTGCATTGGCGACGGCTTTGTCGGCTTGCTGACTGGCGGTCAGAACCGCATTAAAAGCGCTGACCGCAGGGTCCGGCAGACTCGACTGCACGTCGACCCGCGCCACTTCAATGCCGATGCCCTGCCCGCTCGCCTTCAATTCAGCCAAGCGCTTGTTGATGCCTTGCACAAGATCTCCGCGCAGACGCTCACGTCTTTCGGCCGCCTGATTATCGGCACCGATCAACTCCGGTCGGGCAACCAGAATCGTGTCCAGATCCCGCGCGGCGGTCAGGGCCACAGCGCTGCGGGTGACCAGCCGATCCAGTGCCGGCAGCACATGATCACCCTGCAGGACGAAGTCGTAAGGGTCGGTCACTTTGTAAAACACCCGCACATCCAGTTGCACCACGCCGGCGTCCCCCGTCAGCAAGTAACCGGAACCGGCCAGTGCATCGCTCAGCGGTGTAGCGAAAGTCGCTACACGATCAGCCCTGATCGCTTCACTGCTGCGCAGCAGGTTTTCCACTCGACGCTCAATCACCCGATCCGCTGCCGGTAGTAAAACCACCTGCTCGAACGGCTGTGGCCAGGCCAGTAACAGCCCGGCATTCTGGATGCGTTCCAGTGCGCCAAAGTGCAGAACCACGGCGCGGTTTTGCGGATCGATCTGCCGCACATTGGAAAACGCCCACGCCAACGCGGCCAACACCGTGACCGCGTACAAGGCAAAAAACGCCAGGCGTCCGGCCTGAATCCACGGACTGCTCAGCGAATGTGTTCCACGTGGAACTTCATCACTCATGGCTGCGATCCGGATTTGTTTTCGACATTCGGCGGGCCGTCCACCAGCACGCGGAATGGCGCGGCGTCGGTACGCAGGATCAGCTTGGTGTCCGGGGTCACGATGGTGCCGAGGGTATCGAGCGAGCGCAGCAGGTTGTACAGCTGCGGCGAACCGGCGTAGGCGCGACCATAAATCTGAGCAGCTTCGACCCGCGACTGTGCTTGGATTTCTGCCGCTTTCACCGTGGCATCGGCCTGGACAATTCGTGCATCGCGCTCGGCAGCAGAACGAATCTGCGCCGCTTCCCGCTTGCCGATGGCGGTGCGTTCGGTGGCAATTGTTTCACGCTCAGCGCGCATCCGATCGACTGTGGCGGTGAGCGTGACCGAAGGCAAGGTCAGGCGTTCGATGCCCACCTGCACCACGCGCACACCGTAAGTGGCCAGCAACTGCTGGTCGATCTGCTGACGCAGTTGCGCTTCGAAATCGGCAATACGCACTTTGCCGGCATCAGTATTCACCAGGTCCGCCAGGTCGAAACTGCTGGCGGTGGTTTCCAGCGCCGAGCCGACAAAGGTGCGAATCTGCCGCGCCGCTTCGTCCGGCTGGTTCTGCACCGCGCGCATGAAACGCTGCACGTTGTCCGGATCGCCCTGCACCTGCCACGCCACGTAGGCCTGAACGATGATGCGCAAACCGTCGCGAGTGCCGACATCCTGCAAACCGCTGGAGGTGGTGCGCAGGCGCAGATCCACCGGGATCGCCGCTTCGAACGGCGCCGGCCAGCGCCAGCTCAAACCGGGTTCAAGCAGCACCCGTGAAGGATTGCCGAAACGGGTGATGACCGTGGCTTCACCCGAGCGCACTTGCACCAGGCTCGCCGCCGCGATGGCAAACCCCACCAGCAACAGCGCCCAGCCCATCCGCCGCCAAGGGAACGGTCCCGCGTCTTCCGGCGCCCCGTGGTGATGGTGATGATGCCCATGATGATGGTGATGCCCAGCGTGGCCGTGATCGTGGCCGCTGTGATCATGGGAATCGTGAGTGTGCGACTGGCTCAAGGGGCAACTCCTGGTTGAGCGGTGGTGCGCGCGGGCGTCGGATCAGCCGGCAGCGTGAACGTACGCAGGTCGATGGTCGGCGCATTGCTGCTGCCGCCTAATCGGTGGTCGAGTACCAACAGTTTGGCTTTGCTCAGACCGTGGCTAAGTTGGCTGAGGTATTGCTCCAGCACGAATGCCTGACCAGCGCTGGCATAAGCTTTCTGTTCAGCGCTGAACTTAAGGTCTGCGGCCTGCGCCGTCGCATTGATTTCGCGAGCGCTGGCACTGGCCTGATCACGGGCAAGGCTGGCCTGCAACAACGCCTGGTTACTGGCTTCAGCTGCAGCGCCGCGCTCACGGGAGATCAACGCCTGCGCGCCGATCTGTGCCGCTTGCACACCGTGATAAGCGTTGGCGGCGCCGGCTGGCGGGTGAATCGCTTCGACCACGGTGGCGAGAATTTCCACGCCGCTGTTGAGCTTCTGCAGATCGCCTTGCACCGCGCGACCGATTTCTTCGCCCAGCCCTACCCGGTCAGCACCGAGCAGACCGTCGAGGGTACGCGAGGCAAAATCGTGCACCAGAATCCGGCTCGCGGTGCTGCGAATCAGCGTCGGCACATCGGCATTGTTGTAAGTCGCGGCCAAGGCATCCTGATCACGCAGACCAATGCGATAAACGAAGCGCACGTCCATGTTGACGATCTGGAAGCTCTGCTGAGTGCCACGACTGCTGGCGATCACCTGGGATTTGTCGTTGACGTGGCTGGCATCCCACAAGCGGTTGGCGGTCATCGGCGCCGGGCCTTCGGCAGGCTCGGCCTGGGTTGGCGCCGGAGCATCGCCGACGCTGGTTGCCAATTCGTGCACCACGCCGTTCTCGACGCTCAATACACGGCCCAGTGGCCACGGCAAACCGGCGTGCAAGCCAGGGCCAAAGACTTGTGCCGGTTTGCCGAAGCGCTCGTAGATACCGCGCCCTTGCAGCGGGATTTCGTGGATCCCAGTCAGCAGCCAACCGACGGCGGCGACCAGCGCCAGCACCGGCAGAAAAGCGCGGCGCATGTAGCTGAACGCCCAGATCTGACGCAAATCGATGCCGAAACGGTTGTGCAATTCGTGCTGCAAAGCGAGTAACGGCTGTGGTGGCCAACGCAGCATATCGGCAACAAAACTGCGCGCCAGCAGGGTCGGTTCCAGCTGCTCGCGTCGAGGACTGAATACCGACAGAACTGCGCGCAATAGCAACTCGATCGCGATCAATCCAGGCAAGATCCCGATCAATACCGCAAGGCGCACGGGCCACACCGAAGCCTCGCTGGCGAACAGCAGGCACAACGCCCCCAGTACCAGACTGATGATCGCCACCCGTGCAAGTTGCGCGAGGGACCCGGCTTCCGGCCATTGCGCCGGGTTTTCCTGAGCCAGTTGCCGCTCCAGCACCAGCAAGCCGAAACCCAACAGCAACATCAGCGCGGCGCCCACCGTGGCCGATAACCCGACTGCAGCGGCAGGCAACGTCAGATTCCACACCTGCCCGATGGCCAGCACAATCAGCACTGACCAGCCGCCCAGCCACAACGTGGCCGCGCCAATCTGACCGAGCAGGTGCAGACCGCGCTGACTCAATCGCTCCAGCACCCGTTCGTACCAGCCGTCAGGAGCGGTTTGCTCGACCTCGTTCAGCGGTTGCTGCGCCACGGGGTGCATGACCCGTGCGCGCCATTGCGTCATCCACCACGCCGACTGCAGTCCGGCGACCAGCACCAGCAACGCCGCGCTCAGATTCACCAGCAAGGCCGGCCAGATCGATTGCGCGGCAAACAGCTCGACAAACAACGCCAGCACCCACCCTGCCCCGGCCAATCCGCCGAGGCCGAAGGCCAGGCGGCGCAATCGTCGCCCCTGCGCAGCCGCTTGTTGAAAGCGCGGCAACCCGGTCACTTGCGTGCCATCGACATCCAGATCGACTTGCATATCACCCCAAAGCCATTGATTCACCGGTCCAATCGTTACGATATAACGAAAAGCGTGAAATATTCGTACACAAAATGCGCTTATCTAAAGATGCGCAACCTGTCGCTTGCCTGAAGCCTTGACCGAAATGTCCGGAAACGCACATATTACGTTCGTAATTTTAATCGCCTACTACTTTTAGCGATCCGCATCCCCAACGAGGAGCAAGAGCATGAGTCACTACGACGTGGTCATTCTGGGCGGCGGCCCCGGTGGTTATAACGCGGCGATCCGCGCCGGCCAGTTGGGCCTGAAAGCCGCGTGTGTGGAAGGCCGCGCCACCCTCGGCGGCACGTGCCTGAACGTCGGTTGCATGCCGTCCAAGGCCTTGCTGCATGCTTCGGAGCTGTACGACGCGGCCATGGGTGCGGAGTTCGCCAACCTCGGCATCGAGGTCAAACCCACGCTCAACCTCGCGCAAATGATGAAACAGAAAGACGACAGCGTGAGCGGCCTGACCAAAGGCATCGAGTTTCTGTTTCGCAAGAACAAAGTCGACTGGATCAAAGGCTGGGGCCACATCGAGGGTCCGGGCAAAGTCACAGTGACCGACGATCAAGGCAACACGACCGAGCTGAGCGCCAAGGACATCATCATTGCCACCGGCTCCGAACCCACCCCCCTGCCCGGCGTCGAGATCGACAATCAGCGCATCCTCGACTCCACCGGCGCGCTGTCGCTGAGTGAAGTACCGAAGCATCTGGTGGTCATCGGTGCCGGGGTAATCGGCCTGGAGCTGGGCTCGGTCTGGCGGCGTCTCGGCGCCCAGGTGACCGTGGTCGAGTACCTCGACCGCATCTGTCCGGGCGTCGATGCCGAGGCCGGCAAAACCCTGCAGCGTTCGCTGAGCAAGCAAGGCATCAGCTTCAAATTGAGCTCGAAAGTCACCAGCGCCACGACCTCGGCCAACGGTGTGCAGCTCAGCGTCGAACCTGCAGCGGGCGGCAGCGCCGAGTTACTGGAAGCCGACTACGTACTGGTCGCGATCGGCCGGCGCCCGTACACCAAAGGCCTGGGCCTGGAGAACGTCGGCCTGAGCACCGACAAGCGCGGCATGCTCGCCAACCGCCAGCACCGCACCGAAGCCAATGGCGTCTGGGTAATCGGCGACGTAACGTCGGGGCCGATGCTCGCGCACAAGGCTGAAGACGAAGCGATGGCCTGTGTGGAGCAGATCGTCGGCAAGGCCGGCGAGGTCAATTACGACTTGATTCCCAACGTCATCTACACCCGGCCGGAACTGGCCAGCGTCGGCAAGACCGAAGAGCAACTGAAGGCCGAAGGACGTGCCTACAAAGTCGGCAAATTTCCGTTCACCGCCAATAGCCGGGCGAAGATCAACCATGAGACGGAAGGCTTTGCCAAAGTCCTCGCCGACGAACGCACGGACGAAATCCTCGGCGTCCACCTGGTCGGCCCGAGTGTCAGCGAAATGATTGGTGAATATTGCGTGGCCATGGAGTTCAGCGCCTCGGCCGAAGACATCGCGCTGACCTGCCATCCGCACCCGACCCGCTCCGAGGCGCTGCGTCAGGCGGCGATGAATGTCGAGGGGATGGCGACGCAGATGTAGGTGGTCACCCAAAGCCAGCTCCCACAGTTGACCGTGTTCCTGCTGGAGGACTGCGGTCGAATGTGGGGCGAGCCTGCACGCGATAAGAACAACCCGCTCTACCGCGGCAGATGCCCCAACGGCAACGCCCCCGGCGTCTTCACCGTGTGAATTGCAAAGTTGCTGCGAATGTCACTCACCCCCGGCAGCTTCAGCAGGCAGCCGCTGAGAAAGCGGTCATACGCGCGCAGGTCCGGCACCACCACTTGCAACAGAAAGTCCGATTCCCCGGACACCAGAAACGCTGAAATCACCTCCGGCAGTGCCGTGACCGCCGCGTAAAAGGCTTCGGCCTGCTCATCGTTGTGGCGCTCGACCTTGACCCCGACAAACACCGTCAGCCCCAACCCCACCTCATCGCGATCGAGGTTGGCCTGATAGCCACGAATCACCCCCGCCTCCTCGAGCATCCGCACCCGACGCAGGCACGGTGACGCCGACAGGCCGATCTCATCCGCCAGTTCGACGTTGCTCAGCCGGCCGTTGCGCTGCAGCGCCGCGAGAATCTTGCGATCAAAAGCGTCGAGTTTCATGGTTGGCAGATCCTGCTGGTCAAGGGGTAAAAAGAAAGCAGGTTATGCCAATCCTGTGGCTTTTTGAAGCTGACTTCGCAAGCACCTGCCCCGCCCTTGCGCCATAAACTTTGCTCACCGAATCGACAACGAAAGGGCTGCGACATGACAAGTATCTGGCTGTTTTTTCTGGCATTGGCGGTGGTCTTCCTGTTGCCGGGGCCGGACATGATCCTGTTGCTGCAAACCGGTGCCCGCCAGGGTCGCGGTGCGGCGCTGGCAACCGCCGTTGGCTTGGCGATCGCCCGAGGCTGTCACGTGGCATTGGCGGCATTGGGTCTGGCGGCGCTGTTCAAGGCGGCGCCGTGGACGTTTGATCTGGTGCGCCTGGCCGGGGCGGCGTACCTGCTGTGGATCGGCATTCAATGCTTGCGCAGCAGCTTGCTGCCGAACCTGAATACGGCTGCCGTGACACACACCCAAGGACAATGGCGCGAGGCGATTCGCCGTGGCCTGCTGACCAATCTGCTCAACCCCAAGGCGTTGCTGTTCTGCTCGGTGCTGTTGCCGCAATTCATCGTCAATGACGGCGCAGCGGTACTGACCCAATTTGCCACCCTCGGCGTGTTGCTGGTGGGCGTCGGGCTGCTGTTCGACAGCGCCTATGCCCTGACCGGCGCGGCGCTGGGCCGTTGGCTGCAACACAGTCCAACCGCCCAACGCGTTCAGCAATGGCTGTTCGGCAGCCTGTTGATCGGCTTTGCCGTGCGCCTGACGTTTATCCAGCAGGCTTAGGGCTTGCGTGCCTTGCGCCGACGACTGAGCAACACCAAGGCGCCCGCACTGAACAGCACCAGGACACCGACCACCGGCCATTTATACGGGCGCAACGTATTGCGTACGGCATCGGTAACCTGGGTGACGTAACGCTTGTCGGCGTTTTCGAAATCCGGGTACGGGCACTGATTGCCGAAGTCCACCGCCCAAGGCACGTATGGGCCTTCGTTGACGTAGCGTCGATACAACGCGCTCTGTTCTTCAAGGCTGCTGTTGAAACCGGCGGCATTGCACAACACCGCAGCAAACGCCTGACTGGTGTGCGGCAAATGGTCGGCGGCCCGGCTGGCCAGCGCGGTGGCGACAAAACGGTAGTGATAACGCTCGTCCGGTTGCGCCTGGCTGGCCTTCTGGCGCTGGACTTCAGCCTCGGCCACCAGCGGCCCGACTTTCAGCTCGGTGTTTTCCAGACTGTAATTGCCGCCAAACGTGGCGTAATCCGGGGCCATCTCGTAACCGAGAATGTCCATGCCCCATTCACGCGCGGTCCACGCCGCGTTGTACAAGGCGCTGGCGCGTTTGGTCGGCCACCACGCAGCGTCGGCCTTCATCCGTTGTTCGCCGTATAGCCGGGCCTTGTGCTGCAGGTCCGGATTGTCGAAATAGCCGACCGCTTCCTCGTAATGCCCTTCACGCAGCAAGCGCCGTCCCAGCAGATTGCGCAGGCTGGCGGCAACCGGCAGCGGCACGTAGTTGTCGCGCTGCTGTTGGGTCAATGCCGGCGGCGCCGGCACGTTGTCATCGACATAGCGCTTGAGCTCATCGACCGTCAGCACGCGCTCAGCCACCGTCGCCGCGTCGAACCAGTAGATGCTGTTGCTGCGATACAACTGCACGAACGCTTGCAGGTATTCGCCACGTTGCAGCGCCAGAATCGCGCTCTCGCCCTCGACCCGGCATTTCGGCTGGACGGTTTCGAAGTCCCAGTCCGGGGTGCGCCGGTAGCCCCAATCCTCGCTCTGCGGGAAAGCCTGCGCAGCTTTGGCATAGGCGGCAGCTGCGGCGTTTTTATCACCGTCACGCACCGCCAGTTTGGCTCGCAGCCACCACGCCAGTCCGCCGTCACCGGCATTCTCAAGGAAGGCTTTGGCGCTGGCGTAATCACCTTGTTGATAGTTCATGGCCGCCAGTCGATCGGCGTTTTCCAGGCTGCCACGGGTACTGTCCTGCAGCAGCTTGATCAGCTTCTTCTCGTTCGGCGGTTGTTCGTCGAACGACCAGCCCATCCGGCTGATCAACGAGGCGGTAACCAATTGCTGCACAGCTTTGCGCTCCAGCAACTTGGCCAGTTGCGGCTCGGGCAGTTCGGCCAGCTCATTCATCAGTTGTTTCAGCGAGGTATAACCCACGGCCGAGCCGTGCAGGTTCTGCGCTTCGTACAGTTCGATGGCGCCGTTCCAGTCACCGGCGTTGCGCAGCACTCGCGCCTCCTCACCGAGACTGGCGACACCG
>Ga0182008_10000620_pt1 | contig 26066 bp, 28 predicted proteins | sample Sormic07211129_1_FD_120482 | JGI IMG/M metagenome (GOLD analysis project Ga0182008, IMG submission 120482) | Rhizosphere microbial communities from Sorghum bicolor, Mead, Nebraska, USA - 072115-129_1 metaG | ecosystem: Host-associated > Plants > Roots > Rhizosphere | place: USA: Nebraska...
AACGGCACGATGTTCACGCGCTTCGGCGACCTGAAGATGCGCAACGCGCGCCACAAGATGGACCCGCAGCCGGTCGACCCGAGCTGCACCTGCCACGCCTGCGCGGGCACCTCGGGCGTGAGCTGGAACGACGGCGGCCGCGAAGGCTTCAGCCGCGCCTACCTGCACCACCTCGACCGCTGCGGCGAGATGCTCGGCCCGATGCTGTGCACCATCCACAACCTGCACTACTACCTGAACCTGATGCGCGAGATCCGCGAAGCGCTCGACGCCGGGCGCTTCACCGAATTCCGCGCGCGGTTCAAGGCCGAGCGGGCGCGCGGCGTCTGAGCCGCTGCACGGCAGGCCTCAGCGGCTGTCGCGCTTGCCCTGCGCGCGCCGGGTCTGCGAGCCGGCATGCGCATGCAGCGCGATGCCGGCCGCGCTTTCCTTCAGGGGATTGCGGCGTGCGGCCCGCGCGGGGATGTCCAGCGGCGCGGTCTGCTGCGGCGCACCGGCGGCGGCCGCGCCCAGCGGCGATTGCGCCGCGGGCGCCTTGGCCGAGCGCGTGTCCGACGACCCATGGCCCACGGCCGCCTGCTTGAGCTTCAGCGCCTTCTTGACCGCGGTCTTGAGGCGCACGGGCTTGGCCTTCGTGGCGACCACCTTCTTCGCGACCGCCTTCTTGGCCGGGGCCTTGGGCGCCGTCACGGCCGTCGATCGCGCGGTCTTCTTCGCCGGCGCGACCTTGCCGGCCTCCCGTTCGGCACGCCCTTCGAGCAGCGTCAGCCGATCCTCGAAACGCCCGAGCACCTCGGCGAAGACCTCGGCCTTGCGGCCGGTGCGCTCGTTGTCGCCACCGACGGCCGAGCGCTTGCTCGCGGGCGTGCCGCGCGTGGCCACGGTCTGGCGTCGGTAGAGGTCCCGGTACTTGTCGCGCAGTGCACGTGCGCGTGTCACCTTCCCGCGCAGGCGCGCCAGGGTCAGGTCCTTGATCGGGGCGGCGCGGCTCTGGTCGAACAGACTCAGCTCGGCTGCGGTGAGCAGGCCGCGGGCTTGGGTCAAGGTGTAGGCCATCGATCGATCTCCTTCTGTCTGATTGCGTGCGATGCCGGGCGACACCGTGGCTTCACCTTAGACGCCATCGCGCGCCAGCGATGTCGGACCAGACCTTCCATTCCGGCGCGCATGAAAAAAGCCCGGCCATGCCGGGCTTCGCAGAGGACGCGGATGCGGCCAATCAGTCGCGCAGTTCGGCCGGCACCGTGCCGCCGTTGGCGGCCAGCTTGGTCATGACCTGGCGATGCAGCCAGATGTTCATCTTGGCGCTGTCGCTGGTGTCCTGGCCGTAGCTCAGTTCGGCCGCCAGTTCCTTGCGCGCGGCCAGGCTGCTGTCGAGGCCGAGCAGCTTCATGAGGTCGACGATGGAGGTGCGCCAGTTGAGGCTGGCGGCGCCGGGCATCGCGTCGAGCACGGCGGCCACGTCGCCCAGCGGAATGGCCGGCGGCGGCGCCGCGACCGCGGGTGCGCCAGCAGCGGTCGGTGCGGGCGCGGGGGCCGGGGCCGGCGCGGCCTGGGCCGACGGGAAGATCTTGGAGAGGATGCTGCCGAAGATGCTCATGGGATTCCTTGGGGGTTGAACGGACCATTGAAAGCGGGCGCGCGAGGCGCCGCTCCCGCTTCTATCACGCGGGTGCCGCCCCGGCCAACGGTTCCCCTTGCGATCGCGCGGCGGGATGTGCGGAAGTCCCGCAGGCATGGCAGAACTTCGAGAACGCACTCTTGCGCGCATCGCAGGTGCCGCAGTGGTCGAACAGGCCGATGCCGCAGTGCGGGCAGAAGTCGATCTCGGCGTTCTTCAGGTCGACCGGCCGCTCGCAGCCCGGGCACACGCTCTTGGCCAGCCGCGTCAGTGCGGTGTCGTAGCTGAGTTCCTCGCGGCGCACGATGTCGGGCTGGGCCTCGGCCAGCTTCTGGCGCGCGAGGTAGCGGTTGAGCCCGACGATCGCGTAGCGCCCCACCAGCACGGTGATCACGATGCCCACGATGTAGCGCACATAGCCGCCGTAGCTGGGCAGGTAGGGCACGAGCTCGACGAAGAAGGCGAACAGCGCGAAGAAGATGAAACCCCAGACGAAGGGCCAGTAGGTGCTCTTGCGCTTCTTCACGAACAGCCAGCCCGCGATCAACAGCAGCGGCAGGGTCAGCGCGAGCCGGTAGCCGAACACGCGCAGTTCGACGCGACGGTACTCGGCCAGCAGCCGCTGCTCGGCGTCGTACTCGAGCACCGCCAGCTTGCGCTGCGCGACCTCCTGGGCCTGGCGCGCATCGAGCGCCACCTGCTGCTGTGCCTCGACCTTCTGCTGCGCCGCGTCCTCCCGGGCCTTGAGCGCATCCAGCGCGCGGGTGCGGGCGATGAGCTCGGTGTCCTGGTCGGGCTGCGCGGTGGCGCGGCGCGTGGCGATCCAGTTGCCGAAGGTCTCGCGCGCGCTGCGGCTGCTCTGCGCGGCGGCGCTGCGCTGGAGTTCGGCCTGTTCGAGCGCGCTCGCCGCCTGCTGCTCGATGCGCTCGGCCTCGCGCACGCCGGCCCGCAGCGGATCGGCCGCGGCGCGGTCGATGAAGTCGTCGGTCTGCAGCGTGCGCTCGACCCGCGGCAGGTCGTTCACCAGCGTGCCGCCGAGCCCGATCAGGAAGCCGGCGAACACCAGCGCCACGACCCACAGGCCGCGACGGAACCACTTCTCCGAGAGACGCAGGGATTTGCTCATTCTTTTTCCTTCAGGCGATGTGAACAGGGCTCAGAGGGCCAGTGTGACCGGTGCCGCACCGAGCCCGCTGCGCTGCAGCCAGACGAACACCGAATCGGCCGTGATGGTCTCGATGCGGTCCGAGAAACGCTTGTCGTTGGGATGGTCGTCGAAAGCCACGTTGGCCTTGCTGACCCGCCCGCCCAGCCGCGTGAGCGGGCCCAGCGCCAGCACGCCCGGCTCGTAGCCCTTGAACTGCAGCCAGGCCTGGGCCTGCGCGCGCGTGCGGATGGTGCCGGGCTCCATCGCGGCGGCCAGCGTCTCGAGCGCCCACTGGTTGGACTGCTGGTACTTCTGCGCCCAGGCATAGCTCACGATGCTGTAGGCCGGGGTGTGCAGCCGCACCAGGCTGTCGCTCGGCGCTTCCAGCAGCGCCAGCAACTGCGCCTGCACGGCCGGCGTGGGCACCGCCCAGGCGGCCCGGTAGCGCCACGGGTCGTCGAGGAAGAACTCGCCCAGGCCCTGGCGGTACACGCCGGCAACGGCGGTGCCGCACTGGTTGAGCTTGTGCGCCACGCGCCAGGGGCCGGCCTCGGTCTTGTAGGCCAGGCCCAGGTGCGACCACTGCAGGCCGTAGCGCGTGAGGTCCTGGCCGGCACGGGCCAGCAGCACGACGCGTGCGCCGCTCGCGTCCAGCGCCTGCGAGGTGCGCTCGGCCAGCTGCATGCCCTGCATCACGTTCTCAGGCGTCGGCCGGGCCTGTTCGCAGGAGCGCCCCGCATGCGCCTGCATGGGGAAGAGAAAGGCCCCGGCCAGGCACACCACCGATGCCAGCGCCAGGATGCGCAGCGCCGTCTTCAGGTTGCGCCGCCAGCGCGGCGCGCGGGCCTCCTCGTCAAGGCTGTAGAGATCGCTCATCCGCGAATTCACACCAGCCTCTCGTTGTGCAGCAGCGCGCGGCCGATGGCGTTGGGCACGAAGGCCAGCACCTCGCCCGCGGCCGAGAGCACCACACCCGAAGCGATCACGCTGACCGTCACCGCCGTGCCGACCACCATCGAAGCGCCCCCCACCGCGTGGCCCGCCACCCGGACGCTGGCGCGCGCGCCGTCGGAGGCCCGCGCCAGCACGTAGGTGATGCCGTCGACCGAGGCCTCGACCGCGACCACCGTGAGCACCGAGCCGCCGACCGACAGCGCGGCCGGCAACGCGACCGATGCGCCGACCGCGCCGCCGGCGGCCGAGGCGGCGCCCACCACCGAGGCCACGGGCATCAGGGACAGTGCTGCCGAGGTTTCGCTCTGCGCATGCACCGACAGGGGAGCGAGCAGCGACACGACGATCGCGCCGGCGCTCATCCAGCTCAGGACCCGTTGTTTGTTCATGAGTGACTTTCGAAAACGAAGAGGAAGGAAAAGGAGCCCGAATGATGGCCGGGCACCGCCCATGGAGGGGCGAATCGATGCACCGGTTCCCCGCCAGGAGGCCGGGAGTACCGATATTCGATACTTTTCGTGAAATACCGCCGGCTCAGAGCGCCTGGAGATCGCTGCGCGTGAAGGGCCGCTCGATGCCCGCAAGCCGGACGGCCACGGTTTCGAGCAGGCCCTGTGTCGGCGCCGGCCGGCCCGGCGACAGGAACAGCAGGGGCAGCAGCAGCCCGCCCAGCCAGGCGACCCAGGGCAGCCGCGGCGGCGCGTGGCGGCGCGCCAGCCCCACGAAGCCGAGGCTGACCGCCATGCCCAGCAGCAGGCCCGCCGCCACCTCCGACACCGAGTGCGCATGCAGGGCCAGCCGCGACACGCCGATGGCCGCGCCCAGGCACCAGCCGGCGCCCAGCGCGAGCGCACGGGCGCGCGCCGAGCCGCGCGCGCAGGCCAGCCACAGCAGCGCCGACCACACGCTGGTGCCGATCGCCGTGTGGCCGCTGAAGCCGGTGAAGTCCCAGCGCGCGCTGCCGATGCCCCAGCCCAGGAAGGCCAGCTTGCTCAGCAGGATCAATCCGCTGCCCGCGCCGAAGGCCAGGCACCAGGCGAACGCGGCGCGGCGCCCGTCGCGCGACAACAGCAGGCCCAGCGCGATCAGCAGCGACAGCGGCAGCATCAGCGCGCTGTCGCCCAGCCAGGTGAAGGCGTGCCAGGCGTCCGCGGGAACGGTGTCGAGCAGCCCCGCCATCAGGCCGAAAGCAGCCCGCTCACGCGCGACTGGAGCAGTTCGGGCGTCGCTTCCGCCGCCGCCACCACCGCGCCCACGTGCAGGCCGACCCGGCTGAACAGGCCGCGGCGGAAGGGCTGCACCATCGCCACGTTCTTGCCCTCGCGCACCTCGACGCGGCTGAAGAAGGAGCCCCAGAGGTTGGTCAGCGCCATCGGGATCACCGGCGGCTCGACGCCTGCGGCGCGCGCGCCGGCGAGGATCTTCATGACGCCGCCCTTGAAGGGCTGCAGGGCGCCGTCGCTGGTGATCGCGCCCTCGGGGAAGATGGCCAGCAGGTCGCCTTCGCGCAGCACCTCGACGGCCTGCGCGAACGCGCGCTCGTAGGCCGCGGGGTCGTCCTTCTGCGACGCGATCGGGATCGCCTTGGCCAGCCGGAACAGCCAGCCCAGCACCGGCACGCGGAAGATCCGGTGGTCCATGATGAAACGGATCGGCCGCGGGCTGGCCGCCATCAGCAGCACCGCGTCGATGAAGCTCACGTGGTTGCACACCAGCACGGCCGGGCCCTCGGTCGGGATGTGCTCGTCGCCTTCGATCTTGAAGCGGTAGACGAAGCGCGACAGCACCCAGGCCACGAAGCGCAGCAGGTACTCGGGCACCAGCAGGAAGATGTAGAAGGCCACCAGCGCGTTGGCGATGCCGGTGAACAGGAAGATCTGCGGGATGGTGAAGCCGGCCCCGAGCAAGGCACCGGCGATCACCGAGCTCGCGATCATGAACAGCGCATTGAGGATGTTGTTGGCCGCGATGATGCGCGCGCGGTGCGTGGGCTGGCTGCGCAGCTGGATCAGCGCATACATCGGCACGCTGTAGAGCCCGGCGAACAGCGACAGCAGGCCGAGGTCGGCCATCACGCGCCAGTGCGCCGACTGCGCGAGGAAGGCGCCCAGCCCCATCTCGGGCCCGGCCGGCAGGCCGCGCGAGGCGAAGTACAGGTCGATCGCGAAGACGCTCATGCCGATCGCGCCCAGCGGCACCAGGCCGATCTCGACCTGGCGCCGGCTCAGCGTCTCGCACAGCAGCGAGCCGATGCCGATGCCGACCGAGAACACCACCAGCAGCAGCGAGGCGACCTGCTCGTTGCCGTGCAGCACCTCCTTGGCGAAGCTGGGGAACTGGCTCAGGAAGACCGCGCCGAAGAACCACATCCACGAGATGCCCAGCAGCGAGCGGAACACCACGATGTTGCCGCGCGCGAGCTTGAGGTTGCGCCAGGTCTCGCTGATGGGGTTCCAGTTGACGACCAGCTGCGGGTCGGTGGCCGGCGCCCTCGGAATGGCCTGCGCGACGCCGCGGCCGACCAGCGCCAGCAGCACGCAGGCCACGGCCACGCTCGTGTGGCCGATCTGGGGCAGCGCCACCAGCAGGCCGCCCGCCACCTGGCCCAGCAGGATGGCGACGAAGGTGCCCATCTCGACCATGCCGTTGCCGCCGGTGAGCTCGCGCGCCGCCAGCACCTGCGGCAGGTAGGCGAACTTGACCGGCCCGAACAGCGTGGAGTGCAGGCCCATGAGGAACACGCAGGCCAGCAGCACCACCGGATCGGCGCGGAAGAAGCCCCAGGCCGCGAGCACCATGATCGCGATCTCGAGGTTCTTCACGAAACGGATGATCGTGGTCTTGTCGTACTTGTCGGTGAGCTGGCCGGCCGTGGCCGAGAACAGCAGGAAGGGCAGGATGAACAGCGCCCCGATCACCAGGCCCGCCATGGCGGGCGGCATCCAGCTGACCTGCAGCTGGTAGGTCACCATCACGGTGAAGGCGAACTTGAACAGGTTGTCGTTGGCCGCGCCCGCGAACTGCGTCCAGAAGAAGGGCGCGAAACGCCGCTGCTTCAGCAGGGCGAACTGGTTGGCGTGGGCATCGGATGCCATGGCGGATGTTGTCATTCGAATGTCCCGTTGGGGCCCCTTAGGCCGGCGAGGCGGCTGCGCGTGGATTGTGCCGCAGGGGCCGTCGGCCGAAGGGCCCGCAGCATCTGCAATGCGGGCCAGCCTGCGCAGGCCGCGGCCAGATGCTTGAGGCTGTGGCCCGACACCAGCTGCCCGGTCGCCTGGTAGATCGCGTCATCGCCCAGCTCCAGCAGCTTGGCCACGCCGTAGCAGCAGATGACCGCGCCGAGCTTCAGGCCGAGCGCGCCCGGCACCGGCCGCAGCAGCGCCAGGCCGAGCACCAGCGCCATCCCGCCGAACTGCAGCACGGCCCAGGGCAGCACGTTGCCGCGCAGATGGCAGGCCGCCAGCGCCAGCAGCCCTGCCACCAGCAGGCCGCAGGCCACCGGCCAGGCGACCCGGCGGCCGATGCGCTCGCTGACCGCCAGCCCGACCATGCCGGCGAAGGCGACGGCCATGCCCAGGCGGTCGGCCGTCAGCCGCAGCGCATCGGGATGCAGGTGGTAGAAGGCCGAGCCGAACGCGGTCAAGACCAGGCCAACAAAGAAAAGCCCGGCACAGCGCCGCACCGCGGCCGTGCCGGCCGACGCCCCGTCGAGGCGGCGCAGCCGGAGCAGCCCCCAGACGCCCAGCACCGCGAACGGCAGGTTGCTCATCACGTCCATCGCATGGGGCAGGCCCCGCCAACCGCGGCCGTCGGCAAAGCCGGTGCCGGCCATCGGATCGGGCAGCGCGGGGCCCAGGCAGGCGGCGAGCACGCCGAGCAGCAGGGCGGCCAGAAGTACGCGCTCGCGAGGGTCGAGCGTGGCCGGGAAACGGGGAGGCGTTCGGTTCATGGCGCGAATCTAGGCGCCCGCACCCGTGCATTGGCATCGAAAATCGATACGGTCCGCCGATCGCATCCGATCGGTATCGTCTTGCAATACCCTACTGCCCATGAGCACCACCGTCGATCTGGTTCAGGCCCTGAAGAACGAACTCAAGAACGCCCGCATGACCTATGCCGACCTGGCCCGGTCGCTGGGCATGGCGGAGTCCAGCGTCAAGCGCATGCTGGCCAAGTCCGACATGCCGCTGAGCCGGGTCGACGCGATCTGCCGCGCGCTCAAGATGGATTTCGCCGAGCTCGCGCGCCGCGTGGCCGACGCCCAGCCGCTGCTGCGCGAACTCACGCTCGAGCAGGAAAAGGCCGTGGTGCGCGACAAGAAGCTGATCCTGGTCGCGATCAGCGTGCTGAGCCAGTGGACGCTGGAGCAGATCGTCGGCGCCTACCGCCTGAGCGAGGCCGAGTGCATCGCCTGCTTCGCCCAGCTCGACCGCATCGGCATCATCGAGCTGCGGCCGCTCAACCGCTACCGGCTCAAGCTGGCCAAGACCTTCCGCTGGCGCCCGCACGGGCCGGTGATGAACTTCTTCCGCGACAACGTGGTGCTCGACTACTACAGCGGCGGCTTCGACGGGCCGGCCGAGGGGCTGCTGCTGGTGCACGGCTCGATCAGCCGGGCGCTGGCGCCCTCCTTCCTCGAACGGCTGCAGCGCGTGGCGCAGGATTTCGCGCAGCAGCACCAGACCGACCAGAAGCTGTCGCCCGACGACCGCGAGGGCTACACGCTGCTGCTGGGCATGCGCAACTGGGAATTCGAGGCCTTCACCCGCCTGCGCCGGAACTGAAAAAGCGGGTCTGTGGCGCCGATGCCGCATATTCACCCGCATATCTTGATGAGTATCGATTACATATTTATTGAATTTGTCAAGACGGGTAAACTCCTATTTCCGCAGAAAAGAGGGTCCACGGGCCCCACCGCACGCGCAAACTCCCATGAACGCCGAGGTGAACCGCCCTGCCGGTTCGACGACTGCCTCGTTTCGATTCGCCGTCTGAAGAGCCATCGCCCCCGCGCGATGCACCGAAGGAGCAAACCCGTTGCAGGGCGCAACGGGCGAATCTCTCAGGTACCCAGGACAGAGGGAGCGGCAACCTGAACCCCGGGCCGGGCGTACACGACAGCGTGCGCCGGTCCGCCGTTTGTGCCTTCCCACAAGGAACCGGACCATGCGCGTGATCGTTCTGGGCGGCGGTCTTCTCGGCGTCGCCTCGGCTTACTACCTCCAGCAGCTGGGCCACGAGGTCACGGTGATCGACCGCCATGCGGCGCCCGCCGCCAAGGCCCGCGGCATGGCGAGCGCGCCCTCGCGCCCGCCGCTGGCGCCCCCGCCCGCGCGCAGCCTGTGCCGCACCGCGATCGACGGACTGCGCCGCCGGCTGCACCGCGTGTCCGGCTACCTGACGGGCGTGCGCCAGCGGCCGGCCACGCGCCTGGAACACATGGTGCGCCTGGCCACCTACAGCCGGGAGACGGTGCACGAACTGCGCAAGGAAGCCGGCGTCTCGCAGGACCTGCGCAGCGCCGGATGGATGCGCGTCTACACCGATGCCAAGGCCTTCGAGGCCTTCACGCACAGCGTGCGCCGGCTGCAGGCGCTGGGCTGCTCGCTGCAGCTGCTGTCGCCCGAACAGGCCATCGGCATCGAACCCTCGCTGCAGCACCTGCACGGCCAGCTCGCCGGCGCCGCCTTCACGCCCGAGGACACCTCGCGCGACCCCGCGGCCTTCGCGGCCAGCCTGGCCTTCATGTGCCGCGCCGCCGGCGTGCGCTTCCTGATGAACCACTCGGTGGTCAAGCTGCATGCGCGCGACGGCCGCATCGACCATGTGGAGCTCGCCAACCTCGACGGCGAGCGCAGCATGCTGCGCGCCGACGCCTATGTGCTGGCGCTGGGCACCGGCAGCGTGCCGCACGCGCAGGCGCTGGGCATCGCGATGCCGATGCGCCGCATGCGCGAGTACAGCATCGTGCTGCCGATCCAGGACATGGCGGGTGCGCCGCAGGTGATGCTCAACGACCGCCACGAGCGCCTGCGCATCCGGCGCATCGAGACGCCCGAGGGCGAGCGCCTGCGCGTGTGCTGCACGGTGCGCCTGGCCACCGACGCTCAGGACCTGCCCGACTCCACGCATTTCGCGCGCATGCTGGCGCGGGTCGAGACGCTGCTGCCGGGCGTGGTCGACCCGTCGCGCGCCGAGTTCTCCAGCACGCTGCACGCGCGCAGCGCCAGCGGCATGCCGCTGATCGGCCGCACGCCGCTGCGCAACCTGTTCCTCAACGCGGCGCCCGGTGCGCAGGGCTGGGTCAACACCTGCGGCGCCGGCAAGTCGATCGCACGCATCGTGAGCGGGCTCTCGCCCGAGGTGGAATTCGCCTTCGCCAAGGGCTGAAGAAGCCCGGGCGGCGGGCTCAGTCGGTGACGAACACCGTCAGCACGCCGGTGTAGCCGTACACATGGTGGCGGGCGATCTCGCCGGCCGCGAAGAAGCCGGTCAGCGGCACGTCGCCCAGCGCATGGCGCACGATCTGCATCTCGGCGCCCGGCGCGCCGAAATGCGCGCCGCCGCGCCCCGAACAGCTCACGTACACCGCGCCCGCGATGCGGCGCGCCGGGTGCGGCGCGGCCTCGGCCTCGCCGGCCGCGACGGCGCGGGCCGTGGCCAGCGTCTGCTCCTCGGGCTCGAGCTCCTCGCGGATCTCGGCGCAGATGCGCATCAGGTCGGCGCGCGCGGCCTGGGGGCTGCGCCGGCAGAAGCTCATGCGCATGCCGGCCTCGGCCGTGTCGGCGATCGCGATGCCGCGGCGCGTCGGGTCGAGGCCGATGATGTGGCGCACCAGCACGTCGGCCCCCAGGTCGCCGGTGCGGCGGATGCCGTCGCTGCCGGCGTCGACCAGCCCGACCAGCGTGGCGCGCACCACCTCGATCGCCTCCTGCGGCGCATCGAGCGAGATATCCAGGTCGGCCAGCAGCACGTCGAGCGCGGGCTCGCCGTCCAACTGCAGCAGCAGGTTGCCGTCGGCCTCGGTGATCTCGCGCTCGCGCGACACCGGCTCGCAGCCCTGCGTGACGCGCGACACCAGCCGCACGCCCTCGCCGAACACCACGCCGGACATGCCGCCCGAGAACACGCCGCGCGCCGCGCCATGGCCGCGGATGTTGCCGTTGCCACCCAGCGCGAACTGCAGCGCGCCGCGGCGCCCGGACGACAGGCCGCCGAACAGGTAGCCGGTGTCGGTGCGCCCGGCCATCTCGCCGACCAGCTCGGCCAGTTCCGGCGTGCCCGGGTCGGCATGCACCAGCGCCGTGTGCGCCTCGAAGCCGCTCATCTCGGAGCTGCCCAGCGGCGCCACGCCGGAGAACACGCGGTACTGGTCGCTGGGCAGCGCGCACAGCATCACGCTCAGCGCCGGCTCGTCGAAGTACTCGGCGTTGTTGGCCGCGACGCCGAAGCCCACGGTGCCCGACCAGTCGGTGATCTCGGGCAGTTCGGCCCCGAGGTGGTCGAGGATGTCCTGCGCCTCGGCCGCGTAGTGGTCGGTGATGTAGAGCAGGCCCAGCGTGGGGGCGGCGGCGTAGTCGGGCAGCGCCATCTGCGCGCGCAGCTGCGCGAGCGCGAGGCCCGCCGCCATCCGCCATTGCGGATGGGTGGCGTGGCCGGTGGGGAAAAGCTTCATGCGCGCGGTCCGGGGTCCTGGTGGGAAAAAAAGATAAGGGCTCAGCCGCGCGCGCGCCGGGGCGCGGCCGCGGCGGGAGGCTTGGCGGCCGCCGCCGCCTTGCGCGGGGCGGTCTTGCGAGCGGGCTTCTTGCTGGCGGCCGGCTTGGCCTTGGAGGGCGGTGCCGGTGTCGCGCCCGGCATCTTGGCGTGGGCCGCCTCCTGCATCGCGGTGCTGGCGATCTGCTGGAACTGCTGGGTCAGCGCGTTCCACCACTGCAGCGGATCGACCACGCCCGGTGCCGCGGCCGCCTTCTCGCCAGCGGCCTCGGCGGCGGGTGCGGGCGCCGGTTCAGGCGCGGGCGCGGGGGACGGCGACGCGACGGGCGCCTCGGCCGGTGCCGCCGCCGGCCGGGTGAAGACCTTGGCCAGGTCTTCCATCTGCACGTTCATGCCCCGCAGCGTCGACAAGGTCATCTTCTGCACCTCGAGCGCCTGGATGGTGGCCTTCAGCGCATGGCCGTTCTGCTCGAGCCAGTACTGCACCGTCTTGAGTTCCTGGATGCGCTTTTCGAGTTCCTCGACGCTGAGCGTGGGCGCCACCCAGTTCGACAGGCTGGGCATGCCGCTGGCGGCAGCACCGCCGGTGGCCGTGTTGCCGGCCAGGCCCTTGAGGAAATCGAAGCCGGGAACGAACTGGCTGAAGGCAAAAGGGGAATTCGCGTCGCTCATGGCTGTCTCCGGCAGTGGTGGGCACCAGCTTACCCCAGGCCGCTGGCGCGCGGCGCGCCCGCTCAGTGGCGGTGGGCCGGTGCCGCGGCCCCGGCGGCGGCGCCCGGGGCGACACTGCGCACCGGCACGTTCAGCGCCAGCGAGCTCCTGGCGCCCTTGGCGTCCTCGAACTGCAGCGTGATCGGCAGGGTCGCGTCCTTGACGATGGGCTGCTTCAGGTCCATCAGCATCAGGTGGTAGCCACCCGGCTTGAGTTCGACCGTGCGGTGCGCGGGCAGCTCGACACCGGGCACGCCGCGCATGCGCATGGTGTCGCCCTCCATCTTCATTTCATGGACCTCGGCCACTCCGGCGGCCGGCGTGCTCGCGCCGACCAGCTTGAGGCCTTCGTGCGCCGTGAGCTTCATGAAGGCGCCGGTGCCGCTCTGGCCGGGCACGGCCGCGCGGACCCAGGCGTCCTGCACGTCGACCGGCGCGGCCGTCTGGGCCCAGGCCGACGCACAGGCGGCCAGCGCCATGCAGGCGGCGGCGCGGCGGAAGGTGGTGTTGAAAGTCATGCGGGAACTCCTTGGAGACAGGAAAAGGCGGGGGGTCGAAGGGCGGCGGCGGCCTGCGGGGCAGGCCTGCGGCGTCTCGCGCGGCGCGGCGAGACAGGCACAGGGATCAGGCGCGAAGCGGCGGCCCGCGGGCCGGCAGCGGCGCGGCGGCGAGCGCCACGCGCGCGGCTTCGACCGATCGCGGCAGGCGCCCGCGCGGCAGCGGCGCCGTAGCCAGCGCCTCGGAAGCAGCGTGCGGCGGCGCGCCGCCCGGCAGGCACAGCGGGCAATCGAGGTGTCCCGCGCCGAGCTCCTGCACGCCGTCGGCCGTGTGCACCACCATCTTCACGGCACCGCTGCTGGCGCACACCAGTTCCAGCGCCTGCGACTGCAGCAGCGGCGATGCCGCGGCCGCACCCAGCGACAGCACGAAACTCCAGAGCACGAGGCCACCCAGCGCGCCGAGACGGCGGAAGCAGAGGAGGTGGCGCAGGAGAGCGGGCATGGGAGCGGCGATTATGGCGCCGGCACCTGCCGCGTCACCCGGAAGCCCCGGGCCGCCAGCAGGGCCGGCAGGCCCTCGGGTCCGACCATGTGCAGCGCGCCGACCGCGGCGAAAACGCCGCGCCCCTGGCCATGCAGGCGCGCGATGCCCTCGGCCAGGCCGGGGTTGCGATCGTCCAGCAGGCGCTGCAGCGCGCGCTCGTCGGTCGCCGTCTTCACGCAATCGCACCATCGGCGGTAGTCGGACAGCTTCTGCCAGTCGCTGGAAGCCCAGACGGTGGCCAGTTCGGCGCCGAGCGTGCGCGCCTGGCCGGACTCGAGCTCGTCGAGGGTCTCGTCGACCTGCGCGCCCTCCTCGGCCTCGCTGTCGCCGGCCAGGGCCTTCAATTGCATCTGCGCATCCTCGAGCGCGACGACCGGCCTGGCGTGGCGGCGGGCATAGGCGCCGAGGAAGTGCTCGCTGCCCCATTCCGAGAACATCCCGTCGTGGCGCACCGCCAGCCCGGCCAGCGTGGTGGCCTGCAGGATCGGCCGCAGGCGCGCCAGCGCATCGGCCGGCAGGCAGGCGATCGCGATCTGGCGCTCAAGCCGGCGCCGGCGATCGGGTGTGAGGATGCGGGCCACGGCGGCGGCGTCGAGCGGCGCGGTGAACACCGCCAGCGTGGCCGGGTCCGACAGGTCCAGTTCCAGCGCGATCACCTCGCTCCGGCGCAGCGCCGCGCCCACCTTCGCACCGGGTTGGATCCAGCTCGGCTTGCCCACATGCATGGTGCCGTAGAGCCACGAGCTGTGGCCGTCCTTCTCGAGGCGCCACAGGAAGCCCCGGTCCTGGGGCGGCTTCGAGGCGTCCTGCACCGCGTCGCCTGCGGCCGTGGGCACGGGCACGCAGACGGCCGGCGCCTCCGCCGCCAGCGCCGCGCCCGCCATGCCCAGGGCCAGCCAGGCCGCCGCCATGCGCCGCCACAGCCGCGCCGCGCCTGCGCATCGAAACGATTGGAAATGGCGCTGCAGGCGCATGGTCTTCCCCGGGGGCCGAAGTATGGATTTGGTTACAAGGCGGCTATGCTGACCGCATGCAGAGCATATTTCACCTCGCCTTCCACGTTCGCGACCTCGACGGCGCGCGCCGCTTCTACGGCGACGTGCTCGGCTGTGCCGAAGGCCGCAGCACCGAGACCTGGGTCGACTTCGACTTCTTCGGCCACCAGCTCTCGCTGCACCTGGGCGAGCCCTTCGCCACCACGCGCACCGGGCGCGTGGGCGATGCAATGGTGCCGATGCCGCACTTCGGCATCGTGCTCGAGCTGCCCGACTGGCGCGCGCTGGCCCAGCGCCTCGAGGCCGCCGGCACCGACTTCGTGCTCGCGCCGCAGGTGCGCTTCGAAGGCCAGCCCGGCGAACAGTGGACCATGTTCTTCTGCGACCCCTTCGGCAACCCGATCGAGGTCAAGGGTTTCCGCTCCTTCGCCGCGCTCTACGACAAATAGCCGTGGCACCCGACCCCATCATTCGCGCATTCGAGCCGCAGGGGCTGGAGAATTGAAGGCATGAACCCACGCACGCACATGGCCTGGATGTCGGCCCTGATGGGACTGGCGGGCGCCGCGCATGCGGTGCAGGACTGCGAGCTCAACGGTGCCCCGGTCAATCCCGCGAACGGCTACACCACGCAGGGCAAGACCGGCCTGATGCGCTGCAAGGACCGCGACAGCGGCGAGCTGCAGCGCGAACAGGAACTGCGCAACGGCGTCTTCATGGGCATCGTGCGCTACTACGACAAGGGCAAGCTGGCCAAGGAGCAGAGCGTCAACGCCAAGGGCAACCTGCACGGACGCGCGCGCGAGCTCTACCCCGACGGCCAGGTGCTGCGCGAAGCGACCTACGACGACGGCCACGAGCTCGGCCTGGTGCGCAGCTTCCACCCCAACGGCCAGCTGCGCCGCTTGGCCTTCTACGCCGACCCCGGCGGCGAGCGCGCGGCGGCCGAGTTCACGCCCGGCGGCCAGCTCTCGGCGCTGCGCTGCGCCGACCGGCCGGTGCTGGCGCCGGCCTTCGACGACGCGCGCCTGTGCGGCTTCGTCGGGCCCCAGCCCTCGCAGGTCGAGCTGTTCGACGGCAAGGGCGGCCTGCGCGCGCGGCTGTCCTTCACGACCGGCAAGCGGGTGCGCAGCGAGCGCCTCTACGACAACGGCAAGCCCGAATCGCTGGACGAGCTCTCGGGCAACCAGCGCACCGAACAGCGCTTCTCGTCGGAGGGCGTGAAACGCTACGAGCTGGTGTCGCTGATCGCCGAGCGCAGCGTGCTGAAGCAGCGCGAGAGCGAGTACTCCGAGCGGGGCACGCTGGTGCGCGAACAGCGCTGGACACCGGCCGGCCTGCCCGCGAGCGACGACAGCTACTACCTCAACGGCCAGCCGCGCAGCAAGACCGCCTACAGCGGCGACGGCCTGGCGCGCGTGGCCGACATCAGCGAGTTCCACGACAACGGGCAGCGCGCCGCGCAGGCCGCTTCAGCGCGCCGGCACCGCGCGGGCGGCTGCTCGCGATCGGCCTGCACCGGCGCTTCGACCTGCAGGGCCGGCTGATCAGCGAGTCCAACTACGACGACAAGGGACGGGTCACGCGCGAGCGCACCTGGGACGCCAACGGCCTGCCCGACCGCGACGACGAGGTCTTCGAGGACGGGTCGCGCAAGGCCAACGCGAAGTAGCGCCGGCCCTGGGGTCGACTCAATCCAGCTTGACGCCCGCGGCCTGGATCACCGGGCCCCAGCGCCTGGCTTCCGCGCGCGCCAGGCCGAAGAACTGTTCGGGCGTGCCGGGCATGGCTTCCATGCCGATGTCGGCGAAGCGCTTCTGCACCGCGGCCGTGGTGAAGGCCTTGTTGAGGTCGCCGTTGAGCTTGCTCACCACGTGGGCCGGCAGGCCGGCCGGGCCCAGCAGGCCCTGGAAGGCGAACACCTCGCTGTCGCGCACACCCACCTCGGCCAGCGTCGGCACCTCGGGCAGCAGCTTGCTGCGCACGCCCGAGCCGATGGCCAGCACGCGCACCTTGCGGCTCTGCATGATGGTCAGGCCCGAGGCCAGGTCGAGGAACATGCACGGCACCTGGCCGCCCATCACGTCGGCCATGGCCGGCGCCGCGCCGCGGTAGGGGATGTGCGTGATGAAGGTGCCGGTGCGGTTCTTGAACAGCTCCATCGCCAGGTGGTGCGGCGAGCCGTTGCCCGGCGACGCGTAGTTCACCTTGCCGGGGTTGGCCTTCACATAGGCCAGGAACTCCTTGAAGTCCTTGGCCGGAAAATCGGGATGCACCACCAGCGCCAGCGGGAACTTGCCGATCGCGCCGATGTAGCTGAAGTCCTTCTGCGGATTGAAGGGCAGCTTGCCGAACAGGTGCTCGTTGAAGGCCAGCACCGCGTTGTCGGCCGACAGGATGGTGTAGCCGTCGGGCTTGCTCTTGGCCACCAGGTCGGCGCCGATGTTGGTGGCGGCGCCGGGGCGGTTGTCGATCACGATCTGCTGGCCCAGCGTCTGGCGCATGGCTTCGGCCAGCGTGCGCGCGATGACGTCGGTGCCGCCGCCCGCCGGATAGGGCACGACCCACTTGATGAGCTGTTCGGGGTAGGCCGACTGCGCGCGGGCAAAAGGCGCGGCCGCGACGGCGGCGCCCGATGCGAGCGTGGCCAGGAGGGTACGACGGTCCATGGATTCAATCTCCGTTTGTGGTTGTGAGGGCAGACAGGGATGGTACGGGCAGGTCCCGCAGCGCGTGCGCCAGCGCTTCGCTGCAGCGCGCCTCGTCGCCGACCTGCTCGAACAGCAGCAGCGCGAGCCGCGCGAGGAACAGCGACTCGCGCTCGGGCCCGGCTTCGGTGATGGCGCGCGCGCAGGCGGCGTAGAGGCGGTCGCGGGCTTCGGGAGGCAGGGCGGTGTTCATGGCTGGCTTTCGGTTGGGATGGCGCAGAGGGCGCGGCGCAAGGCGGCCACGAGCGCACCGCGGGGCACGCGGCGCCAGCGTGCGGCGACATGGCCGTCGGGACGCAGCAGGTAGGCCGCGCCATGCTGCGCGCCCAGCTCGGCGAACAATGCGCCGTCGTTCGCGATGCGCCGGACCTGCAGGCTGCGCACCGCCTGCTGCGCATCCCCGAGCTCGGCCTCGTCCACGGGTTCGGCCATGCCCTCGGGCGTCAGCACCAGCAGCATGAAGGCCGCCGCGTTCACGTCCACGAAGCCCGGCATCACCTGGCCTGGCAACGGCCCCGCGGGCCAGGCATCGCCATCGCTCGACAGCGCCGACGCCGCGTAGCGCACCGCCTCGGTCTGGCGCGGGTTCACCAGCTGCGCGATGTCGCGGTGCGCGCCGGCCAGCGACAGCGCGGCCTCGCGCATCAGGTCGAAGCCGCGCGAGGGCGGCGACATGAATTCGGTGCTGCGCATCGCGTTCTCTGCGTTGATGCGGAAGGCCTCGATGCGCTCCTGCGAGTAGCTGTCGAGCAGTGCCTCGCCCGCGACGCCCTCCGCCACCGCCGCCAGTTTCCAGGCCAGGTTGTCGGCATCGTCGAAGCCCGAGTTGAGCCCGCGCACACCGAAGATCGGCATCGCATGGGCCGCGTTGCCCGCGAAGAGGATGCGGCCGTGGCGGTAGCCGGCCAGCGTCATCGCGCCCGCGCGGTAGACCGAGGACCACACGGTCTGCCACGGCAGATGGCCTTCGCCGATGGCGTCGAGGTGGCGCTGCACGAACGCGCGGATCGCCTCGGGCGTCATCGCCTCCTCGGTGCGCTGGCCGGCGCGCAGCTGGTAGTCGATGCGCCAGATGTCGTCGGGCTGGCGGTGCATCAGCACGGTCGCGCCGCGATGCCACGGCGGGTCGAACCAGGCGCGACGCTCGGTCGGGTAGCTGCTCGGCAATTCGATGTCGATGATCACGTAGCGACCCTCGTAGGCCGCGCCTTCGAGCGACAGGCCGAGCGTCTTGCGCACGAAGCTCTGGCCGCCGTCGCAGGCCGCGAGCCAGCGGCCCTGGAGCGTGTAGGCCGCGTCGCGGTTGCGCACCGCGAGCGTCACGCCCTCGGCATCCTGCGCGAGCGCCGTCACCTCGGTGGCCCAGCGGATGTCGATGAGTCCGGGCTGCCGCGCATTGCGCCGATGGATCGCGTCGAGCAGGCTCTGCTCGATGTCGTACTGCGCGAGGTTGACCATCGGGGGCAGCGGGTGCCGCGGGTCGTGTGGCATCTCGAAGCGGAACACCTCGTCGGTCTTGTAGAAGCTGCGCCCCACCGACCACGGCAGGCCCTTGGCCAGGAAGCCCGGCAGCGCGCCCAGCCGTTCCACGATCTGCAGGCTGCGGCGCGACACGCAGATCGCGCGGCTGCCCACGCACACCGTGTCGTCGGCCTCGATCAGCACGCTGCGCACGCCATGGTTGGCCAGCCCGAGCGCCAGCGCCATGCCGACCGGGCCGCCGCCCGCGATCAGCACCGGATGCACGCCGGGTTCGCGGCCGTCTTCGAGCGCCGGCGTGCGCGGCGCGTAGCGCGTGTAGTGGAAGCGGCCGACCGAAGGCGGCAGCGTGCTTTCGTCCGCACGCGGTGGCACGGGCCCGCTGGCGGCATCGCCGGGACGCGCGAAAGGGGCGACAGGGGCTGCGGTGTTCATGCGACGGGATTCTCCCGATGGCACAGCCCGAGCGGTGTCGTAAGCTCGTACGAGGTGCTTACCCTAGGGTCACCTTTCCCGACTCGCAATGAAACGCTGGCGCATCCCCCCGTCCGACCTGCCGATCGCGCCCGCCGTGATCGGCGACGTGCTCGCGGGCATCGGCACGCCGCAGCTCGCGACCCACTGCCTGGCCGCCATGCAGCGCGTGCTGCCCGCCACCTTCTGCACCGTGTTCGCGGTCGGCGCCGCGGGCGCGCTGGAGGCCGTGTCCGCGGCCAGCAGCTATGGCAACACCGCCGAGCGCACGGCCGCGCGCTACATCGCCGAGCGCTTCGACCGGCTCGATCCGCACATGGTCTGGCTCGCGGCCCGCACGCGGCCGAAGCAGGCGCAGCGCTGGATCGGCCACCACCTCGGCGACGAGATCGAAGACCTGGCCTACCGCGCCGCCTGCTACAGCGACGTGGGCATCCGCGAGCGTGCGTCGGTGCTGTTGCTGCTGCCCACGGGCCAGCGCGCGGCCGTGAGCTTCTACCGCAGCCTCGCCCAGCCGGCATTCGATGCCGGCGACTTCGCGCAACTCGAAGCGCACGCCGCGCTGCTGGCCGACGCGACCGCCGCCCACGGCCGCAGCGCCGTGGTCGCCCGCGAGACCGCCGACCCCGCGCTCCCGCCGCGCCTGCTCGCGCTAAGCCAGCGCGAACGCGAGGTGATCGGGCATCTGCGGGCCGGCCGCACCGCCAAGGCAACGGCACGCGAGATGGGCATCGCACTCACGACGGTGCGCACGCATCAGTACCGGGCGTTCCGGCGGCTGGGGATCGGGTCGGTGAGGGAGTTGTTGCGGGGGTAGGGGCGGTGAAGGGCGACCCTGACGCAACTATCTAGATCCGATCGGCGCAGGGCGATCCGACACTACTTTTCACGCCATTTCGACCGTGTGCACCTCGATCTCCACATTCAGCTTGCTGCGTACGGCGCTGAAGATGGCGGCCAAGTTGTCCATGCTCGGGTTCCCACGCTGCGACAGCATGCGATGCAAGCTCTTGGAAGGCTTTGCGGTCAATGCGGCCAGGTCCTCGAAGCCGACGGTCGCATTGACCAGATCGCGCAGCATCAGCCGTGCCGTCTCCGGCTCGCCATTGAGAAACAGGGTCGCAGCCTCGTCCAGCAATGCCTTGGCAAAGGCCGGCTCGCGCCGCACGCGCTCCTGCACGGTTTGTTTGAAATCACGAGTCAGCGCCATGTGCTTCACCTCTTCTTTGCGACCGATTTGCGCGCAGCCGCTTTGCGCATCTTGTATTCCGCCAACAAGGCCTTCGCACGGTCAATGTCAGCTTGTTGACCGTTCTTGGTCCCCCCGCCGAACAGCACGACCAACGTGTCGCCATCCTTGGCCAGATAGATGCGGTAGCCAGGGCCCCAGTCGATGACGTATTCGCCCGTGCCATCGAACCATTTGATGCTGGAACTGTGGCCCTGCGCTATCCGCAACGTGGCGGTGGCGACCTTGGCGGCCGCCCGTACATCCTTCAGTCCGTCAAACCACTTCTTGTACGGATTGCTGCCATCCGCCCGCACGTACTCTTCAACGCGAACGATCGTCATATGGTAACTTTTAAGTGACTATCATGCAACCATCGAAAGGAATGCCCGGACGCTCAAGCCGGGGCCTCCGCACACGCATCGGCCGACGGCACGCGTTCGCTACCGCAAGAACCGCTCAGCCCTCCGCCGCCGCCTGGCTGCGCGCCAGCGCCTGCGCCTTGAGCGCCTCCGCCGCCGCCCGCTCACGTGCGCCCGGCGCCACGACTTCCTGGTCGATCGCGCCGAACAGCGTGCGGCCGTCCGGGCCCTTCATCTCGATGCGGATGGTGTCGCCGTAGCGCATGAATTCGGTGCTAGGCTGGCCGTCCTGGATCGTCTCGATGCAGCGCTTCTCGGCGATGCACGAATAGCCCTTGGGCCAGTCCATGCCGCCGCCCTTGCGCTCGACGCCCTTGTTGCTCACGGTGCCGCTGCCGACGATGCTGCCGGCGCGCACGTTGCGCGTCTTGGCGATGTGGGCGATCAGCTGGCCGAAGTGGAAGGTCATCTCCTCGCCCGCGTCGCACAGGCCGACCTTGCGGCCGTTCCAGGTGCTTTGCAGCGGCAGGTGGACGCGGCCGTCGCGCCAGGCCTCGCCGATCTCGTCGAGCGTCACGGCGACCGGGCTGAAGGCGGTGGCCGGCTTGCTCTGGAAGAAGCCGAAGCCCTTGGCGAGTTCGGCCGGGATCAGGTTGCGCAGGCTCACGTCGTTGACCAGCATCACCAGGCGGATGCCGTCGAGCGCCTGCTCGGGCGAGGCGCCCATGCGCACGTCGCCGGTCACGACCGCGAGCTCGGCCTCGAAGTCGATGCCCATGGCTTCGCTGGGCACCACGATGTCGTCCATGGCGCCGATGAAGTCGTCGCTGCCGCCCTGGTACATCAGCGGGTCGGTGTAGAAGCTCTCGGGCACCTCGGCGTTGCGCGCTTTGCGCACCAGCTCGACGTGGTTGAGATACGCCGAGCCGTCGGCCCACTGGTAGGCGCGCGGCAGCGGCGCCATGCACTGGGCCGGGTCGAAGGGGAAGGCATGGCGCGCGCGGCCGTTGTTGAGCTCGTCGTAGAGGTCCTGCAACTGCGGGCTCAGGAAGCCCCAGTCGTCGAGCACCTGCTGCAGGCGGCTGGCGATGCCGGTGGCGTAGTGGGCGAGCGAGAGATCGCGCGAGACGACGACGAGCTGGCCGTCGCGCGAGCCGTCCTTGAGGGTGGCGAGTTTCATGGTGGCGGCGGGCCCGGATGCGGCCTCGCTACTAAACTGGTGGAACGGCGGCAGTGTACCGAGGTGAACCTCCGGCGCGCCGACCGGTCCATACCTGATGACGCTGCACGCCCTCTCCCCCGCCGCCGGCCACCAGCCGGCCGAGCGCACCGCATGGCGCACGCCGCTGGTGGTGAGCGCGGTGGTGGTGGCCGCGCACCTGGCGCTGCTGGGCGCGATCCCGATCGGCCACACGCCCGATGCACAGACGCCGGCCGAGCGCTTCATCACCCGCACGATCGTGATCACGCCGCCGCCCGTGGTGGAGGCGCCGAAGCCCGTCCCGGCCCCTGCTCCGCCGCCCGCAGCACCCCGGCCCAAGCCGGTGAAGCCACGTCCGGTGCCCGCACCGGCACCCGTGCCGCAGGCGATCACGGCGGCGCCTGAACCCGGGCCGGAGACGACCGCTGCCCCGGCCCCGCCCGGCAACGCAAGCCCGGCGGGTGAAACGAGCGCGGCCACGACGGCCAGTGCCGCACCGGAGCCCCCACCCCCGCCGCCCCCTCCACCGCCCGCCGAGGCCCCGCCGCCGCTGGCCGTTCCCGGCGCGGTCCGGCTCAAGTTCGCCGTCACCGGCCAGCAGGGCGTGGCACCGATGAGCGGCGTCTTCGGCGAGCTCACCTGGCAGCAGGACGGACAGGCCTACGAGGCGCGGCTGTCGCTGAGCTTCCTGTTCAAGACCCTGCGCACCCAGCAGAGCACCGGCCACATCGGCCCCGCGGGCATCACGCCCGACCGTTTCTCCGACACCCGCAAGACCGAGGTGGCCTCGCATTTCGTGCGCGACCAGGGCCAGATCGTGTTCAGCAACAACGCGCCCAGCGTGCCGCTGCTGCCGGGCGCGCAGGACCGGCTGAGCGTGATCCTGCAGCTCGGCGCGCTGCTCGCGGGCGACCCGGCGCGCTATCCGACCGATGGCGCGATCGCGATCCAGACCGCGGGACCGCGCGATGCCGACATCTGGATCTTCAAGATCGGCGAAGAGGAGAACCTGCGGCTGCCCGGCGGCGATTTCGCGGCCCGCAAGCTCACGCGCAATCCGCGCTACCCCTACGACGACAAGGTCGAGCTCTGGCTCGCGCCCGCGCTGGGCTACCTGCCGGTGCGCATCCTGCTGACCCAGCCCAACGGCGACTTCGCCGACATGCGTTTGCGCGAAAGGATCGCCGGACCGGGGCCGAATTGAGGCCGAAGATGGGCTTTGACCACCTTCAACGTCAGCCCGTCTTGAAACTGGCGCGTTAAATGCTATCTAACCGTCATGAACGCCATCGACATCCTCACGGGATCCGCCATGAACATGCTTTACGACTCGGAGTCCTTCGTCGTCGTGCACGTGCAGCCCACCGAGGGCGAAGCACCGGTCGCGCCGCATCTGCCGGTGCTGGCGCGCCACGGCTTCGAGATCGTCGACAAACGCTCGGGCAAGGAGGTCTACCTCGACGGCTCCTGGGCCGAGCTGTTCCAGCAGCAGATCACCGCCTGGCAGCTCAACACGCCGACCCAGGAAGAGGTCGAGGACACGCTCGAGGGCTACGCCGAACTCGCGCAGAACCCGGTGCTGGTGCACTGAGCCTGCGAATGAGGCCTCAGCGCCGCCCGTAGAGCCAGCCGTACATCGGCCCGACCAGCAGCAGCACCGCCACCAGCCGGCAGACCTGGAAGGCCGTCACCACCGGCACGCCCAGCTGCAGCACCTTGGCCGTGATCGACATCTCGGCGATGCCGCCCGGCGAGGTGCCCAGGATCATGGTGGCCGGATGCAGGCCCGTGCCCCAGGCCAGCAGGAAGGCGAAACCCGCGCAGACCGCGATCAGCACCAGCGTGCCGCAGGCCACGCTCAGCAGCCAGCGCGGCGCGGTGTGCAGGAACTCGCGGCTGAAGCGCACGCCCAGGCTCACCGCGATCACCAATTGCGCCGCGTTCGACAGCCACTGCGGCACCGCCGACAGCTGCACGCCGCTCACCGTGAAACCGATCGCCACCAGCAGCGGCCCGATGAACCAGGGGTTGTTGCGGCCGGTGGCGCGCATCAGCAAGGCGCCCGCGCCGGTGCCCAGCGCCAGCAGCGCCAGGCCGCTCCATTGCACGTTGCGCACCGAGGGCGGGTTGATCTCCAGGCCGTGCAGCCCGCTCCACTGCATCGCGAAAGGGATGGCGATGGTCACGATCACCAGCCGCAGGCTGTGCGCCGCGGCCACCAGGTCGGTGCGCGCGCCCACCCGCTCGGCCATCAACGTCATCTCCGAAGCCCCGCCGATCGCGCCGGCAAAGTAAGCGGTGGCTCTCATCGAACGCTTGGGCACGTGCGGCATCTGGGGTCCGTGCCCGCGCTCGAGCCAGAGGCCGAACAGCCCGCCGGCCAGCAGCGCCCAGACGATGGCCAGCACGATCGCCCACCAGATGCTGGCCACCAGCGCGACCACGTGCGGCGTGAAATAGAGGCCCAGCGCGCCGCCGATCACCCACTGGCCGGCGTTGCGCAGCACCGTGGCGCTGGCAGTCGGCGCGTTGGCGATGGACGCGATCGATACCGCCAGCAGCGGGCCGATCATCCAGGGCAGGGGCGTGTGCAGCGCCAGGCAGAGTCCGGCGGCGGCCAGCGCGAGCAGCAGCGTGGCGACGACGCGCAGCGGAAAAGAACGGAAGGAAACGGGCAAAGACGGCATGCGGCGGAGGATGGCGGCCGGACACCGCAAGCGACGCGTAGTATCGCCCGATGCCCGTCCGCTTCTCCTCCGTCCGGCATTTCGCCGCCCTCCTGAGCGCCGTGGTGGCGCTGTCCGCCTGCACCCTGTTCCCGGTCGCCGACGACGCGCCGGTCGCGCGCAAGCTCGCGGCCCTGCCGCCGGCCGATGCGCTGCTGCTGGGCGAACAGCACGACGCGCCCGCGCACCATGCGATCGAACGCGAGACCGTCGAGGCGCTGGCCGCGCGCGGCCGGCTCGCCGCGCTGGCGCTGGAGATGGCCGAGGAAGGCAACGACACCACCCACCTGCCCGCCAGCGCCACCGAGGCCCAGGTGCAGACGGCCCTGCGCTGGAACGACAAGGCCTGGCCCTGGGCCGACTACGGTCCGGCGGTGATGGCCGCGGTGCGGGCGGGCGTGCCGGTGATCGGCGCCAACCTGCCGCGCGCGCGCATGAAGGATGCGATGGCCGACGTGTCGCTCGATGCGCAGTTGAACGAGGCGGCCCGCGAGGCCCAGCGCGAGGCGGTGCGCAGCGGCCATTGCGGCCTGCTGCCCGAAACGCAGATCGGGCCCATGACGCGCATCCAGATCGCGCGCGACCGCGCGATGGCGCAGGCCGTGCTCAAGGCGCGCCAGCCCGGCAAGACCGTGCTGCTGGTCGCCGGCGCCGGCCACGTGCTGCGGCCGCTGGGCGTGCCGCAGCACCTGCCGAGCGACTTCAAGGTGACGAGCGTGCGGCTGCTGGCCTCGGCGGCCGTCGATGCGGACGGCGCCCGCGGCTACGACGCCACCTGGCGCACCCCGCCGCTGCCCGAGAAGGACTACTGCGCGGGCGTCAAGGCGCCCACGCGTCCCTGAAGGAAAAGACTCAGGCCGCCTTGCGGATCGCGTCGGCCAGCGTGTTGACCAGCGTGTCGATGTGCGACTTCTCGACGATGTAGGGCGGCGCGATCACCACCACGTCGCCGGCCGGGCGCACCAGCGCGCCCTTGTGGAAGCAGTCGACGAAGATGTCGTAGGCGCGCTTGCCCGGGGCACCGGCGATCGGTGCCAGTTCCACGGCCGCGGCCAGGCCCAGGCTGCGGATGCCGATCACGTTGGGCAGGCCCTTGAAGGCGCTGTGGAAGGCGTCGCCCAGCACCTGGCTCATCTCGCCGGCGCGCGCGAACAGGTTCTCCTGCTGGAACAGCTCGAGCGTGGCGATGGCCGCGGCGGCCGCCACTGGATGACCCGAGTAGGTGTAGCCGTGGAAGAACTCGACCACGTGCTCGGGCGCGTCGGTCTTCATCATCGCGTCGTACAGCTTGTCGCGGCAGATCACGCCGCCCATCGGGATCACGCCGTTGGTCACGCACTTGGCGAAGTTCAGCATGTCCGGCACCACGCCGTAGTAGTCGGCGCCGAAGTTGGTGCCCATGCGGCCGAAGCCGGTGATGACCTCGTCGAAGATCAGCAGGATGCCGTGCTTGTCGCAGATCTCGCGCAGGCGCTTGAGGTAGCCCTGCGGCGGCAGGTACCAGCCGGCCGAACCGGCCACCGGCTCGACGATGATCGCGGCCACGTTGCTCGGATCGTGCAGCGGCAGGATGCGCTGTTCGAGTTCGAGCAGCGGGTCCTCGGCCCAGACCGGTTCCTGGTTGTGGATGTAGGCATGGTTCACCGGGTCGTGGATGAAGCGCATGTGGTCCACGCGCGGCAGGAAGGCCGAGCCGAAGACCT
>Ga0182008_10000622_pt1 | contig 25954 bp, 12 predicted proteins | sample Sormic07211129_1_FD_120482 | JGI IMG/M metagenome (GOLD analysis project Ga0182008, IMG submission 120482) | Rhizosphere microbial communities from Sorghum bicolor, Mead, Nebraska, USA - 072115-129_1 metaG | ecosystem: Host-associated > Plants > Roots > Rhizosphere | place: USA: Nebraska...
ATATATCCACTACTATAATAACGACAGGATCAAACTTAATCTAAAAGGAATGAGCCCGATAAAATACCGGGCTCATCACTGTAATTAATTTTTAACTTTGTCCAACTTTTGGGGTTCAGTCTATTTTGCAACCCTTTTTTTTCAATTTTTTTTTGCGTTACCAATTAATCCGGGTTTTTCAAACTGCATAAACCTACTCGTTAGCTTCTGCCCTAATATCTTCATAGAAGGAATGCTTTTGGTTATTATTATAGTGCAACTATGTATACGCTAAAAAATGATATTGACGACTTATTTGTTAGACAGCATTATTGTCAAAAAAAAGTAATTATGAGGTTTATTTATGTTAAATTTTGTTAAATACTAGTTATCTCCAGTATATTCGACCCTTTAAATAACTAAATCATTAAATAATTAAAATTTCATGAAAAAACTTTTACAAAGTTTGTTCGTACTTTTGTTTTTTGCATCTACCGCAATCGCTCAAGATAGAACAATTACTGGTACGGTAACATCTTCAGATGATAAACTGCCGATTCCTGGAGTAAGTGTAAGGGTAACAGGAACACAGATTGGAACTGTTACAGACGCTAATGGTAAATACTCAATTAAAATCCCTTCGGGTTCAAACACCTTAAATTTCTCTTTTATCGGTTACATTGCAACGACTAAAGTTGTTGGGAATTCAAATTCAGTTAATGTAGTTTTAGCATCCGATTCGAAAGTGCTAAGTGATGTTGTGGTTACCGCAAACTCTATTTCAAGAGAAAAAAGAAGCTTAGGTTATTCTGCTCCTACTTTAAACAACACTGAGCTAACTTCTGGTGGAAGCCCAAGTGCAATTAGTTCTTTAGCTGGTAAAGTTGCTGGTGTTAACGTTACTTCTACTTCGAATACTCCAGGAAGTTCTGCGAGAGTTGTACTTCGTGGTGGGTCATCTATTTCTGGGTCTAACCAGGCGCTTATAGTGGTTGATGGGATTCCTATTGACAACTCAAGTGTAATTGGTGGATCATCAGTATTATCGAGTGTTGATTTTGGTAACCGTGGTAATGATTTAGCTGCTGATGATATCGAGTCTGTAACAGTGTTAAAAGGGCCTGCTGCCGCTGCACTTTATGGGTCTAGGGCGTCTAACGGTGCTTTGATTATTACAACTAAAAAAGGATCAAAAGAAAAAGCAACCATCACTTTTAGTAGCTCTAATACTTTTTCAAATGTAGCTAAACTACCTGATTTTCAAAATGAATATGGTCAAGGCTATTATGATGTTGTTGCTCCGGATGGAAAATCTGCAACTTTTGTAACCGATCTTAAAGAAAACGGAAGCTGGGGAGCCCCGTTTACTGGAGTTGTTCAAGGATGGGGACAACAAATTGACGGTGTCAGATTAACAAAACCTTACTCTGCTATCCCAAATAATGTACGTGATTTCTTTGATACAGGTTTTGCAACAGATAATAGTCTCAGCGTTTCTGGTGGTGGAAAAAGCACAACATTTTATTTAGGCATTAATGCACTTAGTTCTGACGGAGTGTTTCCAACCAACAAAGATAAATATAATAAATACGGAGTTCGATTTAACGGAACAGCTGATTTAACTGACAAACTTACAGCCGGGATATCTTTCAATTATAATAGAATTGACGCGAATCAAGTTGGAGGTGGTCAAGGCGCTGCTTCTGTTTTTAATAATGTATTGCAAACTCCGAGGGATATTGATTTACCTGCGTTAAGAGATTTAAACAACAAATATTACGGTTACGGTTATACCGATGCTGCAGGTATTCCACACCCTAATTCTTACGGATATTATGGAACTTACACTCAAAATCCATACTGGATACTTGAAAATTTTGCAAACTATAATGATGTAAGTAGAGTTACAGGTAACTTTAATATCAATTATAAACCATTGAAATGGTTAGATATCCAAGAAAGAGTTGGTATTGATACTTATTCCGACAGAAGAAGAACGATATCTCCCAAATATAGCTTTGTTGACATTGATCAAACCGCGGAATATGCAGGGAGTAATACCAGAACCAATGTTGGGGCCTATCAAATAGATCAATATAATGTTACCGAATTGGTTCATGATTTCATGGTTACTGGTAAGCATAAATTTAACGAGGATTTTGAAGGATCGTTAATGGTGGGTAATAATATCAGACAAAGAGGAACAAATACACTTAGTTCTGCTACAAATACATCTGGTGGGCTAGTAGTTCCAGGATGGTACAATCTGTCAAATAGTAATGGTCCGGTAAACATCGTTGCTGATAACTTATCAAAAAGAAGACTAATTGGTCTTTATGCAGATTTGAACTTATCTTATAAAAATTTATTGTTTTTAGAGGCTACAGCAAGAAATGACTGGTCTTCAACACTACCAAAAAACAATAATTCGTTCTTTTATCCAAGTGTAAGTGGCTCTTTTGTTTTTACCGAATTACTTAAAGACTCGCCAGTATCAAATATTTTAAACTACGGTAAATTAAGATCAAGCTGGGCCCAGGTGGGTAATGATACCGATCCTTATCAGTTGTTATCTACTTATGGAAAAACTACTATAAATGGCAATTTTGGAAGCACGGTGTTCCCTTTTGGTAATGTTGCTGCCTTAACACCAGGCTCAACCTTAGGTAACGTAAATCTTAAACCTGAAATTACTACAGCTTTTGAAATTGGAGCAGATTTAGGGTTATTAAATAATAGGATTACAATAGATGCAAGTTATTACAAAAGCAATTCTAAAAATCAGATTTTGGCAATTCCAATTCCTAACTCAACAGGTTATGGATTTAGCGTAGTTAACGCGGGTGAAGTTCAAAACAATGGTATTGAGTTAAGCTTAAGAGGAACTGTACTGAAATCTAGTGATTTTGAGTGGGGTTTATACGGATCGTTTACGAAGAACAAAAATAAAGTCGTTTCATTAATGCCTGGTGTTGATCAGTTTGTAGTAGGCGGATTCTCAGGAATGTCAATCGTTGCTGCTGTAGGTAGACCTTACGGTGAATTCTACGGCGTTACTACATTAAAAGATGATCAGGGAAGAACTGTTGTTGACCAAGCAACTGGCATGCCGTTAAGTACTTCAAAGGCCGAGTATCTAGGCAATTATAACCCTAAATATCAAGCTTCATGGGGTACTAATGTTAGGTATAAACAATTGTCTTTAAATGTTCTGTTTGATGCTAAACAAGGTGGAAAATTCTACTCTAGGACAAGATCAATTTTAGCTTTCGTTGGTGCTTCAGCAGAAACTGGTGGCAATAGATTCGGAGAAATCTGGCCTAATTCTGTTTATCAAGACGCTTCAGGTGCCTTTGTTCCAAATACAAGTGTTGGTTATGTTAAACAGGATTATTATGGTGGTAGTTTGCCTGCAGGCTTTAGTATGGTTGATGGGTCTTTCGTGAAATTACGTTCAGCTAGTCTTTCTTACACATTCAACAAAGCTCAACTTCAACGCCTGCCATTCAGTTCTATTGCAGTAGGCATTTATGGAAATAATTTATTCATGTGGACAGCCAGTGAGAATCAATTTGCTGACCCAGAAATTAACTCAGCAGGCGCTGGAAATACTCAAGGATTTGACTTTACTGCGCAACCTTCGGTTCGTAATTATGGTATCAACCTTAAAGTTACATTTTAACAAATTAAGTAGTTCAATATGAAAACGAAAATACAAAAATCAAAATATACGCTTTTGCTGATATTAGTTATTGGCATATTGAGTATATCTGGATGTAAGAAATTTTTGGATATCAATGCAAATCCAAATAACCCGGATACAGCGGAACCATCTTTATTACTTCCAACTGTGGAGGCCGCAATCGGGCAGATTGTTGGTAACAGTTTCCAGGTTTATGGAGGTATGTGGAGCCAGTACTGGACACAGAGTCCAAACAGTGCACAGTATAAAACAATTGATCAGTATAACCTGGCCAACACCGCATTTGACAGACCTTGGTTAACACTATACCGTAATGCCCTAATTAACTGTAATTTGATTATAAACAGTAAAGGTCAAAGTTTGGAATACATGAAAGGTATGGCGTACATTCTTAAAGCTTATTCTTATCAGCTTACTACCGATGCTTTTGGAGATGTGCCCTTATCTCAGGCTTTGAATCCTAGTCTTTATGGTTCACCAAAATATGATTCACAGGCGCTTGTATATGATAGTATCTTTAACTATATCGATAAAGGTATTGCTTTATTAAAAGTTTCATCAACTTCTCCAGGAGCACAGGATATTATTTTTCAGGGAGATATTCCAAGTTGGCAAGCATTTGCAAATACGCTAAAACTTAGGGCATATCTTCGAATTGTGAAAGCTGATCCGGCAAAAGCCGAAGCGGGAATAAAAGCGTTATATGCTACTAATCCAACTTTTCTAGCTAAAGATGCCGCAATTAAATACTCTAGTATTGGTGGTAATGAAAACCCACTTTATAATGAAATGTTGGCTTTGGGTAAAGTTCAGAACTTAGTAGCCAGTTCTACTGCAGTAAACGCCTTTATGAGAAACTCAGATAAGCGGTTACCAAAGTTTTATGATTTGGTTGATGGACAGACAACTTTGAACTCCATAGTACAAGGTAGCTTTGCCGCATCTGGTGTAGCTAAAGTTGTTTCTATCCCATCTACGTTAACTGGTGGTAATGCCGCTAATAGTAGCTCTGCAACTGCTCCTGTAAAACTGATTTCCGCATCTGAGTCTGCATTTTTACAGGCAGAAGCAGTAGCAAGAAATTATGCAAGTGGTACGGTTTCTAATTTGTTAACAACTGGAGTAAGAGCGAGTTTTGTTGCTACGGGATTAACAGCTAACGATGCTGACGCATATTTTGCAGCTGCACCAGATGGTCAGGCGGCACTAAATGCGGCTACAACTTCTGAGGCGTTAGTGAAAGTAATTATTACGCAGAAATATTATGCAATGTGCGGAACACAAGGTTTCGAAGCTTGGTCAGAATATAGAAGAACAGGATACCCTGATTTTCTTATCACCTCTGTTGCCTCAACTATTGGTGCAGGTAGAACACCTTTAAGGTTGCTTTATTCAAACGCAGAGTCAACTTCAAACTTAAACTTCCTAGGAAACGTCTTAATTTATGTTCCGGTTTGGTGGGATAAGTAAAGTTCGGTTTGAGATAATAGACCTCAGTTCTTTACTGGCATCAATTTCGATTTGATATCTTAGTATCACTGAATATAAAAAAGCAGTCAATTTATTTTGGCTGCTTTTTTTTTATTAAAGCTTAATGATCTCATCATTGTATGTAATTGCTGCATCGATCAAGGATGCCTAATTCACTTTAGCATTCAGTGACATCTGCGGATGATCATTGAATTGTCTACCCCCCCCCCCAATGTATTGTAGTTGGGCAGAATAAGATTTATTCATCCCGCATGCTCTTTTGTTGAGGAAATCTGTGGTTTGTTATTTATTGTAGAACTTCCTTCGATTTATGATCGCGATGGATCTACAAACAAACTGATAACAGTAGGCTTATACATGCAAAATTTCAGAAAGTAAAAATGAATCCATTTTTAATCAGTTTCAGGGTAACTTATTCGTATTATTCCGATAAGTTTTAATAAAAATCTGCTTATGTGGGCTTAATTTCGATTAATTTTCAACTAAAAACCCAGTTTTCGTTGCTTTCAGTGTTTTTTTTTAATATGTAGGCCGTTTTTTTTGCAAAAACAGGATAATTGTTAAAAATTGCTAAAAATTTTTAAAAAATATTTGATCTTAATCGTACCCAACTATATATTCGCAGTAATAAATCATTAACTAACTATTTTTAAATTATGAAAAAACTTCTACAAAGTTTGTTCATTCTCGGGCTATGCTCATTCTCAGCATTCGCCCAAGAAAGAACAGTTACTGGTACAGTTACAGCACAGGAGGACGGGCTACCGATCCCGGGTGTATCTGTTAAAGTTAAAGAGGTATCAAACCTCGGAACACAAACTTCCGCCGACGGAAAATTTGCCTTAAGAGTGCCACCTAATGGCAAAACATTAGTAGTTTCTTATTTAGGGTATACTACTAAAGAAGTTGCAATTACATCTGGAGCTTTGTCGATTGCATTGGTCTCTGATGCGCAATCATTAAACGAAGTTGTTGTAACTGCGGGTGGTGTAAGTATTCAGCGCCGCCAGCAAGGTAATCAGGCAACAACAGTAAAAGCGAATGAGTTAACACAGGGTAAAGCATTTAACGTAGCCAGTGCATTGAGCGGTAAGGTTGCGGGTTTACAGGTAAATGCCGTAAGTTCAGGGGTAAATCCAAATGTACGTATTGTTTTACGTGGTAACAGATCTTTAACCGGAAATAACCAAGCCTTGGTTGTGGTTGACAACGTAATTGTTCCCAGTAATATATTAGGTAACTTGAATCCGGAAGATATTGAAGATATTCAGGTATTAAATGGTGCCGGTGCTGCCGCACTTTATGGGTCTGATGCCTCGAACGGGGCATTAATTATCACGACCAAAAGAGGTAAAGCAGGTGTTGCTCAAATCAAAGCCTCACACACAAGTACTTTCGAATCAACTGCGTTTTTACCACAAATTCAAGAAAGATTTGGTTCTGGTACCGGTCCTGATGATATTCCGACATACACGCCTTATGAAAATCAGCAATATGGTCCTGCTTTTGATGGATCTCTTCGTATTATAGGTAAACCGCTGGTAGATGGGTCTATCCAAACAGTTCCGTATTCTTTTAATTCAAAAGAAAATAAAAATGCTTTCTGGGATACGGGTCTTGGAAATCAGGAAGATATCAGTGTAAGTTCAGGGGATGAAAAAGGGAGCTATTATTTATCAGGACAATATTTTGATCAGACAGCAACAATGCCCGGTGATAAATATAACCGTTTTAGCATAAGGGTTAATGGAGACAGAAAACTAAGTGATCATTTCGATTTTTCATTTAATGCAAACTATGTGCAGAACAGGTATAATTTAACTACAGCTACATCAACTGTTTTCGATAACGTTTTACAAACCCCTGGTCAGATTCCACTTACAAGATATAGTAACTGGAAAGAAGATCCGTTTTCAAATCCGAACGGATATTTCAATGAATATTATGCAAATCCATATTTTACAATTGATAATAATCGTCAGCTAGTAAGAAACGACTATTTAACGGGTAATGTTCAGCTAAGATATAAACCTATTCAGGAATTGTCTTTACTGTTTCGTGTAAGTTTATCAACACAGAATTCCTCAAATAAAGCTTGGACAGATAAGTTTACCTATTCTGATTATCGATTGGGAATCACATCTAACTTTCAGAACATAGCCGGAGGTGTAAGTGATGGGGCGAGTTATTCTACTCAGTTAAATCCTGAATTTCAGGCACAATACCAAAAGAAATTGAGCAACGATTTCTCTTTGAATGCGATTTTTGGAGCTAGTTTGAGGGATAATCAGGCAAAATCGATTGGCGTTTCTTCTTCCGCCATGGTTATCAGTGGTTTGTATAATATAAGTAATACTACTCAAAATCCGGGAGCTGGTGAATCAAATTCTCTTGTTAGGCAAGTCGGTGCTTACGTAGACGCTCGCTTGGGTTTTAAAGACTATTTATATTTGCATGTCACCGGAAGAAATGACTGGAGATCTGTATTGAATAAAGAGAATCGTTCGTTGTTCTACCCAGCAGCAGATTTAGCATTTATTGCATCAGATGCGATCCCTTTCTTAAAGGAATCTAAAACCATTCAAAGTTTAAAAATTAGAGGAGGATGGTCTAAAGTTGGTTTAGTTAATTTGGGTGCTTATGCACTTAATACAACCTTCGGTCAGGCATATGGATATCCATATAATAACGTGCCTGGTTTTACTATTGGTAACCAGGTTGTATCTCCAAATATTAAGCCGGAGGTCACTACTCAGGTGGAAGGAGGATTTGATCTTGAAATGTTAAAATCAAGGTTAACAGCTAGCCTTACACTATACAAATCAAATACAGTTGATCAGACAATCTCAACTCAGATTCCATCTTCAACTGGTTATACAAATTATTTGACCAATACAGGTGAGGTTCAGAACAGAGGTATTGAAACCGCTGTTAGGGTTGTTCCGGTTCGTACGGCCAGTGGTTTTGAAGTAACAGTAGGCGCAAACTATACCTACAATGATAATAAAGTTTTATCGATTAGTACCGATCAATCATTTATTTCATTAGGGAGCTTTGGTACTTCTCAAATCGTAGCAGAGGTTGGTCAACCTTTTCCATTGCTGAAAGGTACCACCTATCAGAAAGATGATCAGGGAAGGGTGATTGTGAACAGATTAACAGGTATGCCATCTGTTACAACTACAGTATCTACATTAGGTATAACAGAGCCTAAAACTCGCATAGGGTTAGATGCTACAGTTTCTTATAAAGGATTCCGCTTTGCAACTGTTTGGGAGTACCGTACTGGTAACGTCATGTATTTTGGTGCCGGAAGTTATGATTTCTCTGGTGCTGGTATCAGAACTACCTATTTCAACAGAGAGCGATTTGTTGTTCCGAATTCCTCTTATTTAGATCCGGCTACAAACACTTATGTTGCTAATACAAATATTACAACATATTCTGGCGGTGTTGATTTTTACACAAATGGCCCTACCAATACAGGGGTAAACTCTAATTACACTTTTTCTGCCGCATTCTGGAAATTACGAGAAGCTTCTTTAAGTTATGATTTACCTGCTTCAGTTTTAAAAAATGTAAAATTTGTTCAAAAAGCAACGCTAAGTCTACAAGGACGTAATTTGTTGTTATTCACTCCTAAAACAAATCTTTATACAGATCCAGAATATAGTGCCTTGGGTGCTTCAAGTAATGCTATAGGATTTGCATCATTGGGGCAAACCCCTCCGGGTAGATATTATGGATTTAGTTTGTCATTAACTTTATAAGAGTAGTAAGCATATGAAAAAGATTTTTAAATATTTAATGTTAAGTGGGATTGTTATTTTTTCAAGCTCTTGTAAAAAATATCTTGATATTAACACAAACCCGAATACTTTAACATCTGCCACTCCAGGTTTGATATTGCCTCAGGCAATTGTTGGAGCGGCATCAATAAGTAATACTTTTAGCTTAAGTTTAGCCGATTTTTCAGGGGCCAGGGCAAACGCCGGTGGATTTGGCGGATTCGGCTCCGTTGTAACGTACGACTTTGGCACAAGCGATTACCAGGGGCTATGGACCTCAACATACGATAATGCGCAGGATTTTCAATATGTAATAGATAATACATCAGCTGATGCCACATTGGTTTTCTCCAATTCAATTGCCAGAATAATGAAATCTTTCTGCTTTGAACGTTTGGTTAATCAATTTAATGATGTACCTTATAGTCAAGCCTTAAAAGGTACCGATGTATTATCTCCAAAATACGACAATGGTGTTGACGTTTATAAAGCTTGTATCTCTGAGTTGGATAAAGCAATAGCTGCTATCACTACGGGACAAGCGAGTGCTGCTTCAAGCAAAGTTATTGCAAGTGCAGACCCCTTATTTGGTGGAAATATGGATAACTGGAAAAAATTTGCCAATACAATCAAATTAAGAATGCTAATAAAAATGGCTGGTGTAACAAATTTACAATCGTACACTACGTCTGCTTTTGCAAGTTTTAATACAACAATTGGCGTAATTTCATCAGATGCTATCGTTCAGCCAGGATATGTAAAAACGGACAGACCAAATCCTATTTATAACTCAATTGGTTTTAGTACTACCGGAACGAATACAACAACCAGTAGAATCCCAACAAAATGGATTTACAGTTTTTATGATGGAAATAAATTGTCTGATGCATTCAGAGGTAAGGTGATTTACAGAGGGTTTCCATCAAATATCATAAATCAGCTGGGAGACGAATCTGCAAATGTTCCTGCAGCATCTTCTGCCGGTTCGGCATGGATAACAGGAGGAGCAGCTGACGGAGTTGCAGGTGCCCCACTATACGGTGTGGTCAAAGGGCCAACAATGGGTACACCTTTAATTTTAACTACAGAGGCTAATTTCTTATTAGCGGAAGCATATGCCCGTGGTTATTTGATGGGTAATGATGAGGCAGCCTTCTATAATGGTATTACACAATCATTTAATTATTTGTATAAGGATTACACGAATGCAGTACCATCTACTAAAGATGTAACTACAGATGTGGCCTCCTACAGAAGTTTAAATTCAACAAGTTCGTTGGTTAATTACTCTTTAGCAACGACATTAGATCTTAAGATCGAAGCAATTATCACCCAGAAATACATCGCTTTAAATATGATTGCAAATGATGAAACATTTAATGAATTCAGAAGGACAACTTATCCAAAAATTGTTAATAATTCTTCAAATGCACTCGCTACATTTGCTTCTCTAAAATCGATCTCAACACACGTAGATAGATTGCCTACAAGAGTACTTTATCCTCAACAGGAATATAATTTAAATCCAACTAATGTTCCTGGAAACATTAATAAATTTAGTTCGTTAATTTTTTGGGATCCTAATTAAGTGTAGATATGAAAAAAATAATTTATAAAGCATTTTTAGCAGTTTTTGCTACAACTTTTCTTTCATCTTGTTTGAAAGATGATACTACCGTTCTTGATCCGGCTAAGGGAATAAATGTTATTGAATTTGCAAATCCGGGTGCGATTGTAAAAACGGGCATGCCATATGCGCTGTATTCATTTGCCTATTCAACTTCCGAAACGCCAAATCTTTTGCTAACAGTAAGTTATTCCGGTCCTGAGTCGACAGCACCTCAAGACATTACAGTTAACATCGGATTGGGTACCTCTGCGGCTATTGACGCTTATAATACCGCTGCAGGAACGACCTATACCATGTTAAATTCAAATGGATATACTTTTACCAATACATCGGTTGTAATCAAACAGGGTACTAGTAAAGCAACGTTCAGTATTCCTTTTAAACCCGGGCAATTTGATTTTAGTAAACAAGAGGTTTTACCAATAACTATCTCCTCGGTTTCTTCAGGTACGATAAGCGGAAATTTCAGAACAATATTATTAAATGTAAATGCTAAAAATGCTTATGATGGTGTGTATACACCACAGGCGGGAAGTTTCGTACAACGCTACAGTAATCCAACTACACCAACGGCGAATGATGCGCTGAATGGCAGTACCGCCTCAAATCCGGATGTAACCTTGACAACAGTAAGTGCGAATACCGTTCAAATTGGTAACTTAAGGTGGGCAGGCGGAACATCAGGTGTAGCGGGTATTGATAATTTACAGGTTACAGTAGATCCTTCTACTAATCTGGTAACTATGAAATCGCTTGGAAACGCTACGCTAGCAAATATTCCGGGTTCAGTTAATAAATATGATCCGTCTACTAAAACATTTACACTTAATTTTGATTGGAATCAAACTGCAAACAAAAGAGTTTATTCCTTGATTATAAAATACAAAGGATCAAGATAGTTTAAAGTCAATGGCTTTAGGGATGTCCAACAACTTGGACATCCTTTTTTTATAACTAATTAAATAATAATAACTAATTTAAATCTCTATCAATCTGCAAATTAACGGTCTATTTGGCTGTAAAATTAAAAAAATGTTTTTGGGCTACTTTGCTTTAAAAAACAATAGACAATGGTTAATTTTTTGATTAATTTTAATCAACTAATATCAGAATATGAAAAGAATAATTCTTGCCACCGTTACAACCCTTACATTCGGAATAATATCTTTAAACAAAGAAAAGACAGCTAAATTATCTGATAATTCAGTTGTTAAGTATAATGTTGATGATAATGGAAAAAAAGCAGGCGCATTTGTCATATCCAGCGCAAAAGGTATCACGCTGTTACGTGGCAGCTATTTAAATGATGTTCGAACAGGCGACTGGTATTGCTTTGATAAAACCGGTCAAGTATTGTTAAGGTATAATTATAGTTTAAAAAAATTAGTTGCATTAGATAACAAGCAGATTTCAGATTTTGAATTTAAAGTTCTTGATAATAATGAAGATGTTACCAAAAATGCCCGCATACCGGTACCAATATGTTCCATTGAACAATTCAAATCATTATTTATCTCAGAATTGATCAATCAAATACCTCCAAAATTAAAATCAGCAAAAGCGAATTTTCAGGCAGAAGTAACTATACTTATTAATGAAAAAGGGGATGCTAAATACATTGCCAAGTATATTGTGGAAGGATATGAATATAAGACAAGCTTGGATTTGGATAATAAAATTTTTAAGGTAGAATGGTTGCCTGCTGTGTACAATGACAAAGCTTATAAAGCTGAAGTCAAATTTAATGTTAATTTTTCTATTGATCCATCCGATCAGAAAAGATTTATTTGGAATTATTAGTAGTAAATAATCAAAATCTTGACAGAAGATAAGAGATTGAGTTTAGTCCTAATATTTTTATGATGAATGACATCCGTGAGTTCTTTTCGTCATGGAGCCTGATAATAATACATTAATTTTTTAATTATATTAAAATAACTTACCGTTCTGGATTTTGTAATTCGTTTTGTCTTAAACGTGAGTTTTTAGAGTACAACTTTATGTTAAAAGATAAAATTATAGAGATTTTTGTACAATTTGATGACTTTTGCAAAGAATTAAGGCCAGAGTTTGAAAAGCAGCTAGCCCGAGACTGTTCCTTTGGGTAAAACGTAATAGGAAGACCTGATTCTACAACTGTGAGATGATCACCCTTGGCATATTCTTTCGTCCCTGAAAAGCCATCACCTAACATTCAATTTGTTAATTCAAGCCCGCTAACACACTCCCTGCTTAAACCGAACTCATGTTAATATAATCCCTTTTGAATAATATTGGCAAGAGTTTTTTATATATCCGATCTGGCGTTTTGTATTCTAATGGCCGCCGCGGCCTTTAGTGTTACATACTTAGGGCAGCTCCTATAAGTTTTCTAGCCTGATCAGGTTTGTAGGTTTTACCATAATAGACTCATATTTGAAGGTGCTGACCTAAGCTGGTAAATAAAGTTTAGTGCAGGAATTATCATGGTAAAATGAGTCTAAATATTAAAGTCAAAGAAATGGTTCTGAAATGTGGTGCTATATTGATAGGTTTTACATGTATAATATTTTCTTTAATCCAATTTTAATGTAATCGTATCTTTTTTGGTTGATTATACCTTGTTTAGATGCGTTTAATTGTAAAAAGTGGGTTTTTGGCACTTTAGAAAGATTTTTCCAGCAAGTAATCCTATAGCAAATAAAAAAGAAATCTTTTTTTTGGTTTGTAAAGTTTGTATGAAAGTTGTTTAAGTGCTATCTTAGGTTATTCGACGTAAACTAAACTAATTTTATTAAAAATCAATACACTGAAGTTTGTTTCGAATTTTTATTTATTGCAACCGGAGTAATAATTGAAAATGAGCAACGAAGCGTACTTATTGGCTATTTATAATGCGATCGCCATCCGGTAGATGGATTCTAAAAACACAACAGGTAATCATAGCGTTGTAGAAATTAAAATTAACCAACACAATCAATTTATAAATATTTTTTACTAGTTGTTGCTTAGCTAATTTATATAGATGAAAATTAACTTTTTTATCGTAAAATTTGCATTACAAAATACTAAATTATATATTGTAGTATTATTAACTAAACTTAACTTTTTTTTGAAAAACTTCTAAAAAGTTTGTTCGTATTGATTTTTTTGCGTCTGCCGCGTTAGTTCAAGACAGGATAATTACTGGAACGATTACATCTTCAGCCGATAAGCGCTCTGTTCCCAAACTAAGCGTAACAGGTACACAAATCGGAACTGTTGCAAATGCAAATGATAAATGTTCTGTTAAGGTTTCCTTGGTTTCAAGAATCTTAGATTTTGTTTTATCGGTTATTTAACAAAAAGCAAGAGTGTCAGGTCTGCGTCGCTAATAAATGTTGTGATGATGTCTGACTCATAGGTATTAAGTGAAGTAGTCGTAACCGCATTAGGTATTACAAGGACTTCTAAATCTTTGGGATACAGCTTGAAAACATTAAAATCTGATGCTTTAACCAATGCCCGTGAATCAAATTTGTTAAATTCATTTAAGGTAAAGCTGAGGGAGTTAGATTAAATTCTCAATCCTGCATAGTTGAGTGATCTACTAAAGTTGTAATTATAGTGGTAAACTTTTTAGGCAGTGGTTATCCATTTTGTGTTATTGATGGTTTAACCCGTGACAGAAACTATCTCACCAGTAGGTACTCCGGATAATAATGTCGATTTTGGTAATAGAATGGACGATTTAAGAATCTGGTGATATCGAGTCTATGATCCTTTTAAGAGGTGCTGCTGCGACTGCATTATACGAAGCAAGAGCTAAGAATGATGCAATTATTATTGCAACTAAAAAAGATAATAGATAAGGGCATCATCAATAAGCATTAATTCATCACTAGATTTGATAATCAATTGGTTTTACCAGAATTTCAAAATGAATCTGCACAAAGTTATCAAGGGGTGTATGGTGCTACTCCAACTGTTCAAAGTTCAGGCGTTAATGGCTAGACCCCTAAAATTCTGACATGGCCAACCAAAAGTTCACAGACTATTTAGGTTAGTCGGTAAAATAACAGGCTTATCCAGATAACGCGAAGGATTACATACAGACCAATTTTAATATACTCATTTAACCTAAATTTTCCTATTTGGAGTTTGGCATGATTTTATTCAGCCCAAATTTAGCTAAATTGTTATATGGTGACAATTTGTTAACTAATTCTTTAGGAATATGAACTAAATAGTGGTCACGTATCCGCTACTTGTGTAAGAATTCCATAACACTACTAATTTATCATACAGATATTTTGTCAAAATAGTGTCATTATACGTTTTAATCTACCGATGTTAATTATACTATTGCGTATCTCCATATATTTAAGGAGTCAAATCATTATTTCATTAACTAATTTAAATTTCATGAAAAAACTTCTACAAAGTTTGTTCATGTTCTTGTTAATCGCATCATCAGCGATGGCACAGGACAGAACAATTTCAGGTACAGTTACCGCTAAGGAAGACGGATTGCCGATTCCAGGAGTAACTGTAAAAATTCAGGGCTCAAAGATAGGGTCCACAACAAATGCTACTGGTCAATATACCATTAAAACTTCATCTGGCGCTGTAGTGTTAGAATTTACTTCTATTGGTTTTGGTTCTATCACGAAGAACGTAGCAGCAGGAATAACCTCGGTTAATGCTATATTAGAAAACGACAACAGGGTGTTAGATGAGGTTGTGGTTACAGGTTACGGTTCAGGAAGAAGAGTTTCTTCAATAGTAGGATCTGTAACAACAGTTAGTGCTAAAACAATCGAAAACAAGCCTGTTGCAAATGCGTTTGATGCAATGCAGGGGAAAGTCGCAGGCCTACAGGTTTTCACTTCTTCCGGTGAGCCTTCTGCAACCTCTTCGTTGAGATTACACGGAGTAGGTTCATTAGGAGCAAGTAATACTCCTCTTTATTTATTAGACGGGGTTCAGGTGGCGGAAGGTAGTATTGTAAGTTTAAATCCTAACGATATTGAGTCTGTTTCGGTATTGAAAGATGCGTCTGCAACATCGATCTATGGATCTCGTGCAGCAAATGGTGTGCTTTACATTACCACAAAGCGAGGTCAAATCGGTACTTCAAGCATTACGGTGCAGAGTCAATACTCGGTAACTAACAATGCTCATGATAACTTCTATAAAAGCACACTAAATACAGCAGATCTTGCAGCCTTACAAGTTAGGCAAGGGTTACGTACTCAAGCTGCTTCTGATTTATTGTTATCACAATACCCAAATGACTTCGATTGGTATAGCTATTACTACAAAAAGGATGCACCAGTATACCAAACAGATTTAAATGTTTCTGGTGGAGTAGGCAAAACGAGCTACTATGTTTCTGGTAGTTATTTCAAATCTATAGGTATAATGTATCGTTCTGGTTTTGACCGTTTTACTTTCCGTTCAAACCTCAATACAAAAATTAACGATTACATCCAGTTTGGTATAAATCTATCTGCTGGTACAGACAATAGACAAAGTAATCAGTATGGTTCTAACAGTACTAACGGAGGGTTATCATTATTAGCGCAACCATGGTTTTCGCCCTACGATGCTAACGGAAATGAATATTATGGTGTTTTAATCCCCGGTTTAGGTCGCTATAGTCCAAGATACTTGCAGGACGTTAACCCATATAATGGTAATAACCTGCAATTTAATCCTACGGGTTATCTTGAAGTTAAGCCTTTTAAAAACTTAACGTTTAAAACGCAAGCTGGTTTGGACGGTTACATCTATAGAGAAACATATGGCCGTCTTCCCTCATTTATTGGGGGCTTAGGAGCCGGTACATTGAATGAAACTTATGATAGAAATCTTTTAAAAACCTGGACTAATACTCTTGAATATAAATTTAGCTTTGATCAACACAATTTCAATGCTTTAGCTGGTCAGGAATATGTTGATGGCACGCGTAATCAATTTAGTGGAAGCACTGTAGGTTTGCCTACCGATAACCTTTTCCTATTGCAGAATGGTACAGCTACCAATAGAGGCGTTAGTTCTGCTAAATCTGAGTACGCTTACAAGTCACTTTTTGGTCGTTTAGAATATAATTTCGAAAACAGATATTATATCGACGGATCAATTAGGGAGGATAAGTCATCTCGCTTTGGTGCCAATAAACAAAGTGCAACCTTTTGGGCTGTTGGTGCAATGTGGAGAATTAAACAAGAAAATTTCTTAAAAGATGTTAGCTGGTTAGATGACTTAGTTTTAAGGGCAAGTATTGGCACAAGTGGTAATTCGGCTATAGGTAACTATGAGAGTTTAGCAACTGCCAGTGCGTCAGGTAATTATAATGGTCAGTTTGGTTTAGCTACTGCTGCTTCAGGTAATCCAGAATTGGGTTGGGAGAGACAAAGAAAAACATCTGTTGGAATTAAATCTTCTTTTCTTAACCGTATTAGATTAGATTTAGAATATTATTTCCGTGAAACCAGCAATCAATTAATTAGTGTTCCTCAGCCATTTACTACTGGATACTCAACTGTAAGAACAAATGTTGGAGCATTACAAAATAAAGGTTTAGATGTTACCTTAGATTTTGATATTTTAGGCAAAAATAATAAAGGCTTATTCATAACACCTTATTTAAATGCGAATTTTAACAGAAACAAAATCACTGAATTATTTCAAGGTAAAAACTATTATATTTTACCTAATACAGGGGTGTTATGGGCAATTGGCCAGCCAGTTTCGTACTCATACCCAATGTGGGCTGGTGTAAATCCTGCAAATGGAGTAGCCCAATGGTATCTCCCTAATTCTGGTGATGCTATTGTTGATACAAGAACCGATCCAAATGCTGTTACAAGTACATTCTCTGCAGCAGGTTTAGCACAAAATACAGGTATTGAGCGTTATCCTTGGTTAAATGGTGGTTTCGGTTTCAATGCAGGTTATGAAGGTTTTTATACCTCGGTTGACTTTACTTTCTCGAAAGGAAAATATATGATCAATAATGATAGATATTTCTTCGAAAACCCAACTACTTTTGCTGGCTTTAACCAGGCGTCAACTGTATTAGATTACTGGACCACCCCTGGACAAATTGCAAGATTTCCATCATTGAACCAACAATTTACACAGTTTGACTCAAGATTAATTGAGGATGCATCATTCATCCGCCTTAAAAGTTTACAAGTAGGATACAACTTCAAGAAAAACCTTTTAGAAAAAACCAGAGTGATTAAAGGTGCACGGGTATTTTTCTTAGCACGTAACTTGTTAACTTTCACCAAGTATACAGGCCCAGATCCTGAAGCAGATACCAACGTATCACTAGGTGTAAACCCCAACACCAAACAAGTTGGTTTCGGTCTACAATTAACATTTTAATGGTTAAGATACTTTAAAGATAAAGTTATGAAAAAAATAATATTAGGATTATTTGGGGCGGCATTGGCGCTAACGATAATCACATCTTGTAAAAAACTAGATTTAACACCTTACGATGCCGTAGCAATTGAAACGGGTTTTAAAACCATTCAAGATGCTAAATATTGGGATAATGGTTTATACGCAGCTTTAAGAGCGCGTGTTTACGGATCATATAACATTCCGCAGGAGGTTCAAGGCGAGCAACTAAATGCATCATTAGATTTTGGCAATAGAAATGGTGCCACTCACCGTTGGGGTGCATTTTTTAATGCTGATGATGTTGCTGGCGTTTACCAAGGGTACTACAGTGGATTATCAAACGTAAATATTGTAATTAAAGGTTATGACCAAATTCAAGCTACAACTCCAGCTGATGTTGACAGTCTGAATACATTCAAGGCTGATGCAAGATTGTTGAGAGCTTATTATTTGCAAAATCTTGCTTTAAGGTTTTGCAAGGCATATAATCCAGCGACAGCTGCTTCTGATCTAGGTATTCCGTTAATTACTGAATTCGATTTATCTGCTAAGCCGGCAAGGGCTACGTTAAAAGCGACTTATGACCAAATTTTAGCAGATATCGCAGTGGCAAAGTCTCTAAATACAAAACGTGTTAGTCATAAAGGCGCTAAATACTTTACCGCAGATGCTATTTTAGCGTTTGAGGCAAGAGTGAGGTTATATATGCAAGATTGGGCAGGCGCCTATACAGCCGCAAATACTTTAATTAGTTCTGGTAGGTATCCTTTGTACAATACTGCAGCAGCAATCAAAAGTTATTGGACAAATGATACTTATCAAGAAGATATTTTCCGCATAGTTGCTACATTAGCTGAAACAGTAAATACTAACTCAATTTACTTAGGCTTAAACAGTGCGGGGACTGCATTTGTCCCTGATTTTATTCCTACGCAGACAGTTGTAGATAGTTATGATGCTACTGATTTAAGAAAAGCTACCTATTTTGAACAAAAGTCTCTTCTTATTCAGGGAGTTAGGTATAATAATGTTTGGTTAGTGAATAAATACCCCGGAAATCCAGCATTGTTTACAAGTACAATCACAAATTATCAGAACGCGAATAAAATTTTTCGTATCGGCGAAGTTTATGCAATTGCTGCTGAAGCCGCTGCTAATGCCGGTGATGTTCCAAATGCAATTATCCAATTAAATGCATTGCGTACTGCACGTGGTTTGACTACATTAAGCGGATTAACGGGAGCGACTCTTTTAGATCAAATTAAAGCTGAACGCACTCGTGAGTTGAACTTTGAAGGCTTGCACTTATTCGATCTCAAGCGGTGGGGCCTGGGCTTTACAAGAGGTACTGCTCAAGTGCCGGCTGCTGTAAATCCAAATGTAGGTTTCATTAATTTACAAATTGCGGCCTCAGATCCTAAGTTTACTTGGGGTATACCTACAAATGATTTATTATTAAATCCTAATCTGGTCCAAAATCCCGGATGGTAGCAGGCAATATTGTAAAAGATAGATAGAAATATCTTGACTATATGTTAAACCCCATGATTGTCTATCAATCATGGGGTTTTCGGGTTTTAAGCCATTTAATTTTTACTGATTTTATAATTTTTTTACTGAATATGTGATGGTATTGCCTGTAAATTGGGTTATCCGTCCCATCTTTTCGATTCTAGTGTTGAACTGAACTACAATTGAAAGAACCCATTATTTGTAGATCGCCGTAACACGTTTAATTTGTTCAATCCACTGTACTATTTCTTTAAATTTTAAAAAAGAGTTTTTTTTACCAGTAATGTTTATTTTCTTCTTGTACGAGGGGATTGATCTTTATTGAATAACGTAAATTAATCAGGAGTGAATTTGGTATAGTAGCAAGCAGGAAGATCAAACAAGTTATTTCTACTCTCTCTTCGCTTAGCTAGGAACATTTAACTCAACGGCGAACAGAACTGTTCCAAAAAGAATGAATTTGCTTTTGTCTAACCAAATTGCTTCATCCGATGTTCGCAAGGCATTATAGGAGCCTGCAGAAAATTCAACTACTTTCATTGCGTATAATCAACCGGCTGGAGTTATCTCCAAATCTACTGCAAGTTACAAACATGGCAAATTCAGGAATGCTGGATCTACCAATGTCGTTGATGTAGTTAATATGCGTGTTGGCGAAATGTTTTTGATTCTGACTGAAGAAGGGGCACGTTTAGGTATGCCTGGTTCAGCTACTGACACTGCTTCAGCGCAAGCAGTGTCATTTACTTCGAAAAATAGCAATCCCAACTATGTGCTTACCACTAACGTCGTAACAGCATTGTTAAATAAAATTCTAAGTCAGCACAGTATTGATTTCGGGGGGAGGGTTTAAATTCTTAGACTTAAGGCGTCAAAATCTTCCGTTGGATAGCACAGTAAGCGATGATGCCATCGTCCCTTCTGGTTATTATCTGTTCAGGCTGTTGGACCAGAAGGGCAATGGGTAATAGCTTAATCAGAAATGATGCAACCCTGCTATAGGGCGGGGTGGACAAAATCCATAGTCTCCGATTTTTGTCATTTATAAAGGGAGCAAATATTTGCTCTCTTTTTTTATTCGAACAAGAGTATAGTAGAAATTTGTTGTTTAGCGCTGTTTCTAATCTTGTTTTAATGTGTTTGTATCTTTTTTGATGAATTATTAAACCGTTTTTCCGTTCATAAATGATGCTTTTAGCATTTTTCGTGTTTCATGGATGTTTTTTCTAATGGTTTCCTATCTCCATAATAAATTCAGTCGAACGATGGATAATTTTTTTATTTTGTAAAATTTGCATGACGTCTTTGTAAGTGTTATATTGGATCGTTAAACGGAAACTAAACTATTATTAATGAAACAACTTGCCCAGCGTTGGTTCTTATTGCTGTTAATCGCAACCGGAGCGATAACACAGGCAAGAACAATCAAAAGCATTGATGTGGCAAAAGAAAGCTACAAAGATCCTCCAGTAATAAGTAATTAAATTGAAGATGCGACTTTAGAACCACAATAGGTGCATTTAAAATTTAAATAAATATTTATCGTAATATCCGATCATTAAGCTTTTAAATCAAGGCAGTAAAAAAATGCGTGCAATTTTTTATTGTTGAATCCTGTATTGAAGAATACAGAATAATTGCACGATTATTAACTAAATTAAAATCAAATCTTATGAAAAAACTTCTACAAAGTTTGTTCATATTGCTGTTTGTTGCCAACTCGGCAATAGCACAAGAAAGAACAATCACAGGTACAGTTACGGGTAAGGGAGATGGATTACCGCTCCCTGGCGTAAGTGTTAAAATTAAAGGTGCATCTGGAGGAACTATAACAGGTTCAGACGGAAAATATTCTATCAAAATCTCCGCACAAGCCACAGCTTTAGAATTTTCTTATATTGGCTATATTGCCCAATCAAAAGCAATTGGCGGAGGATCAATAATCAACGTGGCTTTAGAGAGCGATTCTAGAACATTGACAGATGTTGTCATTACGGGTTATGGCGTAACCAGGAAAAAAGATTTTACAGGGTCAGCCGCGAGCGTTAAAGGCGATGATCTGAAAGATAAACCTGTACAAAGTTTTGTGCAGGGCTTAACCGGCCAGGCTGCCGGTGTGAGTATCATCCAGCCAAATGGTTTATTAAACAATCCTCCTGTTATCCGTGTAAGGGGCGTAAGTTCAATTTCATTAAGTTCTTTTCCTTTGGTTGTGGTAGACGGTATCCCCTTTCCTACTAACGATGCATCGGCAAACTCTGCAACTAACAATCCACTCGGAGATATCAATCCTGCAGATATTGAAACGATTGATATCTTAAAAGACGCAGCCTCTACAGCGCTTTATGGCTCAAGGGCAGCTGCTGGTGTACTGGTTATTACTACCAAAAAAGGAAAGAGCGGCGATGCTAAAATCACTTACGATGGATGGTATGGTATAAACAATGCTGTCCGCTTACCCGAGTTGTTAAATGCACAGCAATATATAGATAGTAAGAATACAGCCATCGCAAATGCTTTGGTGCTGAATCCAAACGCTGTACCCGCATCTCAAAGAGATGCCAATAATAAGAGTTTTTTCCCAAGTTATAATGCTGACGGTTCGTTGGTTGATACAAGGTGGTACGATGAGGTTTACCGAACAGCCCAGTCTCAAAATCATAATATAACTTTAAGTGGCGGCACAGCTAAAACAACTTACTATTTATCTGGAGGCTTGTCGGATCAGGATGGTTTTCTAAAAAATAATACCTTCAAAAGGTATGCCGCTCGCTTAAATGCGACACACAAGGCTACCGATTGGCTAAGCCTCAGCATGAATGTGAGTTATAACAACAGTATCAACAAAGCACCAAATAGCGGATCAGCTCCGGGCGCAGCATTTAACTCTTCAGGGTTAGGCCGTATCGCTATCGCTATTGCACCAAATGTACCGGTATATAATGCTAGTGGTGGCTATAATATTTCTGCTAACAACGTTGGAAACGGAGCAAACCTTATTACCAGTACATGGGCTCACCCAACAGTGTTGGTAGACAAAGATCTAAATAGCTCGGAAAATAACAGATTCTTAACTAATTTGGGGGCAGATCTTAAAATTATTGATGGCTTAAATTTCAAGACCAACTTCTCTTGGGAAAGAGCTAATACTGAAAACATTCAATTCTGGAACCCGCTTCAAGGGGACGGTTATTCTTTTAATGGATATGCATATAATAACACTGCAAGAAGAAATAACTGGAACTGGATAAATACCTTACAATATATGAAAACCTTTGATGGAGTACATAATTTAAGCTTAACCATTGGTAGTGATGTTCAAAATACTAGAACAACAAACTGGGGTGCAGTCCGTCAGGGACTAGGAGATCCAACTTTCTTCAATCAATTTCAGGGAACGTTTACAACCAATGTTCCTGGTGGAAATGGTATCAATGAAATAGCGTTTCAGGCTTATTTGGCCAGCGTAAGCTACAATTATAAGGGGAGATATTACCTGAGTGGAAATTTCAGAAGAGATGGAAACTCTGCCCTGTCATCAAATAATAAGTGGGGTAATTTTGGTGGTGGATCTGTGGGGTGGACAATTTCTGAAGAAGAATTCTTTAAAAATGCGTCATTAAGCAAAACGATCAACTCTTTAAGAATAAGAGCAAGTTATGGACGTGTAGGTAATGGCAATGTGCCTGCTTACAGTGAATATACAACTTATAGCCCAGGGCTTTATGGCGTTACTCCGTTTGCATGGATTTTTGGTCAGGCCGGGAATAAGGAGCTTAAGTGGGAAACAAGTAATCAATTGGATATCGGTTTAAACCTCGCTTTGTTTGATAACAGATTGACTTTTGAAGCTGACTATTTCAAAAAGAATATTAACAATTTGTTACTTAACGTGCCACAGGCGCTTTCAAAAGGTATTCCAAATGATCCTGCTGGAACAATTCTAGCTAACGTGGGTTCAATGTACAATAAAGGGTTTGAATTTGCATTAGGCGGTACACCGATTAAAACAACTAAATTTTCTTGGACAGCTAATTTAAACTTAACCACTATTAAAAATGAAGTAACGGCTTTAGATCCAAACGTGTCACAAATCATTGGTACAACTGGCGGTCTTGAATCAGCAAGTGTAACCAGGGTAGGTGAATCAATTGGTAGTATTTATGCCGTTAAAACAAATGGTGTTAATCCAGCAAATGGTAGAAGAATTTATATCAATGCCGCTGGTCGTGAGGTTCAGTACCAGCACTTTGGAGGTGCCAATGCATGGACTTATTTGGATGGTACACAGGCCCCATCTCCTGCAGGCGATGCGCAGGTAATAGGAGGCACTTTGCCTAAATGGTATGGTGGTTTCAATAACACTTTAAATTATGGAAACTTCGACTTGAATGTGATGTTTACCTTCTCTGGAGGAAACTATATTTACAATGGTACCCGTGCCGGACTTTTAGATCAACGTGTTTGGAACAACTCAACTGAAGTGTTGAATGCATGGACAACTCCAGGACAACAGACAAATATTCCGAGGGTAGTTTATGGTGATAATGTTTCAAATGGCTCATCATTTGCAATTGATGCAAACGTAGAGAAAGGTGATTTCTTGCGACTGCAGGCTGCAACTTTGGGTTATCGCATTCCAAAAAACGTTTTTGGTAAATCTGGCATTAACAGTATCAGGGTTTATGCATCGGTAAACAATGCTTTCTTGATTACAAAATATACTGGTGTAGACCCAGAAATATCGACAAATGGAAATAGTAATCTTGCAAGTGGCGTTGAGCGTAACTCTATCCCACAAGGCAGATCATTTACATTTGGTATCAGTTTAGGCTTATAATATTAATTGTTACATTCATGAAACTATTTCATATCAAAACATATCAATTGAAGTTAGCTACTGCAGCTATACTAGCAATACCCTTAATTGGAAGCATTTCATCTTGCAAAAAAGAATTTTTAGAGAAAGTTCCAGAATTAACACTTCCCGATCAAGATGCATTTGCAAACCCAACCAGGATTTTAGGCCAGGTAAATGGACTATATTCTTCATCGAAAGCAGGTTCACTGTTTGGTGGAAGGTATCTTATATACAATGATATCAGGGCAGAAGAATTTGTGAATAGGACTGGAAATTCTGTCACAGGTTATGACGTCTATCAGGGTACAAATAATTCAACGAATACATACGTGTCCAGCTTTTTTTCGCAGGCATACCTTACAATTAACAGGGTAAACCTGTTTTTAGATGGTCTTTCTAAGAATAGCTCGGTTTTAACACCGACAGTTAATACTAACTATTCAGGTGAAGCGAAATTTATAAGGGCATTGAATTATTTTGCTTTAATACAAATTTTTGCTAAGCCATATGTAGTTGATAATGGAGCCTCTAGGGGATTGCCATTGCGTTTAACGCCGGAAACATCGTTGGCTAACAATGCGCTAAAAAGTAGTACTGTAGCTGCAGTTTATGCGCAGATTATAAAAGATTTGGATGAGGCAGAAGCTGGTTTGCCTGATACTTATGGTACACCATTATTGCGTACAACACGGGCGCACAAGAACAGCGCCATAGCTTTGAAAACACGTGTTTATCTAGCGATGGGCAATTACCTAAAAGTATTGGAAGAAGGAAATAAAATAGTGCCACAGGCGGCACCATTTAAAAATTCGGATAGAACTGCTCACGAATTGCAGGCAAGCATAGTAAGTGTTTTTCAATCACCATTTACTACTTCAGAATCGATATTCTCTTTCCCAATGGCAGATACCAACGCGCCAGGCACGCAGAACCAGCTTGGATATTATTATAGCTGGGCTGGAAATGGAAACCTGGAATATTCATTAAATAAAACTGGTGCGGGTATTTATGCCGATGCTGCTTGGCCGACAAGCGATGCCAGAAAATCACTGTTAACACAGAATGCCACAATTTCAGGGGTATTACATTCTTATCCAATTAAATATGGAGCAGTATCTCCATTTATTGATTTTGTTCCGATGATTAGGTATTCAGAGGTATTATTAAACGTGGCAGAAGCTGAAGCGCTGGCGCCAGGAGGAAATCTTATCCGTTCAAAAGCACTGTTACAAGCTGTCCGTACGCGTTCGGATGCATCTTATGTTTATGGCGCATTGCTCACCCCAGCAGCGTTAGAAGCAGCAATATTAAAGGAGAGAAGGATTGAGCTGTTGGCTGAAGGATTTAGGTATAATGATCTTGCCAGAAAAGCAGCCCCACTCCCCTCATTTGGTGCAGGTGCATCTATTCCTGTTACCGATCAGCGCTATACATTTCCGATACCAATTGGAGAAATAAACACAAACCCATTGGTTAATACATTTTAATAAAATTATGGTAAAAAAAGAGGTTATTCTAAAAGATAACCTCTTTTTTTTGCGCTTATAGTAGCTTACTTCTTATCCACACTATATTTTCCCGGGCCAATAAAAATCAAACCGATAAATACAATG
>Ga0182008_10000623_pt1 | contig 25952 bp, 26 predicted proteins | sample Sormic07211129_1_FD_120482 | JGI IMG/M metagenome (GOLD analysis project Ga0182008, IMG submission 120482) | Rhizosphere microbial communities from Sorghum bicolor, Mead, Nebraska, USA - 072115-129_1 metaG | ecosystem: Host-associated > Plants > Roots > Rhizosphere | place: USA: Nebraska...
CCAAAGCACCCTGCCCGTCGGGTCGCTGAGGGTTAACTCAATAGACACGGCTAAGCATGTAGTACCGACAGCGGAGTACTGGCGGACGGGGGTTCAAATCCCCCCGGCTCCACCAACACCCAAACCCCGACCACTTGTGGTTGGGGTTTTTTCTTATGTGCTCCCCAAAAAACCGCGAACACAGGTGCCAACGCACCTGAGCTTGCAGGCTGCGACTGCCGCCATTGAGCATATTAGGCTTTCTACGGGCCACTCCTCTCTCCCTCTTCATCCGTCAAACACGGCCCATTAATAGCATTAGCCGTGCAGGCCCCTTCAAGTCACCGAAAAACATACTTCTTACAACTCCGGCCTCCGAGGCATGTCGCGAGTTTCTTTACGCCTGCCCTTAGGCTTCATATTGTTTGTCTCTGGGTCTACTTATGGTGGTTACCCTTGGGGAGATCCGCCATGCTGGGTGTTCCGACACCTGCGGGTCCTATGATACTGTCAGCGCCGCCCATTCTTGCTGGCTCTCAGGTCCTCCTCAGCTTCACGGGTTGCGATGCACCTGCAATACCCGGCCCATTGGAAAATCCGAAAGCCGGCGATTAAAAAGGAGTAACTCGCATGAGTTAGTCTACTGAGTTATTAAGAGGCCAAGGCGTCAAGGACCTTCTGTGATAGTACAACTGCTTAGCGGACCGACAAGCGCAGGAATCTAATGCACAGAAATCTAATTCAGTTCGCTCGCTACCTGCTCGTCGGGGGGCTAAATTATGGCGTGGACATCGGCATGTTCCTTTTGCTATTCAATTTTTTCAAAATTGATTTGCTCCTGGATAACATGATCAGCAAGGTTTTAGCTGGGATATTTTCGTTCGTTGCATACCGGGCCTTCACCTCTGGCGTGATCAAAGACAAGGGGCGAGCACAGACAGCAGGCCATGCGTTATTTCATTCTCTTGGCGCTAAACATTCAAGTTTCCGCCTTGATTCTGTCTGCCATGCTATGGATCACGTCAATGGAAGTTATCGCCAAGATTCTGTCAGACGTACTCCTCGTATTGATCAGTTATACGCACTCTAACTTTATAGCTTTCAAAAGGAGCGAGACCTCTCATGAGTGAGTTATTGGATGAAGGCATTCATATCGCCAAGTGTAGCGACTTTAGCAATGAATTCATTACGCAATGGACCCGCTTATTCCAAAGATGTTTCGGCGGCTCAGAGGAAAATGCCACTCGTGTGTTTCAAAAGTACCTGCTGAACGATTCACGCATTTGCTACACTGTTAAAGACGGCATCATGGTGGCAGCATATTGTGGTTTAAGATTAAGCCACGAGGATTCCGCTGTTTTTCTTTCTACAGACACCATGTCCGACGGAACACAAAAAGGCTCATCGGTCATCCTTGGAAAACGGTTGTATAAATCATTTGCCGAGGAAGATATATCTGCGGTTTGTGGCTACCCCAATAAAAACATCAGAAAAATACGCGAGAAAGGCTTGGGCTGGACCCTCAATGGAAACCTCTATCTCTATGTAGGGATTCCATTTTTTTGGCGCTTTTTCAGAAAGCCGATCAAAGAGAATGGCTTGTGGAAAATCAACAGGCCAACCGGTGGATGGTTCACTAGAAAGAATCCACCTCTCGTACACCTGCTCGGCAGTGACGGGCTGTACTCCTCTAATGCGGGGCTGGTGATAACGCTATCCGCTTATCGTCCGGGTGCGTTTTTTATCAGAGTGCCAAGTTTCCTGTTCGAGCCTAGAAGCTTTGGCTACAAACTCCTTACTGAAAACGTCGAAAAAAATAATGTGTTCTTGAAGAAAATTAAATTTCTTAATCTCGACACAATCGATATACCGTGATTTCGGGGTACATGCATGAAATCAGTTTCGCTGTTTTTGATGGCCCACCAAGATGATGAGTTTGGGGTGTTCCATCAAATCGAGCACGAGTTAGGTGCTGGCCGTTGGGTTCGTTGCATTTACGTAACCGATGGTGCCGCCACTGCCGACTCTGATCGTCGAGATCGCGAGTCACGGGTAGTGCTTCAGAAATTAGGTATTGCCACAGACGACATCCTCTTCATCGGCCGGCAGTTGTCGATTGGTGATGGTCAACTGCATCGCCATGTTGACGTGTTTGCAGACTGGCTTAACTGTTTCATTGATGATCATCCAACTCTTCAGCGTTGTTTTGTACCTGCTTGGGAAGGTGGCCACCCAGACCATGACCTGCTACATGCTATTGCCGTTGAGTTGCTGCTATCACGGCCAAGCTCACCGGCAATCTGGCAGTATTCGCTCTACAATGCCCGGAATTGCTTGGGACCACTTTTTCGTGTGATGTCGCCACTTCCAGAAAATGGGCCCATCGAACGACAGAAAATTACTTGGCGAAATCGTTTTCGCTATATAAGACTTTGCCTCTCCTATCCATCTCAATGGCGAACTTGGCTCGGTCTATTTCCATTCGTCGGTGGTCATTACTTACTGCAAGGTGTCCAGCACTTGCAAGGCGTAGACAAACAGCGACTGGAACAGCCTCCGCACCAACAGCCGCTTTATTATGAACGACGCGGTTTTCTCGATTGGCCAAGAATGCGTATTGCTATAGAGCAACTTCAGCAAAAGCTGTCACGCCGGGATTAGCCACATCAACAATGCCCCTGACGAGTCAAATAGTGTCCGTGAAAAAGCTGTTGATGAACGGACATTATTTGAACCGCTCCAACATGCAGCGCCAAGGCCACGCTTTGCAGGTGCTCCCTGTGCAAGGCCCTGCTTATTGCGACCAGGTCGCTCTCAACGCTCCGACATCACCACCATCACTTCCGCATCCTCATCCCCTTCCGCCAGGTAGATATGGCCAATGCTGCTGTTGAAGTAGGCGGCTTCCTACGGGCCGATGTTCACGGCTTTCCCGGTCTCGAACTGAATCCGCACACGCCCCGACAGCACCAGGGCAAATTCCTGCCCCGGGTGGCGGATGTAATCCTCGAACTGCTGCAGCTCGCGGGCAAAGATCCGCGCGTACATGGGGGTCATGCTGCGCTCGGGAAAGTCCGCGGCCATGGGGTGGTAGTCGTAGTTGCCGGAGCTGTAGCCGGGGGCGTCGGCGATGGTGGTGCTGACCACGGTCGGTTGCACCTGGGCGCTGCAGGTCTGGATCAGGTTCGGCGCCGGGCTAAACAGTTGGGCAATGTCGACGCCCAGGGCGCGGGCCGCGGCGGCGAGTTTTTCGTAGCTGACCGAGACCTGGGCCAGCTCCATTTTCGACAGGGTCGACAGTGCGACGCCGGAGCGTTCCGAGAGCTGTTTTAGGGTCAGCTCGTCCTATGGACAACCGATCGCGCGCTGGAATCAGTGTTGTATCCAGGAGGGAAACCTTTTCCATAGTGCGCCTTCCCTCCTCCATTTCGACCGCAGGTCAGTCCTGCCCCCCCTCCTCTCTCTTGTGCTTACGATAACGGGAAAGCGAAATTCCCGTTTGGCGCTTGAAGTAGCGACACAAGTAAGACGCGTCGACGAAGTTCAATTCGTCGGCCACACGGCCAATAGCCAAGTCACTGTATGAAAGAAGAGCCTTGATCTCCAAGGTTACCTGCCGATCGATCAGGCCCTTGGGTGTGTCGTTGAAAAACGCTTTGGTCAACTGCGACAGGTAGAACGGCGTGATATTCAGTGCGTCGGCGTAGAACTTCACATCTCTATGCCGCACGCAATGTTTGCCTATCAATTCCCAGAAGCGCCAACTGAGCATTTCCTTCCGGCTGAATCCCCTGTTTTCTATCTGGTTGGCTGGAAGTTGCTCGGCTATTTTCAAAAAGAGGTTCTGCAGCTGATTGCGCAACATAATGCGTTGGTAGGTGGGACAGGTCTGCGCAATATTCCGCATCTGCGTCACCCAGTCCTCTATCAGCGGCATGTCATCCTTGGATGGAACGCAATGAGGATGGTCATGCAGAAATACGAACAAGGTATTGGGTAGCGGGTAGGCAACCTCCGCGGCAAAACTTTTCGGCATAAGGCAGAAAAACACCTTGAAGCGGCGCGAGCGACGTTTGAGCAAGGCAATAGTGTCCTCAGCCAGCAGCATCACAGCACCGCGCCTAACCGCATGCTCTTTGAAGTTAAGTGTGAAGTGGGCACTACCGCAGAGGCATACCAGCAGCGTCAAGTAAGCGTGACCGAAGGAGAGCGGTAAACCGAGCCCTTCCGCTAGCGTGGTTTCTCCCATCCGCATCGAGTCGTCAGGAGCGGAAAGTTTCGGAATGTGATGCATAGTGACCCAGCGCTACAACAAACAAGAGCCAAAATCCTATCACCGCTTGGCGCAGCTGTTTCGAAAAGTACCGAAAAAGCCGAGGTACTGGCGTGTACCGATGATCTTTCTCCCAATACTCTGTCCCGAACGAACCAATCCATTCGGGTACAGGACATGACACTTGAAACAGAACGACTCTTGCTTCGCCCCTGGCAGGCCACAGACGCCGCCGATCTATACGAATATGCCAAAGACGCCCGAGTCGGCCCTATCGCTGGCTGGCCCCCACACACCAGCGTGGAGAACAGTGCCGACATCATCCGTACGGTCTTCAATCACCCCGAGGTGTACGCGGTCGAACTGAAGGAAAATCGCCGTGCTGTTGGTTGTGTGGGCATTCTCATAGGCAGCAACAGCAATTTTGAAATCAGTGAGCAGGAAGGGGAAATCGCCTACTGGATCGGCGTGCCGTACTGGGGCAAAGGCCTGATTCCGGAAGCAGTACGTGAAGTGATGCGACACGCCTTTGAAAACCTGAATCTCAAAGCACTTTGGTGTGGTTACTTCGCCAACAACATCCAGTCCTATGCTGCTCAATCCAAGTGTGGCTTTCGCTTTCATCACACGGAAGAAAACAAATACAACCAGTTCCTCCAAGACTATCGGACAGAACACATTAGCCGTATCACCTACCAAGAATGGCTGGACCATACGAAAGAGTAAGGGCACAAACCGAAGATCCCGGTGTACGGCGGCCACGACCGACGGACGCAGCCTGGTGACGACGTATACCGCACGAACGCCGCAGAGGAGTTCAAACCTTACTTGGAGCTGCACGGAGAGCTAAGCGGAATCCCCCGCCGCCCCAGCACTGCCGTGAACTGCAACAGCTAGAGTGCGAAGCCTGCCGCAGGACAGCGCCGAACTGTTCGTCGCGCTGCTGGCGAAGGCGCAGGAGGAACTGAATGCCCGTGAAAGTTAATTGAGCCTTATCCACACCCCAGTTCAGGAGACTTATGAAAATCTCGCTTACCCAAGTAACGCAAAAAAACTATGAAGCGATTTGTGAACTGGAGGTCACTGAAGAGCAGGAAGACTACGTGGCAAGTAATACCTGGTCGCTCGTTGAGGCTGCGTACAACCCAGGTTACTTCACACGCGCCATCATCGCGGATGGAGAGCCCGTAGGCTTCTTTATGTGGGTGCAAGAGTCAAAAGGCAAAGTTTCTATCTGGCGCTTTATGGTGGACAAAGAACATCAGCGAAAATCCATCGGTAGAGTAGCGCTGGGCCTCGCCCTACATGAAATAAAACAGATCGCGGATTTGAAAGAAATTGAAATTTGCTACAACCCCAACAACATCGTAGCTAAAGGGTTCTACTCCAGTTTCGGATTTGTCGAGGTTGGTATGGATGCAGACGGCGAAGATATGCTGGCGAGGATCAGGATTTGAACTGCGCCAAATACAATTCGAGCGTTGCACAACAGTTCTAATTACCTTCAACTCCAACCGCTTATGGCTCAGGAGGGCGCAGAGTCTGTTTCTATTGTGCGAAACGTCCTGGTTGAACCTAACCACTTGTATCGGGAGTTGTGGATGACTTGCTCGATGGTGAGGGGCCTCAACGCTCCGACATCACCACCATCACTTCCGCATCCTCATCCCCTTCCGCCAGGTAGATATGGCCAATGCTGCTGTTGAAGTAGGCAGTCTCCTGCGGGCCGATGCTCACGGCCTCCCCGGTCTCGAACTGAATTCGCACACGCCCCGACAGCACCAGGGCAAATTCCTGCCCGGGGTGGCGGATGTAATCCTCGAACTGCTGCAGCTCGCGGGCAAAGATCCGCGCGTACATGGGGGTCATGCTGCGCCCGGGAAAGTCGCCGGCCATGGGGTGATAGTCGTAATTGCCGGTGCTGTAGCCGGGGGCGTCGGCGATGGTGGTGCTGACCACGGTCGGTTGCACCTGGGCGCCGCCGGTCTGGATCAGGTTCGGCGCGGGGGTGAACAGCCGGGCGATGTCGACGCCCAGGGCGCGGGCTGCTGCGGCGAGTTTTTCGTAGCTGACCGAGACCTGGGCCAGCTCCATTTTCGACAGGGTCGACAGCGCCACGCCGGAGCGTTCCGAGAGCTGTTTGAGGGTCAGCTTCTGGTTTTTGCGAATGCTCCGCAGGCGTGCGCCGACCTGGGTCCGGTCGATCAGTGGATGGGCGTGGGAGCTCGAGGCGGGCTGGGCTCGGTCGGAACTCATTGAGGCTCTCTGTCTGGCAAATAAGGGCAACCGCGACGCTGGCCGGGGCACGTGGCGAAATATTAACCCATGACCCCGGGTTGACTGGAAAATTCTCATATCTTACATTTCTCGTATGTGAGAATTTTGACCCCTGTCATTTCCCAGCGATTCAGGAACCCCGGCATGCACGCGAACCAATGCTTCGACTTCGTCATCATCGGCGCCGGTATTGCCGGTGCTTCCCTGGCCTATCGCCTGGCCGGGCAGGCCAGCGTGCTGGTGCTGGAACGTGAATCGCAGCCAGGCTACCACTCCACCGGGCGCTCGGCGGCGATGTTCATGGAAGCCTACGGCACCCCGCAGATCCAGGCCCTGACCCGCGCCAGCCGGGCTTTCTACCAGCGGCCGCCGCAAGGTTTCTGCGAACACCCGTTGATGGAACCCCGTGGCTGCCTGTACGTGGCCAGCGAGGAACAGCTGGAACAGTTGCAGCAGACCTACGATGAAACCCGCGCCCGTTCCGCCAATGTGCGCCTGATCACGGCGGAGCAGGCCCGGGCCCTGGTGCCCTGCCTACGCCCCGAGGCCGTCGCCGGGGCGATGCTGGAAACCGCCGCCCAGGACCTGGACGTGCACGCGCTGCACCAGGGCTTCCTGCGCGCCATGCGCCGCGCCGGTGGGCTGCTGGAGTGCGACATACAGATCGTCGAGGCCAGCCGCGAAGACCGCCACTGGAACCTCACACTCAGTGATGGCCGCGCACTGCAGGCGCGCAATCTGGTGAACGCTGCCGGCGCCTGGGTCGATGACGTGGCCCAGCTGTGCGGCGTGGCCCCCATCGGCCTGCAACCCTGCCGGCGCAGCGCCTTCACCTTCGACGGCCCGTCGGATGAAGACTTCAGCCGCTGGCCGGCGGTGATCGGCATCGACGAAAGCTTCTACTTCAAGCCCGACGCCGGCCAGTTGCTCGGCTCCCCGGCCAATGCCGACCCGGTGCCGCCCCAAGACGTGATGCCTGAAGAACTGGACATCGCCACCGGCATCTACCACATCGAGAACGTCACCTCCCTGAGCATCCGCCGCCCGCGCCACAGCTGGGCCGGCCTGCGCTCCTTCGTCGCCGACGGCGATCTGGTGGTGGGCTGGGACGACAGCTGCGAAGGCTTTTTCTGGCTCGCCGCCCAGGGCGGCTACGGCATCCAGTCGGCGGCCGGCGTCTCGCAACTGGCCTGCGCCCTGCTGCTGGGGCAACCGGTCCCCGAAGAACTGCTGAGCCAGGGCGTCGATGCCCAGGCCCTGGCCCCCGCTCGCTTGCGTTAACCCACCCAGCCCACGAGGCCCTTGCCATGTCCAATGACATCCAGCGTTATCCCAGCCACCTGCCCTACCCCTTTTCCCGGGCGATCCGGGTCGGCGGCTTTCTGTTCCTCTCCGGCCAGGTGCCCATGAGCGCCGAAGGCGAAGTGGTGCACGGCGACATCCGCGTGCAGACCGAAGCCGCCCTGGCGCGCATCGGCGAGACCCTGGCCGAATGCGGTGCCAGCTTCGACCAGGTGGTGAAGAGCACTGTCTGGCTCACCGACATGCAGCACTTCGCCGGCTTCAACGAGGTCTACCAGCGCCACTTCAAGAACGGTTTCCCGGTGCGTTCCACCGTCAGCGCCCAACTGGCGCTGGGGGTCGATGTCGAGATCGAAGTCCAGGCCTGGGTCGGCGAAAACTGAGTCACCCGCCCCAGCCCTCAAGTGCGATGCCCAGGACCACCAAGGCCATGAATGCCGGGGTGGTCCACCCCACATAACAACAAAAAATCGAGGCTAATCGTCATGAAAGAAAGTCTGAAGATCGCCGGCGCCTTCGTCGGTGTGATTGTCGGCGCGGGGTTCGCCTCCGGTCGTGAACTGCTGTTGATGTTCGTCGACTTCGGCGCCTGGGGCCTGGCGGGTGCGGTGGTCAGCGCGGCGCTGTTCACCTTCCTCGGCATGGCCCTGGCCAGCATGGGCAGCCGCCTGCGAGCGGCGTCGCACAAAGACGTGGTGCAGGCCCTGTGCGGCAAGCACCTGGGGGCCCTGGTGGACCTGATGATCACCTTCTTCATGTTCGCCGTGACCGTGGTGATGCTGGCCGGCGGCGGTGCCCTGCTGGAGCAGCAATTCGGCATTCCGGCCATTGCCGGCAGCGTGCTGGTGACCCTGATCGTGGTCGCCATCGTGTGCCTGGACGTGCACAAGGTCATCGGCATGATCGGCGCGGTGACGCCCTTCCTGATCATCACCGCGGTGGGCGTGGCCCTGTATGGCGCCGCGACCCGCGACCTGAGCTTCGGCGAACTCAATCAACTGGCGGCCAAACAAGAGGCCGGCGCCAGCCACTGGCTGCTGGGCGCCTTGCTCTACGTCTCCTACAACATCGTGGCCGGGGTGCCGATCCTGGCGATCATGGGCGGCGCGGCCAAGGGCGAAAAACAGGCGATGTGGGGCGGCATTTTCGGTGGTGCGCTGCTGGGCCTGCTGATGCTGGTGATGAGCCTCGGCCTGCTGTCACGCCTGGACAGCGTGGCGGACCTGCCGATGCCCATGCTGTCGATCGCCAGCGAAGTCTCCCCGGCCCTGGGGCTGCTGATGGCGCTGATCATCTTCTGCATGATCCTCAACACCGCCGTGGGCACCCTGTACTCCTTTTCTGCGCGGCTGTTTCCGGCGGGCACCCGACAGTTCCGCCTCGGCTCCATCGCCGCCGGCGCCCTGGCGTTTGTCGGCAGCCTGGTGGGTTTTATCAGTTTGGTGGGGCAGGTCTATCCGTTCTTCGGCTACCTGGGGTTCCTACTGATTGCCGCGGTGGTGATCGGCTGGCTGCGACCACGGCGGGTGGTAGTGGCGTAGGCGCCGCTCGACGGGGCAGGCACCCGGGAGTCATCCCAGGTGCCTTGAGTCAAGCCCGGTGCCGTAGGAGCGAGCTTGCTCGCGAAAACCCCAAGAGCGCCGCCTTTCCCAGCGAACGCGCGTTATCGCTAACGTCCATCGCGAGCAAGCTCGCACCTGCAAGGTGGCAGCCCGCTCAAGCAAACCGGCTCCCCTTGAGCGCCTTCAAGAAGGTATAGGACGCATGGTTCAACGTCTCTCGCGGGGCGGTGATCACGCTCACCGAGCGCACGATGCGCTGGTCTTCCAGGCGCAGGAAATTCAGCTGATCCCCCGCCGCCGAACGGCTGAGCAGTTCCGGTAGCAAGGTCACGCCCATGCCCTGGGCCACCAGTGCCAGCAAGGAGGTGGTGTTTCTGACGCTGAGGGTCGAGTGGTCGCGGATGTGCCGGAACTCGGCGGCGTTGATCTCGGCGCCCAGGCCGCTGTTGATGAAGTTCTGCCCGTCCAGGTCGCTCCAGCGCAGCGGGCGCGCCAGGCGGTTGAGGGGGTTGTCGCTGGCGCAGACCACGCAGAAGGCATCGGAGAACAGGAAGTCCTGGTCGATGTTGGGGATGCTCGCCGGTACGGTGCCGATGCCGATATCCACGTCGCCGCTGAGCACCGCTTGCACCACTCGCTCGGAATCCATGTCGCGGATATCCAGGTGGAACTGCGGGTGCTGTTCATGGAATTGCTTGAGCAGCGGCGGCAGCAGGGTGATGGCGAAGGACGGCACCGCCGCCACCCGCACCAGGCCGGTCTCGGCCTTGGCGTAGGTCTTGATGGTGCTGATGGTGCGGTCGAAATGCGCCAGTTCGCGCTGGGCTTCCAGCAGCACGAAACGCCCCAGGGGGCTGAGCTGGTTCTTGCGCTCGCCTTCGAACAAGGCGCCGCCCAGTTCCTCTTCCAGTTGCTTGAGCGAGAGCGACACCGCTGCCGGTGTGCGGTGCAGGCGCTGGGCAGCCTGGGTCAGGCTCTGGCTGGTGGCCACCGCGACGAAAAACTGCAAATTGGAGATCTTGATGCTCATGGCGGCGCGTCCTGCTGGCAAAGGCATAGCTTAAATTTTACTTAAACAACCTTAAAATTTATTAGATTTACTTAATACAAGGCCGACTCATAATCCTCCCAGAACCGCACAAAGGCAACGCCCCGCCTGGCGTGCCGCCCTGGAGGATTTCATGAGCGACAACCATCACAACTACATCGCCGGCCAATGGCTCAAGGGCGCCAGCGAGATCGAGAACCGCAACCCGTCCGACACCCGCGACCTGATCGGCCTCTACGCCCAGGCCTCCCGGGCGCAGTTGGACAGTGCCCTTGCCGCCGCCAGCGAGGCCCAGCGAATCTGGGCCCGCAGCGGCCTCGAGCAACGCTACAAGGTGCTGATGGCCATCGGTCAGGAGCTGATGCAGCGTTCTGCGGAAATCGGCAGGACCCTGTCCCGGGAAGAAGGCAAGCCCATGGCCGAAGGTGCTGGCGAGGTGTACCGCGCCGGGCAGTTCTTCACCTACTACGCTGCGGAAACCCTGCGCCAGTTGGGGCAGACCGCCGACTCGGTGCGCGACGGCATCGAGATCGATATCCGCCGTGAACCCATCGGCGTGGTGGCGATCATTTCGCCGTGGAATTTCCCCATGGCCACCGCCTGCTGGAAGATCGCCCCGGCCCTGGCCTTCGGCAACGCCGTGGTGTGGAAGCCGGCCAACCTGACCCCGGCCAGCGCGGTGATTCTCAGCGAGATCATCGCCCGCCAGGACTTGCCCGCGGGCCTGTTCAACCTGGTGATGGGCGCCGGTTCCGAGATCGGCCAGGCGCTGATCGAGCACCCGGGCATCAACGCCATTTCCTTCACCGGCTCGGTGGACGTGGGCAAGGGCATCGCCGCCTCGGCCGCCGCCAACCTGACCAAGGTGCAGCTGGAAATGGGCTCGAAAAACGCCCTGGCGGTGATGGACGACGCCGACCTCGACCTGGCGGTGAGCTGCGCGGTGAATGGCGCCTTTGGCGGTACCGGGCAGAAGTGCACCGCCTCCTCGCGGTTGATCGTGCATGAAGGCATCCACGATGCCTTCGTGGAAAAACTGCTGGCGGCAACCCAGGCGCTCAAGGTCGGCCATGCCCTGGAAGCCGGTACCCAGATCGGCCCAGTAGCCAGCGCCGCACAGCTGGAGGCCAACCTGGCGAACCTGCAACTGGGCCAGCAAGAAGGCGCCGAGCTGCTCACCGGCGGCCAGCGCCTGGAGCTGGAAAGCCCCGGTTACTACCAGGCACCGGCGCTGTTCATTGGCGGCAGCAATGCCATGCGCATCAACCGCGAAGAGCTGTTCGCGCCCATCGCCTGCGTGATCAAGGCCGGCAGCTACGAAGAGGCCCTGAGCCTGGTCAATGACACCCGCTTCGGCCTCACCGCCGGCATCATGACCCGCTCCCTGGCCCGCGCCAGCCACTTTCGCCGCAATGCCCGGGTCGGCTGCGTGATGGTCAACCTGCCCACCGCCGGCACCGACTACCACGTGCCTTTCGGCGGCCGTGGCGAGTCCAGCTACGGCCCGCGCGAGCAGGGGCGCTCGGCGGTGGAGTTCTACACCCACGTGAAGACCGGCTACATCGCCGCGGGGGCGCCACTATGAGCCTGCCCCAGACCTTCGCCAGCCGCGGCCCGCGCATCGATGCCATGCAGTACGACAACTGGTCGGAAAAGATCTTCCAGCAGATGCGCGAAGGCGGCGTCGATGCGGTCCACGTGACCATCGCCTACCACGAGACCTTCCGCGAAATGGTGGCCAATATCGAAGCCTGGAACCGCAGGTTCCAGCGCTACTCGCACCTGATCCTGCACGGCAAGTGGGCCAGCGACATCGCCCTGGCACGGCAGACCGGGCGCACGGCGATCTTCTTCGGTTTCCAGAACCCCTCGCCCATCGAGGACGACATCGGCCTGGTGGAAGTGGTGCACAGCCTCGGCGCACGCTTCATGCAGCTGACCTACAACAACCAGTCGCTGCTGGCCACCGGTTGCTATGAACAGGAAGACCCGGGGCTGACCCGCATGGGCAAGCAGGTGGTACGGGAGATGAACCGGGTCGGCCTGGTGGTGGACATGTCCCACTCCGCCGAACGCTCGACCCTGCAAGCCATCGAGCACTCCGAGCGCCCGATCGCCATCACCCACGCCAACCCGGCGTTCTGGCACGCGGCGCTGCGCAACAAGTCCGACACCGTGCTCAAGGCCCTGGGCCAGAGCGGTGGCATGTTCGGTTTCTCGTTGTACCCGCACCACCTCAAGGACAAGAGCGCCTGCAGCGTGCAGAGCTTCTGCGAAATGATCGCGCGCACCGCCGAGCTGATGGGCGTCGAACACCTGGGCCTGGGTTCCGACCTGTGCCAGGACCAGCCCAACAGCGTGGTGGACTGGATGCGCGTCGGCCGCTGGACCCTGGATGTCGACTACGGCGAAGGCTCCAAGGCGCAACCGGGCTTCCCCGACCAGCCGGCCTGGTTCCGCGACAACCGCGACTTCTCCAACATCGAGGCGGGCCTGCACGGCGTGGGTTTCAGCGCCCAGGAGGTCGCCGCGATCATGGGCGGCAACTGGCTGCGCTTCTTCGAGAACAATTTTGTTCCGGCCAAGGCCCAGGCAGGTGCCGCCGTCCACCCTCACGAGATCGCGGTCTGAGGCCCCCGACTGTTTCCCGATTGTCCTGACGTCCGGCCTGAACAGGGTCATCGCCAAGCACTAACAACAACAAATGCGCCCATAACAATTATTAGCGATCGACAACGCAACACGGAGGCACCATGGAAATTCCAGGCGAAATCAAAGCGGGGATCGACACCCGCTCGCTGCACAGCCGCGCCGCTGGAACCCTCGACTGGTCGATTTTCTGGATCAGCGGAGGTTTCTTCCTGCTGTTCCTGGTCATTGCCCTGATAGACCTGAACACCCTTTCCAGCCTGATCGGCCACGCCTTCACCTGGAGCACCCACTACTTCGGCCTGTACTGGCAGGTGCTGATGCTGGCGACCTTCGGCGCCAGCCTGTACATCGGCTTCACCCGCCTGGGCCGGGTGCGCCTGGGCGGCGTCGGGCACAAGCCCAGCATCAGCACCTTCAACTGGGTATCGATGATCATGTGCGCCCTGCTGGCCGGCGGCGGCGCCTTCTGGGCCGCTGCCGAACCCATGATGCATTTCATCGCCCCACCGCCGTACTTCGGCGCCGTGGCCAAGAGCGACGCCGCCGGCGTGGCCGCGCTATCCCAGTCGTTCCTGCACTGGGGCTTCATGGCCTGGGCGGTGCTCGGCAGCCTGCTGACCGTGGTCTACATGTACCTGCACCACGAAAAGAACCTGCCGCTGATGCCGCGCACCCTGCTCTACCCGCTGCTGGGCGAGCGAGCCCTGAAGGGCCCGATCGCCGTGTTCGCCGATGCCTCGGCGATCATCGCGGTGGTGGCCGGCACCATCGGCCCGGTGGGTTTTCTCGGCCTGCAGATCGCCTTCGTCCTGCACTCGGTGTGGGGCGTGCCGAACACCATCATGGTCCAGGCCATGGTGATTCTCTCGGTGACGGTGATCTATACCCTGTCCTGTGTGGTGGGCCTGGGCGGCCTGCGGCTGGTGAGCAAGGTCCACGTGTGGCTGATGCTGGGCCTGGCGGCGTTCCTGTTCATCTTCGGCCCCACCCTGTTCCTCAGCGAAACCCTGGCCCAGAGCCTGGCGGTGCACGTCACCAGCTTCTTCCAGACCGCCCTGTACCGCGATGACAACGCCTGGCTCAACAGCTGGACCCTGTTCTACTGGGGCTGGTTCATCGGCTACGCGCCGATGATGGGTATCTACGTGGCCAAGGTCTCCCGCGGGCGCAGCATCCGTGAGGTGATCACCCTGATGTCGGTGGCCGCCCCGCTGATCACCATGCTCTGGTTCACCCTGGTGGGCGGCACCGGGATCGGTATCGAACTGCAGTCGCCGGGCCGCGTGATCAGCCACGGCGTGCAACCTGAGGCGCTGCTGCTCGGGGTGGCCCAGTCGATGCCGCTGCCCAACCTGATTTCGGCGCTGTTCCTGTTCCTCAGTTTCTTCTCGGTGGTCACCAGCGCCGGCTCCATGTCCTATACCGTGGCCATGGCCATCAGCAGCAACCACGCCGAATCCCCGGCCTGGCTGCGGGTGTTCTGGGGCGCCGGCATGGGCCTGGTGGGGGCGACCCTGATCACCCTCGGTGAGGGCGGCATCAGTGCCTTGCAGTCGTTCATCGTGATCACTGCGGTGCCGGTGTCGCTGCTGATCCTCCCGGCGGTCTGGGACGCGATCCGCATTGCCCGGCAAATGGCCCGTGAACAGGGGGTGCTCTGAATGAACCTGCGACCACCCGCCAGCGTCATGAAGGCGGCGCGCCTGGGGGCCTTCCACCAGTCCAGGCTGTCGTTCATGCGCCAGTTGCTGCGCCGCCTCAAGGCTGAAAACTGGCAGTTCCAGCGCCCGCTGTGGACCCTCGACAGCCAGGGCGTGGGCCGCGCGGTGTACACCGCCACCGGCCCGCAGCGCAGCTACAGCCTGGTGGCCTTCGCCCATGACCTGGACCCGGCACTGCGCTCGGACCGGGTCATCGCCACCGCCTGGGATGCCACCTTCGCCCTGTTCGACGGCATCCCCGATGCCGCCGACCTGGACCGCCTGGAGGCCAATGTGCCGAAGCAGGAAGCCGGGCGTATTTCCTCCCGCGAGCTGTGCATGGCCCGGGCCAACCGTTCGGTGCGGCTGTTCGACCATGTGATCGAGGCCCTGGCTGCCGGTCGCCAGCCGCAGCGCGAGTTCATCGATGAAGTCGGCTACCTGATGCGCACCACCGCGGTCTATGGCAGCGGCAAGTTCGGCGCCGCCGACCGTGAAAGCATCGCCCAGCGGCCGGAGCTGGCGGCACCCTTCCAGGCGGAAATGCTCACCGTGTTCCTGATCCGCGCCTTCACCCTGGACCTGGTGGAGCACCTGGCCCAGGCCCGGGCGCCCCGGCAGGCGGTGCCCCTGGAGCCGCAACTGCGCCGGCGCCTGGGCATCGGCAACTCCACGGGGCTGGGCATGGCGCCGTTCCTGCTGAACCATCCAGTGCTCTTGAACAACTGGGTACAGGCCCGGGAAACCGCCCTGCAACGGGTACGCGCCGTGCGCCAGCCATCGGCTGCGGAGCGCCAGCGGTTCGTCGAGTTTCTCACCCGGGCCCAGGCCGGCATCGGCCACTGGCACTCCGAGCACGAACTGCAACACGGCCGCATCCTGCAACTGCAAGGTGACCTGCAGCGCCTGGAGCACCATCTCGCCAGCGGCATCCTGGAGCAGGATTCCCCCTGGGACGAACTCTATCGCTGGGCCGAAGGCGCGCTGTCGCTGGAAGCCCAGGAATGCCTGGTGTCGCTGCTGCTGGAGCCCTACGGCCACCTGGTGGATGAGCTGGGCGCCGGTATGCAGGCCGATGAGCAGGCCAGCTTCAGCGTCGACGGCAGCATGAGCATCGGCCGCCTGCGGCAGATACTCGACGAGCATTATTCCTGGGTCGCGGCCATCGACTTTTCCAGCCAAGCCAGCCGCGCGCTGTTCTGGTACGTCTCCGAGGAAAAACTCGAACCGCGGATCGGCCAGCGCTTTGCCGAGCCCGGGCAAGACCTGGAGCAGCCCCTGGCAGTGGCCCGGGACATCGCCCAGTTGCAAGCCGCCCTGCCCGGCTGGAGCGACGCGCAAAGCGTCGCCAGCTTCCTGCTGCGGCACCCGGAACATCGCCACAGCCTGCGCCGGGTGCAACTGGCGCCAGCGTTCCCCTACGCCGACATCCAGGACAACCTGATCGACCAGGCGCTGCTGCCCATCGACCTGCTGCGCTGCAAGCTGTCGTTCTTCGGCGCCACCCACTTCGACCCGCGCTCGGATCGCTGGGTACGCATCACCCTCTACCAGAACGCGCCCTTCCCCCATGAGCTGGGGCAGATGGCCGCGGACGACTGGTCCTACCCCAACCTCGACAGCCAGGAGCAGCGCCGTGCATGCCTCGTTGAATGAAATCGAAAGCCTGTGCAAGAAAGCCGCCCGCGGTGCCGGGCTGTCCTGGGGCCTGGCGGAGGAAGCCGGCAAGGCCGCGCGCTGGCTCTCGGCCCACGGCCTCGACGGGCCCGGCGTGCTGGCCACGCAACTGCGACAGAATGACGGCTGTGCCTACCAGCAACTGGCCCCGGATGTCAGCGCCGAGCCCTGGCAGGTGCCAGGGCATGCCCTGTGCCCGCTGATTGCCGGGGCGACCCTGAGCGACCACGCCTACCTGCTGCGCAGCAACGGCCGCATCGAGCTCCGGCAGGTGGCGCACCCGCAACTGCTGCTGCCCTTTGCCAGCGCCACCGCGCGCCAGCTCGGCCTGTGGCTGGAGCTGTCCTGGAACGGCTGCTGCCTGAAGTTTTCCCCCTCGGGCGAAGCCTGGCTGGTACGTGCGCAGAACCTGGGCGCCGCCACAGCCGCCCAGGTGCGCTGCGCTTGCACCGATCCTGCCGGCACCCTCGGCAAGCCTCTGGCGGGCAGCATTCCGGACCTGGGCGACAGCCCCCAGCACGACCTCGATCACCTGGCCGCCCGCACCTACGTGCCGGCCTCCGAAGCCTCGCGCCTGCTGGGCGCCGGGGCCGGCCTGAGCGACAACAACTGACCTTTCCACCCTTGAACCAATGGACGAACCAATGGACCTCGACATGACCTCATCCCTCCAGCGAATCGGCACCACCGCGCGCTTCAGCCAGGCCGTGATCCACAACCGGACCGTCTACCTGGCAGGCCAGGTTTCGCAATTGACCGAAGGGGACATCCGCGCCCAGACGCAGGATGTGCTGCAACAGATCGACGCCCTGCTGGCCAGGGCCGGCACCGACAAGGGCCACCTGCTCAGCGCGCAGATCTGGCTCAAGGACATGGCCGACTACCCGGCCATGAACCTGCTCTGGGATGCCTGGCTCGAAGGTGTGCAGGCACCGGTGCGGGCTTGCGTGCAGGCGCCCATGGCCAAGCCGCACTACCGCATCGAAGTGTTGGTGATTGCTGCGCAACCGGCCTGAATCAGCCCAGCCCTGGCCCGGTCTCAGTGGCCACCAGGGCCCGCTCCATGATCAGCGTCAGCTCCTCGCCCTCGTAATGCTCGCGTACCCGGACAAAGCCCAGGCGGGCATAAAAGCCTTCAGCGGTGACCGACGAGGGCACCACCAGCGAGGTCTGGCCCGAATCCAGCGCCGCCTGCTCGACCGCGGCCATCAGTTGCCGCCCCAGGCCCTGGCCGTGGTAGGCCGGGTCGACAAACACCGAACGCACCGCACGCCCGTCGAGGCTGGCGGTGCCCCGCAATTCCCCGTGCACCAGGGCGACAAACATCTGCCGGCGCTGCATCAGTTGGCGCACTGCATCGGGGGTGAAGCTGGCCTGGACCCGCTCGATCACACTGGCGGGGTAGTCCTGGGCATTGCTGGCGAGCAAGGCCGCCAGGATCACCTGGCTGACCTGTGGAGCATCGGCCGGCACGGCCGGACGAACCTGATATTGCATGACCACTCCCTGGTTATCCCGCGGATGACAGTGGCCAAAATACGGCCCGCCCCAGGCCCTGCCAAGCACTTATTGCAACTGGAACACCAGGCAGGGGTTGTCGTTGAGCCGCCCCTCGAACACCGGCAATTGATTCTCCAGGGAGGTGTTATCCAGCAGCCCCCGGTCCTTGCGCGCGATGATCACCCAGGAGTCATGGGGCAGCGAGTCCAGGTGCCCGGGGTCGTCGCCGCTGACGAACAGCGGCTGTTCGTCGTGGTCCAGGTTCATCATGTAGCGCACCGCCCAGGTGTCCTGGCCCAGGTTGAAGAACACCAGCGGCCCGGGGCTGGCCTGGCGCAACTGCTCCACCTGGGAAACGAAGGCCTTAGTGTCGAACTGCAGGTCCTTGGCCGGGTCCACCACCGCCACCAGCAACGTCCATTGCGCCGCCAGCGCCAAGCCGCTGAGCAGCACCAGACGCCGCCCGAAACTGCCCAGGGTCCTGCGCCAGCCATACAGCGCCAGCAGCTGCAACACGACGAAGATCGCGATCAGCAGCGGCATGGACACCGGCGGCCAGTAACCGTGCTTGTGCCAGCTGTGGCGCAAGACGAACAGCACCAGGATGCACAGCCCCGGCAGCAGCCCCACCAGCCACAGGTAGCCGCTGCGCACCTTGCCCAGCCAGCCCCGGGCCGTGAGCAGGCCGTAGGCCGCCACCGCAGCGAACATCGGCACCATGGGCAGGATGTAATAGGCGCGCTTGAAGTGCGGCACCGACAGGCCCAGCAGGATCATCAGGCCACAGGCCCCCAGCCGAAGTACCAGGCGCAGCTGCGGGTTCACATGGCGCTGCGACCATTGCCGGCGCAATACCCAGAGCGTCGCCAAGGCCAGGGGCACCACCGGGAAGTAGCGGTACAGCGCCAGCTGGAAGTAGAAGTAGAACGGCTCGCCACTTTCATCCAGGCGCCCGACCACCTGCATGTTGTAGACCTGACGGACGAAATCTTCGCCACCAGCGAGATAGGCCAGTTGCATCAGCAGCCACCAGCAGCCGGCCAGCAACAGGAGGCCACTGACGCCATAGGCGAGCACCCGTTTGATCAGCGTAAGGCGCGCCTCGCGGGTGCGGCTGTCCCCCAGCAGCCAGTAGGTGCAGGCCACCCCGCAGACTTCCACCAGCCCCAGGGGCCCGCGAATGGCAAAAGCCAGCACCAGCAGCGGCAGCACCGCCCACAACCGCAGCCGGGAGCCCAGTTGCTCGCCACTGTGCAGCAGGTAGAAGGTGCCCAGGCACAGCAGGGAAACCATCTGGTCCAGGCACACCGAGCGTGACTTGTCCAACAGCTGGCTGGTCAGCGCCGTGAGCAGCACCGCGAGCAGTGCCCAGGTGCGCCCCGAAGGCGCCAGCAAGCGATACAGCAGCGCCAGCACCCCGGCCGAGGCCAGCGCGGTGGGCAGGATATTGGCCAGGTGGTTGGGGGCGCCGAAAGCCTGGGCGAACAGGTAGCTGAAGAAGGTCGCAGTGCCCGGGTAGTCCGGGTATGGCTGGCCGTAGGTGGTGGGGAACAGGCTGGCGCCGTGGCGGAACATTTCCTGCAGGAACAGCGCCCAACGGCCGTCGAAACCCTGGGGCTGCTGGTCCCAGATGCCAAAGGTGAACAGCAGCAGGGCCACCAGGTAAATACCCCAGGCCTCAATACTCAAACGCGTTTCTCGAACCATCTTCGCCCCACCAGAAAGCGCCGCACCCAAAGCGAGGCATTAAGGCTGGACATGTTGCTCGCGCAGCCCCTGAACGGTGCCTGAACAAGGATAAAAAACCCGCTCCGCACAGCCGACTGTCACCGACTGTAGCCGCTGCCGAGCCCGCGAGGCTGCGAAAAGGCCCGTAGGGCCTTGCCTGGCGATCTTCAGGCAAACCTCTGATGGCCTCAGGGTCCCTGCGCTTCCTGCGACAGTGCCCCCAGAGCGTTCGCAGCCTGCGGCAGCGGCTACAGGGAACGGCGACCCAGGGTGATAAGCCGGCGCCAGTCGAACTGCCCCACCGCCAGCGCCAGCAGGATCAGGCCCATGGAAATGCCCTCCTCGGCCCCGAGCCGCTGCCCCAGGATCAACACCGAACCGGCCATGCCGAAGACCGGGATCAGCAGCGACAAGGGCGCCACCCGGGAGACCGGATACTCGCGCAGCAACAGGTTCCAGCCCCAGTAACAAAAGTGCGTTGCAGCATAGACCTGAAACATCAGCGACAAGGCCGCGCCGGCGGACACTTGCCCGGCCAGTTGCAGAAACGGCGCCGCACCATGGCTTATCCAGGTCAATGCCAGCAGCGGCAATGGCGCAAACAGGCTCGCCCAGACCACGAAAGCGAACACCTCGCGCACCCCGCAGCGCTTGATGATGACGTTGCCCACGCTCCAGCTGAATGCACTCACCAGCAGCAGGGCATAACCCAGGCTGGTGGCATGCCCGGGGCTGTCGCCAATGATCCGCAGCAGCCCCCACAGGGCAATGGCCGTGGCCAGCACCTGTTGCAGGCGCAGGCGCTCGCCGAACAGCAGCACGCCCCAGCCCAGGGAGAAAAAGGCACTGAACTGGATCAACAGTGCAGCCGTGCCCGGCGCCACGCCGTGATCGATCCCCAGGTTGATCAGCGCCCACATGGCGACGCCGAAAATCAGCCCGTAGGCCGCCAGCCAGGCGAATGCCACCGGCGGGCGCGGCACCAGGAACACCCAGGGCAGCGCCGCCAGGGTGAAACGCAGGGCGGTGAGCAGCAACGGATCGATACTGGCCAGGCCCAGTTTGGTGATGGGAAAGTTCAGGCCCCACAAGGCCGTCACCAACAGGGCCAGGAACAGGTGTTTTTTCTGCATGTCGCGCGATCCACAAAAGGCGGCCCCGAGCACATCCCGGGACAGGGCCGCACTATCGCTGCGTGAAGCCATGGCCCGCTTGCAGTATCAGGTCAACTATCAGTAAATTCGGGCCATGCACCCTATCGATATCGACCCCTACGAAAACATCCCCCGAGATGCGCTGGTCACGGCCATCGACTATGCGGACGGCCAGCACTTCGCCGAACACCAGCATCGACGCGGGCAGTTCGCCTACGCCGCCACCGGGGTAATCAGCGTCTACACCGAGCAGGGCAACTGGGTGGTGCCGCCACAGCGGGCCATTTGGGTGCCGGCCGGGGTGACCCATGCCATGCACATGAGCGGGCCGGTGACCATGCTCAACACCTATGTGCGTCCCCAGGCCATCAAGAACCTGGGCTTGCCCGGACATTGCCAGGTACTGGAGGTGTCGGAACTGCTGCGCCAGTTGCTGCTGCGAGCCGTGGACATCCCCGCTCTCTACGCCGAGGACAGCGCGCAGGGCCAGCTCATGAACCTGCTGCTGCATGAAATCGCCGCCATGCCGGCGCTGTGCCTCAACGCCCCATTACCGTCCGAGCCGCGCCTGGCCAGGGTCTGCCGGGAAATGCTGGAGCAACCGTCGCTGGAGCTGGGGATCGATGCCATGGCCGAGCGCGCCGGGATGAGCCGCCGTACCTTCACCCGCCTGTTCCGGCAACACAGCGGCATCAGTTTCGTCGAATGGCGTCAGCAGGCCTGCCTGTTGGCTGCAGTGGTACGCCTGGGCCAGGGACAACCCATCACCCGGGTTGCCACCGACCTGGGCTACAGCAGCCCAAGCGCGTTCAGCGGTGTGTTTCGCAAGGTATTGGGCGAGCCGCCCAGTCGCTACTTTGCCCAGGGCCGGGTCTGAACGACCCGGGCCCGGCAGCTTGCCTGCCAGGCCGGACCTGCGCGCCTGTGCTACAGGAACACGGCGGACAACATCCCCAGCGCACCGAGGCAGAAGCCGATCAAGGCGCCGCGCCCGGGCGCCTGCTGGAACAGCGCCCAGATCACCAGCGGCTCCAGGAGCAGCAGCGACGTTACCGAGACCACGGTGATGATCCAGATGTCGCCCACCGCCACGTAACCCAGCCAGTAGGCCGCCAGCAGGCAGATACCGCCCAGGCACATGATCAGCACCGGCAACGCCAGTTCGGCACCGGAGGTGTTGCCGGAATGGGCCAGCCGCGCCACCACCACTTCACTGTAGATGGCACAGAACTCGCCCAGCACCATCAGCCCTACAGCAGAAACTCCGAGTAATTCTTTGGACATGTAACAAACCCCTTCGTATTGAGAGCCCGATTTTTCAGCTCCCAGGCATTGATCGCTCCGCTGACGGAGCCTGTATCTCGATGCGCAGGGGTACGAGGCAACTCGGTAATATCCAGGAACTTGAACATGTCCATCTCCTTCTGGGTGGGGGTGCAAACCGGGCCCGTGCACGACCGACGGGCCGCTGCCTGTATAAGGGATTTTCTGCCCCGGCGTCATCCACCAGAGCGCGTCGACCGCGAAAAAACCACGCAAACTCCACAATCAAAAGGCCTGCCTGCCGATAGCCTGGGTCCGGTCATCCTCAGCCGAAGCCCATGCCCACCATGTCCCAAGCGCCCCACTCCGTTCGCCCCCTGAACCGCGGTCACTGGATCGCCACCTACTTCATCGGCGTCGCCGGGCTGTCCCTGGCCCTGATGCTGGTGCTCAACCTGATACTGCTGACCACCAGCCAGAACCCAGGGAAGGCGCTGCTCGACTCCCTGTCGTTCAGCGTGGCGGTGCTGATGGTGAGCCTGGTGCTGATTACCCTGATCGCCGCCTTGCCGTGCATCCTGTTCTTCTGGCTGGCCCAGCGCTTTACCTGGCGCCACCTGTGGATCTACCTGGTGAGCGGGGCCCTGGCGGCGCAGTTCGCCATTCCCGTGATGACGAAGCTGCTCCCCGAACTCTTCAACCTCCCGCACGGCGTCAGCGCTGCGCTGCACTATTTACAGCTGGCATCGATGTTCGGCGGCTGTGGAGTGTTCATGGGGGGGCTGTTCTGGTGGCGCAGCGGGCGTCACTTGCGCTGAACCGAGCCTTTACTTACGCCCGGCCCGACGCCAGGCAACCCGCCCCTTGAGCAGGGCCAAAGCAGCCACCCACAGAGCGATCTTTTCCATGCCCGTAACAACTCCACCCCAACGCAGCGTGCAGCCGGAAGACTGGTTCGCCGCTTACTTCATCGGCGTCACGGCCCTGGCCACGGTGCTGGCCTTGCTGCTGATGCTGACGATGCTGGCCAGCGCCGGCTCGTTGAACACAGACATCATTCTCCAGACCCTGTTCGTGGGCCTGCTGACCCTGGTGTTGAGCGGTGTGCTGACCGGCATTCTCACGGCGTTGCCTTGCGCGCTGTTCTTCTGGCTGGCCCAGCGCTTTGCCTGGCGTAACGTGCTGATCTACCTGTTCAGTGGCGCTGTGGCCGCCATGCCGACCATCCCCGTGGTGGCGAGCCTGGCGCCTTCGAGCTTCTATACCGACCGCGACGAGGATGAACCGCTACCCGACGGTTTGCCACGCTACCTGCCGCTGGCGCCGCTGTTCGGCTGTTCTGGGGCCTTCCTCGGCGGCATCTTCTGGTGGCGCAGCGGGCGCCACCTGCGCCGATCAGCCCTCCCCGACACTCCACTTCCATAGGAGCCGGCTTGCCGGCGAAGAGGCCCTGCGGCCCTGCGCCAGAGGTGGTGCCGCCTTCGCTGGCAAGCCAGCACCCAATCAGCGCCTACAAGGAGGCGATGGGCTGGGCGTCGCGGGCCACTACCACCTTGCCCGGCAGGCCGCCCTGCTCCACGCGCTCATGGGCCCGGCGCAGGCTGTCGGCGTTGAACGGGCTGAAGACTTCATTCAGGGTGCAGCGGATCAATCCCTGGTCCAGCAGTTGCGCCAGCCGGTTGAGGATGTGGTGCTGCTCGATCATGTCCGGGGTCTTAAACAGGGCGCGGGTGAACACCATCTCCCAGTGCAGGGATACGCTCTTGGCCTTGAGTGGCACCGCATCGAAGAAGTCGTGATCGTCGATCAGCGCGATATGGCCATGGGGCACGATGATCCGGGCCAGGTCGGCATAGTGCCGCTGGGTATGGGTCAGGGCGGCAATATGGGTCACGGGTGGCAGGTCCAGGGCCGCCAGTTGCTCCACCAGCGAACGGGAATGGTCCAGCACCTGATGGGCCCCCAGGTCCAGGCACCACTGGCGGCTGTCCGGCCGCGAAGCCGTGGCGATGACGGTCATCGCGGTCAGCCGGCGCGCCAGCTGGATCAGCACCGACCCCACGCCACCGGCACCGCCGACAATCAGCAGCGTGCCCTGTTCAGCGAGGTCACCGGGCACCCGGCCCAGGCGCTCGAAGAGCAATTGCCAGGCGGTCAGCGAGGTCAGCGGCATGGCGGCCGCCTGGGCGAAGGACAGGCTGGCCGGCTTGTGCCCCACCAGGCGCTCGTCCACCCGGTGCAGCTCGGCATTGGCGCCATCGCGGGTGAAGGTGCCGGCATAGAACACCGCGTCCCCAGGGGCGAACAGGGTCACCGCGCTACCCACCGCGCGGACCACGCCACTGGCGTCCCAGCCCAGGGTCCGCACCTCGTCGGGCACCGCCACCTGGCCGGCGCGGACCTTGGTATCCAGGGGGTTGACCGACACTGCCTCGACCGCCACCAGCAGGTCGTGGGGTTCCAGTGGCGGCGGGTCCAGTTGCACCTCGCAGAACGCGTGGGGGTCAGACAGGTGCGAGCCTTTGAGGTAGGCGATGGCCTTCATTGCAGAGCTTCCTTGGCGATTGAAAGCGCACACTTAAATCCCTCATGCCCTGCCCGCACAAGTAGGGTACTTTTGCGTACCAGCTACGCAAAAGGGTCGTCAGGCAATGAAAAACAAACACTATCAGGACATTCCAGGCTGCCCGGTGGAGGTCACCCTGGACCTGATCGACGGCCGCTGGAAAGGCGTGGTCCTGCACCAGTTGCTGGCCAACGAGTTCCTGCGTTTCAACGAACTGCAACGGCGCCTGCCGGGGATCTCCCAGCGTCTTTTGACCAAGCAGTTGCGGGACCTGGAAGCCGCCGGCCTGGTGTCGCGCACGGTGTACGCCGAGGTGCCGCCGCGGGTGGAATACCGCCTGACCGACGAGGGGCAATCGCTGCAGCCGGTGATCGAGGCGCTGTCGGCCTGGGGCCGCGGGCGCATCAGCCGGCAACAGCAGGAAAGCGCCCTCACCTGATCCCTCACCAGAGCCCCCCATGCCCACCTACCCGGATGCTCCAGCAAGGTTCAAGGTCTACCAGGGCTCGACCCTGCTCGGTTGGTCGGCCCTGGAGTCGGCCGACCCGCCCATGGGTGTGGCCTTCGGCCAATTCATCGTCGCCCCGGCCTATGCCGGCCTCCAGCAGCAGGTTCGCGCACTGGCAGGAGCGAGCCAGAGCGGGCTGCACCTGGTAGTACACCACCTCGACCAACCCGTGCCTGCCCTGGGCGTGAGCATTCAGGACTACTCCGCCGAATGTTGCGCCGATGCCATCGAGATCACCGTGCTGGGCATCGCCTACCCCCTCTACGAACAGCTGTTCCCGCAAGCCGTGGCCGCCTACCAGCAGGCCATGGGCTAACCCGCGCACAGCCGGCGAACATCCGCACGTTTTACCCCTACTTGTTCACAATTCGTTAAGACTTGCCTACGTATACTTTCGGGCTTGCCCGCGGCCTTCCGGCTGCGCCCCTCGATCTGCCGGCGCACAACTCATGTCACGACCCGCTCCGCTACTGTTTCTGCTGGCCTGCCTGCTGTTCTTCTTCGCCCTGGGCAACCACCAGTTGCAAGGTTCCACCGAAGCCCGGGTGGCCGGGATCGCCATGGAAATGCACCTGGACGATGACTGGGTCACACCGCGCCTGTTCGGCACGCCATTCCTGGAAAAACCGCCGCTGAGCCTGTGGCTCGATGCCGGGGCCATCCGCGCCTTCGGCGGCACGCCCCTGGCGGTGCGCCTGGCCTCGGCCTTCGCCGGGCTGTTCAGCGTGATGCTGCTGTACGCCATGCTGCGCCGCTTTGGCCG